>Ga0182004_10003580_pt1 | contig 12374 bp, 5 predicted proteins | sample Sormic07211540_1_FD_120479 | JGI IMG/M metagenome (GOLD analysis project Ga0182004, IMG submission 120479) | Endophyte microbial communities from Sorghum bicolor roots, Mead, Nebraska, USA - 072115-40_1 MetaG | ecosystem: Host-associated > Plants > Roots > Unclassified | place: USA: Nebraska... | reverse complement strand
CTCTCCCCCACATACAATACGTATTGGGGGTGTTTGTGTCCCAAAAAAAAATGCTTATAAAAACTACAACCCCCCCCCCCCCCCCCCCCCCCCCTCTTTCTAAAAAACACAGATTTTGGTATTGATGCATGCTGCTATGAGTAAACAAAACTAGTACAACAGACCCCTGGTAGTTTGGATCCAGAGATTGGGCTCTTGGCAGGGTCCAGGGTGCAACTACCTTTGCTTTCGAGGTACCGTAGTTGGTTGGCTGGCCGGCTGGCTGGCTGGTCCATGCTTGATCTTGATCTATCCTAGCCTGCTAATTCTTTAAGACCCTGCCTGCCAATTGCCAACTGCAACCTACTGTACTACTAAACACGACATGACTTTGAGCATAAACTCATCACTAATTAAGTTTGTACTAGTACTACTTAGTCAGCTGGTGCCCTGTCACAATCTAATGAGAATCTGGAGTGAGTGCCCCATGGCAACACCCTCACACAATGCAAAAAGGGGAATGAATGCTTGGACTGCATGCATCTCATTGATATATCTCCAAGCTTCCATGGCCCAACCAAAAGGAGGGGATTAGGGATTAGGATATGATCTCATCACCTCACTACTTGTACTACTATACCCATCATTTAAAAAATCTGCAGGGGTTAAGATAGGATAAGATAAGATACGTACTAACCCCTTGCATAATGCAACAATGTGGACAGGATGAACAAGTCTTCGGAGTAATCTCCGGGGATCTCAACTAAAGATTCTTCTGCCTGCCCCCCTTCAAATTTGGCCAGCAAGATATGTTCTCATGTCATGTGAAGATTTATATTTATTGCAACCAGGTCAAGATGTGGCTCTTGAGATCTCTCAAGGGGCAACTGGCCAAACAGCTTCCTGGTCCTTGCTCTTCCAGCTTTTTTTTTGTTTAGAGTTTGAAACATATTGAATGTCTATTGTCTCCTGTCCTGTTGGACTGTGGTCATTGGCACCAGCTTTGAATACATACACCCACTGGCAGTATATTGTTCATGATTGGAAGTTTTTGGTGCAAGTCTATCTTCTTATCTTTCAGAAGTAGCTAGTACCAGAATTAAGGTATCTAACAGCATCTGGTAGGAATCAATGCAAACGCACCACTCTGTTAACTTGTCACTTGTGACTTGTGAGCAAAAGTTGAGAGAATTATATATGTATTTATTTCTTTATTTACAGATGATGCATCTGCCCCCCACATATTCATTCCCAGAGGAAAATTGTTCGCTTGAGCTCATCTGGTGAATCTGTCAAACATTCAATAGTATTTTCTTCTCACAGTAAATCAGCGAACAATTTTTTCAGTAATATTTTGCTCTCACAATAAATCAGAGAACAATACTTTCAGCCATGACTTTATAGAAGAACCAGCAGAGGAGAGGAGAGGATTCTACTAGTAGTGGCGGCATGCAAGAGATAAGGCAGGCAGGAATGAGGATAGGAGAGGACAGCTTTAGGGGGACATCAAAAGGCAGTCTTGAAATCTGCCTCTCTCAAGTTTTATTTGCAGCAGCACCAACACCCAACCCAACAGCACAGATGAGAATTGAGATGGGTGATTGTCTAGTAGCTAGTAGTGGCCTAGATGGGGCTCTGCAACAAACCCACCATGAAATGGATCGATCTATGCAGATACGATAAGGATCTCGATAGATATATAGCTACAATGCAGGCCTCATGAACTGTACGGTTTGTGATAACCTAGTACAATGATGAATATCCCCATTTTCTGCTTTGCATTGGTCATTGGTGTTGCAGTAAAGTATTTTGGGTTTTTTCTTTTCTTTACAGGCATCATCACAGTTTATACAGAATATGTTTGGTTGTAATATTCACTTGTTGGTCAGTCTGCTATCTGATTTTTGAGGTTGCTGGATTCGGCATGCATCAACCCACTTGGATATAACGACTTTGCAACCATTTACATTCATAATAAACAAGAAAAGTCTACTACTTCATCGACTTTACTATTGAGCAGCTCACAAAAATTTAGAGTTCCTCTAGAGTACCTCTTTAAATGCTTCCTTGTCTGAAAAAGCTATGGCTAGCTAAAAGTAAACATTGTTGAATGATTAGTAGATTCGGCATATAAGCTCAAACGAACGAGCTTAGATGCCATCTGTAGAGAGAGAGAGAGCGCGCAAAGCAGCCCTAAACAGTCTAGTTTATTTGTGCATGCCCAATTGCCCAGATTCTAGACAATACTACAAACTTGTACCTAATTAATGTTTGAGGGCCGGTAAAGTCTAGCCCACATTTTCGTGCGTTGACAATACAAACAGGTCGCAACAAAACAAGGACACGATCGAGATGTTGTTTTCGTTCTAGACTAGTAGTAGTAGTAGAGGATTACAAAAGGCAGCAGCATCAAAGTAGCAAAGTGAGGCAAGTGCCCTGAGCATCTGCTTTTACTTGGTCCCAAGGAATAATCATCCGGCCTCATCTCATCTCATGCATGACCGGCCTTATCACCGCACCGGCAACATGTTAAAATTTGACTGTGCGAGTGCGCAGGCCACGGCATGCATGGGCGCCTTTCTACCAAAAGGCACGGTCCGTGTAAAGGGCGGCAGCATCTAGTTGCTGCTGCTGCTGCTGCTGCTGTGGCCCTTCAACAATGCCATCCACCACCTTATCCTCTCCCATCTCATCTCATCTCATCTCCTCAATTATTCCATGGTCCATTATCAGTTTCAACTTTCTCAAGGGATTGTAGGGTACCAGCCTACCAGTACCAGGTGAGGAGACTCGGCGCTGTTTGATGTGATACAGTAAACTAGTAGTAGTAATTACTGGTCATCTAAAATTATAGTCTTAGTGCATCCAAGACAGGTGAGCTAATAAGTGAACTGAATTTTAATTCAAATTTCTACAAGTTGTTAGTTCACTTGTTAGCAAAAGGTGAGCTAAGCTGGAACAAAAACCGACACAAAGTAGAAAAGAAAGTGGGAAAAGACATAAATACCCTCTCAGGCTCTCACCTACCACTTTCCCTCTCCTCTTTCACATACGCAGAGGGCAATGTAGTCTATCTAAGCAAGACTCACTAAAATTAAGATGTTATTCGATAAAACTTTAGTCACCCTAAACTTTAGTTCTAGGTGATCTAGATAGGCCCATGGAACGGTGCTTTGGCCTTTGACTGCAGCTGCCTGATTATAAGTCATATGTGGATACTACTTCCATCCCAATATAAGTATAGTTCTAGTATCTTCTCAAAAATGAAAAATAGTTCTAGTTTTGTCCTAAGTCAAGTTATTTTAAATTTGACTTAATTTTTTAGAGAAATGTATGGAGAGCCATGACAAAAAAATTCAGGTGTAATATGAAAATATATTACGTGATAAGCTTAGTGAAACGTATTTGGTATAATAAATATTGACACCTTTTTATATACAAACTATGCCAAACTTGAGGTGGTTTGATTAGGACAAAACTAGAATTACACTTACTTTTGGAAGAAGATACTAGATGGTTATTTTGAGTTTGTTTATGCAAACTCAAACGTGTGTTGGGTCACGCCACACACACTTGTGTCACCACTAAAGAGAAGGGGTCAAGAGTTAGGGTTTCCATCCACCATTGAGCCTAGAAAGCAATTTTTTTAGAAGGTGGTAGTCGTGACATGATGGTGGGACATAGCCCGACAGTGCAGCGAGGCTATTGTAAGAGCCACTAACAGTGGGTGAAGCTAGCGACAAAGGTGTTGCGGGGCGACTAGTAGGATTGAGGTGATGACGACATGAGATAGTAGGGGCGGTGAGGCGATGGGAGTCGTCGGCCACCGGCCACCGGCGGTGAAAGCACACAGGCGAAGTGACAAAGGAAGGGTCGCGCTGATGCCCCTATTTATATACCATTTGGATTATTCTAGCAGAGTTGCAAAATCGAACTTTGTAAAACCAATGATTTTGGGGTGAATTATTGTGGGTTCAATTGTTTTAACTAATCCAGTTTGGGTTCTTTGATTTTATAAAGACTAGAGAGTAGTTTAGAGCGATGTCCAACCCCTAATTAGACGGTAGGACCACCATTTTGTAAACTAATGTAAGCGATCGTTTATATATGGCATGCCCTTGCATATAGTACTATTAGTAACGCCGCCACATGCATACATCTACCAGAATAGTAATCGTGTTGAAGTCTTTTTGGCGTAGAGCACACCACAAGGACTCCAGAGTATGTGTCAAAAACAATTATAGAGCAGCAACTTGAACAATTTTTTTGCATCCTAATTTAGATGATGTTACAAGTTCAAAAAAGGACAATTTTCCGGTCATCTAGGAGTAAGTAATTCTCTCTTTCCCCTCCACAGAAAAAAAAAGATTCGTTCTCGTTTCAACTGATTTTTTGTGTAGATTCGTTCGTACGGCAAGATACTACACTCCTTTTTTTTTTGACAAAAAGATACTACACTCCTTGGAACCAGAGCAAAGAATCCAAGGAGAATAAAAACCTGACCCCATCCGTCGAAACACAGGCACGTGAACACGATGGCTAAGGACCGTTTTTTTTGTATGGAGAGAGTACCGGATAGTCTAGGAAGAATTTTATTAACTATAAAAAAAATAAATAGTTAGCAACTACTCCCTCCATCCCAAATTATAAGTCATTCTAAAAATCTTGAAAAGTCAAAGCATTTTCATGTTTGACCAAAATTATAGAGAGAAATACTAAGATTTATAACGTAAAGTGAGTATATTATGAAAATATAATTAAGGAAGAATCTAATGATATTTAGTTGGTATCATAATAATTATTATTTTACCATATAAATTTGGTCAAACTTAAAAAAGTTTAACTCTCTAAGATTCTTGGAATGACTTACAATTTAGAATGAAGGGAGTACATAATTTTCCAGAAACAACTTTCTCATAATTCACAATAACTCTCAATTATGGTGTTTTTTATTACTATTTCTAAGCCCCATCTAACTAGCTATTGGACACCTTCTACCGATGCCATCCTTGCGTCCAAAGGCAGGCAGCCATGTGGGGGCTCATCAGAATCTCCTCAGATCCAAGGCTCATCATGCATACCATAGCATCCATCCCAAACGGTGCTGCATTTTAATTTGCTTTGCTTTTGGGGTAGGTTTGGTCGATCTTTGCTATGCACTTATGGCGTCTGCTTTCCACGGAACCAAAATTCCGTTAAAAAAGCATGCGCAAATTACAATTGCAAATTCATTTCACCTATTGGCCTCTAAAGGTAGCACAACATAGAGTGAAGGGGAAGTTATTGAAAAGGAAAAAGTCTAAATAACCCCCTGAAGTATTGATGGGCGTTTAGTTTTGGGCTTGACCTATAAAACCGGGTAAATAGGACATTAAAATTTGAACGTTGGTTTACTTTACCCCCTGGGCGGTATTCCAGGGCGGTTTTCGCCTACGTGGCGGCCAGCGTGGCAGCCAACCCCTGCATCGCCTCCCGTTCGCCGATGCCATCTCTGGCGCGAACATCTCCTCCGCCTTGGCTCTCGCGGGGCTCGTGTCCGCCAGCCTCGCCGCGTCCACGGCGTCGAACGCCGCGGCGTAGTACCATGGCGAGAGAGTCGGCGCAGGCGGTGAGCGCGACGATGAGCTCCATGGCCTCCACCCGCTGCGCCGGGGCGCCGTTATGCGCGTGGAGCCGCTCCGGTCGCAGGACCGCTGCCGACGAGCCGCTGTCCGTGCCGCCCGACGAGGCCGACGAGTTGGACAGCGATTTGCTGAACTCCTTCTTGGTCGCGGCCAGCGACGGGCCCGTCGCGGCGGACATGCCGTGGGGGAACGCCGCGACGCTCGGCACCAGGAAGACCTTCTCTTCCGCCGGACCCGGCCGCTTGCACTGTCCCCGCCCCTCCTCTCCGCTTGGCGCGAACGACGGGGCCGCCGTACTCCTCGCCCGTGTCCTCCTCATCGGCCCGCTTAATGGCCCTGCTCCTCTCCCAGACAGCGCCTGCGCCATTGCCGTCGGGCTCCGGCTTGGCGCCCCAGGACACGGCCTGCGTGACCGGCGGCGCTGGGTGGGCGCGGAAGGAGCAGGTACCGCCGCCGCCGGTCCTGGCATCGGCCGCTGCAATGCGCGGCGCGACGCTGGCGCCCGGGCCATCGCCGCGGTTGGTCGCAGCGAACCGCGGTTGGTCCCTGCTTCTCTCTCCACCACGTCTCCCTCTCTTTCTCTCTCTTTCTCTTTCGCCTCCCAGCCCCACACCTTTGATCTCCCCACTCCCCACGCACCATCAGCAACACGAGCACGAGCACCATGGACGCGCCGTCGAGCAGCACGAGCACGAGCACCAAGAGCAGCCGGAGCGCCTCCGAGCAGCACCAGCACCAGCAGCAGAACCGCCACCAGCACCACCAGCAGCAGATGGTGGCGCACCACCCGTTCTACTACGCCGCCGCTGCAAACGCGGCCGGGATGGCGCCGTTCATGGGGTCGCTGGCCATCGCGCCCGCCGCCGGCGCGGGGGAGGTGCAGCAGCTAGCGCAGTGCGCGGCGCGGGGGAGGTGCAGCAGCTAGCGCAGTGCGCGGCGCGGCGCGGGTACCAAGGACCGGCACGCGGGAGCTGGGCCACAAGACGGACGGCGAGACCATCGAGTGGCTGCTGCAGCAGGCGGAGCTCGCCATCGTGGCCGCCACAGGGACCAGCACCATCCCGGCCAACTTCTCCTCGCTCGCCGTCTCCCTCCGCTCCGCGTCCCGCACCGCGGCCGCGACCTTCCACCACCTCTCGCCGGGCAGGCGCAACACAAGGACGCCGCCATGCTCGGCGCCTGGAACCACCATCACCAGCAGCAGCCGCAGCAGACGCCGCAAGATCCTGGCGCCGGGGAGTTCATGAGGAAGTGCTACAGGGAGGACGCCGATGATCTCCTACTCTTTGCCACGCTGGCCGCCACGTAGGCGGAAACCACCCTAGAATACCACCCAAGGGGTAAATTAAACTAACATCCAAAGTTTAATGTCCCATTTATCCGGTTTTATAGGTCAAGCCCAAAACTAGACGCCCATCAATACTTCGGGGGGTTATTTAGACTTTTTCCTTATTGAAAATATGAGGTGCAAAACCTTATCTGACATGAACTGAATAAACATCTTCATCGAATTAGTAAATTTGAATTAACCATTCCGAGAAAGGATCATCGTAGTATACACGAAATGGCAAAACAAAGGATTTGCGGATCTCAAACATGGATGTCATGCAAACACAAGAATTGTTGTCAATACGTGGCTTTGCAATTGTGATGATTTTTAGCGGAGCACCTCAGCTGTGTATCATCTTTAGATGGCAGAGGCTGGAACTTTGTCCCGTTATCTAAAAAGTATATAAAGGAGCACTGTTTCCTTGGTGCTCGGTTGGGTTCCTTGTTGCAGTCACATAGTCATGTTTGCAATATAACTATTTATTACTACTTCTATTCTCATTTTTTCCTGTGGTTTCTTGTGTTTTTCCTTTTTCTAGTAAATGCAGGCTTTACCGTCTGTGTAATATGTTTGTATTCCTCTTAACAAAATACGTGTAATATATTTGTCTTCCTCTTAACAAAATACGTGTATAGACACGGTCGTGAAGAACATGATATTGCAAGGACCTGGATGGATTATTCCAAAAAATCGCACTAGCTAGGGGACCTTGTTTAGTTCACCCAAAAAAAAACTTTTCAAAATTCTTCGTCACATCGAATCTTGCGGCACATGCATTGAGCATTAAATATAGATGAAAACAAAAACTAATTGCATAATTTACCTGTAAATCGCGAGACGAATCTTTTAAGCCTAGTTACTCCATTATTGGATAATGTTTGTCAAAATAAAAACGAAAGTGTTACAGTGTCGAAATCTAAAAACTTTTTGGATCTAAACAAGGCTACTTTGCTTGGAAATAGTACTAGCGAATAGATCTTTTTCAGTCATTGTCTTTGGCTTAGAACATTTATTCTGGATAGGGAACAATATATGGGACCATTGTCAGTGAGACTGTGAGGGTATAAGGCACTTTAAACAATTTGGAAAACTATAATAATAGAATATTACGGAATTCTAGCATGTGCTTGTAAATGTTAACATCTCATTAATTAGGGAATGAGACACAGCCCCTGTGATGTGAAGGTATATAGACTATTAAATGTAATGTAACAGGGGTAGATAGAGATTGATATTTCTACTTTTCTTATTATTTCTTTCGTTGTTTATTAGTACAACTAACCATTTCTGTGTAACTCTCCTTTAGTTTCCTTTTCTTTTATTGGAAGCGATTAATATTGTTGTTTGCCGTAATTATATTGCGTTTTAGCCCTTCTCTTAGCATACCTTTTTTTCTAGGGATGAATCCGAATACTAAAATGTTTGAATGGTCCGATATCCGTATTCATTTCAGCACCAATATTGATATCCGTATTCATTTCAGCACCAATACTGATATCCGTATTCATTTCAGCACCAATACTGATATCCGTATTCGTACTGATTCTAGTATGGATACTAAGTGAATGTACCAGGATTCGTTCTTTTTTTTTAAAAAAAACTTTTGTCTATTCCATTCAGATTGGTATTCATGGAAAAAAATATCTGATATTATCCATATCCGTGACAAACAAAATACTTAGGTCTTGTTTAGTTCATCCCAAAAACTAAAAACTTTTTTAAAATTTTCCTATCACATCGAATATTGCGGCACATGCATGAAGTATTAAATATAGATGAAAATAAAAACTAATTGCACAGTTTGCTTTGAATCGCGAGACGAATATTTTAAGTCTAGTTACTCCATGATTGGACATATATTTGTCAAATAAAAACGAAAGTGCTATAGTGTCAAAATCCAAAAACTTTTTGGATCTAAACAATACCTTAGTAAAACTATTTAAACCTACTCCGTCTATCCTAAAACAAGTTTCACTATAGGATGTGTATCCATCAAACTTTCTTAAGTTTGTGTAGATTTTAGAAATTATTAGTAACATTTATATCTCTCAATAAGTTTATTAAAAAATATATTCTATGATTCATCTAATGATACTAATTGTGCACCATAAGTATTAATACTTTCTTATTCTTATATATTTGATCAAAATTAAAAATATTTGGCTTCTCGAAAGGTTAGAATGACACTTATCTTAGAACAGATCCATGACTAATTAACGATGTAAATAATATTTATTTTAATATAACTAGATGATATGCATCATTTAAACTATTTAATAAAACCACCTCTAAGGCTAATGAAATTATATTAAATTTAATATTGTAAATGCTACAATAATGTTAAGTCTAATTAATATAGATCATATTGATTTAAGTACTTTAGTTATTCATATATTTGTGAAATTGATTATTTATACATCAAAGCATGTATTTTTCGGCTGATTATTACTTGCAACCAACAGATTACTCAGGTCGATTTTGAACTGTATCCAGATTCCAGAAGCCATCAACGACTATATAATAATCCTTTTTTTGTGAAGCCGTGTTTAGTCCGCGAAATGAAAAATTTTGCGATACTGTAGCAATTTCGTTTGTTTGTGGTAATTATTGTCCAACCATAGACTAACTAGGCTCAAAAGATTTATCTCGTAAATTCCGACCAAACTGTGTAATTAGTTTTTATTTTTGTTTATATTTAACACTCCATACATGCTTCTAAATATTCGATATATCAGGAAATCTTAAAAAAATTTAGATTTTAAGATGGAAGTAAACAAAACCATAATAATCAGCCAAAAGAACAAGCACATTCCGATTTTCATAATTTGGTGGCATTAGAATCTTTTCTATTGATCATGAGCATGACTGGGCACGGAGAATCTTTGTAGCTTGGACAATGTGACGTTTGGCTTGTCCCGTTGCCCCCAAATAGCTTGTGTGAATCTCTCTCCGTGCCGTGTCCTTTCAGCAATGGCGAAAACAGAATCCCATGGAGATCTCGTTCTGGCCCGCACTGCACCTGCTCCTCTCTTTTCTCTCTCTCTCCCCTGGCCCACACTCATACTCCTACATGGAATCCTTATCCCTTTGCCCAATAATTCCTCCAACCGCTCTAGGATGGAATCTTTTCATCATCAGATGCCTGATCCACTGCCACGTGGACGACTGAGGCCTTGTTAGTTCCTAAAAAATTTTGTAAGAAATTAGTACTATTCACATTTTGCAAAACATTTTGCAAGTAAACAAGTGCTGAATTTACTCGCAGACCTCAACTTATAGCGAAGCTAATGCTGATGTAGAGCTAGACACGGATGCACAGATACTGATGGGCCCAAATAGAAGAAATAGAAAAAAAAGTTGTCTTAGAGATAAATATGAAACAACTTTACTGTATAGCCTAGCTCTAATCATTTAGCTTATAGCCAAGCACTTAGGCCTTGTTTAGTTCACCCCAAAAACCAAAAAGTTTTCAAGATTCTCTGTCACATCGAATCTTTTGGCACATGTATGAAGCATTAAATATAGACGAAAATAAAAACTAATTGCACAGTTTAACTGTAAATCGCGAGACAAATCTTTTGATCCTAGTTTGTTCATAATTGGACAATATTTGTCACAAACAAACGAAAATACTACAGTACCGAAATCCAAAATCTTTTCGCATCTAAACAAGGCATTAGGCGAGTCTCTATGCATAGTTTCATAACACAGTTACTAAGACTATAAACTAGGCAACCGAGCCATAAAGAGTTTTATAAGGATGAAACTTCTCTCTCATGTGATAAAGCTCCTTCATTTAATGACCCTATCAAGTCAGTCTTTTTGCTTATGTGGCACCCTATTTAATGTGTATGACTTTCATGAAACATGCATTGAGACCAGCCTTAGTTCTATTATTGACCTTGCTCTTAGTGTTGGATTTACTCAAGTCGGGTGGCACATTTTTTGTGTTGTATGAGATAATTAAATACTAATAAAAAAATAAATAATAGAATCCATCAGTAGTCTATAAAATAAATTTATTAAGTCTAATTAACATGTCATTAGCATGTGTTATTGTAGCACTTTATTGTCAAATCATGTAATAATTAGGTTTAAAATATTCATCTCACAAAAAATAGTCGCAATCTATGTAATTAGTATTTTTTATCTATATTTAATATTTCATGTATATTTCTAAATATTCGATGTGACACTAATACACTGTATTTTTTATGTTTTCTCATAGAATACTCCTTACATAAAAAAGGATAAATCTCGATTCTCGAAAAGTGAAAGAATCTTAAGTTTAACTAAGCTTATAAAAAGATATTATTTACATTTGAGTGTTAATTTATTATGAAGATATATTTCACGATCAATTAATTTAGTGATACTTATAAACATTAATATTTTTTTAATATATATTTAGCTAAAATTCATAACATTTGACTCTGGTGAAGTGACATTTACATTTTTTTTTATGGAAGGAGTAAATTAAAGGCCGTCGAAATCACTATTTTCTTTGGCTTCCCTGATTCCAAGCCACTCTGGCTTCTCCGCGTACTGTAGCAGAGATCTAGGAGTTATGTCAAATGAGATCTAACTTTGGTGCCATGTCTAGTGGACACCTCACTCTCTAGTAAAACTTGGTCGTCCTTGTGATTAGTAGGAGTAGTACATAAGTACCACATGAGTATTTTGTAAGATTAATTCAACATTAAGTGCTATTTATTTTTTGTGTAGTGTATGTGTTACTCGATGTCCTATGTGGTTATAGCTTTGTTATCATGGTCGTACAGACCTGGTAGCTAGAGTGTGAAGTCTGAATTGCATTTGCTGCTTTATATATTGGGCCAAGAGGGTACGAGAGCAAATCTCTTGATTTTCACAGGGATGATGACATGAAGATATCCACAATCTGTCTTGTACTACTTTGACGCTTACTTGTTCATAGATAATGTAGCATATCGGTACTTTTGTCTGGTAAAGATTTTTTTTTAAAAAAAATGAACACTCCTTAAAGGGATTGGAAAAATCGTGTGTATCATATCATATATTAGGACCTAAAATTGACTATCGATTAGGAGATTTGGGGTCCTTTTGGATTTCCTGGCCTAAAGTTTGGTGGCTAAAGTTGAGAACTAAAACTTTAGATCATTTTAACTCACTTATATGGTTTAAAGCTTTTATGAGGTGGTTTAATCTTTAGAAAGCACTTTTGACCTCTTGTTTAGATCCTTAAGAGTTAAGAGTTTAAAGGCTGCCGAGTTTAAATGGTCTAAATTTAGTGGCTAAAGTATACATGCTCCAACAACTTGGTATTTCAACATACTATTCTACCAAATTTGCTAAAAGCATAAAAATCCTCCTCCAACAACTCCTTATCTCAACTTGCTAAATTTCCCAAGTTGCTATCCAGAGGTTTCTACTGCCGAGATTTGTCAAGTTGCTATCCCGAG
>Ga0182004_10003579_pt1 | contig 12374 bp, 7 predicted proteins | sample Sormic07211540_1_FD_120479 | JGI IMG/M metagenome (GOLD analysis project Ga0182004, IMG submission 120479) | Endophyte microbial communities from Sorghum bicolor roots, Mead, Nebraska, USA - 072115-40_1 MetaG | ecosystem: Host-associated > Plants > Roots > Unclassified | place: USA: Nebraska... | reverse complement strand
GCTGCCACAAAGCCCACAAAAGCTAGCGACGCTGCGCGGGCTGCCGCATATGCCCGCTAATTCTGTTGCAGCTCTCGCGGACGCAGAGCGGGCTGACTGCCGCCGCCCCATTTGCAATCTTACTCAGGGCCCTTGCAGATGCACCAACAGGGGCTGCCGTCGGCATCTGCTCCAGCCGCCGCTCCCAAGGAGTAGGGTGTAGGGCTCATCCCATCCAATGTTCTTTGGCGTGAATTGCTCTCCTTTAATTTGGTGCGGGTTCGTTGGCGTCTATGATTAGTAATAGTAAGTATGTAATATTCTCATGTCTGTTTGAGATACAATATTTACTAGATAGTGTGTTTGTGCGTTGCTATGAGATAACTAAATTTCTATACTAAAAATATACATGATCGTACAATAAAATAATAATACTATAAAATTTAAATATCGACGTTAAAGTGATATTTGATCAAAAAACAAAGTTTATGAAATTTCTGTGTGTTGCAACAGGAACATAATAATAACAGAACAATTTTGATTTGGACATGTGTCCTGAAAGTTTGATTGACTAAGAATTAGCGAGGTAGGGTAGGAAATGATCAAGTAATCAATAAAGAGAATTCAATGTGAAGCTTCGACAAAACACTGAAGTTACATATTTGGATAGACCCGTCTCATTACTTTCCACCCATCTCTGAGAGAGGTGCTCTTGAAATCTCCTATGCTCATCCGGGTTACAATTGAGCGAGCCATTTCATGGCATTGCCAATGGCCATTTCATTAAACACCCTGAGGACGTACCTCCGTTGGCTACAGTAGATGTATGATCGAGTTGGCGAGATTCTTGGCGACAAAGGCATGGAGTGCAGCACGTACACACGGACTCAAGCTGGGCATCGTCTTGCATCGTTGTTGCCTCAAGCTGTGCGATTGGTTGCCTGCCGGGGTCGATAACCGACGGTGGCAGGCGAACTACGGACCGAAGCGAGACGACGGATGGGATGCGGGTGATTTGCTTGAGGAGCCAATCCTTGTTGGGAGTGTTTCGTTTCTTAGACAAGGCAGGCTAGTAAACCTAAGACGGGCTAGCTTTGACCAGCTTTAACTAATGCAAGTAGCACATGTTTGGTTGCCTAGCTAAGCTTGGCTAAGAATCAGTGTGTTTGATTGCTTGGTTTAGTTTGAATAGACTCACCTCTTCCTTCACCTGGTAATTTTACCCCATTTCAGAACTTTAGTCGAACATGTTGTGGGCATGGTGGACGAGCACCTCGGCAACCATGGCAACGGGCCACCACGCCGCTGTGAGCTGTGAGTTGGAGAAGAAGGCCGAGTCGGCGAGATGGAAGAGGACCAGAAGGCTCGGAGGCCGAGCTCTCAGCGGATCTGGAAGGGGCGAGCTGAGCTCTCAGGGGAAGAGGATCTGCACGAGAGCTCCGTCGTTCCTCGGCGTCGGGAGGGAGCTCGACGAAGGTGTCGGGAAAGGGGCGAGGCGTGCCATCCCGGCGAAGGTGTCGGGGGAGGGGCGAGGCACAAGCAGCATGGTGGACGGAGACGTCGAGGCAGAGGCCGCGACCGCGACTGGAGAAGACAGTGACCTACACGGCGGTGAGCGCGAGAGCTACGTCGTTCCTCGGCATCGAAAGGGAACTCGACGAGATCTCCTCCATCACGTGAGCGGCGGCGACCGTCGTTCCGCCATCACGGGAGGGAGCTCGACGAGATCTCCTCTCTCGCGTCGTGGTCGCAGAGATGGCGTACGGGGCGAAGGTGGAGGTGAGGGGAGGGATGGCCACGGTGATGGCGTACGGGGCGAAGGCGGAGATGGCCGCGGTGCGAGCTCGGTAGTGGTGGAGGTGAGGGGAGGAATGGCGTACGGGGTGCGAGGCATCCGGAGGTGAGAGGAGCGGGCTACGACACAGGACGGAGCCAGGCTTGCGGAGGACGGCCAAATCGGGCATTTCCAGGAAGCCACCCAAATCGCTCGATTTGGGCTTACTGGAGCCTGGCTAATAGGCTATCCAGTCATCCAAACAGGCCCAAGTTGCATTTCATAAGCCTAGCTAGACACTAATGCAGACAACTAAACACACTCATAGTGTTGATCTAATCCCATCAACCGTGGCTACCAGGCCTTCCTCTCCCACCTTATCGTGATCCCCACCGTGGAAGATGTCTCGACGGGTGCGGAGGCGGCGCGCTTGGTCGGATTGCCGCCCAGCCGTTGACGTACATTCTGGCCTTCAAACGGGACAAGGTTCTCCTAAACAAGCGACTGAAGATCGCTCCGCCGACCACACTGGTTTTGCATGTGCTGAGGGGGATACTTGACGCCCTGTGTTCCGGGACCTTGTCATCGAGGGCATAAACGTGTTGTTCATATCGTTCAACTGGCGCACGTGCGAGCTCTTCCGAGAGAACTCGTAGGACGCGACGTTGAGCGCTTTTTGGTTGACCCATTTATGTAGGGGGTGTTTAGTTCCCCTTCTATTCCAAATTTTTTTAGATTTTGGTTCATCATTTTGTATAATAGAACTAAACACCATGCAAAATTTTTGGCAAAAGGTAGTTATTCTGTATTTTAGATTTTGGTCTCAAGAGGCCAAAAAAAGTCTAAAAGAGCCTTAAGAGGCTCTTATGAGAGCAATAAATTCCGAAATTTAGATGAAACTAAACATGACCCTAAAAATTTTAGTATTTTGCATTCCGTTATTCCAAAGTAATTGGCATTTTGTAATTTATGGGGAACTAAACACCCTTGTAATATTGATCCATAAAAGTTTTTGCTAGGTCGGTCCGGCTGTTAATCATGTAGCGCGTTTGTTACGTGTTGTTTGTATTGTAAACTTTTTCTTCTTAATCTTAATATAATAATACACAGATCTCCTGGGTGTTCGAGAAAAAAAAACGCATTAGACCACACATGTTATAGAGATGAATTTACAGCTACCAACACCCTCGTATCCCAACCCCTAAGATACATGTAGCCGAGATATTAGATGGCGAAAAACTTCAACAATGTAAATACAAAGAAACTAAAATGAAAGAGAAAAATAAAATAAAAAAAAAGGAGAGTAGCCGCCCTTTGCGGCATGTTTCATATTGATGTTTTTGATTTCTAAATGGTTGAGAGTAGAATCAAAGCTTAAGCCAAATCATTATCAAAGCAAAGAAAAGAATTACTCCATAGGCTAGTTGAAGCCAGAACCATGTTCACACCCGTTAGGGTGAGAGGAGAACCATATATCTTTATTAAACCAAATTCAACCAAAGAAATGGGTTGCTTCGCGTGTTAGTGCTCAAAAGTCATACGAGTATGTTCATTTGAGCTTATCAACCGAATCTGACAGTCATTCAGTAGTGTTTTTTTATTAATATTCAGTGGTGTTTTTTTATAATGAATTAATAAATAATATTTTCTATCTTAATTTATCAGTCAAATGAACAAAGACGGATGACAGATGCAGGTGGATTAGTTGGAGGGAGAACCGGAGTAACCGAGGCCGACGCCCGCTGGTCGCGGTTGGCACTTATTGGCAGAGCGCTGCCCCAAGCGGCCAAGCACCCCAACCCCCCGCGTGGGTGGCTGGTGGAATGGCAGCATATTATGCCGTGTCCGTCGTGGTCCAAGCGCTCGATCGAGGCTTTGCTGGATAGACGTACGCGGACAGTGATGCCATGCAAGGACTTGTGCGTGGAGGGAGAGAAGCTCGTTGCACGCGGTCAGGTCATATGCTCGTACCGCCCGAGCGGGACGGAGACGTCACCGTCCGGCGCGCGATCGCTGCGTGCCAAGTGAGGACTAGTATAGGCTATATGGAGAACCGTGCTGTGTTTCTCGTTCTCGGGCTGTTTTTTTTTCTGTGCTGGACTTTTTGGTGCCAGCAAATTTGATCTATGCCGTCGGCTTGTTTTTTGATAATAATAATAATAATAATAATAATAATAATTTGAACTGTAAAGTTGCAATATGAATAGAATGGTCTACAACTCTAGATCATGGTGGTCATCAGCTGCCAGCGGGCCCACATCGCTAAGACTTCTGCTGCCTAGAATTCTTTTTGACTGGAAATTCTGTTCCATGGTGGCTGCTAATTAAGGTCTACAAGTACAAGTTCTTGCATATATGCAGGGACGACTAGTCTTGGATGATTGAATGATCATCGTTACCACGTACACTTATCCATGTACAGTATTCGGATACGCATTGGAAATTTGTAACCTATATGTTCCGTCACTCAGACGGCAGACTCCGAGCTTTCTCCGTGGCCTTGTTCAGTTCCAATTTTTTTTAAAAAAAAAAGATACCGTAGTGTTTTTGTTTATATTGGATAAATATTATTTAATTATAGACTAACTAGTTTTAAAAGATTCGTCTCACAAATTACAGATAAACTGTGTAATTAGTTATTTCTGTTATCTATATTTAATACTTTATGTATGTGCCGCAAGATTTGATGTGATAGGAAATCTAAAAAAATTTGTAAAACTTTTTGAAAACTAAACAAGGCCCTGATTTCTCCTTGCAAAATAGGGCGCTAGTTTCAGGGGGAGAATCAGGAAAAGGATAAACAGCTCCGGCCTCCAGCCGAATTCTTTTTTTCTCTGCCTTGTTTAATTTGCGAAAATTTTGGTTTCAGCAACTGTAGCGCTTTCGTTTGTATTTAATAATTATTGTCTAATCATAAACTAACTAGGTTCAAAAATTCGTCTTGCAAATTAAAGATAAATTGTGCAATTAATTTTTATTTTAATCTATATTTAATACTCCATGCATATATCTAAAGATTTAATATGATAAAGAATCTTAAAAATTTTTTGATCTAAATTAGACCTTGGGTTGGGTTCGTGGCTTGATTACTGACATGAATAGTCTACTACGCACCCCACAAGTTGCACGCAAATTTATTACAGATCAGGAACGATTACTTGCTGTCACGTTGTTCATGACAGCTCGTGTGGATATTTTAGGTTTTTTTGGTTTTCGGAACTATAGCACTTTCATTTTTATTTGACAAATATTGTCCAATCGTAGAGTAACTAGGCTTAAAAGATCCATCTCGCGATTTATAGGTAAATTGTATAATTAGTTTTAATTTTCGTCTATATTTAATGCTCCATGCATGTGCCGCAAGATTCGATGTGACAGGAATCTTGAAAAGTTTTTGGTTTTTGGGTTGAACTAAACAAGGCCTTAATTAGGTAGGTATCTAGAGTTGGAAGTGCCAAACAGCCACACTAACTTAGTTAAATACTCCCTATCTATTCTAAAATAAGTAACATTTTAATTTGGAACTGGCACGTTAATTTGTCTTGAAAAATATTTTACACATTGCTTTTTACGTGTTCAGTTTCAGTGTTTGAAATGAAGTGATATAGGTGTAAATTTGTCTTGAAATTTAACTCTATAAAATTGCATGTTTGTTTATATTTTATTTTAAAACTATACTATAATAAAAATAATTGTCAAAAGTTTGAAATAGTTGTTATTCAAATAATTAACAAATTTAGAAAACTTTGTCTATGGAAGGGAGCTGACTTTAATGCAAAGCAAAAACCAAAGGCAACCTCCACTAGTGTATGCAAATCAAAGGATCAGAGGGGTCTCGGAGTATTAGGGCACTCACAATGCAGACTCTATCATGGAGTCTAAAGTTATTTATTACCTCGAATAATGTGGACTTGGAGTCTAAATAAGACTTAGAGTCTTATTTTTTCTACCTCTTTTTTCAATAAATATGCTGCCACATCAGCAAAATACCACAAATAATATGTAATTAATTGTCTTGGATTCTTTGATAGAGTCTTGCATTGGGAGTGCCCTTAGGCATCAAGACTCAGAATGAAGCATTAATCTTAAAAATACCTTCACAAGTTCCTAAATAAAGTAGACACCCCTTGGGTCTCTTTGATTTGGGAGAAATATTACAACAATGGAAGATTGACGGGTGATAACAAAAAGGGATGTGCCGAAGCTCCTGGAAATATTAGGGGAATGACCATAGCAATGATAAATGATGGTAAATCTTGTCGTTTTTGGGATGATCTTTGGAGCGATGAAATTTTATCCGAGAAATTTTCTGAGTTGTACTCTTTTGCCAAGAAGAAGAAAATCAATACTGCTATTGGGTTGACTACTACCGAGAGTCAGGATCTTCTTCATTTACCTATTTCTCAAGAGGCCTTTTCACAAATGGGCCAGCTTCAAGAAATAATGGTCAATGTGGTGATCAGCAATGACCATTGACCCTGATACTTGGCTCTACATCTAGAATACAAGCAACTTTTTAGTCAAGAAGACATACAAGCATCTATGTGGTCATATGAACATTCACCCAGCTTTCAAATGGATGTGGGCAAGCTCTTGCCAACCCAAGCATAAAATTTTCTTTTGGTTACTGTAGAAGGATAGGTTGAGTACTAGAGAACTATTGAAGAGGAAACACATGGTGCTACAGAGTTACAATTGTGCCCTCTGCAATACAATTATAGAAGAATTTCATATACACATTACTTGGTTGTCCATTTGCTAATCAATGTTGGTCCCTTATTAACATTCAGGTGGATCATTCTCTAGACCCTTTTGAGTGCTTACAAAGTTTCAGAAATCAGTTGCAGGTTTCATTTTTCAAGGAAATTATTATCATCATGTGTTGGACGATTTGGAAAGCAAGGAATGACTTACTCTTTCATTGGGTGGCCCCGTCCCTTCTAATGGCAAAGCATAACTTTATAGACGACTTCCAATTGCTACTTCTACGAGCCAAGAACAATTACTCTCCAAGTTTAGATCTATGGATAGCAAATCTCCAATAGCTCTTTTTGTGCAGTCTTGTTAGTGCTCTTTATTTCCTTCTTGATATCTTAATTGACCCCCGCCTCCCCTTTGTTCTGCCTTAGCTCTCTTTAGCTTTGTTAGATTCTTTTGTTTGTAAGACTCCTTTGTTTCTTTAATTCTAGTTAATCTCTATAGGGGTGTAAACCCTCTAGTTTCCTCAAAAAAAAGTTTGAAATAGTTGACACAATTCTAAAGTGCCATTTATTTATGATAGTATGGAGTAAAGGTACTTGCAAACTAGCTAGACATAGCTCAATTGGTCAGCTTCTCGTGGTGGAACCTACATTACTAGATTTAATGGCACTATTCTATCACTGGTAGGCTAGGTTGATAGACTATGTGTCCAGAATGACAATGGATAGGCGATGAGTCACGATCTCAAGATTTGTTGACTTAATTCATAGAAGGTGTTCATAGAAATAGGACGCATGTGTGCATATACGTGAGCTTTACAGCGTGTTTTGAAAAAAAAACATATATATACCTTGTGCAAAACCTGACCCATGAAACTATTGTTGCTTTTACCCAAAGTCATAGATGACGTCAAGAGTGATTTGTGGAAGTTCATTAGTACAAGCATAATCAAAAGGCTGCTTGATTCTATAGAAATGATTTGGTTGACTCCCCTCAATGAGAAAACATTTTTATGTGTTTTTTTCTACAATTATTACATGCTACTTATATTTTTGGAGACAAAATAATGAGCTACCTAATAATGGTATTTAAAAATAAGTCTTTCTTGACGAAAAGCATGCATTGCCACTTCATGTCAATGATTAGAAAGACATTTGAAAACTGATCAACAAATAATTGTGGACATATTGATTATATAGATGGCTCGACCGTGTTCTCTAGAAGGTTTTGACATCTTCACTTTGTTGCCATTGATTACAAGTGATAGGACCTTTCACACTTAAATAAGTTTAAGCATATATCATTTTAAAAGTTTAGCGGTCTAGATAGATGACATCACGGGACAAGGTTAAAGGCTGCTAGTGCATTTTGCTCTTATTGTGCAATAATTAAAATCATATTTTATCACTTAGAAAAATGATGCTTTATATATACTTCCTCCGTTCTAAGTTTCTAGATGCTGGCAAAACATACATGTACTCTCACATTTTCTTTCTCGGAGGATAGGTATCTCTTGGTTTTGACAATTAACATTTTCATACACTCATAATTAGCTTCTTCTGTATATAGAAGGCAACGTCCCATTTTGTGTACAATGTTATTCATTTGACATTAAACCCTATAGAATTATTTATTTTGAGACGGAGGGATATGAAAAAAGGTCACTTGCTATATATGTAAAGTCTAACACAAGAGTTATAAAAATATTATTATTTATAAACAACTATCAAAATACAAATGTTGTATACTGAAGATCATAGTTGCAACTCAGAAGAAACACAAACGTGTGAGAACAAGAAACTTGAGCAGATACAAAATTTGTTAAACAGTTCACTGAATGCATTTTTATTTTGGCTCCGTTTGACCAAGCTCTAGCTCTAAGAATTTCAGTTATTTATAGGATCGAAAAATCTTAGGTCTCTAGCTAGAGATACATATAGTTAGTTTATTTATTTATCTATAGTTTAGACTAGATATCAATATCTAGACTGCTTTGATTTAACCTATAAATTATAGATCTAACATGAATCTTGGAGGTAGAGATGTGCAAAGCTGGTATGCCAAGTTTTTTTTTCCCCCGATGACTCTTTTGTTTGAAACTAGGAAACCATTTAATACTTTTTTGTGGGGACTGTTGGGAGATTCTATAAATGTTGTTAAGTATTTTAGTAGACGTGTCTTTGAAGTTAGAGTGATGTTTTCCCCTAAATTTGCTGAAAAGGACTTGATCCGTAGTATTGAGTAGATGGTCATCATAAAAGTGAGATGGCCGGCCCCAAAAGCCCAAACCACTGGAGTTCTTTTAGAGCAAGGATTCTAGCGTGTTTATTGTAATGGCAATTTGAATCAATGGTTAACAGTAGTGGACGACGCTCATGAGGAGCAAGATCTCCCAACAACCACTCCATATTCCCGTCGTGCTTGGCCCGTATCATATGCGTACAAGTACAAACGAACAAACCTTTCAAGTTCTCTCTATCCGCGATTAGAAGATGCAAATTAAGAGCCACGAGGTGTGATTGTGTGAACTACATACAAGCATGCATGGATTAATAGGTTAATACATTTGAAATAATAATCATAAAAAACAGTGGTAGCAAAGCGTGTGGCCAAACACAAAAGAATCACCGGCCCTGCCTGCCTCCACCGTTCCTCTAGCACCTTGCTTCCCGCCTGCCGGCATTAGGGAAACCAATCCTCCACTAACAATTAATTTAATTTATTTATCAGTACTAATTAATTGACAAAAGGGAACAACAAAGTGCAATTTTTATTTTATACTACAAGGGAAGAAAATAAGAGAAAGAGATCGGGCAACATGGAAGGAGCGCGTGACGAGTAAAATAGTAAACTTTCCGCGTACAAAGACCGGACCGTGGCGAAGGGCGATCGCGGATCGGTCAGACAGTACACACCGTCACAAGTCACACCGCGCCCCATGTAAATAGTAATTAACACGGGCCAGAAGGACCCGCTCGTTTAACTTTTACTACTACACCTCGGAGGCACAGGGTTCTGTGTGTGTGTGTGTTCGTTTTTTTTTTTTCTCACCCCGCACCCATTCCATTCCATAATTTAATTAATATTAATAGAGCCGCAAAGCCGCGGGTCGACCGCGTCGGGCGTCCGGCGTCGGTTCCTGCTCTGGGCTATATCCCCCCTCCCCCAAGGCCCAAGCCACAACCAGCAGGCAGCAGCAGCAGCAGCAAAACACACCCTTCTTCCTCCCCGCCGGCGAGAGATCGACGAACGAGATGGTGCTGTCACACGGTGTCGGCGGCTCCGATGAGTCCGTCCACTCGACGTTCGCGTCCCGCTACGTCCGCGCCTCCCTGCCCAGGCACGTCGATCTGCCGCGCCGCCCCTTGTTGGCCTTGCGCTCACTCGAGAGCATTACGCTGCGGTTTTTCCTCGCCGGCACAGCCGCCGCTAACCGCCTGATCGATGACTGGCCCGCCCGCAGGTTCCGGATGCCGGAGCAGTCGATCCCCAAGGAGGCGGCGTACCAGATCATCAACGACGAGCTGATGCTGGACGGGAACCCGCGGCTGAACCTGGCCTCCTTCGTCACCACGTGGATGGAGCCCGAGTGCGACAAGCTCATCCAGGCCTCCGTCAATAAGAACTACGTCGACATGGACGAGTACCCCGTCACCACCGAGCTGCAGGTACGCTCGCGCCGCGGCGCCTCGCTCCTGTTTCTTCCTCCGTCGATCGCTCATCAATCGAGCCGCAGCTATCTAAGGCTACCCTTTCGGGTCATCATGATAGCGTGGTTCGTCGTCGCCATCCCGAATGCCCAAATCAGATCCATCATTCTCCCCACTTTCCCTTGCCTGCTTGCCCCCCGTTTTTCGATTGGTTGTTTGCGATGCACCAGTAGTCAAAACAGGGCTCGTGCTTTTTCATTGGCCCACTTGGCCTCTGATCTGGCTTTGGATCTTTTTTACTTATTTAAATTTATATATTATCGATGGATGGCAATCTGGCCTTGGATTCAGAAAACAATACTGAAAAACAATCCAAAAATGATCGAGTATCCAGTATCCACTATCCAGGCCAGCCATCACACATATATATACTCCGATACTCGTTACTGCAATGCTGACTTCGTGTCCCCTTTCTGGCCTGGGGCAGTGGGGCTCAATTCTTCCTCCACCGCTAGCCTATTTCCCCTTTCAGGCCCCTTTTGAAATAGGAAAAAGTCTACATCACCCTCTAAACTAGGAGGTGGTGTCTACTTTACCCCCGAACTATGAAACAGTCTAATTTACCCCCTAAACTATCCAAAACCGTTCAAATCACCCCCCGGGCGGTTTTTGATGGCGGTTTTGCTACAGTACCGTGGTTTTGACTTTTTCTTTTTCCCTATTTATTTTCATATAATTTTTGAAAAAATCATAGTAAAATCAGAGAAAAATCATAAAATATCATAAAATAGAAAATCTAATTTTGTTGGACTTCGCATGAGTAGATCTACACAATGAATATATAATATGGTATACTTTAATACAAATTTTTTCCGTAGCTTTAAATTAGTTAGAAAAATCAAATTTTATCTATAATTAATTGGAATAATTCATAGCTGCAGCTTCTGTGGTCCAATTGTGGTGAAAATTTTATGGTGGACTAATTATTCTATGCTTGAACTATAGTATATATTTCACACTCATCGGATCATGTATAACTAAGTTTATTCAGGTTTATGCTTGTTAAATATAAATAAATATATAACTAAGTTATAAATGATCCGATGAGTATGAAATATTTACTATAGTTCAAGCATAGAATAATTAGTCCACCATAAAAATTTTACCACAATTGGACCACAGAAGCTGCAGCTATGAATTATTCCAATTAATTACACATAAAATTTGATTTTTCTAATTAATTTAAAGCTACAGAAAAAAATTATACTAAAGTATATCATATTATATATTTATTGCGTAGATCTACTCATGTGGAGTCCAACAAAATTAGATTTTCTATTTTATGATTTTCCTGTAATTTATTATGATGTTTCAAAGATTATATGAAAACAAATAGGAAAACAGGAAAAGTCAAAAACACGGTTACTGTAGCAAACCTATGGTTACTGTAGCAAAACCGCCATCAAAAACCACTCGGGGTGTGATTTGAACGGTTTTGGATAGTTCAGGGGGTAAATTAGACGGTTTCATAATTCGGGGGGTAAAGTAGACACCACCATATAGTTCAGGGGGTGATGTAGACTTTTTTCTTTTGAAATATGTAAAAATTTTCTGTCTCAACGTTTTTTATATATAAAAACGAATTGATTTCTGTGAAATATTTAAAAAATCCTACGTTCCAAATAAATCTCATGTTGAGACAGAGAGTAACGGAGATACGAATCAAACACTGGCCCCCCAATTCCCCTCACTCTGGATGAGTGATGAGTCGGTGTTCTGCTGCCTTTGAAGCTTCGCAACAGCAAGCGTAGCGGGGACAATACCCGGTCCCCAGGACAACTGGACAAGCAATGATGACTTTCCTAGTTTATTTTCCGTGGATTCAGTCAATACGTTTGGGCCCGTCCAAACCAGACAAAAAAAAAAAGGTTTACACGCACCAACCTCCTCCATATTAGTTGGCAGTTTTGACCCTAATGTTTATTTAAAATTTTGACAATTAGTCTTTGTATTAGTATTTGTAAATAAAAATAGCCAAAAATGTTTGACATGCTTAAAGTACCATTGGTATAACAAACCTAATGAAGTATACATTTCTTGTTTGTTTAATTTAGGCCTTGTTTAGTTACCCAAAAATTTTGCAAAATTTTTCAGATTCTCCGTCACATCGAATCTTTAGATGTATGCATGAAATATTAAATATAGATAAAAATAAAAACTAATTGCACAGTTTGGTCGGAATTGACGAGATGAATCTTTTGAGCCTAGTT
>Ga0182004_10003578_pt1 | contig 12379 bp, 12 predicted proteins | sample Sormic07211540_1_FD_120479 | JGI IMG/M metagenome (GOLD analysis project Ga0182004, IMG submission 120479) | Endophyte microbial communities from Sorghum bicolor roots, Mead, Nebraska, USA - 072115-40_1 MetaG | ecosystem: Host-associated > Plants > Roots > Unclassified | place: USA: Nebraska... | reverse complement strand
CAGTGATTTTTTGACATATAGTTTTTTGTCAACTAATTGTCACAACTCTTATGTTGTGACATTATTTTCATATGTAATGACATAAATAGAAAGTCAAAAAATCACAGGATTCTTGTAGTGTCTACGAACTAGACTGAGCAGGCGAAGGTTAGAGACCTTCTAATTGATTTTATCACCTTTCTCTCTAATATTCAGTGCTCTTTTTAGTAGTTTTTTATTAACACAAACATTTATAGTTGTTATGTATTCTTCTCGTGTACTATATTACAATCAAACATTTTGTTGTGGGTTTGAATAATTCCCCTGTATCTAAATAATAATTCTCAGGTTTGACTAATACATCACTGCTGGTCCGCATTAACGATTAATAGTAATATTTGGATGTAATCATTTTGGGCTGAGTACGTACTTATGAGTATGAGGAATTAGAGGCAAGGAACAACCAATCAATAGTAAAGAGACAATAAATACAAGTAAGTGGTAGCCAATAAATAGCAAAGAGACAATAAATGTAGACAAATTCCAAGTTAATATAAAGAAGATTTTTAAATAAAAAGTTTTTATTTAGACGAAGGAGATAAATGAATGGAGGGAGTAATGACTTAAAACAACCAGTAGAGATGTTACTCTCTCTGTTTCACAAATAAATGTATTTTTTTGACTGGTACACTTATTCGTTTTATTTAAATTTTTTGTATACATAATAAAATAAATAAATTATTATAAAAATATATCTAACAATAAAAATAAGTTATAAAAAATAAATAATATTTATTAAATTTTTTAAATAAGACAAACGGTCAAACATAAATTATAGAAGTCAAAAAAGTGTGTTTATTTGTCTAACGGAGGGAGCAGCGTGGCAGCTCCGCAGTTGTGCTATACTGCTAGGCCTTGTTTAGTTCCAAAATTTTTGGCAAAATGAGCACGGTAGCAATTTCGTTTGTATTTGACAAATATTGTTCAATCATGGACTAACTATGTTCAAAAGATTCGTCTCGTCAATTCCGACTAAACTGTGTAATTAGTTTTTATTTTTATCTATATTTAATACTCTATGCATACGTCTAAAAATTCAATGTGACAGAGAATCTGGAAAATTTTGCAAAATTTTTGAAGAACTAAACAAGGCGTACCACCACGGGAATCCGTTTACTGCCGAGGCTCGGAGCGTAATTTTATGACGACGAGGAAGGGGATCGGCGTCGCAAGGCGAGCGGCACGTGGGCGCCCGGCGACGGTGCACACAGCGCCTTGCTGCCTTTGCTAGCCCTGCGCGGCTGCTCTCTCCGTCGTGCGGTCAGCACCACCAGCAGGCAGCGAGCTCGGGCCCCGAAAGCCACCCACCACTGCGCTGCCACAAGGTCGGGCTTGTTGGGCAGAACGCCCTCGTGCTGCATCTCGTGCTCTGCCCAAACCTGAGAGGCTGAGGGTGAGGCTGCCGCCAGCTCACCAACTCGGCAACCCTACAGCTGGTAAAAAAAAATAATCTAAAAGGTAAGAGCTGTCCGAGTGTTTGAGACTGCTTTATTAAACCGTTTCACCTCCACGCATTTGTTTGCTAAAGAGATCTAGCGCATGTTGGGATTGCTTTGCTCTATGTTTTTCAGCTCCGCTTCATGTTTTTTTAGCCAAACGATTTCAGCTCCACGCACTTAGTTCGAGAAAAAATGGTGGAGTTGTGAGAGCACCTAAAGAGTTACTCCACAAACTTCCATGGTGGAGATTGTGGAGCAGTCCCAAACACCCCCATAGTACTCTACAAACTTCGCTTTTATGGAGTTACTCCACAGTGGATTTTGTGGAATAGAATTTACGAAAGCAGTCCAAACACCCCCTATTGTTATACTTCACATTTGTTAGCTCTACTCTTTATCAAAAAGTTTCAGCTTCACGCACCGAGAAAAAATAGTAGAGTTAGGAAAACATCTAAAGAGTTGTACTATAAACTCTATTTTTTTTGGACTGCTCCATAGTAGAGTTTATGAAGCAAAATTTGCTAAACAATTCCAAACACCCCTAATTGTTAACTAAGTAATTACGTGCCACGCCTAACTACACCAAATAATGACGTAGTACTACTAACTCTCAAGGGCTCAACCGCGGCCACGGATTCGTGGATTCAAATGTGGAGCTGGGGATCGGATCGGATGGTGTCCACACGTCAAGCAAGTCGTCTAACACTCGCAGCTTTTGATGCATGAACTTGTTACACGGACAGTGTGTACCGACCAGTGCCGACTGCCGACATTTGAGTCTCGAAGAGCTAGCTAGCTCGCATGCCAGAGTGGCGGCGTATGTACACGTGGACCCAAAAAAACCGAGAAGAATCCGGCCGGCCGGCGCATGCAACTGGATTCGCCCTCGCCGGCCGCATGCGTGGAAACCTGTAAACAACTGAGCTAGCCCTCTCTGCCTTCTTCTTTGGCACACATTACGTTTTGAAGTCTGAAACACTACATCTAAATTCAAGTTTCTTTGAGGGAAATCTAAATGCAAGTTTGGGAGGATTATCCTGAGCGCTGGGTGCATGAAGGATGATCACATCTCTTATCCAACCAATTAAGCTAATCGACTTTTTACGTAGGCTAAAAAAATGATATACGTACTCCTACCAAACCTAGCTCAAAAAGGTGGTAACGTATGTGTTACACACTTACACTCTATACATGTACTTGCCTTAGTCATGGGCGGAGCTATATGTACTACTACACCCATGGAAAAAATAAAAAATAATGACAAATGTTAATTTTTTACTATATTTGCACCCATAAATTATAAAGTCTTGCACTCACAAGATAAGCGCACCCTTCTTAAATTTGTTCTAGCTCCACCACTGGCCTCAGTAGGGCTTTCGACCTCAACACACATACTTGTCTCACAGTAAGGCTTTCAAGCTTATGCACACCTCAACGCATCGAACATCAGTATATGTTGTTCTAAATCCCTAGATGTTATAGCATTTAAAGAAGGGCCTCCCCCAACAGTTATTAGTGGAGCTAAATGAGGCTATAGCCACTAAATTATATTCCCTCCATCATGGAATGATAATCATATTTTAAATAGAAAAACTCAACTTATACAAACATTAACTAACAGTTGTTCAATTTATATACAAGTTTAGAACATATTCAAAGTGGCTATAATATTAATTGATTCTTTTGCAAATGACAATATATAGTAAGAGAAATGAACAGTCAAAATCTATTTTGCCTGACTTTTTCATGATTAAAGTATTTTTATCATTTTAGGACAGAGAGAGTATATGGATGTAAACCCTGTCTCAAACCATGCACCCTATATAGCTGGAGAATAGTATCTCAGCATATGTTTGTTTTGACATTTATTTTTGAACAAAAATGTTTGTTTTGACATTAGAGGAAATCAATACTCCTAAGTTATTAGTACTTGTTCTTGTAATGTCATACACTCATACTATTATCAACTTATCTCTCTCTCTCTCTCTCTCTCTCTCTCTCTCTCTCTCTCTCTCTCTCTCTCTCTCTCTCTCTCTCTCTCTCTGTTTTTTTGCTAACACATTTGAATCGATGAAATACATGCAGAGGACAAATCGTGTTCAGACTTAATTCAAAGACTCTTGGATGCTTGGGTTAGGTTGACACCTTGGTCAGGCGCAATCAGGACCAATCCATAAACTATTCCTAGGGTTTGTTAAAGAAAACTAACGCAGGAGTACGGTTGAAACAGATATTCCTAGCTCTCCTCTGCAGCTTGCTTTGACTGCATATCCATCCATGCCCATCCATCCCTAGCTGAATGTACTACCTACACTAAAACTCCTACAAGCATTGTACCACCTTTGTCTCTATAAAAAGCCCAACAACCCCCACGCCGCGCTTCCTCTCCTCTCTTCTCTTCGGTAGCAAATTCTTCTTCCTAGCTTGCAATTGCAACTGAGGGCATATATCAGTATCACACACACACAAACAACCACACGAGCGATCGACCAATCGAACTGATGCGTGCATAGTTTGCAAGAAAAACTCCACACCATGGTGAGCTTCATCAGAAGAACTAGTGCAATGGGTCTTGTTGTAGTCATCTTGCTCATCGTCTCCTTGCTCACTATTCACCTCCCCGCCGCCTGTGCTCGCCATGGTGAGTCCTGGTCCATCTTGTTGTGCAGTCACACAGTCTATGCACTTGAGATTTTGCCTTGATCCGTGCCCATCTTCACTGTTCTTGCAGTTGTCGTGCTAAACCCAGACAACAATGGACTGAACAACAGAGGAAATAAGGTTAGTGAAAACGCCCAATCTACTCTCATATATAGTTGGTTGTTCTGATCACAGAGCAAGTTAAATCTAGTAGTAATCTACTGACGGATTCTAGTAGATGTGCATATTTTGCTCAAGTTACTAGAGGATTAATTTGGATGACTGTACGCAGAACCTCGGCAAGGCGTTGGCGGTCACCGATGACGATGATTTAGCTGCCAACAAGGTAATCTCAGGGCGGAAGCTCGGTGCGCCGAACAACAAGGAGGGAACCAAAGCCACCGTGGGAGCGACGACGACGGCGGCGGCGGCGGCGGCGACTTCAGCAGGCTCACGGCCGCGGACGGTGAAGATGCGCGCGGCGGCCAGGCACGGCGACGCGGTCACCGAGATGTACGACATGCTCAGGAGGGACTACGCGTCGAGGGCGAGCCGCCGCCGGCCGATCAACAACGGCGCCACGCCGCTGCAGGTGAATAAGAAGCCCTAGAGATAGCTAGTACAGTACGTAATAGCTAGCTTCCCAAGCATGCTCTCAGTCTCGGGCATGGCGTGACTAGTTCGGTACATATAGCTGCTTCCTTCTTCAGGCTTTTAGTTGTTATAGTCCTAGCAGATTAGGAGGGTTTATATACACTTAATTGCCCCTTGCCCATATGGAATAATGTCTTGTGGCCAGCCTTAATCTAGCCTTCAAGCTGGACAACCTGTTTAGCCCAATCTGCAACAGCATGAATCATTCATGTGCAGCTGGGCAATTTTGTCGATGGTGTTCATGCTTGAGGATAGATGCCATGTAGTAGTATGTACATCCGCACCAGTATCAGGTCGCAGATGTGCTCATATGCTTGTAACAGATTCCGTGATTTACATGTATTTTTCACCAATTTACTGTCAAGTTGTTCTGTCGCTTCACTAGCTAACATAATTTACTTCAGTGATTCTCGGCTACTCGCGGCAGAGTATCACGGCTCAAAAGGCCGACATTTCACCCTCCATGGATGTTCATCTGGAATATTACTTCAAAAAGTATCCACAAATCCTATACCAAAGCTATACCTTAATTCCTCACTCATCATAGTGTTTTGTAAATTACAAGCCACTACCGAATCCGACAAGCCATTAACCTGCTAGAGATAAATAAGAACAGCAGGGCATTGGGGGGGGCAGAAAAGAAAAGGAGAGAAGAGAAACATTTGAATGAATTTAACATGGACCTCCACGGGCTCAAGCGTGACAGACACGAAGGGCTCAGCTCAACAGGCAAAAAAGGATGCAGGGCCAGGCGCATTCAGAATTTACAGCAGAGGATTCTGTAACCCCAGCCTCGGTCTTCCTTCAGACGCCTGCGGTCGGCCTTTGCCATCTTCACGGGGCTGCTGTTCCACTCGTTCTGTAGCCTGTGAATTGGACAAAAAAATGGATGCTTAATCCTATGAATGATGCTTGACAAAAAAGAAAGATGCTTGAACCCATGAAAACAAAACAAAAGAAAGTTTTGTATATGGACAACATTTATGAAGAATTCCTACTGATTGGTCTATAAAAGTTCAGAAACTGCCATGAGCCTGACAGTACAACCAAGTATGAGGTTATGAGGTATCAGTTAGCATAAGGGAAATTATATCCATGACTGACTGATATTCCTTTAGGCAGGGGAATTTATGTTGTTGACTATTTACCATTATAGAAGAACGAATTCAATGCTGTCCAATTCAGATGTATAACAAACTATGAAGTTGCTTATATGGGGCTAGATTTTATCAATTACGACAAGTAGATGTATATAGAGAAGGATTGATTTATTTAATAGAATTAAGCAACAATATTGTGCGGGCGAGAAAGCAGTTCTATGCTGAAAAGAAATAATCAGAAAGTCTGCACTTACACTGGAAATGCAAAGGACCGAGTACTTGTTGTGCTACTTTCTGATCGAAGAGAAATGTTGCCAGAATAAGGTATGTGACCAGAGGGCGTTAGTGGACCTGATGTAATGCTAGGTCCAGAGAAGCTTGACTCAAAGGGGTTGCGAATAACAGTTTGTGCAGTCACTTTTGCGCTATCAGGTCCATTTTGCTGAACCACGGATTCTGTTTGCACAGGAGTTGAACTCTTATTATCCGTTATGTCCTCACTTACTTTTGTGCCAAGCTCCGCATCTCTTGGGTTGAAATCATTTATATCTTGACCATCAATCTCATGTTTCTGACCTTGCTCACTTTTGACATCACTATGCTCTCCATTGCTAGTGGATAGAGATATAGCAGTGCTCATTTCATGTGCTACATCAGTTTTCACATCATTATTAGTGAGACTCTCTACCTGATCATTACATTGTTCAGATGCTTGGACATCCAATGTATTTGAATTTTCTTCAACAGAATCTAACCTATTCTCTTCAATTATGGCTTCATCTATTTCAATAGGATCAAATCCTTCCAGTGCTCTGTTGACAAGATCACTAAAACTATCTGTCTTTTCAACAGGACAGATGGGTGCTATAGAAGCGGCATCCACAATAGTAGGGAGAGAGTAATTAGATTCCCATGTCCCGTCTAGTGATCCATAGGCAATAAAAGGGTTATAGTGATTAACTTGGTTGGATCCTTCCATATCCAATCCAGCACTGACAGCAACTTCCTCAGGTATCACCTCCGAGAAATCAGCAGCGGTTGATTCTACTGGTAAATCATTGTGAATGATGTTACTGGTCTCAGACGCAATACCAATTCCAGTTTCATAACAATCATTCGATGAAACCTGTAACAAAGAGCAATCATGTTATGTGCTCGAATGGTGTATAGAGGTATATAAGTGATTAAAATAATTAAAACTATATGGGCAGTTGCTCATTTATTGAGCCAAATAAACTACAGATGTAATACTAAATCATGTTTTTTTGGAGAACAGAACAAACAATTTACAGTCTACATATAATCACCGAACATTATGATACACATAAAAAATGAATTGTAAGGGTTAAAGTGGTGATCATACAGATTAGTTGCAAATGTTGTACTGTATACATTTAGTAGTTGCATACCTGATGGGTTGCTTCTCCAGTTAAAAGCCGGTCCTGATTTTCATTGCTGTCGCAAATGACACCGCCAACATCCTGGCAATCTTGTGCAACTTCATGACATGGTAATTGTTTGGGATTTAATTCCTCGTCATTAGAATTGGTAGATACATCTGCAGTATTGTTATCTTCAAGATCATGCTTTTTACATGAGGAGTTCTGTTCCCCAGTATTGCCATCAGTATCACACATGACAGGTAGGATAACTATTTCTGATTTTAATTCATGTGCAGTTTTTGTAGAGCCAGCACTTATCTCTTCCGTTAGGTCACCATTTGTATATTTTGAGGAATCAAAGTTTATGGACACCTTTTGATCTACTTGTTTTTCTGATGAAGTCTTTTGATCAGGAAGAACCCCTTCATCAATGCAGACATCCTTGACAAAATGGACACCGTAATCAGAAGAAAGAACTGTGTCGGGCAGTTTGATTTCTACAACATCCTTGTCATACGAGTAATCCTCAATGCGTGTCTGCCCAATTTTACCTCCATTCAGATGCTCAGCCTTCACAAAACTAAGTTCAGATTGATTGGTCTGTTCAACCATTTTATCTGCCAAAAATTTGAGATCACCTTGTCTTTCAGCCTCACAGTCTAATTTAGGACTGCCGTTAGATGAAATATCATGAAAAATATGACTTTGGTAAGTCCTTTCATCATCTGCATGCCGATATCAAAATCAGCTATTAAGAGTGAACAGAAAAGAAGAAGAAAAAAATCATAATGAAGCAAACATATTGTAATCGGCATTTATTGTTTCTAGTTTGCAACGTCAATAAATGACTAAAACTATTTCTAAGATTATAATAGTAATAATTGATGACCAACCCAACCAGGACAAGAAATATCTGGAAAGAACTTATTACCATGGAATTAACATTAGAGTACTTAGGTAAGTTCAGCTGTAGTTTCTCTTTCCTTTTAGTTGCGCTGTCACTGTAATCATATGCAAGCATTAAACTTTCCTGCAGTGACTCACAACTCAAATAAAGCACATCTTGTCATAAAGAAACCCAGAAAAGTTTATTTGCTTAAGTTGTTGTTGGTAGTCCTGAAGGAACAAAAACCAAGAACCGAAAATCTTCCTACCAAATCAATGAAAATCATGATTCAATACAAGCAGAATAGTTTTTTTGGTTTTTTTAGCCAAGAATAATGTTTTTCTGTCGCCATCAAGTCAATATAGAGATTGCATTAAAATTAAAACTGACTGAAATTGGTATGATGGATCCTTCTACGAAGATTAACGCGAAATATAACAGGCGTACGGAAGATGAGGTATTAAAATCACAACAATGAGATAACAGTGGGGTCTAGCAAATCACATGACATATCTCCCCTCTGAGTTGTTGTTCTGCTCCTGTTTGTGGCTTTTGTAACTTTCTCGGTTGCATTTTTTTTCAATAAATTTCAGTAGAGGTCCCCTCGGGCCTCTCCTGTTCTTTAAAAAAAAAAAAAAACGATGCGATGTGATGCACATTTCTCAGTTCAGTTATCCTAGCAAATGAAATGCATCATGCAATCAGATCGCAATCTATCAACAGACTACCCTATAAAGGCACACAATCAGCCTTTGCCACAGCCCAAAACCTAGCATCAAGAATCGTAGAAATCAGAATGCAACCGTGCTTAACTGACGCAATTTTGCAAGTGCCTTTACAAATAAGAAGACTAGATGTGAAACTGACTTACCTATCTTCATGATCTGCACATACAGTATCCTTAAGTACTACCCATGCCTCAGAACTCAGGAGCTGCCTTTGCTAAACAGTGCTGGTTATTTCCTGAAAAAAAGAAGAAGAGAAAGAAATATTAGAAGTCAAATACTCCCACGATCCACCCAGACAAAAAAGTGCATGCTTCCTGTTCTCCAGAACGGAGGACAAAAGGCTGCGTCTGCGAATGCCGATGTCCATTCATCTGCAAACAAATGCCGCGTTTCGCGTAAACTAGATTCCCATGGGAGGAAAAGTCTCGCAGCGTCCTGATAGAACAAGACACTTTACGCCCTTTCAGAGACAGCCAAAAGAAAAAAAAAAAGAAAGGATGAAAAAGAAATCAAAAGACGAAACCATGTCGCAAACGCATAACGCTAAAGGAAAAACACAAACTGAAGAGGGATAGCAGAGGAGGCAACGACCGGCCCGCCCAACAACTCCTTCGCGGCATTTGGACACACCAAACATCAAGCGTTTCCAGGGAGAGAGAGTCAGCCTCAATGTACACACGCATTACAGCTAATACTACACAGCACAGGACAGCAGGAGCACCAGACAAGGCACCGGATACCAAAACTGCAGGTTTTCTATACGCGTCGATGCAGGAGACGGTCGGTCCGGCATACAGGCAGACAGAGAAAGGAACAAACAAAGTAGCGGTACCATACCATAGGAAGGAAGCAAAGGGGAGACAAGGACCTGGTTGGATCACAGGACAGGCACGCCATGGTTTCTTCCTTTCCCCTCACGGAAAGAAGCAAGCGAGCGAGCGAGGACGACGATGGACAGGGAAACAGGAGCGAAACCACCAACCGCGCACCGATCCACCACTTGAAGCCTTGAAGAAACTTGCAAGGGCCCCGAGGAGCTCCGGACTCTGATGGTGATGGCATGGCTTTAACTGCGCCGCATCAGACTGTGTCGGTAAGGCCTAGGGGGGAGTAGTACGGAGGAGTAGGACTGTGCGGCCCAGCGCAGTAACTACGTGCAGGCAAGAACAAGAGGAAGCTTGGATCAAAGACTCTCTATTTTCCCTCTTTCTTTTTGGGTGAGAGAAATGATGCACCTCCAATCCAGAGTCATGAAACATGCATGTCGAATGCTACTTCCGCGATTCTACCACCCATCCACCAGTTCTTCAGATCAGAGCTTCTGAAGAAACAATAACAGAGCAAAAACGAGCAACATGGGAAGATGAACAGGGCCAAGAAACAAGTCTCCTCCACTCCCCACTCGCATGCAGAACCAGTCCAGGCGTGGGCGAAGGAGGACGATAGCACCACAAGAAAGAAGACCAAGAACAGGAGACGGAGTGAAGGATCGGAGTCGGAGGAGCTCTGACCTTTGCGTGTGCAGACGCCGCCGCCGCCGCAATTCTGTTTCGCCTTCTCTCTGTCTGCTGCGCCGGCCAGAAAGAAAGCTCCGGGAGAACCGGCGGGAGCAGCGGCAAGGCGAGGATCGGGATGGATCGCGGCGGAGCCCGAGAACCCAAAAAATTCCGCGATACGTACACAGAAAAGAATTCCCCGGGGCGGAGGGTGGAGACTTAAATAAACGCCATTCATGATAGGCAGCAGAGCAGTGCAATAAATTTGATGCGCTGTGAGGGGAGAGGGAGAGGAGGCTCTTTTGCGAATAGGACCTCGGCGAGGTGCACGAACCGAAGCCTTGGATCGCTTCGAGAAGAAGGGCCTGCAATTTTATTTTTTTAGTGCAGTGCAGGTGCAGGTGTCGAGGAAAATTTTGCGCGGTGGTTGACTGCGTAGGCTTGTGTGCTATTCTTATTGTTTTGGGGTGGAATTTGTATAAATGCTCTAGTCATCCTGAGTTGTCATTTTAAAATATATAATAACACAATATCTTATATAGTAAAATGCCAACAGTACAACAATGGTATTGGTACACTGGATTTTTTATGAAAGATATACAATAAATGTTACTACTCCAAAATATGTACAATATATTTTTTTTATGTTGTCACTATATAGCATCAACAATGAATTGGTGATATGTGAAGATCTTCGCAATATCAGTCGAAACAAATAAAATGAGGTCACCGAGATTAGTAAAGGGTTTCTATATAACTCTAATAGAATACTATACTGACAAATGGAAGGCACCAACAAGAAACATATTTAAAAACACACATGTTAAATTGCTGGCATTCCAACAAACTGTCAAGATCTCCTCTTTCCATGTGATTTTTATATTTCAATTTTTCTTGACAAACAGGCTTACTTTATTTCTCCACATAACCAGAGTGAACATTAAATTTCCTGGGAATATATATATATTTCCATAGCTCAAATGGGCATTATATAAGTTTAAATCTTACTTGATGGCTTGATGCATGAGGTAGGTTGCATAATACTAGTACTGTACCACCTTGTACTGGAATGTTAATGAATCCTGGACATGAAAATCTTTTGTTCAGTGTTCTTCCATTCATGTGCTGCTGTACCGGCCGGGAGCAAATCACTGGACAAGATAACCTGGAAAGTACTGCTAGCAGTAATTACGGACAAAACCGGGGTGTACATGCGAAATGCCAAGAAGAGTCAAAGAAAAGGAGGGGCATTGTTTCTCTAGGAGCAAATCACCGGGCCACCAAACCGGAAGGAGGAGACAGCTCGGCCGCATTTAAGTACTAGTAAACCTCCATGGACCCCAATCCATTAGAGACAAAGACAAAGTAGAAGCCATGCTTTCAAGTTCCATCAGCCAAAGGCAAGACTCAAAAAGAGATGATTCTAGCATAGGCTAAATTATGGGTTTAGTAGCAGCATTCAGAGTCTGAAAACATTTTTACTTGTGTCATGTGGGCCAAATGTGCTTGTTTATAGGGAGAAGATTAAAGAAGACTACTACCACCTGTCCCAGATTGAAGTCCCTCTTTTTTTGGGATTGTGCTCTTGCCAAGCATTTTGCTCTCTAATTGTCAACCGAGGTAGTGCAGTGCGCTGGTAGTTGTGGGTTACTACAACTTAGGCATTGTTTAGTTCCAAAAAATTTTACAAAATCGACACTGTAGCACTTTCGTTTGTATTTGATAAATATTGTCCAATCATGGATTAATTAGACTCAAAAGATTTGTCTCGTCAATTTCGACCAAACTGTGTAATTAGTTTTTATTTTCGTCTATATTTAATACTCCATGTATACGTCTAAAGATTCGATGTGACGGGGAATCTGAAAAATTTTGCAAAATTTTCTGGAAACTGTTTAGTTTGAGAAAAATTTTGGATTTCGCTACTGTAGCACTTTCGTTTGTTTGTGGCAAATATTATCCAATCATAGACTAACTAGGATCAAAAGATTCGTCTCGCGATTTACAGGTAAACT
>Ga0182004_10003577_pt1 | contig 12382 bp, 4 predicted proteins | sample Sormic07211540_1_FD_120479 | JGI IMG/M metagenome (GOLD analysis project Ga0182004, IMG submission 120479) | Endophyte microbial communities from Sorghum bicolor roots, Mead, Nebraska, USA - 072115-40_1 MetaG | ecosystem: Host-associated > Plants > Roots > Unclassified | place: USA: Nebraska... | reverse complement strand
TATCTATCTATCTATCTATCTATCTATCTATCTATCTATCTATCTATCTATCTAATATCTTCATATCTTGGTTCCATATAGGCATGGTTTCTTGTCTAAGATACTATTTGCTCCTCTCTTTTTAATTTCTTTTGTCACATCACAATTTTATTTAGTTGGCACCCTATAATTAGCAAATATATAGAAAACATCTATTTTTGGGTTAGAACTGCTCCTTAACAGGCCTACTATTTGATCCCCATCTAATAATTTTAGCCGCTAAGAACCAGCCCTTACATACACCGATCCCTTGGTCGTGCCAGCGGTCGGCTCATTTTCTGTAGTGCCGTCCTCCGTCCGTCCATGGCACAGGGCATGACCGCCGCGAGGTCGCGAGAGATGCAGCCTGCGAGATTGCTGCGTTGTGTTTTAACGGGGCGGGCAGGCGGTACTGGCCGTGGTCGGTGCCTAGCACGAGCGCCCAGGGCCGGCCCGACCGAGCATCCAGTTCGATCTGTGCGTGTTGAAATATTGATACGCACGCAATGTCTTTTCGTTTTTCTTATCAGCCGTATTTTTTCTACCAACCAATAATATTTTTTTCTCATAATAAATTAGCTAACAGTAATTTCAGCTATAATTTTTCAGACCAGCGAAAAGACTCGCTACACTGCATTTGATACTGAGATGAAGATTAATTAAGGCATTCGCATTGCAGAAACTAAGAGTAATTTCTATAACATAAGACATTTACCTAAGAAACTAATATCTTTCACAATGTAATATTTTTAAGCTTGAATCACCAGAGAACATGGTGGATGTGGCCGGGCTGCACCGCGGCTGCGGTTCATGGCGAAACCCGTGGACACGAGATCCAGAGACGACGAGCAGCAGCAGCGCGGCAGCCTTGGTGAAGATATGCGTCTCCTCGAGTCGATGAAGCCCACGTAGACGCGGTGAACCGGCCGGGGCGGACGCGGCAAGCCGACGTCAAAGACTGTGGGGGGCCAGCGTCACCTTCCTATATTATGCAAGATGATGTGTGGTCCTAAGTCCTAACGACGCTCCATCGATGTTTGTACGTGATGATCCGAAGAATGATCAATAAATAAGGATCTACATCAACTACATCAAGATTCAACAATATCAAGCTAGGCACCATAAATGATTTTAGAAAAAAATTAACCTAGTTTCATAATTTTCCAAGCTAAAATAATCTAACCAGATTTTATAATTTTTAATCAATGTAAAAATATTAGATAAACTTTTGAAAATTTATTTTTTTTCTGATTTTTTTGGATTTTTAAATATTCTAGCCCAGTTTATCGCTGTAAATTTTCAACTTTGCTCGATTTACCTCCTCTAATATGACGCCACGTTAGTAAAACTGTCAACATTATCCATTATGCAAAATCAAGCAATTTAAAAAGCTAAGAGAGGTTAAAACGACCTATCGCATGCGTGCACTGTGTCTAACTATTGCATGCGTGTGTAGCATTGTCCACGTCTCATCATCTTGCATAATATTGTAAAGTTAAATTATGCATGCATATTAGATCTAACAGGAAGATATTTTTCTATATTTTTATTACTTTCTAAGAGGTAATATGTGATAATTGACATCTAGGTTAATGGTCCATAATTATTTAATAGTACCATAGCAAAGCCTGATACATAATAGTGTTTGTTTCCTCGTCAATCAGTGCTCCAGTCTACTCCCTTTGTCCTGTAATATAATATGTTCTATGAATTTTTAAGATAACTTAAGAGAACACTCAATTGACACATGTACTCATAGATTATTCTAATTATAGAGTTTCTTCTCAAATTGTGGCTTTCTTTTTAACAAACCTTGTCAAATCAAAACATAATCATTATGTGATTATGTAGAATGCATTGTATTTTAATACACATTTTAGAAGTCACAATAATACACTATATTTCAGGACGGAGGGAGTAAATCTTGATTATGTTTTGGAGAAAATTTGTCAATTTTTACTATGAAACACTGATAGTGAGCAAAACCAAAAAAAGTAATACTATGATGCACAATAGTTTAATCACTTGCAATATGGTAAACTGAACTTAAAAGGGAAATTTGAATAATTGAAGAAATAGGTAAGAACTATTGGAAACTCTGCTCATTATCAGATGGAGTTTTTTTTTGGATAAAACTGAATAATGATTCCATGAGTGAGTATAATTAAAGAAACATGTAAAAGCTATTATTAGCGCACCTAGCAAGTCAGAAGTTGATCACTATCAGTTGGAGGCTGTTTAGTATTTTTGGACAAAGCTGAACAATGGTCCCATGAGAACTTTCAGATCCCATTGGTAAGGATGTGATCATATGATTTTGCATAGCTGTCCTGTTGTTTAGAGGTAAATTTCTTGTGAATATCTCCTAGAAATCCTAAGAATCATTGTGATCCCGTATGAAATGACCAAGACCAAAAAAAACTGAAATCAGTCATGTACACATCTTGACAAAAAAAAACTCTGATCGTGGTGGTGCCACAATTGAAAGTTTGACACCGATGGTGATTCTGGTGGGTGCCTGTTGTCTGCGTGGAGTCGCCGAGGCAGCAGGTGAAGTAGCACACGCGGACGACCCTACACGTCCCTGCCTGTAGTGTAGACGTGTAGTGTAGAAAACAAGGTAGTAACGCGTGTAGTGTAGTGAGATGAATTTGCATCTATCAGCATCCTGTAAAGTTCTTAAGTTCTTCGTTGAAAAAAAAAGGAGGGGAGAGGGGAGTTCGTTATCCTCGCATGATCATGCCTATACAACTAAAAAACGCCCGTAGCCTTCTGCGGGTTCCGGCACAATCTTTGCCCTGATCGTGGCATTTTTCTATCTGATGGGGTTAGACCTGTCACTGTCAGCACTAAGCGCACAGGAGACTTGTTGCCTGTTTTCTTTGTTGATTCAACGGAGGACACTTGTCAAAAAAAACGGAGGACAGATAGACTATAAAAAAACGACTTCACGAGGATTTAGGCGATAAGCAAAACAAACCGATGCCTTGGCATCCAAGATTCTTGTCGTTTCTATCAAATTCCAACTGAATTTAAGCATAGTATTGCATCACAAGTCAAATTCTGGACAATACTATACGTGGTCTGTTAACAGAAAAAAGAAACAGCGCAGTGCCCATAATGGTTTGAGTTAACCATGGCTAGTGGAAAAACTGACATTTCTGCTAGATATGGTCTACTTTCAGTCGATTTAACTATCACCAAATCGACCTACTTTCAGTCGATTTAACTATCACCAAATCGACCTGACAAATCCACAGAAAATATTAGTTTTACCCTCCAAGACCTTTGTGTACATAAACTCTTTTTTCCTCTCTTAATTGAAAGGCAGAGCTCCTGCCATTGCGTTCAAAAAAAAAAAAGGTTCATGCCCAATACCCCATTAACAGTCAGAAACCAAACAGTTCACTTCAGCTGTCAATCCTGAACTAAAACACCGAACTTACCAAGAACTCAAAGTACACTCATTTGATCTTCTTTACAAGTTTCAGTACTTCCCTATCAATCGATGCAGTGCAGGCGTGCAGCAGCAGGCTAGTGTTTATTCCAATAAATTCAAATGCTATCTTATTAGGAAGCTAAAAGCATGGAGCATAGAATTCATTTCTAGGATCAGATGCAGGTTTATTCACATGTGACAGCCTAACTTACCACATCATATGAGTGGAATGAAAATCTACAGACAAGTTAATTGAAAACCACAATCAAGAAAGCACACAGGATTAAGGACCCAATACCATAATGACTTCATTGTCTGACAAGAATTATCAGAATTCAGAGTATTAATTAATTCCCAAGGTGAAAAACCACAATGCTCAGAACCAACATTCTCAAGAAAATTGAAGGTCGCAAGAAATATAGAACACAAGTATTTAATTAAAATTTAAGAGCTTACTAGTAGCAACTGACTCTTTATCTGGAGAAGCCTTATGCAATAAGCAACATTCTAAACTCCAACAGCCTTTTTCAGGTTTACCATGCCGGCTACAGATGGGTAAGCATGCTTGTTAACCCTTCCATAGTTACCATGCAAGCCTTTACTGCTACTGTCCTTTGGGTGCATCAAACCAGCTTGAGTGAAGCCTCCTCCTCCTCTAGTGTAACCAGGACGTTGCAATGGCACTAAGTTCTTCTGCAACCTCCCTAATTTTGAAGGGTCCTGATTATCAACCCTGCGTCTCGGCACTTCCTCTGCCAGAGATTTACCACCATATGCCATCTCATTTCTCTCCGCAATGACCGAAACGTTATCTGCCATTTGGGAGAGTAGTCTCTGCAGCCTGGTTTGCTCGGCATTCTGAAAGACAATGCTGCGTGTTGGTTGGTCCCACCTTGCATGAAGCTCCTCTTGTATCATCATCTTGCTGACAATATTTTGTGTATGTGATTGTGTCAGATCAAACATCACAGATAGCTTCTCCAGGCTTATAGAGCCATAGCAGGCTGAATAAGAAATGAGGTAGGTTTTAAGAGCAGCTTCTTTGATCTTAAGCTTCAGCAAATCAAGGACATGCTCCGTGTTCCTCAACAGCTTCCAGATCTCAAGAGAACTGATGACATCAAAAGCCTTTTGGTAGTCACCTTTCTTAAGGGCTCTTGCAGCAGCCATAACATGGCCTCTGATATTCTCCGGAGGGCCAACAAAAGTCATCCTCTCGCTGAATTGAAGAAGCCCACGGAATGTTTTGTTCACAGGTTTCCGGTTGCCATAAGGACTGGCCACCATATTAGGCACCTCTATTAACATGGCAGAAATGAAATATGTGGCTTCTAAAAGTTCATGGTTTATATGCATGTGGTAAGGCATCTGCTGTCTCTTCTCAAGTCTTTCCTGTAAGAATCAGTCATAATAAATTAAAACAATTATAGTAACTACTGTAGCAAGTGTAGAAATATAACAGTCCATATCAAATATGAGATGCCAAACATCCCAAAAGACAACATTTGACAAGAGATTGTGCTTGTGTCTAGAATCAAAGAACACATTCGCAAATAACAAGAACATATATATAAGTCAACTGATATTACTAAGCAGAACATGTTTCAATCTATAGGCATAATAACTATTTGATAAATTCAACGTACCAGATGCCCCGATTTAAAGTGTCAAAACAATGTGCTTAATTATCAAGCTCAACAAGTGCAAGGAGCACACTAAAAAAACATGAGCAAGGACAAACACAACAGAAATGACATGAATTAGATTGGATCATTTACATGCATAATATTAAATTTTGTTTTACAATACTCTTGTCTGCAGATAGCATATGCCACATAGGAACCTGAGGACTGAGATCCTGTGCACTGGTAGTCTGCAGAGGGACTGAGGACTGATATCAGTAGTGGTAGCTACTACACCAGATCTCAGTCCTCATAAGAGGCAAGCATAAAAAATCCGAGTAACAAATAAATAGTTAACTGACAGGTTGCTTCACTTGGTATATCTACCCAATATTAATTCACTAGAAAGGAAATCAGGACACTTAACAAAAAAAATAAACAACAAGACCTATAGCAAAAGCATAAATAAATTATCTCATAAGTGTGTCCTTCGGTTAACTGAGAGTGTACGTGCATGTATATTTTGTAGGGGAGAATCAGAGGACTATCACTACCTGCTCAGGAGTTTTCTCATGATAACGACCATAACAGACACCCTGTGCAAGCAGCTCTTTAACTCTCCCAGTTGCATATAACTCAGATATGCAATCATGGGATTCAGTTATCAGTCCAGCCCTGAAAGCACAAAGACCCAGCTGTGCAACGACTCTATTAAATAATATCTGCGAAGATATGTCCATAAGCTTGATTCCATCTTGCAAATTACTCATTAAAAGCAAGTCACGAGCAACTGTGAATTCATCAGAGATTGCACGGTGGTATATGTCACATAGCATTGCTCTAGCTTTTGTCCTTTCATCTCCATACTTGTAAATTAGAGATGTCAATCCATCCATCAAAGTTCTACTACTTGGAGGGAAAATAGGTCTTCTATTCACGACCTCTGGAATTACAACAAATGGAGTTGGCCCGCTACATCCATCAATTGCATTTGCATCCCCATCTTCATTTTCTGCCTGTTCTGCTAGGTTTCTCATTGCGCCATATACTTCTTCGGGTTTGTAGTAAATCAGTTCAACTTGACGCAGTGCAACCTTAGCAGCAGCCCTGAAGTTCCCAATTCTTTCAAGGTAAACCTGTATATTTTGTGCAGCAACTATAAACAACTGCTCATCCCTCAGCCTCTCAACATAATCTTTTGCATGTGGATCACTGCACTGCAAACTCTTGAAGTACTCAGAGTCCAGTCTCTCAATGAAGGCAACCAAATCACCTGACACACGGATAGTTCCATCATAATCAGCACCATTACTAATCTCCTCCATAGGCTCAACTAAGTTGCCAATCACAATATTAGGATATTGCTGCAGGATATCAAGCACATGAAGAATGTTGTTAACACAGCTCTTCCACACATTGATTGGCATATGACCAAGCAAGCTAGGATTGATGTCAAACTGAGCTGAAATCACATGGCAAAGAACTTCAAGCTTCTGAGAAGGTGTTTTTGCCACACCAGTCAAAAACATGAGCTGATCTACCCTTTCAACCCTCCCAGTGCCTTTCCTGCCTCTTGATGCTACAATTTCCTTCAGCTTCTTATCAACAATCTCCCAAGTAATCTCACTTGGGTCTTTAGGGAACTGCTTGTCCATGAGCTTATCCTTCTCGACCTTCTCCTTTTCCCCTAGTCCTTCCTTCTGGTTACCTTCATGATTATCATCCTTCCCCTCATTAGATGACAACCTATTTATCTCAATATCATCATAATCATCGTCACTATCATCCTTGCTATTGTCATTTGCATCCTCCTTGTTAAAACACTCTGGATTCTCTCTGCATTTCAGTATCAGCTCAGCATACTGCCTGTTGTTCCTCTTAAGGTTTTGCTTCATTGAATAGAGTGCCTTTGCATTGCTGGTGCTCATATTCTTCTTGGCTTCCTTATTATTTGCAAATGACTCGGCGAGAAAGTCCTCTAGCAACATAAGAGCGAGGATGTATGCATTTGGAAGCTTGTTGAACTCACTTACACGAACCACTTTCTCTAGCTGTTTGTTAAGGTTCTCAAAGCAACCTTGGAGACTAACCCAATCATTGATCTTCATTGCATTTCGTATCTGTTCAACAGTGGACCACATCTTCTCATTAAGTTTCACCTTTAAAGGCCGCACCACACGATGAGTATCCAATTCATCACTGTCACTTGAGCTGACTAAGTATTTTCTAAGGCCATCATCATCCCTCCTAGGTGGCGGAAGGGCAACATCAGAAAAAGTTTCCTCAGATTTACCCTCCTCATCATCAGAGTCAGAGTCACTATCTCCCTGAAATTGAGAAAAGGAAGCCAAAGGCAATGAACCAATATTAATCAAGAAAAGTAATCTTTTGTAGTGCATAAATTTATAGTAGTGAGAAATGAGAAATATGGTACCTGTGATAACCAAAAGCGGGATGTTTGCATGGCTGATTCTTCTTTAGCCTTGTCTTATTTGGATCTCTTGAACTCTACAAAACAAATGTCTGATTACAATATACCTCAATTTGAAAAGTGGGTAACAAAACATGCAAAGCAACTTCAATTTTAAAGTAGTTTAACAGAATGTTCAAAAAAATCAATATACACTGTTACACACAAAAGACACCTATTTTCTTCAATTTCCTTTGACATTATCTATCACATTTATCATGTGAGTCACTCATCAAGTCCAGGCGTTCAAATGTTTTTGCAGCATTTAACCATTGATTTCTATATAAACTGACAGTAAAAATAAACAAATTCCTACCAAATTCTAAGAATGTTAACTAGCATAATATAAATGACTGATTGGAGCATGTTACTAAAAGAAAACATAGCCATATAAATGTAGTGTGAGAAATATAAGAATGACAGCTATCCTTAAGCATGGTTGCATCTATAAATAGCTAAAATAATATCAAATTCAAAATCAAAATATAATATAACGTGTAAAATTTAAAAGATGGTGACACCAGTTCACAAATACCATAAATACAAAATCATAGTGCAGGAATACAGTAAATCTATAATAGGACAACATTAATAATAAAAACCATATATATCAATCAATAAATCAAAAATGTATGACGCTGGCCATCAAACTATGCCAACTTGCCACATCGGTAACACTATTTTAGTTATTGTTCAGTTAACTTACAATCTGTTAGCGCATACACAGTGTGCCCAGGCATCGTGGTAAGTTCTCATTGTGTAAAGATAGACAAAATGCTACCCACGTCACGATGTAGCAAAAGCAGGTTTCACAAAAAAAAAATAGCAAAAGAAGAATGCAAATGCAAATACGAAGTTGATATTAAAGTATCACAGGCTTATTTCGTTTAGAAAACAACAAAATAGGGGGGGAACGTGAGGAAGAAGTATGAGAAAAGAGGAACACAAACCAAGTCTCGTCTCAAATCAACAGTTACAGTTGATCCTATCACGTGTATGATGAGAACTTCCGCCTCAGTTATAAATTTGAGAACTTCCACCTCAGTTATACATTTGCGTTGTAGTCTTGGGGTGCCTAATGAACTAGGTAGAAAATAAATCGATAATAAAAATTATAGACGCGTCTCCAGCAAACACCAATTAGGCAACAGATCGACTAAAAATTCATCCCCATCAAACCGTACCAAAAAGTTTTGGGTGAAAACCCCCTAACCCTGATGGCAATCCACAGCATACTAACCTAGCGCTTGGATAGAGGTCACCAGATCATTGCACACAAAACATCTCAAAAGTAACACCCAAATTCAATCACATCGTCGAAACCAAACGCCGCAACGAAAACGATGCCCCACAGGCCAACAACGAGAACACTAGAAGGAAGCACGGGAGAGATAATTGAGGAGGGATCGATCAGTAACTGCGCCACATTACTTGGAAACGAAGGTGAGGCGCTGACGGAAGCCCTAACCGTGAGGCAGGGCCGGGCGAGACGACGTCGGCACGCGCTAGGGCGGAGCGGGGCGGCGGGGCGGTGGGAGACGGAGTGCTGCTTTCCCTTCGGAATAGGGGAGAAACTAGAGATGAACAACGATCGAGGAGGTATATTGGGGCGGCGCCGTTCGGGAAGGGCTCCATTGGATGAAAGCAAGTCCAGGCCCAATGTGTCAAACTCCAGCTAGGACTTAGGAGAACGTTTGTGTGCATTTGGGCCAGAGGTGAACCCTCCAAGACCATCTTGGGCCGGATCTTGCCAGCTTTTAGGGCCTGTTCGTTTAATCTGGATTGGATACCCTGAAGTTTTTCCAGGTGCCAACCTTTGGCAATTGTTCATCATTCAAAATTTTTCATTTTTTCTTCATAAACCTCCGATGCACGTCCCTGCACCAGGGTCCAACTAAAAATGTACGGTCACATTTGGTCTGAGAAATAGAGTGTTCTAACATCTTCTACAATCTCAGCCATAACTTTTTTTTGTTTGGTTTTATATGGAATGAAAATGCCTTCTTTGCACGGGCTACTAATTAGTACCGATACAGAAAATAAGTCATAATGAAGCTATAGCCACAACAATGGGTGCACAAGCATAAAACCGGTTTCAGTGAAAGTATCATGAAATTTTAAATGTAAGATAATGTCATGAATGGTAAACTAAACATAACTCAAGACCTAAATGCTACAGCTAGCCTATATTCATTCTTAGTTAGTTACAAAGATTACCGTGTCTTGAAAAATATGACATGAAACCTTTTACTGAGATTGGTGTAAGCCATAGACTCAAGATTGATAAAGCCATCACGTCTCGTTGTGCCACACCCTTAAATCTAGAAAAAAGCTAAATAAAAAAACCTGGCCACACCCTTAAAAGTTAAGGATTTAAACCTTCAAGTGAATTAATTCCACCCACAAGGACACAACCTGGCCTCGCAACTCTATTACTTTCCTCGCTACAATAAAAAAAAACAAATGAAAAGCTATACAACTTCCTATCTCGGTGGCATGGCCGGTCACCGGTGGCCCATGATAAGGGCAGCCACAACGGACCGTGAAGCACTATCTACAGCAGTCCACGTAGGAGGGAGGGAAGAGGGCTGCTGCTAGCCTGGCAAGTGCCGCTACACGTTGTGGGTCTCGCCAGTTCATGCACTCTGTACTTCCTCCTCTATGCTAGCACTAGGAACTTTCTTTATAGCATTAGAAACTTTCTTTTTAAAAAATACTATGTGGTCTCCACTCCATATGAATTTAGGTAACTATGCTGCTATAGTAAGATCGCTGGACAAGAAATCTATAGTGTTTGCTTTATCCTACATGGACATGCTACAGAGAACATATTGTTGCGGATGCCCTAAGGGACACGCACACGCTTGGTGCTTAGGTTCCTCTGGCCTGACTACAGTGTCTCTCCAATTGCAACATCAGGGTATGCCCAGCTTGCTTGAGGGACAGACACCAGCCTGTAGAACTCCAGCATGTGTGGGATTATGGTACGGGCACGACAACTGTTGATCGGCTCGCGCGCGAGCCCTCGTCCTAGAGTGAAAGCTCAGTAGACTTGATTGGTTTTAGACTTTTAGTCGCTCGCCTCAATTCAGTTTGATTTGATATAATTTTATTAACGAGCCGAGACAATATTTTAGTTTGTGTTGTTAACAAGTCACCTCACGAGTTAGCTCGAGCTGGCTTACAAGCTTAACAAGCTAAAGTTATTGGTCTTAAACTAACCTATATTAGTTGTGTATGATTTTGGTATTGTTAAATGAATAAATACACAAGCATCATAAGATACAATAGGATTCAAGTAACTCTATTGCATATTTATTCATGCCCGGCACTGTACATCATCAAGGGTATTACGTCTCGTTTGTTAGTGTTGCTTTTTGAGAGCATGCTTTTATAGCTAGAGGCTAAAATTACAATCTACCAATTCAAATTACACTAAGTCCACTTAGAAAATTATCCCTAGAGAGAGGACTTTCTTGCATCCACACTAGATTACGCACCCAGAAAAACTCTCGCAAAAAGAACAACGACTCAGATTTATTTTGAGAAGTCTTCACCACGATCTAAGGGGCACCAACAATTCCAGGCTTCAACCTCCTTCCAGGCTTCAACTCTCCTTCCCCACCCACCCAGCGCCCTCGCCAGCCTGCGCATGCAATGGATCCGCTCCCGCACACCCTCTCCTCCTAATTTTCCTTTCCAAAGAAACCTCTCCTCCTGATTTCCGCTTTCCAAAAAGGAGGCATCAATCACATCATGGCTAGATCAGGCGGAGGCCGAGCTGGAGGCATGGATGGTGGCTGGCCTCGAGCATCGAAGCGCGATCACGAGGACACAGCACGAGTTGGCGGAGCTAGATGCCTCAAGGTGCTGGCCGAGCTTCAGGCAAGCACGGGCGAGGCGCTCGTCGTTCGCAGGCATAGCGGCCTGGAGGTGGGAGAAGGCCGGGAGCATGTCGTGCGCCTCACCCTGTGATGCATCACGCGATGTGGCACCCGGACTGGTCATGTCCAACATGTGGTCGTGACGGGCAACTACTTAGGTGAATCGGTAGGAGGCCGTGCATGGTGGGCAACTTCAGCGGGCGCCAACGGCAAGCGGCGGGCAAGGGGCAGCCACGGCAAGCGGTGACCAGCGGCCACAACAGGTGGCTCCTACGACCTATAGTCCCTGCACTATGAGTTTTCAAACGGCCACTACTGCTACTGACGGCTCCAGCCTCCACTGATCCAGACGGTCGCTATTACTACTCTGCTTCATCTTCAAGTTGCATGACATTGTCGCTAATGGTGAGCTTGTGTTAAACTGTTAAGACCATATGCTTTACGAAGGCCTACTTATAGTTGTTGACTAGATCCATTGTAGTATGAGAAATTCCACTGCTTTTTGTTCAGTAAGATTTCAGTATGAGAAGTTGACGAACACCTTCCTTTTAATTGTATTGTATTGGTATTTGTCTTTGTCCAGTAAGATTTTTGAGTGTCAATATTGATTTAAGTAAAGAATACCTCCCTTTTTAATTGCATTGCATTTGTATTTGTCTTTGTCATAGAGTATTGGATTAAATATCCCTAGCCGCATCTGAAATTTGTAGCAATAGTAGTCACGCACGGAGACACATGTATTTGAAACAGGTTCTACAAAAAGACATTGTTCAAATTAGTATCATGAGTTAGCAGAAAGGATTTTACTTTGCATTATTTAAAACCATTGAAATTACCTCCATCATTGTCACCATTGTCAGCACGCCTTTTACGGGTTTCTCGAGCTCGCTCAACTTGAGCCATAGTAACACCCACTTTTGGAATGCAATTGTGCCACCCAAGCTCACCC
>Ga0182004_10003576_pt1 | contig 12382 bp, 9 predicted proteins | sample Sormic07211540_1_FD_120479 | JGI IMG/M metagenome (GOLD analysis project Ga0182004, IMG submission 120479) | Endophyte microbial communities from Sorghum bicolor roots, Mead, Nebraska, USA - 072115-40_1 MetaG | ecosystem: Host-associated > Plants > Roots > Unclassified | place: USA: Nebraska... | reverse complement strand
TAGACTTTTCCATACTTTTATGTGTCCAAACCATAGTAAAATTCCATGTGTTCAAGGTATGGTAATATTTTTTTTGTGAAAGCTTGAGGACCAATAGTTCATAGCTAGAGGGACCCTATCACACCTCGAGGGACCCTATCACAGCTCGAGACAGCCTATCACAGCTGAAAAAGTCTAGGACTTCAAACCATGGTAAAATTCTAGACTTTTCTATACTTTTATGTGTCCAAACCATAGTAAAATTCCATATGTTTAAGGTATGGTAATATTTTTTTTGTGAAAGCTTGAGGACCAATAGGTCATACATCGAGGGACCCTATCACAGCTCGAGAGAGCCTATCACAGCTAAAAAGTCTAGGACTCCAAACCATGGTAAAATTCTAGACTTTTTCATACTTTTATGTGTCCAAACCATAGTAAAATTCTATGTGTTCAAGGTATGGTAATATTTTTTTGTGAAAGCTTGAGGACCAATAGGTCATAGCTAGAGGGACCCTATCACAGCTCGAGAGAGCCTATCACAGCTGAAAAAGTCTAGGACTCCAAACCATGGTTAAATTCTAGACTTTTCCATACTTTTATGTGTCCAAACCATAGTAAAATTCCATGTGTTCAAGGTATGGTAATATTTTTTTTGTGAAAGCTTGAGGACCAATAGGTCATAGCTAGAGGGATCCTATCACAGCTCGAGAGAGTCTATCAGAGCTGAAAAAGTCTAGGACTCCAAACTATGGTAAAATTTTAGACTTTTCCATACTTTTATATGTCCAAACCATAGTAAAATTCCATGTGTTCAAGGTATGGTAATATTTTTTTTGTAAAAGCTTGAGGACCAATAGGTCATAGCTAGAGGGACCCTATCACAGCTCGAGAGAGCCTATCACAGCTGAAAAAGTCTAGGACTCCAAACCATGCTAAAATTCTAGACTTTTTCATACTTTTATGTGTCCAAACCATAGTAAAATTCCATGTGTTCAAAGTATGGTAATATTTTTTTTGTGAAAGCTTGAGGACCAATAAGTCATAGCTAGAGGGACCCTATCACAGCTCGAGAGAGCCTATCACAGCTGAAAAAGTCTAGGACTCAAAGCCATGGTAAAATTCTAGACTTTTTCATACTTTTATGTGTCCAAACCATAGTAAAATTCCATATGTTTAAGGTATGGTAATATTTTTTTTTGAAAGCTTGAGGACCAATAAGTCATAGCTAGAGGGACCCTATCACAGCTCGAGAGAGCCTATCACATCTGAAAAAGTCTAGGACTCCAAACCATGGTAAAATTCTAGATTTTTCTATACTTTTATGTGTTCAAACCATAGTAAAATTCTATGTGTTCAAGGTATGGTAATATTTACATGTACAAAATGAACCTTTTGAGTTTGTTACTTAAATAACAGTTTATTTTCTAGTCCAAAATATTGTTGTAATACTAGTATACTACTAGACCTACATTTTTCTACTTGACATAGAACAGAAACAAAATCTATGGATAGACAGATTTTTCATATATTATGAGAAATCACAACATGATTGTATCCGAATCCATTTCTGGCAAGACTTGATTTGACATTGAGAATGAAAATGGGAAGACTCAGAAGGAACTAGGCGCTACATATATGTTATATTATCAAGAAACAGAGGAATAGGGTAGGGTTTTGGCTCCTGCATGTTCATGTAGAGACCAGCTGAACCCGCTTTCTTAGCTCTTCAAAGGCATGCATTGCTTCGCAGTCAAGTCCCCCAGCAAACTACATATAGAGTAGCAAAGCAAACAATAATCCAAGCATCCATCAGGTTCAGGTTGGTTTCTCAATCAACATTTTGAGCAGCAAACTGACCTGGTGGACCCTGTAGGTGAAGCGCACACTTTGAGCAACCAGAGCAGCCTCGTTCCCAGTCCCAGCTGTATCCCTGCAGTCCAGTTCCTTAAGGACTGTCTCGGTATACATTTTCGCCAGACTCACCGATGCCAATCTCATCTGCACAGCCCAATAGGTACTTAACATGTCTGTTATTGATGCTTTATTCGCTTTGAGGCCCAATAGGTAGATATCAATCTACCTATCTAACCAGCATGGGAAACAGGAGGAGACCATCATAATAAGTAGAGCTAGAGAGATAATAATTAACCTTTGAGGCCATCCCTGAATCAAGCATCCAGTCGGTTGGAATCCTAAACTCTTTGTAGGATGGCATCGCCAATCTCCTTAGATTCACCAATCTGTCCATGCTCTTCTCCAATCTGAAGAGCAGAATACGCCTCATATATATCTTGAGTTTGGTGGCAATGGCGTTGAAAAAAAAAATACTTGTACAAATTAAAGTAATATATTGAAGACTGCTGTTGCCACACGTACTTGTCTAGCAAGCTTGAAATCTTCCTGCGAGTGGCTGTGGCCTCACTACCACTACCACCATCGTCTTCGTCTCTTAAGGAAGAGATCTCTGTTAGAAGACAATTGAGGTGTCGGTATTCAGATGCCGCTTCACGAAGTGCATCAGCTTTCCTCTCAGGCCAGTTGAAGTGCTTCAAGACGGCTGTCTCATCAGACTGACAAAAGTGTGAATTACATTTGTAATAGATGCATGCACCCAAGACTTGTGCTCTTTTTTTTCTGCGAAAAATAAATAAATAAAAACTCTATCTTACCAGTGTAGAAAGATGTTGGTCCAGCCAGTCCACAAAGGTGACTACTTGTTCCACACCAGTGTAAGTACTAGTGTGGATTTTGTTGATGAGATGGTTGATGAACTCTGCTTTTGTTTCCACATCCTCTTTGATCTGCGTAGTATAGGCTTTGTTTAGTTCCTTGACGAAATTTTTTCGGGACACTGTAGCACTTTCGTTTGTTTGTGTTAATTATTGTCCAATCATGGATTAACTAGGCTCAAAAGATTCATCTCGTAAATTTCGACCAAACTGTGCAATTAGTTTTTAATTTTGTTTATATTTAATACTCCATGCATGTGTCTAAAGATTCGATGTGACGGGGAATCTTGAAAAGTTTTTGAATTTTGGGTGGAAGTAAACAAGGCCATAGTATGTGATTGAGAAAAGGGAATGGTGTTTCGTTTTGTGAGCGAACTTATATAGGCCTTGTTTAGTTCTCAAAAAATTTTGCAAAATTTTTCAGATTCCCCATCACATCGAATCTTTAGACACGTACATGAAGTATTAAATATAAACAAAATAAAAACTAATTACACAGTTTGGTCGAAATTGACGAGACGAATCTTTTGAACCTAGTTAGTCCATGATTGGACAATATTTGTCAAATATAAACGAAAAAGCTACAGTGTCGATTTTGCAAAATATTTTGGAACTGGCCATAATAATAATAATAATAATTCCAGAAAGCACAAAGGGAAAGAATGGTGCATGACGCACCGCTAGCTGGTGCCTGGAGCGGTTCTGCAGCTCGTCAACAATGCTGCTATGCTGATGATGGCTTCTACTTTTGTCTGTGTGCTTCGACGGCTTCTTGTTGCTGGTCTGCAGCGAGTTGTACATCTCAACCAGGGCAGTGGCCTTGCTCACCGGGCTTGTGCTCGGAGCTGAAGGGACTCGCTGGTTTTGGTACCGCGGCGGTGGCGGTGGCGGTGGCGGTGGCGGTGGCGGCGGTGGTGCAGCTGCAACGACTCCTCCGGAAATTGAAATCTTGCTAGGAGGTTGTGGAATGTTGTTGGTTGCAGCATCATGCTGTTGGTGTTGATTAAGGCGGAGCAGGCGCTGCACCTCCCTCCGCAAGGCATCCACCTCCCCGCGCAACCGCACCACCTCCTCCTCTACGGTCTCCGACTCCGTGGTGCTCATCGTCACCCTCCTCACGGTCACGGGCACAGCAGGCTGCCTCCTCGTTGCTACCATGGAGGCGGCCGGTCTTGGTCTGGCCTTCACCCCTGGGCCTGGAGTAGCAGGAGGTTGCTTCACTTTGGGTGGTGGTGCTCTTGATGTCCGCGTTTGTGGCACAGGAGACTTGGAATGGATGCTGCTGCCATGGCCGTTGCTGCTCGGGACTTGTTGCTTCATGCTTGTTGGGTTGGTTGATTTGATGCGGATAGGCAGTGGAGATGGAAATGCTCCTGAACCTCGCTGGCCAACACAAGATAAAAGCGAAATACTAGATGGTTGGCTTGGCTGGTGATGGAAATTAGAAATAGAAATTGCGCTGCTACTGCACTCCAGTCAACAACAAACAAAGAAGCACTGCTCTGCTGCTGCTGCTGCTGACTAGTGACCACGATATTCAACTGTACTACCTAGTACAACTCTACAAGCCCATAGTAAACAGCGAATGCAAAAACTGTTCATTTTGCAGGACAAAAGTAGAAATCTCTCTTAAATAGTATGCATACTAATGCATGGATGTAAATCAGCAGACAAGCCACGTGAACTCTGTTGGCAAGGAAGGGAACAGAACAGCATGAATATCCATGCTATGAATGAATGCCCAGGCAGGCCTAGCAGCCGCACCATGAATGCTTCTGCCTGCTTGCTGTAGAAACATGGCCCAGCATATATGCGAAATGGAATTAGGAGGGACACATAGCAGTTATTAGTGATGAAAACGGATCGAATACGGACGGATATCATCGATATCATATTTGTTTTCATATTTTTAGTCGAATTCGGATTCGAATACGGATAATATCAAAAATGTCGGATAAGATATGATTGGATATCGACATCATAAATATACGATTTAAGTATTTGGATACGGATACGGTATCGGATGTTAAACATTCGGACTCGGATACGGATAGATCTGAACCTCTCTAAACGAATTCGGTCTGTCGGAAAATATTCGTACCGTTTTCATCCCTAGCAGTAATAGTGGAAATCTTATCATTTCACATCAGATGGATGCACATCCTACTTCTGATCTATGCATTGCATACTCATTTTTTTATGGAAATTGCATACTTCATTGTAAAAGTGGCGAATTACAATCAAGCAATAACTAGAAACAAGAATCAGGAACTAACTACATCATAGCCAAGTGGAAACAGAGGAAGAGAGGCCAAACCAGGTAAATCACAATCAACCAACACATCCTTGAAACAAGAACCAGGAACTAACTACATGCAGGGGGGAAAAGAAATAAAGAAAGGTTACTCACAAGACAGAGGAGGTAGGTTGTGATTTCACCTGCAAAATTGAGTAAACAGAGGCAGGCAACTGGATTTTGTAGAATCCAAGCAAGACAAGAGGCCCAGCTCCAAATTCAGGACGGAAAATTAGTTGAGAACTGCCTCAGTTGCTGCAACTTATAGGTCCAACCAACCACAAAGCTAGCTGTTGGAGACAGTGGGAAAGTAGGTATATGTCGATAGAACAACAGCAATCCCTCCCTTGACATCACTGCTGGTGGCTCAACCATATATCAACACAACCATAGCTTAAACAATCTGAGCAGGTTTTTGAGAAACAAAAGTGCAGAGCAGTCTTATTTATGCCACTTATTTGTCAGTGCAGCTAGATGAACCGTCCCTATGCAATGCACAATCATCAAGATGCCTCTGGAAGATGTGCTAGCTGCACTAAGTAACTAGTGTTGTGGAGCAAAAGAAAACTACCTGCTTGTGGTTGCTGTTGAGCAATGGGTACCACAGCAGTCAAGACTGATCACCTAAATCTTCTGATGGTTCAACTGAAAACGCACTCAACTGAACATTTGTGGTGTCTTAGGTTTAGATTTTCCTATCAAACTACTAGCTCCAGGGCAGAATATTATATGCACACGGCAGTGTTCGCACGATGGTTGTCCCATTTTTGTAATATCGAATTAAGGTTCAGTCTATCAGGTTGGTTCGGTTGCTAGACCACCTAGCGCGCTATATGCGCGTTGTCTATACTGCAAAGTTTTTCTTCTTAATAGCAATGATACACAATTTTTTTGTGTATTCGAGAGGAAAAAAAGCATACTGTTGATCCACTTTCCGGTACACATGCTAAGCAGACCACTAAAGTTAAAATAATATCCAGGTAGTACATTTGCAGCACAGCAAGCACTAATCTATTGTTCCAGACTTATGTTCCAAAACTAATTCGGATACACACCAAAATCGTAAAGCTATGTTACTTAACTAGTCTATATGTCTGTTTCGTTATATATCAAAGTATTCAAGTTGTATGATATGAACCAGGGTTCCCGATCTTCCGAGAGGTTCTGATAACTATCGATTTGGTAGAGTCAAGTCATAATACGATCCGGTTTCGGAACAACATGTCCTGAACCCTGCAATCGCAGCACCATGTCTCCTCAGGTTATCGACAGTCACACGGTCGACCTCGCCAGGAAGGCTAATCCTTTCCTGTGAATCAAAGAATACAAGCAAGAACAAGAAAGAATGCAACCAAATTTATAGATGAATGATTAATCTCACAAAGTTGAGGTCTCACAAACCAATGACGGCAAAACTGTTGTAAACAGAATAATCTAAGCAACACTCAAACCCTAACTTAGGCGGCGGCTACTGTTTATATAGCCCTCATCACGTTTATAGGGTTCTCCAACACGTTAGAAGGCCCAACAGCCAAAAGACGGCGACACAGCACGAGACAGATTCTGGACATCAACTTGTTACAATGATTCCTGTTGACTCCGATGGAATTTAGGCCTCAAACCAAAGCCATTGGTTAGCTTATAAAATTATCTTTTCATTCATATGTGGATCATCAAAAATAGAGTCCGGATGTGTCCTAAGCATCCGTTTTACTACAGGCTGGTCCTAATGGCCGAGGCTGACTCGAACTCGAGTTGCACTAGGCCGCTCTATCTTTGTTTGGATGTTTTTGCTGGTCCTCCACGCCTCCAAGCCCTTCTTTATGAGTTCTCTGGTTCTCTCCTTGATTCGTAAATACAACATGTAGCAATATATTCTCAAAATCATATTTAGGAACGAACTTACCTCTAAATTTAATTGTCGCGCACGAGCTTTTGTGATTGGACCTTGAATATACAGTGGAGTATCATTATGTGTATATGAAGGAGTGATATCCTCATCATTGTAGGTCTCTGAAACTTTGTCAAAAGAGTGGCAAAATTGTTCGATATACATATATGAGGAGGTGAAAACCAATTTGCAGAGCACTAGTGCACAGCAGCTAAGGCTTCAGCTTAAGTAGTTTGGTAGTCTTGTGCAGATAACTTACCTTGCTGTTATGGGTCCATGGCAAGAATATACTCTAGCTGAGGCAAAGCTGAACACCACATATATATGTAACAATAAAGACCGCGCATTGGACTTTTGGTCATCGTCTTTTCTTTTTCTTACAGAGCTGCATGGACAGCTATTTAGGTAGGTGGGCACTGCTAGTGGAGCAAGTAAACAAAGTTTGCAAAAAAAATAATGAGGGAGTGGAAGTGGAAGTGGTTAGGTTATGAAGGCTTTTTTAGGCCTTGTTTACTTTATCCCAAAACATAAAAACCTTTTAAAATTTTTCGTCAAATCGAATATTTCGGCACATGTATAGAATATTAAATATAGATAAAAAATAACTAATTACACAGTCTGGCTGTAATTTACAAGATAAATCTTTGAGTCTATTTAGTCCAATAATTACTAAATAAAAATAAAAGTGTTATAGTATCAAAAACAAAATATTTCACCTCCGCAACTAAACAAGACCTTAGTACAAACCTGTTCCTGCATTCGATCTCAACAGCTGCAAGCCTCGACGAATTAAATAAATAGTAAAAGTGCATGTAGAGTGCAAGGTGAGTTATCCACAAACTCATAAATATGCTAAATTTTTGCAGGTCATGAAGGTAACCAGCAAAGTTCAGCCTATTTGCGGGTTTGTGGACAACCTGTCTTGCATCTCTAAGTGCATGTAGTGCATATTAAAAATAAGCATGTAGTGCATATTAAAAATAAGCATATAGTGCATATTAAAAATAAGAATTTTTACAATGGTTGTTAGAAAATGGATGGCTCACAAGGAGCGATCCGACAGCTAAAAATACAGAGAAATCAAGAGGAACCAATTTAAGAGGCACCGGGAGGAACCAAGTGCATATTAAATGGTGGGACCATATGCACCCGGTGCATACTAAAATTGGTAGAATCAACATGTGAAAATAGGTAGAAAAAAATCTATTTTAAAAATTTTTATATGTAACTGAGGGTAGAAGAGGAAATCTATACTTAGAATAGTATTGGGTGTTTGAACGTATAATTAGAAAAACTACACCAGCCCGGCCCCTTTCTCAGTCGCTCTGTTCTTATTTCTTACTCTATGTGTGTTGCGGCGGCTAGCGAGGTTGAGGTTGAGGTTGAGGATGAGGGCGGCGGCGGCTGAGAGGACGAGGGCAGGGCTGCGGCAGCAAGGTATTAAAAAAATTCTTAAATGTTAAAATAAAGTAAACCAATACGAAGAGCTTGTTGGAGTAATCAAAATGGATATTTTATTTTGTCTAATTCAGAGCTCATATCAAAAAAGTTAATATATTTCAAAATGAAAAAGCATTGTTGCATCAACTGCCAGTGCTATCAAAAGTCAACCAAGGGCTTGTTTAGATCCAAAATTTTTTTGGATTTTGACACTGTAGCATTTTCGTTTTTATTTGACAAACATTGTCCAATCATGGAGTAACTAGGCTTAAAAGAATCGTCTTGTGATTTACAGATAAATTGTGTAATTAGTTTTTTTTATCTATATTTAATGCTCCATGCATGTGCCGCAAGATTCGATGTGATGGGAAATCTTGTAAAGTTTTGGGTTTTTGGGTGTAGTTCCCCAAAAATTTTGTAAAATTTTTCAAATTTCTCGTCACATCGAATCTTTAGACATATGTATAGATTATTAAATATAGATGAAAATAAAAACTAATTGCACAGTTTGGTCGGAATTGACTAGACGAATCTTTTGAGTCTAGCTAGTTTATAATTGGATAATATTTATCAAATACAAACAAAAGTGCTACTATTCCTATTTTGTAAAATTTTTTGCAAGTAAACAAGGCCTTGCTCCATACAACTTCCAACCGTAAAACACGGAGCCAACAACAGCCTAGCAAGACCTGCTTGACGCAGAGGCCCACATCAGCAGCCCAGCAGGGCCCACCTACGATAGCCCCATGCCACTAGACACGAGCAAAGTGCACTACAGCTGACAGTTCAATTGCATGGACAGTATTTTAAGTGAATCGGACCGCAATAGTCTCTCGTTCAGTCTTTTACCGGTCGAAATTCTGGTCCGGTCCGGTCCTAATAACTATGCCGAGAAGTCTCACGCCACACCTTAGTGGATGTGTAGTACTAGCATGACAAAGAAGCTTATAACTTCACAAATGGAGCCAAAAACTGAAAACTGGAAGTTATATTGTTGCTAACACTACTAAAAGGGTGGAATTCTCCTATTATTTTTAAGTAGTAATAAAACACTACCACTAGTCATAGCACATGAGATCCTCACTATGAGGCATTTAGTAGAAAAAGTTTATACTAAATTTTAAATGGTAAAAAATTAGGAAAAGTCTGTATCACTAGAAGAAGAAGAAATTTTTGGATGTGTAAACATTACTACCTAATGGCCTTGGAATGAATTCAAGTTGACCATATAGTTTCTTCATTACAATGAAGGATCATCTAGTCTCCCTATTATTTTGCGCAAGTGTGGGTGTCATCTAGTCTCCCTACTATTTTGCGCAAGTGTGGGTGCATGCATGGCTTAGCAGCCAAGTTCCCGGAACACACGAAACATGGTATGACATCTTCACAAACGGTGTGGGACGGAAGTCAAGATGCAATGGGTATTCGAAATCTGAAACCTCGATGGATTTTTTCTTTGTTGCTATGTGGATATGCCCATAGATAACCCAATGTGACCCGATAGGCATGGATCTAGGCACCAAATTAAACCCGTCATGGGTTATGAGTTTTTTAGCAGGCAAATTTTATATTTATGGGCATGGGTTTGGGAGCGGGTTTGTACCCCTTGTCTCCTAGACACCAAAACGCATACCCCATTGTCACAGAGCACACATTGGACGAGGTGGTTAGTTGTGCATATTATGATTGATTTGGAACATGCGTTTACAGTCTTTTTTTGGTTTATTTCCAGGTCCAAGCCGCTGAGAAGCTGGTGGCCGGCGCCACTGAAAAGCTAACAGACTACCGCCACATCATTAAGGATGGCAGCGGGTTAGTTTTTGGTTCGGCGAGTTTTGGGTTCAGTGGTTTTGGTGGTAGCTTTTTATCCACGGTTTTCGGGTTCGGGGCCTCGAAACCGATTGGGTTTGGTTTCGGCTTTGGTTTTCCACCCGTGGAGATATCCAAAATAAATCATTTGGAATTAAAATTTATATTTTATAATATGATAATAATAATTTATTTACTTAGGTTATTAAATTTATTCAAAGTTAACTCATGAAAATATTTATTATTTGTTGCATCTTATTTATACATGTGAATATGTGTCTATATATCCGCGGGTTTCGGATAACCATTCGGGTTTCGAGTATCTGTTCGGGTTTCGAGTATCCACGGGTTTGGTTTTTGTACTGAATTTCCACCCGTATTGGTTTCGGTTTTAGTTTCGGATTTCGACTTCGAGTTTCGGTTTTGGGTGCACGGAGACTCCACACGATCCAAACCCGACCCGTTGCCATCCTTACACGTCATTGCATAACCTAAGATAGCCACAATTACAATCCTAACCTTCCACTCATAAATTTAATTAGTGCTAATAATTTGCTTAGAGCAACTCCAATAGATATGCTATCCATGTTGTCTAGGCTATTTTTACATTTTTAAAGTAAAAGTTAAACTCCAACAGATGTGCTATCTGGTTTGCTAAAATAGCAAGTTTGCTATTCCTAAACTTTCGCTTGTTATATATACCATGTCGTCCTCACTAGCTATCTTATACAAAGGCTGTTGTGAAACTCTATGCTTTGAGTGAGTTTTTTATTTTACACAATGGCTAAATCTTATAATTTAGAATATAATTTTAGCTAGTCTTTTGGAGATGCTCTTAGGAACCCATACGAACCAAAAAGTACCTCAACCACGGTAAAAGAGCTCATTAAAGCAGGAACACGGAAATCTCTCTAGGAGCATCTATAAAGGTTTGGTGAAGCCACTCCTAATCCTGATCTTTTGATTTATTTATTTTTTTGCGGAATAGAAAACAATCTTCTTCCAACAACTCTCTATCCTAGTAACACCTAATCTATCTGTCTTTCGGTTGATCTTTTTTTCTTCGACACTTACAGTCGTCTTGACCGCCACAACCTGGAGGTTAACCGGAATTGAATATCCGGCGACTATTACGGTGTATTACCTCCTATCAGGGCACTTGAATCCACATGATTCAAAGAAACTCATAATGCGGCCTTGTTTAGTTCACCCGAAATCCAAAAAGTTTTCAAGATTCCCCGTCACATCGAATCTTACGGCACATGCATAAAGCATTAAATATAGACGAAAATAAAAACTAATTACACAGTTTGTCTGTAAATAACGAGACGAATCTTTTGATCCTAGTTAGTTCATGATTGGACAATATTTGTCAAATAAAAACGAAAGTGTTACAATAGCGAAATTCGAAATTTTTTCGGAACTAAACAAGGCCCAACTCTTAGATCCATGGTATATACTTTTTCCTTCAGCCATCAATATAATTAATATCATCAAAAAGCTTATGAGTCTCTGGTGTTGGTTGAAGAAGTGAAACTAGTAGATATGAGCCAACTGTTTGGAGGCAAGAAACAATTTGGAAGGTTGTGGAGCTATCCAGCCCAGTTATCTCTCCGGGTAGTTCGACAGTTTTTTTTTAAAAAAAAAGAAGAAAGAAAATAGTAGACAAAAATTTCAGAGAATTGGAACAACCATCCATAATTGGATCAACTAAATTTATCTTGGGATTATATAGCAAACGGAAACGCATATATCCTTCCTTCTTTAAACCAAAACCAGTTATTTTCAGTTTGCGATGCATACGGACAGGGGGATTCCTTAAACTAAAAGAAAAATGAAAAATGAAATGGAGTATATCATTCCATCAGAATTATAGACTTTTAGTCGATGGCTTAGGGCCCCAATGGAAGAAACTAGTACAATTTCAAGAAACTATCCTTTCCAGTGCCAAAATTTCCTCTACTGTTCAAAAAAAAATTGACCAATCATTCATCATATTTCTCTCTCTCGTCTTTGGATTGTTTGTGCATAAACCATATGGTGGTTAGATACAAAGAGCAAGGATGCGGAGTCAGCGAGTCCGCGTTGGCCTGCGCGGTCGCGCGCGAGCCTGCGACAAGGCAGCTCCGGCGAGCCGGCAGTGAGATGGGAGTAGCACGGGAGGACAAGAGCGCGACATAGGTGCCGCGAGGCGGCATGGGGTTAGCACACGACGAGCAAGTGCGGCGGTTACGG
>Ga0182004_10003575_pt1 | contig 12386 bp, 11 predicted proteins | sample Sormic07211540_1_FD_120479 | JGI IMG/M metagenome (GOLD analysis project Ga0182004, IMG submission 120479) | Endophyte microbial communities from Sorghum bicolor roots, Mead, Nebraska, USA - 072115-40_1 MetaG | ecosystem: Host-associated > Plants > Roots > Unclassified | place: USA: Nebraska... | reverse complement strand
TATCATGCTGGGGATGACAACTTGGCTTAAGTGGTGTGAGGGATAGGTTTGGTATTTTTGGCACCGTTGCTAGATTTAGAGAACTTAGTCTACTTTTGGTAATGATGTTAAGAATACCCAACAGGCCTCCCGTTCGTTCCCGTGGCTTCTGGAGTCTTCTAGATGATAGAAAATTGCGCGGCACGTTAATATCTCTATGTAAACCCGATGTGTGGGCCCTCTCTCCATATTTCCTGATAACCTCCTGCAGAAATAGACAAACACCAAAACTCGTGGAATTCTGTCAGATAAAACCCTAAGTCTGGGTGTTGGTTGTATTTGGATCCTTTTCTTTATTTATTTGATGATTATATTTGGTTCTTAAGGACCGTCAACACTACCACCTTGCAAAACTCTGCCCGGCTTAAGTCATTTTAAACCAGGTTCCTTCCCACGATAGCTCATATAGCCAATCGTGATCCGACACAGACCCTATTTCGCGCAGGTGACAGGATATCACCCGACTTCTACCGATTAAAAGCAAGGCTAAGCTGCAACTCGATCCTAACTCTACAACCAAGTAGGATAAGATATCTGGACAAGAAAGAGTATAATGCAGCAAGGGTTCCACCACAACTCCTATACTTAATGCATCAATAGATATAACATATTCAAGTATGCTTTGAAAATAAAGTGGGAGACTTAAGATGCTCCGGGGCTTGCCTTTCACAAACGAAGCGGGCTCGTGACTAGGGCACTCAACCTCCTCTTTGGGCTCCTCGGGTCCTGGTGGCTGGGGCTCCATCTCCTGGCTGACTTCCGGGCCTTCGGGGTTCACCCTCTCGAGCTCGAACAAGGTCGCAGCCTTCGGTGCAACTATTGCATGCACGAATGAATAAGGAATGTAAGCATATGAAGAGATTGATGAATGCTTTAGCAAACATGATTACATAGTTCACTGGACACTCACTTAGGGAGTAAGCTTCGATACAGGCTCACAAAAAGAGTACCACCACAACTAACAAGGATACACCAACTTACACAATTAAACAGCAACAACTAATTAACAGAGCAGCTCAAAGAACAATTCATAACTAGAGATATATAGATCTAACAAACATGAATGAAGACATTCTGGAAATATTATGAAATTTTTTACATTTCATTTTTAGACATCACAGCAAGATTCACAAGTTAAACAGGTCAATTAAACAAAGTTCCAGGTTCTGTTCCAGAAAGACAGAGAGCACCTAGTTCTGGAATTCAACTTAGAAGATCCATAACTCTTAAACTATTGGGCCAAATGACCCCAAATTTAAACTGCAGCTAGCATACAAAGTTTGAAACATTTTTCGTATAGACAAGTCTTTTAGAAAACAAAGTTATCATTAGACAATAATCAGATTACTCCCTTGCTGTCCAGAACTGCTATATAACCTTTAATTAATTATTTGTTGACATAGCAAGGACATATTTAGTACCAATCAAGTGACTCATAAGAACAAGCATAACCTAAGATTACCAGAAAACCATATGTTGATTACTAAACACTTAAGAAAAAGGCATTTATTAACTTAATTCCATACAAGGGCATAATTAAGAGATACCATCAAGGTTGCTCAGAAAAATCTACAAAAATTACAGGAGCACAAGCAAGGTACCTAGACATTACCATAAAAGTTTCAGAGCAGTTGCACATGCCAAACTTAAGATATTGAATTAATATATTACAAGGTGCTTATTTCATAATTTAAGAAACATAGTTTGAATACTATCAAACAACAGATTTCAGATTATTTACATGTTACTACTACTATGAACAAGCTTGACACCAAAGGAGAACACCAGCATAAACATGTAACATTTAATATGATTTAAACATGGATTTAAGCAATAGTATGGACATAAATTACATATCAGAGATACAGTACTCCAAAAATCATGAAATAATTACCAGAACATTCTAATAGTACCCAGAGCATAGCATAAAATGTTCACAACATTTGGAGCATTATATCAAGAGATATGAATTTACATTGAAATAACAAGATTAATTCATAACAATTATTTTTCACAGAAAACATGGTCCATATTATATTTTTATTAAAAACTAGCCATCCCATAGATCATCACAAAATTCGTTTCACAGTTTTTGGAGCTCAGGAACTGGAGATATGATTTTTGCAAGTTTGCAAGAAATCTGGATTTTAAATAAAAGAGAGGAGGGAGCCGTTGAGCCACTGACAGCGGGACCCGCATGTCAGGTTCTTCTTCCTCTCGACCGAGACGAAGTTCACCGGTGATTTCTGTACAACGGCAAGGTCTCCGACCAAACCGAGGACACCAACGTGATCCCAGGTCACTTGCGAACCGATTGACCCCCTTTTCCCCATGGTGGAGCCACCGGAAGGGGCTTGCCGTCGACCATGGCGGCTCGGCGGAGATGGTCGCCGATACGCCGAAGCTCTCAGGCTGGTAGAGCGTCCCCTGGGGTTTCCTACAGCACCAGTGTGTCATGGTGGAGCTTCCTAGGTGGAGAGCTCGACATGAGAGGGCTCAGGCAAGCTTGGCCACGTGTAGGTGGTGCTCCGGTGAGAGCATGGCGGCGCTGCGTTACCGTTTTCATCACCGATGAGTGCGGTAGAGCACTCTAGGGTTGGCTCACTAGCTAGCTAAGACCCTAAGCTACCCAGAGAGACAAACCAGAGAAGAAGAGGGGCTCCAAGGAGCTCAGCATTGGGCTCGCCGGAGAAAACTGTTCCGGCGACCCAATTTAGGGAAAGATGAAAATGTCGGCTAACCGGAGGGTTTCACGGTGAGCTTGAGGGTGGAGGTTGGAGAGCAGAGCATGGAGGAGCTGTGGGTGAGCTTTGGTGGATGGCGATGCAGTGTGGAGCGCGGTCGAGCTCGCCGAATTGAGCCCGGCGACGGCGCCTCCACTGCGGCCGAGTTTTAGCGCGAGAAGGGCGAGACTGAGAGAATGGACGCGTCCAGGAGCTCGATGGTGATGTCGTGGAGGTCATGCACGCCCTCAGCGCTGACGAGTGGGGCCAGAGATGGTGTATGGTCACCAAATGTCGCCGAAACGCTGTCGCCGGTCGGCCACGTCGACGTGGACGATGTCCATTCAGATCTTGATTCAGAGACTAATAGAGGTAGTTTGGCGCTGATTATCTTCCAAACCGTGGGGAATTATGAGATAGTGTAGTTGACACTCTTGGAGTACTAGCTGAGTTCTACAAGTTTGTTAACTAGAGCAAAGACCAATTCAGCATAGATGATGAGATATGGAGTTTCCAAAAACGTTCAGGCAAACTGGTGGCGCCAGGGCTTCGCAAAATTTTGCTAAGTGTCAAAACAGCCCCCAAATCTGCCTTGTGAGCCCTTTTTGAGCAAGTTGTGGTCATTTTCATGAGATGGCCATAAAACAACTTTTGTTCCTTATAAAATTTTCTACAACTTTGCATTAGAAAGTTTTGACATGCAAACATTTTATGAAACACTTTTTTAAAAGCCTATGCATAAGATGTTTATAGGGCCTATCAGTGAAACTATGACATAGAGACATAATTTGAAGACATGACCAACATGAACATTGTTCCAAAGGTTGAGTTAAGCATAGTTGAACTACTTACCAAGGCATAGGACACAAAGAAGAGCAAGGCCTACTCTAACACAAGCATAGAGAGCATAATTAAAACAAGTAAATCACACTTATGCATAAAATGACATGACCCAAGGTGAATGATGATCATGGTATGCTTATGAAGATGATTATGGTCATGTTATGCATGTGAAAGGATGTAACCATAACACTGGGGTGTTACAATGCTCTCACAGCTCCCACTTACCGTGGCGTAGAGGGGAAAAATGATCCATACATTACCACTCAAATGAATGCACTCGTACTATTACACGCCGTATGAGCGACAAAATAGAAATATGATGCATACCCCCATGTCAGTACTTAACTAGCCACCTTATAGTCCTTAACTGGGCATAAAGGATATGACCATTGGCACATTGTATAGTTTTCCAAAAACTCATTTTAACACATTGATTACCATTAATAGGTAATTAACTTTTTTTAACCGGTTTAAGTTTGCTTTAGAACGTACTGATGAACAGTAATCCGCTGAACCTTGCTCTGATGCTAGCTATAATAGAACCGCCCAAATTATAAGATATTAAGCCTGATAGCAACCATTCACACAGTCAACTCACCAAGCTTAAGCCCATATAATCCTGGTAGTCCGTGAAATCTCGAAGGATTTCAAACCACATTTGTACATACAGCCAAGACCGTAATAAGCTCAGCGATCACCATCCACAAATACATTCAGTTCACGACATTCAGAGATTACATCGGAGTTCAAATATAGTTATTACAAACCAAGTTCAAGTGTAGCGGAAGCATCATAGTTTTAAAATAACATGCACAGGTAGTCTAATACAGCGCCATAGTTCGGTCATTCCCACGACAGCAAAAGAAGAGGTAGAGTGACCATTGCCCTTGGTCTAGTCATCACCCATTGCTGGGTACAAGCAGTGAATGCAGTACCCATAGTACATCTGCCCTTCTGCAAAAACAACATGGGAATGGAATCCTGAGTACGAGAAGGTACTCAGATAGACTTACCCATCATAAACCAAAGATAAAGGACTCTTCAAGGATCATGAAGCCTGTATAGTGGGATAGCTAAACTCTTTTTGCGTAAAAAGCGTTAACCATCTAGAAGTATATTCAATCTTACCCTTTTTATTTTATTTAGCTCAAGTTAGATAATGTTACCTATCAACTAGATGTGCACCTGTACTATTGCAAACAATTGATGTGATATCATAGCATTCACAAATCATCCATTACGATAACCATAGTGTTTCATAGTGTCAGTGTTTTCCCCACGGGGGGGGTCACACCAATGAGTGAATTTGTGTGCGTGCTTCCCTTTTCCAGATGGTGATGCAAAAAGACACAAAGAATTATCCTGGTTCGGGCAAGAGAAGGCCCTATGTCCTGCGGGGGGGAGAGTTTGTATTATTTCGCACCTAAGTGCTTGTACAGGGGTGGATACAAGCGTGGTATGGAGTAAGGAGGAAGTTCTACTGCGTATGGGAGTGGTATTGCATGATGATGTATCTCTTCCTGGGTCTCCCCTTTTATAGTTCCAAGGAGGAGCCCAGGGTACAGGTATAAGCGTCAGAGTAGGGGTCGATAGGGGTATGGCGCGCTGACCTACTCGAGACCTCCGTACCGGCGTGGTCTCGAGCCGTCCTGTCTTGGTAGCCTGATGATGATTACGCGTGCCCCTGTATCCTGCTCTGTGCGCTGTCTTGGACTGGCTTATCTGCTGCACGCCTGTACGTCACGGTGGCAGATACGTCGGAGTGGTTGTCGCGTCATCATTCGACGCCCAACCCTTCCCCAGGAAGGAAACGTGTTTGGTCGAGGGTCGGTTGCCGTGCAACGCCTTGCCAGCCAGAGCGCTGACCCTGGACGTCTCGAGGGGGTCTTGATTAGACGTTCTGACCACGCTTCCTACGTCCTGACACGCCCTGGGTTATTTGGTGGGAAAGGCTGCAAAAAGAACGATGGGACGGATGCCTGTTCCCTATCACGCTTCCCGTGACCTACGTGTTAGGTGAGAACGCGACAGGCGCATTAAATGCCCTGGTCCCCGCGCCCTCGTCAGGCGGCGGGCGGCGTCCCTGCGCTCGACGCCTTCCGATTCGCTCGATCCTACTTCCGTATTCGACGGTAGTTGGCGCTCGAGCCCTGATCGATTCGCTCGACGCCCTTTCCGTCTTCGAGGCTGCGGTCATCGATGATTATACGCGTGATTGGGAGAGCGTCGAGTTGGGGGCCTCGACTTGCGTACGGGCAATCTCATTATGTACATCAGTTGGGATACCCCTTACTGATACCCTCGATAGTAAACCCCGAGTCTCCATTTGAGCACTGGCGCTCGAGTGGAGGCTGTATTTTCGTGGTCGAATTTCCGTGGGGGCGCGCGAGCGACCCCGCGGGGGTAGCCCCCGAGCCCTTGGAGGAGTTTTCGACTCCTTCGAGGGGTATATTGCCTAATTCATAGAAACGCTGTCGACACCAGTGGTGGAAGGTTCTGATTGGCTCGTTTTGCGCGGGGGTTTCGACGTACTCTCGACAGAGCGAGCGTCATCCACCCCAGATTGAGCTCCTAACGGGTAGTCCAAGTGAGAACCTGTGCCCCTTTCGAGGGGGGTCAGCTGTAGCCCGGAGGCGTTCTCACAAAGCAGGGTCGACGTGGTCGGGGATGCTGGTCTCATTCGATAGAGTCCAGTGGCTCGATGCCTCCCATCGAGGGGATTCCTTTTGACTGTCTCGACCCTACCTCGGACATCCCCAGCGAGTTCTCGAGGCGGGCCTCGATTTTCGACCACTCACTGGGCATCCCTGACCATGGTGCTCGAGATCGGCTATCGAACCCTTTCGGCGGGCCAGCCTGCGACCTATCGAGGCTTTCGTGGGTACGTACCTTGGCTTACAAAGGAAGGAAGAGGCCGTGGCGGTTCGCCTTTTTGCCCATTGGGCGTGTCTTTTCAGGCGGGAGCCGTTACGACACTGTATCGGCGCAGAATTCGGAGCGCCCCGTCTGTGAGAAGGAAGAGAGAACGTTAGGTGGTGCATTTATGGGGGGTTTGAGTTACCATGTTTATTAGATCTGCCCGTTGGTGGCTGCCGTCTATAAATATCCCGTGGCCTGGTTGTCGTTCTCCCTTCTGCCTTCCGCCCTCATTCCTGTCTTTGCCTCCTTTCCATCTCACGCACGCGCGCACCCTCGAGCAATAGCTAATCCGTCCTCCTTTCCCCCAAGATGCCTGTGAGACTTGTCGTCGCCGACGACTGGCGCCCGTCGTCGATGACGGAGCGCCGGTTGCTAGAGCTCGAGAGGGAGGGACTCCTGCGCCACCGTACGTCGCTGTCGTCGTCGGAGTGGATCGCACCGCCGGCGGACCATAGGGAGCCCAGGCCGCCCAAGGGCTATGTGGTTTCGTTCGCCAAGTTCCACCGCCACAGCCTGGGCGCTCCTCCAAGCCGCTTCATGCGGGCGCTCTGCCACCATTACGGGGTGGAGCTCCAGCACTTCTCCCCAAATGCCATCACCGTCACGGCGGTCTTTGCCACGGTGTGTGAGGGTTATTTGGGGATGACGCCCCACTGTGAGCTGTGGCTCCACCTCTACAGGGGTGAGCTCTTCAACGCTCCCACCGGAACCACCGGCGTGAGGAAGCCTGTACGAGCTGGGTGCCTTAACCTCGTCTGAAGACGGGGAAGACGGAGAGGCCGCGCGAGTATATCCCGGTGGGACTGTCGACGAACCACGCCGGATGGGACTCCCAGTGGTTCTACCTGAGGAACGACGACGATCTTCTACCCGCCTACACCGGGCGCCTGATCACGGAGTGCCCAGAGAACTGGACGTACGGTGTCGTCCAAGTTGACCAGTCGCGGCTCGACCCCCTCCTCGACGCCCTGAAGAAGCTGCGCTTGGAGGGCCTGTCCGCCGCTCTAGTTCTCTCGGCCGTCCAACATCGGAGAGTTCTCCCGTTGATGTCTCGGCCGCTGAGGATGGACGAGATGGGTCCTGGCGTCTCGTCCGAGGACCTCGAGGCGTGCCAGATGTCTAACGAGGCTCCACCAGACGATGAGGTTGTGGCCCGAGTCAGGGCGGCCATTGCCGGCGACTTTAAGCCGGAGCACGACAATGGCTTCCCCATGAGGCCTGATGCGGGCTCGATCGACCTGGTACGCTCTTTTCTCGTGCGTGGCTTTGATCCTGGTTTTTCTTTCGATCCCTTTTTAAGCTTTCCTTTGTTCTAGCAGGGACAGATCGATGTCTGGTCCTCGAGGCCTCCAGTAAAGGAGGACGATGTCGACCGTGACAAGCGGCGCCAGTCCGCTGAAAAGCAGAAGTCCGTAAAAGACTCAAAAAAGAAAGAAGAAAATAAGAGGAATCTCGACTGCCAAGCGTTAGAGGCGCGTCGAGCGAAGTCCAGGCAAAGGGGGGAGCCTGAAGAAGAATCCCCCAACAAGGATGACGGTGGAGACAGCGACGGCAACAACGACGACTCCGAGGGGATGGCGTCTCGTCTCGATCGGATCCTTGAGGGTCCGCCTTGAGGCGACGTCGACGCCCCACGGACGGGAGCGAAAAAGGAGGGGCCAGGCAGATCTCACCGCTTCCGTGCTGGATCCCCCCCTATGCCTGCGCCAAGTCGGGCCGTCCCGCACCCCCAACCTCCCCCTGCACCAAAGGCGGGTGGCCGGGTTAAGCCCCAAGCGACGGGGCCGTTGACCCATGGCCGCGCCGCGGCCTCCGAAAAGGGAGAGACTGGCCGCACGAGCGCCAGCCCCGACGCTCGCCAGGCGGAAGATGCTGGACCCAGGCCCGCGTCTGCCCGCGAGGGGCCTGGAGCCTTGACGCGGGGCGGCTCGAGGCCTGCCGCTCGAGGCACCGGTAGGCGGGCCGTGCTCCCTGTGGGGTAAGTTTTTCGACGCTGTGATCCTCATCCTTTTTTATCTCCTTGTGTTCTCAACGTGTAACAACTTCTTTCGTGTCCGTCTAGGTTGAAGCGGACGCTCGAGCAGGCCCAACCCTCGTTGGCCAAAAAGCTCAAAGTGGGAGCGGCCTCCAAAGATTCAGGTTAGCAGCTTATTCCTATTGTTAGGGGATTTGTGTTGTTCTTACGTCGGTCATCATAATGACTGACCTTCGTTTTGTGTTTTATAGGCTTTTCCGACCCTCGACCACCGACCGGCGCCGAGGGTGCCCCGGCCCGTCCCTTGGCGGGTGGGTTGGTCCCGTCGTTGCCAAAATAGGCTGAGGCGCCTCGGTCCCAATGACAAGAGGGAGCCCCCGAGCCTCCCCGATCGGGGGTCGAGGGGGATCCTATCACCATAAGTGACGGGTCTGGCGGCGACGGGACTTCGACGGATGCCCGGCCTTCGGACGAGGAGGCCCAGACTTCTCTCGTTGCGAGGCGGACGCCCTGGCCTGCGGGGCTTTGCTCCATCGAGGAGCAGAAGAAGAAAGAGGAGGAGGAGCACGGAGAGGAGACGCGGCGGCAACTGCAGGAGCGGGGCCGTCAACAAGAGCCGCGGGAGCTCGAGGAGCGGCGGCAGCAGAGGGGCCAACAGACGGAGGAACTGCTCGAGCCTCCTCCTCAAAGTCCCCCCCAACCGATGCTACTGGCGCCGCAAGAGCTCGGGGACCAGGGAGAGGGTCTGCCTGTTCTCGGCCCTCCGACCCCGGCGTGGCTCCGTCCAGGGGCGCCCGCTGCGATCCCAGTAGAGCCGGGGCGGGCGGACGGCGTGGTGGCGCTCGCTTGTATGATGCGCTCGCTTGTATGATGCGCACCCCCGTCATGGGAGGACCGTATTCCCGCTGAGGAGGACGAGGCTAGGACGTCGGGCGGTGGTGGAGGCAGCGAAACCAGCACCTTGAAGACGGTGGACGATGATGGTCGGTTTCCCTCCCTCGTCGACTTGTTCCTGCGCCACGGGGGGTCACTCGAGACCATCGAGGAGCTCATCCGCGGCGTCAAGGCGCGGGCCGACCAGGAGATGGAGAATTGGTGCCCCGATCGGATCCGCATTCGGGCTTCCACCGATCCGTTTGAACCAACATCTTCCTGGACGATCGAAAGGGGGCGGAGAAGTGGGAACATGTCGAGGAGCTCCGCCTGTGGATGGAGCATACGGTGGGGCTCCTGTCGGACGTTGTCAATAACGGGCTCGGGCCGGCCTACTTTGTAAGTATTTCCCAGTCCTTACTCCTTATAGAACATTTGGTTTTGCATTTTAACTGCTCAACCACCGGCTAGTAGGACCTGAAAGAGACCTCTCGCATCAAGTCGAGCTTCATCCACGCCACGAGAGGCGGCTGGGAGCAGCTCCCCCTCCTCAAGGATCAACTCCTGGAGTCGCAGGAGAAGCTCCTCAAGGCCTACAAGCAGCTCTTGGCACTCGAGGAGGAGAAGAAGGAGAGGGAGGCTACTCTGGGCGAGGCTCGAGAGGCCTCAAGGAAGGCGGTGGAAGAGGCGATGCTGCTGAGGGAACGGGCGATGATGGTCGAGGAAGTTGCGTCCAAGGCCCGGGACGAGGCCCTGGCCTACAAGAGCGCGGCTGCTGAATTGGATAAGGAGAAGGGCCTCCTCCTAACCGAACTCGCCTCCGCCCAAGAAACCTTTCAAAGGATGAAGGTGGAGTGCGTGAACGGCGAGGTCGCCAGGGGGGCCGCGGAAGAAGCCAAGAAGAAGGCCCTCGAAGATCTTGAGGAGGAGTGAGCTCGATCCCGCAGCCTTTCTGACGACGTTGATCGTCTGAAGAGAGCGCTACTGGAAAAAGATGGGGCCATCGCGCAAGCCGGCAAGGCGATCGAGGATTTGCGCATTGCCAACACCGAGCTGGTGCGCTCCAACAGGGAGGTCGAGAGGGCCAACACCAATTTGGTTGGTGAGAACACGGTTCTGGAGGAGAGCATCCACGATATGTCTTCTATTATTGAGTTTCTTTTCTGAGGCGTGTTTGGTGTGACCTAATCTAATTATGTTTATTTTTGCAGGGCTCAAGGATGAGCTGCTGGCTGCCCAAGTCGAGGCCCGCTCCGTCAAGGCCCAGCTCGAGGGGGAGGTTGCCTTGAACGTCCGTCTAAGGACTGCGATAAGCGACCTCTCGGCCTCCTGGGAGCTCGAGCCTGTTGATGAGTCGAGGGAGGAGGCTCGAGGCGATGCACTCATCGACCAGCTATGCTATCTTGGAGCAACGCTGAGGGACCGGGTGCGGGACGCCCTCCACGTCGGAGTAAAGCGGGTGATGGCGGTAGTTTGCTCAGGCTTCTCCTACGACATGGAGGTGGTGTCCCACGGCTTCGTCACCGACATTTCCAAGGCTGACGCGGAGAACGAGGAGAGGCTCCATGCCTTGATCCATGACGCAGAGGTTCCTGGAGAGAGGATGGCTAAGCTGTTCGAGCCAGAGGTACTGCCTCCTGAGACTAGCTCAGGCGCGGGTGAGGATGGTGAGGGCCGAGACACCGACTGAGGCCTATGCGCCTGCTCTGGGTGCCTGGGCCCCATGTATAATACTCTGTTAATTTGTCTTTGAGTAATATAATGTCTTTTAAGTGTTTGTCAAATGTTTATCTGTCTTTCCACTCGAGGCTCCTTTGTTTCTTTTTGCGCCTACGTTCATATTCCTTGTTTAGTCTTTTGTTTAAAGCGGTCTCGATCGCCTCAAGGGTGAGGAAGCTAGAAGAGTTTCCATAGCCCGGGGGCGTAGGACTTCTCAGGCTCGTTTTCTCTCGGCCCTCAAGGGGCTCGAGATGCCTCAACTACTCGACCGTGCAAGGTTTACTGAGTAGGGACGAAAAAATTGCTAAGTTTTTCGGTGCTTGGGGGAGGGGAATCCCCCTGCTAGCCCCCGAGGGAGTGTTGACTATGATGTGTCATAGTCAGTACTCCCTTCTGACGTCGAGGTTTTGACTCGTAGAAGTGGAAATTGCTCGAGGGAAGGACTTTATTTATTCATGCATTTATTTACAAAGCCTTGATACAGAATGTACATGGGAATATAAAGCTTTGGAATTCTAGGGGTAGAATCGACGTAGCTGTTCGATGTTCCATGCGTTGGTGAAGATCGCGCCTTTTTCGTCCGCCAGCTTGTACGTTCCTGACTTCAAGGCCTCCACCACGTATGGGCCCTCCCAGGGCGGGGTCAGCTTGTGGCGTCCTTGATTGCTTTGCCGCCATCGTAGGACGAGGTCACCCACGTTCAAGTCCCTTTTGCACACGTGCTTGTCGTGGTAGCGTCGAAGCTTCTGCTGGTATCTGGTGGAGTTGAGTAGGGCCATGTCTCGAGCTTCCTCGAGCTGGTCGACCGCATTTTCTAGAGTCTCCTTATTTGATTGCTCGTTGTATGCTTTGAGTTGAGGGGATCCATACTCGAGGTCGGTCGGGAGCACAGCCTCGGAGCCATAGACCATGAAGAATGGGATGTATTTGGTGGCCCTGCTTGGCGTAGTCCTTAAGCTCCATAGGACGGAGGAAAGCTCCTCGACCCACTTCTTGCCGAACTTCTTCAAGCGATTGTAGATCCTTGGTTTGAGCCCCTGCAAAATCATGCCGTTGGCACGCTCGACCTGTCCGTTAGTTCGGGGGTGGGCTACTGCAGACCAGTTCACACGGATGTGATGCTGATCGCAGAAGTCTAGGAACTTTTTGCCGGTGAACTGAGTGTCGTTGTCTGTGATGATGACGTTGGGAATCCCAAACCGGTGGATGATGTCGGTGAAGAAAAGGACGGCCTGCTCGGAGCGGATGTTGGTGATGGGTCGAGCCTCGATCCATTTGGAGAATTTGTCGATGGC
>Ga0182004_10003574_pt1 | contig 12388 bp, 9 predicted proteins | sample Sormic07211540_1_FD_120479 | JGI IMG/M metagenome (GOLD analysis project Ga0182004, IMG submission 120479) | Endophyte microbial communities from Sorghum bicolor roots, Mead, Nebraska, USA - 072115-40_1 MetaG | ecosystem: Host-associated > Plants > Roots > Unclassified | place: USA: Nebraska... | reverse complement strand
CATATCTATTTAATTTTTGATGTGGTCTATTCATTTTATTATAGGCAAAGCTTAATTATTAAGCTAAGCCTATAATTTTCATTTATATATGCGTGTAATATAAATATATTATTGTATCAGCAATAACATGTATTGAAAAAACCTATTATTATATATTATATAAAAACAATAAACAGAACCGAAGAAGTGAACCAAAAAAAAGAAACCCTTTAACACCACCGGTTGGTAAATACCAACCGGTGTTAAAGTGTCCTACAACGTGGCAGTCCTGGCAGACCTTTTAACACCGGTTGGTATTACCAACCGGTGTTAAAGGGGAGGGGGCTTTAGCTCCGGTTGCAGAAACCGGGACTAAAGGGTGGGTCTTTAGTTTCGAAAGGACAGCACCGGCTCGAGAACCGGAGCAACAGGTCCTTTCCGACCGGTGCTAATGCCCCGTCCTGCACCAGTGCGTGGTTTATATGGACCTATTGCTTTGAATGTGTACGTATGTGCAGCCAACATCGATCCAGCTCACATCTCACCATCATGTTGGACAGTGGCTCTACTCAATAATACAGCCGTATGGTACTAGACTAGTACCTAATAATACCAGTACAAAAGGTAGCCGAACGCATGTCTTTCCCTGTTGGCTCTCCATATATAGCTGCTAAAGGTTTGAATTTTTACTATACTATAAACCATGTTGAAACAAAAATAATGAAGTCTTGGAAAATTAAACAATATACATTGTCAGGAAGTAGAAAGGAAAATGTGCATCTACATGAATATATACAGCATGAACTGAAACTCTCGCTTCCGTTTTTTCTTTCTATCCTAAAAGAAAACGAGAAACCCCGAGTAGACATAAATATTCGAGGGAACTGATATAGAAAAAAAATAGCGAAAATCAGTGAAAATAGGAAGGAACGAAAATCGCCAGTTTTTGTTGAAAACAGGTCGAATTGTTAACCCGCAACCGAGTTCGAGATCCCGGGAATAAATAATTCAATAGACATATAGACCCATGCATTTTGGGAACATACATAACCTGCTAGTTAAACAATAAGATAGAAAAGAAGAGTGGAATAATAATTAATGAATCCAAAATTGTAGACAACATCGATCTCTCCTGCAATTTCTGAATTTCACGTGCATTTCTCCAACTGGATTGGAGTTAACTGCTGCGCACACGCGTATCAGTGTTCGTCGATCGGTACGTGCTTCGATCGGACGAGCTGGGGGCTGCATGCCGTGCATCCTTTTTTTTTGAAAAAATAACCAAAAAAAAACTGCATGCACGAATTAACCCTGCAGTGCGTGACGAGACGACGATACACGCACAAATCTACGGCGTATAATGGTTTGATGAGGTCATGCCGCCCACGCATCAGCGTCGGCGCTAGCGGCGTCCGCACCGTCGTCGTCGGCCACGGCCAGTTCCAGCGGCGACGGCGCGGCGGCGGCGACGTCGACGTCGTCGTAGACGGCCGCGAGTGCGCGGAGGAGCTCGACCCTGGCCCGGAGCCGCACGATGTAGTCGGCCGCGCGGACGAGCAGTGCCCCCGCGGGCGCCTCCTCCCCGCCGGGCACCAGGCGCCGCAGCTCCCGCACCTTCTTCCGGCGCAGCGCTGTGCCGGCCGCGCGCGGCGACGGACGCCTCCCGCTCCCGCGGGCGCGGGGCCTCCGCCTCTCCTCCATGACGCTAGCTCTGGCCTCTGGTAGAGGCAGGCAGCTAGGTGCGCTGCTGCCTGCTAGCCAAGCGAGCTGTTTCCTACGTGGCGGGTGCGGAGAGGGCAAGCCTCAGCCCCCGTGGGAATAAATAGGCCGAGTCCTGCCCTGCCATCGCCTCTCGTCGCGGCGTGGCGCGGGGGCTCATGTGACGGGGGCCGGGGAGCGTGCTTTTCGCGCGGACGTGGAGGAGGGAAAAAGGCGCGGGGGGAAAGGCCCCCGCCACCGAGGAAAAAAGCGCGCCCGCGCGATGGGATCGAGACATGGAGTGGAGTGGACGGACGGCGAGCGGTGGTTCGGCGGCGTGGCGGCGGGTCCCGGGCGTGGGCGTGGACGCCACGTCTCGTCTGGTTGCCCTCGCCCACACGTGCCCGACAGCTGTTTCTGTTCTGTGTTGGCATGCGCTCTCGACGGCGGCACGGGACGGTTGCCGGCGCGCCGTGCGTGGCTAGGGCGCTAGGGCTTGGAGTGTACTGGTATCGCCATGGCCAATGGATAACAGCTGCATGCCAGTGCCAGCGCGCTAGCGGCCGCGGATCTTCTGTCCTAGTGCTACATGTAGGCCAATTTTAATGAAGTTTTATTAGAGTTTTATAATGAAGTTTTATTAGAGTTTTAATAAAGAGAAAGATAATAAGAGTTTTATGGAGTAGAGAGAGAGTTTCATTCCTATGAAATTCTTTTATTTCTAAAATATAAATGTATTGAAAACTATAATATCTGTAGAGTGCTAGTGTCCGCTTTCTTGTCTTGCATGTTACATTTGTCACCGTTGGAGCGAAAAATAAACAATACTCATCTAACCAATGCACATTTTCTTTTTTATTTTTTTTCCAATGCACTTCAGATTGAGAATACTCGAAGAAATACACAACTTTATAGTTCAAGACATTGTATTTTTTTCAAATCATTTAGAGCCTAAAAATTTTGTTTTAAAGTAAATGATTTTGAAATTCTTTTTTTCTATTTTTTTTCAAAGCACTTGAGATGGACAAATAACCTAAATCAAAGTAGGACAAATTTTTTTATTTAAATTCATTTAGCGTCTTAAATATACATTATTGTGAATACAAAAGAAATGTATGAACCACTAATTCACAAAGTGATTTTGAGACTCTGTGATCGAGAAAGTCTCCAAATTAAGCTCCCTCTACAAATGCATTTGTAGAGATGAATGCTATAGATTTTGAGCCGCCTCTACAAATGTGGCTGCATAGTAAAATTTGATTATTTTTTGTAGATCTTGAAAATTTTGTAACTTTACAGTGACAACTTTTTCATTTGAAATCATCTATGTAAAGAAAATTATATTTAAATTTCTTATATTTGAATAAAATTTTGAAATGACCTCGGATGGAGAAACAACCAAAACCAAAGCTGTAGATCACAAAAAGTTATAAAACTTTATAGTTGACAATATTTTCATTTAAATTCATTTAGGATTCTGAATATTCATTTTAAAATCAGGTGAAGATAAAAAATAAGAAGGATGAATATCTCAATTGAACATAGGTCTCTATGGGTGGAGTGGTTAGGGGAGGAGTGCGTCAGGGCAAGGTTGCAGTTTTGAGCCCCCTTGGTGGTGAAGCGTGTGTGTGGTTGCCTGGTGAGGTCTCCTGAGGTTTGAAATTTTTTTGGCCATGAAGCATGTGTGTGGCTACTTTGTTGGGGTCTCTCGGTGTTTGTTTGTTTTGTTTTGTTTTTCTCTACTATCTTTCAGTCCGGATTTGCTTAACAAGTTGTAGAGGCAAATTGAAATATCTAGAGGTGGTTCCTATTATTAGCCACCTATAGAAATCTGATTTAACCGCCTCTATAAATCATTGATTGATAGAGACGGAAGAGTTGAGGCAGCTAGGCCAACCATTTTTATAGAGGCATCTGAGCTGCCTCTCTAGTTAATTAAAATATGTAGCAGTAATTATTTTATTTGTCCTGACTTAAAAGAAATAGATCTCTAAAGATGGCTGGAGTTCTATCCACTACCTCTAAAAATCAATTTCTAGAGATGGTGCTAGAGGCTCGTAGGAGTTGTGGCTGAAGTATGTAGCCGCCTCTACAAACGAATCATCGACGACTACTTCATAAATCCTGTGTATAGTAGTATGAAATAGACACACCAAAATATATTAAGGGGGTGTTTGGTTATAGGCCACCACTTGCCAAGCCATAGTGGTGGCAACCATAATTTTTTTCGCGGCTACTTGGTTGGTGAGTAGTTCACGCAACTACAATTTTTACACCACAAAAACTTGCAGTATTCTCACCAGAATTTGTGGCACCAAAGTGTAAAAATGTATGACATGAACCATAAGAGCAAGACTAATAATATAACTGACTATTGCCTGTATGGATTTTTACAGTCTATGTTTCAGCCCATTCATATAACAGTTAGCTCTTCACTATTAATACATAATCCACTTATCTAGACATGATTTAAGCTTATAGCTCGCTTCTCCTCTCTCATTACCTCTTCTCCACGGCTCCACCTTATCATATAACCGAGTTACATTCTTTTACTATACTTGCTCTCTAACTAGAATGGTACCATTCAGATGCACTATTATCATGCATCGAATAGAAAACTGTAATAAAGCTAGCTCATGCTTTGTGCTCGCTTGGCATCCCGTGATAATCAGATGGTGGAGTGGTAAAATACCCCACCTGATCTCATGAACATCATAAACACTGATTGTAATTTTACTCATGTTTAATGAAAGCTCCGGCTTTGCCTAGAAAAAAGAGCAAATCAGAAAAAGGCAACATTAATTAGAACCAAAGTTACACTACCATTATCTCGTTATAGCACGACCTTGCTTCGTTGAAGCTTCAATATCATCTGAACATACAGCTGTGATCAAACAAGCCGCACAACCTGTATCCTGCACAAAGCCATCATGTACAAACCACGAAAGCAAAGGCGCCTTGAGCTAAAACAGCATACTACTGTCAATGGGGCTAACCTACTAACTAGCTACAGCTAGAGCTAAATAAGCTAGGAATGGCATAGCGTGGCGCCATGGACGGCCCCATTGTATGTGCTGCTGGTCGCTTAGCTGTACTACGTGTGGTAGATGCATGAGATGTGGGGGGGACCGTGGGCGCGCGCATGCGCGACGTGTCCGCGCGGCACGGGTGGGTTTGGATCGATCGCGTCGCACACGTACGTTACGTACCCACGTAGACGCTGCGGCCGTTGCAGCTAGCTGGAAACGGGACACGGAGCATGCACATGCGAGCACATGCGATGGCTCGTCGCAGGATCAGCGTACCCATCACTCGATCTCCCCGTTCCAATCATATATCAGCTCTGCGGCCATATATAGAGCGCCGCCCATGTATGTATCAGTGTCAGTCCCAACTGGCTTCATTCATCAGCAATCGTATGCCCTTATCGTGACCTGCTTTAATTTCAACGCGTTGATACTTTGATATATAGCTGGCTGCTGCTGCGACCATTTTAATTTGTTCACATATGTCAACACCAATTATTAGTTCGTCTCATATACATGAAGATGCATGATATGATACTGCATGCCGTGTACAGTAAATTCGTGCAAGGACATCGTGGACATGTTTGGTTGGAGGCCTGGGTGATTTCCCTAGCAAAAAATGTTGTCTGGAAGTTGCCTAAAAATTTAGTATTTTGTAAATCGACAAATAAAGTGTGCAATACATAAAGTCTTATCTTATTACGAGTGTCCTCTAGACAAAAATCTCAATGGAAGATCAAATCGACCAATAGAGTGTGCAATGCACAAAACCATATTTTATGAGTGTCCTCTAGACAAAAATCTCAAAGATTTAACCAGAGCTTTCTCGTAAAATATCGGCAGTAAACATTTCGTTCCAATCATGTACATGGGCTCGAATCAGGGTCCGCCCAGCGGACGCACCCTTTGTGACTCGTTCGGACATGCACTGGAGGAAACAAACCCAGTGCTCTCGGTCAGGTCCATTATAGCCACGTGTGCAGCAGGCCCGAGCCCAAAGTCCAAGGCTTGGGCTGCAATTACTTAGGCCTTATTTAGATCTAAAAAGTTTTTTGGATTTTGATATTATAACATTTTTATTTGTATTTGACAAACATTATTCAATCATGGTGTAACTAAGTTTAAAAGATTCGTTTCGTGATTTACAGATAAACTATGTAATTAGTTTTTAATGATTCATGCATGTGTGATATGACGGGAATCTTGAAAAGTTTTTGGTTTTTAAGGTGAACTAAATAAGACCTATGTGCGCCCACACACCCGCAGGCCCCATTATTAGCCATTCATCTTCGGAGCTTGAAAAAAAGGGAAACCTTACAAACCCTAGCTCACTTTCCACTCTCCCTCTCTTGCAGTTTATACAATTAGTTATTTTTTGTATTTATATTTAATGCTTGGATGGGAACTAAGGCCTATAGAACCAGATCAAAAGTTTTTCGGATGGGAACTAAGGCCTCGTTTACATTCAAAAGTTTTTGGATTTTGACACCCACTAGTACACAAAGATATTATACAGGCGGTTCTAAACTCCTTTTTACAGGCGGTTTGGCGAACCGCCTGTGTTTGGTGGCATGTGGAAATAAATTTTTCTACAGGCGGGTAACTGAGAACCGCCTGTGAAAATACATTTCTACAGGCGGTTCAGTTATGCCAACCGCATGTAGAAATCTTTTTCTAGAAAATATAAAATCGGTTTTTAAAAATAGGAAAAAAAAGATTTTAATACAAGAAATGCCCATTGGCTATTCGCCCGCCCGTCTCCGTCGCAAGTCGCAAGTCGCGCATTTTTTCGCGTAAAATCGCGCGTACCCTCCTCTACCACTCCACCTATCACTCACTTGTGTTTGTATTAGAGTTTAGTTCCCCACATACTATTATAAACCAAGCATAAATTGATTATTTGAGGCCCTAAACGGATTCAAATGGAAAAGTCGTCAACTACAAAGTTTTATAACTTTTTAAGACCTACAACTTTTATACTGGTAGTTCCTTCATCCGAGGTCATTTACAAAATTTCAATTTCAAATTTGAGAAATTCAAACGTAGTTTTCGATGACAAGATGATTTCAAATGAAAAAAAATTCAACTACAAAGTTTCATAACTTTTCTAGATCTACAACTTTCATTTTGACGGTTTTTTCAAACGAGGTCATTTGAAAAGCTCAAAAAACAGGCGGATTTCTTAAGAAACCGCCTATAGAAATCATATTTCTACAGGCGGTTTTGTTAGGAAAACCGCCTGTCAAAATTGATTTTCACAGGCGGTTTTGTAGTAGGTTAAGCCAATTTCTTTTCACAGGCGTTCTTTAATTAAAACCGCCTGTAAAAATTATGTTCCACCGCTGGTTTTGAGCACTTCTGTACTAGTGACCATAACACTTTCGTTTGCATATATTTGATAATTATTGTTCAACTATGGACTAACTAGACTTAAAAGATCCGTATGACAAATTACAGGCAAACCGTGCAATTAGTTATTTTTTTATCTATATTAATGCTTCATGTATGTACCACAAGATTCAATGTGATAGGAAGTCTTGAAAAGTTTTTGGATTTTAGAGTGACCTAAACAAGGCCTAAATGGGGTGTTACGTTCCCTTTAATCTAAAAAAAATATAGGTTTTGGTCTATCATTTCGCATAATTAAACTAAACATTATGTAAAATTTTTGGTAAAAAATGGTTATTCTCTATTTTGTATTTTGCCCTTAAAAGGGTAAAAAAACTTCAAAAGAGTCTCAAGAGGCTATAATAAAGAAAATAATTCTATATTTTAAATGGAATTAAACATAATCCTAAAAATTTTAATGTTTTATAGTTGGTCGTTCCAAAATAGTTGACATTTTGTGTTCCATGATAACTAAATATGGGCCTTGTTTAGTTCCTAAGAAATTTTACAAAATTTTTCAGATTCTCCATCACATCAAATCTTGCAGCACATGCATAAAGCATTAAGTATAGATTAAAAAAAATAACTGTATAGTTTGCCTATAATTTACAAGACGATTTTTTAGCCTAGTTAGTCCATAATTAGACAATATTTGTCAAATACAAATGAAAGTGCTATAGTATACATTTTGCAAATTTTTTTGCCCACTAAAAAGAGCCATGCTTAGGGGGGGTTTGGTTAGGGTGATAAAATTTAACACGCACTTGAGCATTTTTATTTTATATGATAATTAATGTTCAATTATGGACTAATTAGGCTCAAAAAATTTGTCTCGTAAATTATTCTCTAGCTATTATTTTAGTTTTGTAAATAGTATATATTTAGTACTTCATGCATGTATCCAATATTATGCATGTATCCAATATTCGATGTGATGGGTGATTAAAAAATAACTTGAAACCAAACAGGACCTAAACAGGGTCTTGGCCTTGTTTAGAGCCAGTTCGTTTGTCTTATAAGCTGTTGGTATAAATTAATTGCACTCTAATAATGATTATAATTAGATTATCCGCAAGTGCACAGATATATACTGATCAGCACTTCACCATGATCAACCCGGTTTTAATATCGAATCAAAAGGAACAGTAGGTGATTTATGACTTAGCCTATAATTTCTTAATCTAAGGGGGCACAAACAATCTAAAAACTATTGATGATGAGGAAATACTAATGTACTCTGGTTCCAGTAACCAGTAAACTTTGTACAATATCGTCTTATCGGGCAAGTAACCCAAATAGGAGAAGAATCAGAGTAATCCCCTATCAGGCACCTATAAGCCTATGAATCCTATCAACGGGAAGTGGACTACAGAGGAATCAACGCAGCTATAAAGTCATCTACGCGAACTACCACTGTCCGGTTGATCAGGGGATATTCACAAGCAACCATAGCCCAGACACCATGTCTACGCTACGAATCACTACTGCGACCTAGGAGCTACCCAAATCGTAGTACTCATTATAATATGAGTTGTAAACCAAAGAATGAGGACAGATTCTAGGCTCTACGGGATTCGTACGAAAGAATATCCAATTATGATTGGATTATGCACGAATATCCGTAGAAAGAGTGTAGAAGAACAGGGAACGAGAGTCGGGACGAGGGGCGACAGGGGGCGCCGACCGGCCCCACCTAGGCACCGGGCGGCCCCACCTGGGGCCCGCTTCGGGTGCCCTTCTACGCGGTGCCTTAAGACTCTTCCAATTTTAACATGTTTCCGGATAAATATTCGTACTGGAATAAATAGAACTTAATATGGTGGTAATTGGATAAATTCTATCTCATCAATTACTTCTGAATCAAATGGTTCTAAATAAAGTTTAAGTCAGTGTCCATTTAACTTGAATAACATACCTTCGCTTGATTGTAGAGTTACTGCTCCGTGTGGTGATGAATTCACGACGGTGAAGGGTCCTTCCCATTTGCTCCTCAATTTTCTAAGCCCGAATAATTTGAACCTGGAATTAAAATGTAATACCTTATCTCCTGGTGCAAATTCCTTCTTCTTGATCCTCTTGTCATGCCATGTCTTTGTTCGCTCTTTGTAGATCTTCAAATTGTGGTATGTCTTTTCTCTCCATTCTTCTAATTCTGATAATTGTATTTTTTTTCTCTCCAGCGGCTTCAAAATCCATATTCCATCTTTTGATAGCCCAATGAGCTTTATGTTCTAACTCGACTAGCAAGTGACAAGTCTTACCATATACCAATTGATATGATGACATACCCAAAGGTGTTTTATAAGCTGGCTGGTACGCCCATAGTGCATTTGGTAACCGATCCCTCCACAGAGTTCCCATCTCATTTACTGTTTTCTAGAGAATATTTTTGATTTATTTATTTGATGTTTCTGCCTAGCCACTTGTCTGAGGATGATATGGAGTAGCGACATTATGTCATATTCGATCCATGAGTTTGTACGTATAAGTGAAACATTTTATCAGTGAAGTGCGTTCCTCCATCACTTATAACCATTCTAGGTGTTCCAAACCTTGGAAATATAATCTCTTCAAACATCCTCTTTGAATGTCTTGAGTCAGCCTTTTTGCATGGCATGGCTTCAACCCACTTGGATACATAGTCAACTGCCACCAAAATATACTCGTAATTCCATGATTTCACAAATGGTCTCATGTAATCAATTCCCCAAACATCAAAAAGTTCTATGTGAAGATTGTTGGTGAGTGGCATAGCATCTCTAGTAGTGATATTTCCGTGCCTCTAACATGGCGCATATCTTTGGATAAAATATTTGGTGTCTTCATACATTGTTGGCCAGAAGAAACCACTTTGCTAAATTTTTGCATCAGTACGGAATACCCCATAATGACCTCCATATGGTGATGAATGACATTTCTGAATGATCTGTATGCCCTCCTCCACTGGTACACATGTTCTAAGCAACCCATCTGAGCATACCCGAAAGAGATAGGGTGGATTTCATATGTGGTGACAACTTTCATAAATGAGCTTCCTCTTGTTTTCTCCTGGTGGTACGTATCCTGCAACCATAAAGTTGACAATATTCGCGTACCAAGGATCTGTCTTGGTCATTTTAAACAGCATGTCATCTCTTAATGACTCATTAATAGGTAACTCCTGAGGTTCTTTAAAATACATCCTAGACAAATGATCAGCAATAGGATTTTCTACACCTTTTCTATATTTAATTTCCAAATCAAATTCTTGAAGTAATAAGATCCATCTTATTAATCGTGGTTTGGCATCTTTCTTAGTGAGCAAATATTTAAGAGTAGCATGGTTAGAATAAACAATTATTTTAGCTCCAACTAAGTAAGACCTAAAATTATCAGTAGCAAAAACATCAGCTAAAAGTTCTTTTTCAGTGGTTGCATAATTTAATTGTGTTTCTGTCATTGTTTTGCTAGCATAAGCAATTGCATGATGCATTTTATCTTTTGTTTGCCCTAAGACTGCGCCTACAGCATAATCACTAGCATCACACATAATTTCAAAAGGTAAAGACCAATCAGAGGGTTGAATGATTGGTGTTGATGTGAGTGCTCCCTTAAGAATATTAAATGATTCTAAGCATTCATCATCAAATTCAAAGGGTACATCCTTAGCTAATAATCTAGTCATTGGCCTAGCAATTTGTGAGAAATTTCTTATAAATCTATGATAAAAACCACAATGACCAAGAAAGCTTTGGAATCCTTTTATATTAACAGGTGGAGGTAGTTGCTTGATTACTTCAATTTTAGTTTTATCTACCTCTATACCTCCTTTTGACACTAGGTGTCCTAACACTATTCCGTCTCTAACCATAAAATGACATTTCTCCCAATTGAGGACTAAGCGTTTTTCTTCACATCTTTGCAAAACCCTATCTAAATTTTCCAAACAATCATCAAAAGTTTTTCCATAAACTGAAAAATCATCCATAAAAACTTCCATGATCTTTTCTATCATATCAGAAAATATAGACATCATGCATCTTTGGAAAGAAAAGAGTGCATTACATAATCCAAAAGACATTCTACGATAAGCATAAGTTCTATAGTGACATGTAAATGTGGTTTTGCTTTGATCATCAGGGTGGATAGGGATTTGGTGATATCCTGAATAACCATCAAGGAAACAAAAGAAAGAATGATTGGCTAAACGCTATAGCATCTCATCAATGAAAGGTAGAGAAAAATGATCTTTCTTTGTTGTCTTGTTGAGTTTTCTATAATCTATGCACATTCGCCATCTAGTGACAGTTCTTTGAGGTATTAATTCATTTTTATCATTTTGGACAACTGTCATTCCTCCCTTTTTAGGCACAACTTGCACAGGACTTACCCACTCACTATGTGGTATAGGAAATATAATCCCTGCATGCAAAAGCTTTAAGACCTCTTTCTTTACTACGTCTCTCATTGTATTCTGGAGTCTACGCTGAGGCTCTCTTGAAGGTGTAATTTCTAGATTGGTTGGTATGTGATGAGTGCAGAGAACATGGCTAATCCCTTTTAGGTCTTGGACTGAACAACCAAAAGCAGCACGATGTTTTTCTAGAATAGTTATTAGTTTATAAGTCTCCTCATCTGAGAGTTTATCACTTATAATTACAGGATATTTTTTATAATTATTTAGAAAAACATATTTAAGTCTAGAAGGTAGTGGTTTAAGCTCAATAGGAATGTTAAGTGGCTCTAGTAATTCATCAAGCAAGATATTTTTTATCATTATTTAGAAAAACATATTTAAGTCTAGAAGGTAGTGGTTTAAGCTCAATAGGAATGTTAAGTGGCTCTAGTAATTCATCAAGAGGTGAACTGGGTATCATCTTCTAAATCAGGTTGACTAAAATTATCGAAATCGGATGACTTAACCTCTTCTATTGGATCTAATTCAGGAAGGGGTTCTACTTTAACCTTTACTGTATTAGTTATAGGCATTGAAAAACTAATTCATTTCCCAAATTTAACGTCTAATTTACCATTACGACCTTCTTGAAGAAGTTATATTATAGGTACTCCAATCATTATATTAAAATCCCACACATCAAATATATAAAAATTTAACAAAATGCGGAAATCATTAATAACAATAGGATGTGCACTCAAAACACCTAAGCTAGGAATAATATGTCCTGAATAACTTTTTTAATAATTTATTTGTAGGAATTAATGGTATGTCTTTCAAGAATTCTTTAGCAAAAGTATATGACATAATGTTGACTCCTACAACCGGATTATATAAAGCTTCAAAAGGATGTGAATCTACT
>Ga0182004_10003573_pt1 | contig 12388 bp, 10 predicted proteins | sample Sormic07211540_1_FD_120479 | JGI IMG/M metagenome (GOLD analysis project Ga0182004, IMG submission 120479) | Endophyte microbial communities from Sorghum bicolor roots, Mead, Nebraska, USA - 072115-40_1 MetaG | ecosystem: Host-associated > Plants > Roots > Unclassified | place: USA: Nebraska... | reverse complement strand
AAGAGACTAAGCTTGAGCATGACCCTGGGTTGCTCAAAGCCTCATCAATGGAGTCATAGGCACATCATGGATGTTATTGAACTTCGATGAACCAAATAATCATGTGTGCACTATATTTCTCTTGTATTTCAACTTATTTGCATTACTTTGCATTTTGCCTCCATGATCTACTTGTGGTGTGATAAACCGTGTGTCGGTTCTTTGTAATCCTACAACAAAGAAGATTTGCAGTACCTCTACGATTTCAATATTAAAGTTTAGATCGAAAAAAGGATAGGTTTCTCTCTATCTACAAACTCATGAAAACCATGTGATGAGCTCATGGCTGCCAAGTTAAGCTTGCTAGCAGCTAGCTGTAACTTATAGTTGACAAACGAAAAGGGCATCAGGTAACTGAGGTCTGCTTTATTTTACCCGAAAAATGACGTGAAGCTTCAGTACATCACATGGCATATGGGGGTGGTTCCTAGATCGCTGTGCTGGTCCATGCAGCAAATAGACACAACTTGATCTCACAAGGTTCAGAAACTATATATACGTATTCAGATATCTGTACTTCAGAATTTAATTTGAACGATCTATGTACTCGTTTACTATTTCAACTCAACCCAGATCTAGGGCAGCACCAACTCATCTGAATACCTGTCATTTTCTGCTACATTTAGAATCCATGTATAGATCTTCCGAGGTTCAATTTTCAGGTCAACTCGTGTGCAGGAGTAGTTGTCAATTAACTGGCACGATCATTCAGGTCTGTAAGATTCTGAGCGCGCGGAGAACCGTGCATGCAGCCCAATGTCAACGGAAATAGCACAGAAATATAGTGGTCAAGAGTCTGATCATTTAAGTAATTTCATCTTGTCATCTTCTTTAAGCTCAGCAGCTGACACTAACTAATTAATGAAAGCAGGCCGGTGATCCTGAAGCTTCTGCAGCAGTGCAGCTTAGATCGAGGGTAACACTACTGGCAACTAACATGTATACTCGGTCGAGATCAACCTCGAGTGCCACCACTATATAAACACAGGCCACCATCACTCTAGCTGCCCATGAATCACAAGCCATTAATTCAGCACGCAAAAACCTCTCTTGCTGTAGCCTACGCTGCATTCTCATGCCATGAGACCGGCCGTAGTTCTCTTGCCACTTCTCATCCTTGTCCTCACTGCTCACGTACCTCGAGCCGATGGTAATAAGCCCCATGGCTGGGGGCAGCACGACCCACACTCCAATGGTGATGGCGGGCAGAAGTCGAACAATGGCGTTGGTCCAGTGAACAACCCACATTGCCCAAAACCAGGGCGAGGTCCGGACCCCCATGGCGATGGACACGGGCCACCAAAGAATACTGCCTGTGGTAATGAACAAGAATCACCATCACAGCCTGGGACTCCCTCCGACCAAGGTAATAGCCTGTCATCACCACCCCCCTCTCCAACCACCATGGCTCCGAGCTATCCACCAATCAGTCAATCGCCAGCAATACCGTCAAGCCCTCCACCAACAACTCCTGTCTATGAGCAACAGCCACCACCATCACCATCGTCTACTCCCCCAACTATAGCTCCAACGTATAGCCAAGCACCTCCACCGCCATTAACGCCCCCTACCACACCTCCATCCTATCAAGTAGAGAGTCCGACATCTTCATCAAATTTTAGTCCGCCTCAAGGTAGTTCATCAGGGACAACACCTTCTAGCCCACCCTGGATCCCGCCAACCTATCAAGCTGGAACCCTGCCACCGGCACCAACTTACCAACAAGAAAATAATCCACCACCTCTATCAACTTTCAGCCCCCCAACATATCAAAGCAACAGTCCGCCACCTATGTCGTCTTCTAGTCCCCCTGCCACACATTCACCATGGCAACCATCTCCAATATCAAAAACACCAGTGTATCAAGAAAACTCACCGACACCTCCATCTGCTTCTAGTTCACCAGCCATTCCACCAAATTCCCAAGCAGGTCAGCCAAATACACCACCACCGAGCCCACCTACTGCACCTCCAACAAATCAAACTAATAACCCTCCATTTCCTCCAACTTATCAAGCTAAAAGTCCACAGCCTGCACCACCTCCAAGTACTGCAATAGCCACACCTCCCACCTATCAAGATAACTATACTCCACCTTCCTCTCCTTTCAGCCCTCCTGCTGCACCTCCGACAAATCAAACTAATAACACTCCAGCTTATCAAGCAAATAACCCAACGCCTCTGGTCGCCATGCCTCCACCCTATCAAGCTAACAACCCTTTGCCTCCACCACCATCTAGTCCCCTTGTTATGCCTCCACCTTATCAAGAAAAGAACCCGCCACCTTTGTCATACTTTAGCCCTCCTCCCATTTCTCCAGCATATCAAGTTAATAGCCCACCACCTTCTACTCCACCTTCCACACCTCCAAACTATCAAACCAACAATCCACTGCCTTCACAACCATCTAGTGCCCCAGCCACACCATCTATCTATCCGGCAAAACCATCACCGCCACCACCAACCTCAAGTCCCTTACCCACACCTCCACCTAATCAAGTTGATATCTCACCACCCACAACACCTTCTAATCCTCCTTATACACCACAAAACTATCAAACACCACCTCCATTGTCTTCTAGTCCCTTAGCTACACCACCAACCTATCAAACTAATAACCCTCCTGTTTCACCACCTGATTTTACTCATGGCACACCTCCAACTTATCAAGTTAATACTCCACCACCTTTGTCCAATTCTAGTCTGACAGTCATGCCTCCATCGTATCAATCGAACAATCCATTGTCTCCCTCAACTTATATTCCTCCTGCCACACCTCCAACTATTCAAGTAAACAATCCTCCATCTCCCTCAACTTTTGGTCCCCCATCCACACCTCCAACCTATCAAGCTAGAATACCACCACCTCTATCATCTTATTCTACTCCTACCATGCCTCCAACATACCAAATGAACAATCCACCACCTACACCGGCTTCTAGTACCTTAGCCACACCTCCAACCCATCAGGTTAATAGCTCTCCACCTCTAGCACCATATGTTCCTCTTGCAAGTCCTCCAACCTATCATGTTAATAACCCACCACCCCCTCTACCATTGTCTAGTCGGCCATCTATGCCTCCACCATATCAATCTAACATCCAAACCCCACCACCACCGATGAGTCCTCCTCCTGCTCCTACAAATTCACAAGGGAATGGCCAATCACCGCCACTGCTACCGTCATCACCATCATCTACACCCCCTCCGCCTATGTCATATCAGGCTCCTCCACAACCTATTCCTCCTAGTCCTCAAGGATGGAAACAAGTTAGTAACCCCCATGATACCTTGTACTGGCAAATTGGGAGATTTATAGTGCTTATGCATAGACTAGTTTACAATAAAGAGTTTACGCTCGTCGATGTGATCTCAGTGAGCATGCAACCAGCAGGTAATGGGAACAACTACTTTGTTGTGTTTAAAGCTGCAGATGAAAACAAGAAGGTCAGAAGATACCAAGCGCTTGTATGGGGTGTGCCAGGGTCAACGGCACAGCCATGGAAAGTACTTTCGTTCCAAGAAATAGGAGATTAAATAATAGGCTACTCATGGACAAATGAATAATCATAGATTCATAGTGTTGTCTTTGTGCAAATTTAGTAATATATTATTTAATTAATATAATTACTCATCACGTTTTCTTCATGTTAGTCTTTCGTGGGACCAGCAATGTTCATATGCTCTATAGTCACAAGTGAGTGTGTAGTGATAGTTAAGGATAGAAGTGACCAAAACAAAAGTTATAGATCTCAAAAAATTATGCAACTTTGCAGTTCACAACTTTTTTATTTGAAGTTGTCATGATGTATCTCTCTATTTGATTTGCAAGATTTCATAGAAGCTCGCACCCAAGGAATCCATATGTTCTATAGTCATAAGTGAGTGCATAGTGGTAGTTAAGGATTTTAGATGGAGAAGCAAACAAAATAAAAGTTATAGGTCCCAAAAAGTTATGTAACTTTGAAGTTGACAACTTTTTATTTGAAACCATCTATCCAACGAAAATTACGTTTAATTTCTCAAATTTAAAATTCAAACTTTTCAAATAACCTCGGATGAAGAAATATCCAAAACAAAAGTTATAGATCTTCAAGCTATATAACTTTGTATAGTTGACAACTTTTTTTATTTGAAATCATCTATCTAACAAAAAATAGGGTTGAATTTCCTCACATCTGAGATTCAAATACTTCAAATGGCCTCAGATGAAGAAATAATAAAAACCAAAGTTGTAGATCTCAAAACATTATAAAACTTTGTAGTTGAGAACGTTTTCATTTGAATTCGTTTAGGATACCAAATACTCATTTTAAAACCATATTGATATAAAATGATGAGGACAAATATCGCAAATGGACACAAATATCTAACAGGTGGAGTGGTTAGGGAACGAACTCGCAAAGCCAGTGGTAGGGGCTTTAAGTGCCAGCAGCCATAAAGCATGTGTTTCTTCATGCAAAAATTGTGTGACTTGTGACACGCGACTTATGACCAAGTGGATGTCTAGTTGTGGTCTCTCCTACAATTAAGAATTCTATTTTTCAGCCTACTTTTTATTTTTTGAAAACCATATCACTAACAGTTTTAGAACCAGCACTGATAAGGAGGCTTATCAGTACCGCTTTAGTTGTGCCAGTTCAAAAACCAACACTAATGGGGATTTTGAAGAGCTAGTGATATTCAATTCTTAAGTAGTGGTAGAGCCTCGGCCTAATCCATTTATAAATTGTTTTTTGGTCAATGTACATGTAAATCCACATCTATATACTTTATCCGCTACATATATGAACCATCGTTAGGTTGAATTCCTCAGGCTAGTTAGCCTAGCCGCCCCCCACCCCCCGGCACGTGGAGCCAATTATGGCCTTAGTGAGGACCCCGAAAGCCCATGCACTCATCCCGCACCCCCCCCCCCTTCTTCATGATTAAGCTCATAACAATCTAAATGATGTCCAGAGATGAGCCGGATGTTTCTATATTTTTCCAAACTAAGATGACTAGAATTCGCTTATTCGAGTGCATTTCCTCCTTGCTCTGTAGGAAGATCATGAAGGACTCTAGAGAAAAGTTCTGGATTGGTTTAATGGGAATCTGAACATCCCATACCTGACCTATCTTCCTAAGAGAAACTTTAGCAGAACTCCTACTTGAGCTCCATAGCTAAATAGGTGCCCAAGTCAAAAACTCTACTCCACACGGGCCCCTATTGGGCCCTTGAAATTTAGGTGAGCATTGAAATCTTCATCAAGGACTATATTCCTACGGGCTCAGCTTCAGGCCCCCATCCAACTGTTGCAGCAGTTTCTCTTCTCCTACGCGCTCACGCATCCATTGCCTCCACTGCACGGGCGCACTGCTTTGCCTCCCTCCACCGTGCATGATTATCCCCAGCCATCCACCAGGTCACCCCAACCACCTCGCTCCTCTCCGGCTAATTCTTCCCCGATGGTTGTGCCTACCATGCTCCTTCCTCGTCCATGCGGATTTGACGAGAGCTCCACGAGTGCTTTCGAGCAACGACCTTCTGAGTGACGTGGTGAAATCTCATGTTTGATTTTGATAATTGATGATACCCAATGTTGCTAATGCTTTGCTCTAAGTGTGACTAGACACATAGCAACATGATGACGATGCATAGGGCTCGGTGATGGAGTTGGACATGGTGATGATCAAGCATCGAGGCTCAAGGCCAAGGTATAAAGAGATAGGTGTTTTCCCTTTTGGTGATCGAGACGCTATAGAGAGTGTGATCATGTTTAGGATCGATAACCAACTATCAAGAGGGGAATTCACGGTTGAATTTGTGGTCGAAGTGCCTCTAGGTTTGACTTTGCAGGATGCATATGAGAGACTAACTAGAAAGCTAACCCTTGCCTTTGTTCATCATGTTGTAATGCTAACTCATGTGGTCAAGAGTGTTCTACATGTTGGAGTTGGCACCTAAAGCAAGTGGTTTGACTTGGATCGACAATGGTGCGAAGAAACGACAAAGTCAGCCTTTGTTTCACTGGCCTGACGTTGGTCGGGCGTCCGACGGTCGCCGGACGCGACACAAAGAAGGCTGCAAATTGGAAGCATCGCTGGATGTTGCGTCGGACGCTGGCCAGGAGGGCCGGACGCATTCGGCGCATGCAAGAGAGCTGCAGACTGCAGTTTTGCCGGACGTGCGCGGCGGACGCACAGTGGGTACTGTGCAGCATCCGGCGCATGCAAGTGTTGTTAGCTATGGACTCGAGCCAGATGAGAAGGTCGGACGCTGGGTCATTCGATGGTCGCCGAACGCTACCTAGAGAGGATCGGCTATGGGCCGAGCCACCGGACGTGGCACAGGAGGCGCCAGACGCTTACATGTCACATGATTCAAATGTAACGGTCGTCTGCCAGGGAGCGCCGGACGCGTCCGGCGTGTGTTCCGGAACGTGTTTTGAATGAATAATCCAACAGCTAATTTGCAAAAATGGTGTCCGTCGCTTGTAACTCAGCCGCCTGAAGTGCATAACGGTTGGATTTCGAAGTGGGGGTATAAATAGATGGTTGGCCGGTTGGGGAGTGACCTCTTGCCTATTCTAACTTCTTTGAGCATCCTTTGAGCTAGAGAGACCCCTCCCCACTCATCTCTTGACTGATTGAGCATTCTTGAGTGAGGTTGAGTGAGAATCAAGTGCTAGCATTGAGAGTTGCATCTAGAGGCACTTGTTCTTTGAGTTCGCCGTGGAGTTCTTGTTACTCTTGGGTGATTCCCGTCACCCTAGACGGTTTGGAGCAGTGGTTGGTGTTGAGCTCGAGTGGAGATTGTTCGAGGCCACACCAGTGATCTTGTGAGGGGTTCTTGATCCTTCCTCGTGGGAGATTCACGAAAGGATACTCTAGTGGATTGTGCGTGGCTTGGAGGATCCTTGTCTTGTGTTGAGAGTGCTACTCCCGACTGCGGTATTTGGCATTGAGAGCCAATTGAGCGAGCACCTCTCCAAGAAAGTTTATCGCCACAATGAGGATTAGCTTGCCGGGAAGCAAGTGAACCTCGGTAAAAAATCATTGTGTCAATATTGTGATTGCCGAGGATTCTCTTGTGTGGTTATCTTGATTGGGTGATTGGACGTCTACACTTTGTGTCGGTATAACAATCCAATCCCCCTCTCTTGTATTTAGCTTTACATTTTGGTTCTTGCATTGCTTGTCTTGCTAGATATTTGAGTAGAACTTGCTAGCTTGTGTAGCTCTTACTTGTTCTTTTTATTGCCCATGCTAGTTTAGTGAAGTGCCTAGTGTTTTCTTGTTTAGAATTGCTAGGCTAGTTGTTGATAGGGTGCTAGTTGTTTAGCCTATTTGCTAGACTTGTTAGAAAGGCTTGCATAGAAGTAATTGAAGCTCTAGCATTGCAATTACGCTATCTCTTAGTCTAACAAGTGGTCTAGTGTATTTGCAAGAAATTTTATTAGGCTATTCACCCCCCCTCTAGCCTTTTGGACCTTACACGCGGCAGCACATGGCCTGCGCGGCCACTGGCAGTGCCTTTTGCGCTCCCTCTCCATCCGCGTGTGCCATTGGACTCAGCGGCAAAACGTGGATTCGGCAGCCTTTTGAGTGACACGGTGGCTCATGGCCCGCATGACCACCCTCGAAACCATCCACGCGCTCCCTCCCCATTCACACCACCACTGGGCACGAGGAACTCATCCGCCGGAGTGCCCATGGGGACCTCTCTTCGTCGAGGCGGCATAGGCCCATGGCAGACACGGCGGTGCCCCTCCGGTGGCTCCTCTCTCCGACAAAGGTCGTGGTGGCATAGGGCTATGCAACCCCTCCCCTACATCTAATAGGGTATGTAGGCAGATTTTCTCTATGTGCTCGCTCTCTGCTATCTGCATCCGTGCCCTACTCGCGTGAAGGAGGAAGAAAAGGAAGAGTGAATGACAAGCGGGCCATGTTTGTCATTGCCTACTGAGATAAATTTAGGTTCCCCTGCTGAAGTATAGTAAAAAAATCTAGGCCAACAAAAGTAGGGGAGCATCTAAATTAAATCAAAAGTAGAGGCTCCGATTTGGGTGCCCTCGATGGAGTTGCTCTGGTTTAAGTTGATTTGGCATTCCTATCACTGCAGGGTCAAAGCTAGACCCAATAGTGATATATATGTTCCTATCACAAATGGGTCTTGGAATTGATAGAGATAGGGAAATCGCCGTCGATTACCCTCTGATGAGTTCGATTCCGTTAATTTGTGTGATGCCAGGTTTGGATCCATCAGTGGTCCACGAACGTAGACTAGTGAACACTCGTAGTATAGGTTACTGCAAGAATGAGAAACTGATGTTGATATGCATGTAAACATGCAAACACTTTATGCAACATATGTAGTCCACTAAAGTTGTTTCCAAACCATATTTAGAAGGTGATAATGTTTAGAGTTCAAACGAAGTTAATCATAATTAAAGATCACAGCCAAACACTGAACGCAAACTTTTAAGACACACTAAAGACATGGGTGATGAGGCAGGTGGTAGGGGAATTTAAACTAGATATGTGTAGGTATGGGGACACGCCTCCCCACCTGTTTTTGTACCCGCTACTATCCATGCTATATATCTAAGTATAATAAAAACTATATATTTAGAAAATATCAAAACGTTAGAGTTGAGGGGGAAACAGTAATTCTACATTCATTTGGGCTAAACACCCATGAAAACAGGATAAACAACCTATTAATTAAATGGAGATGTACCTAGTGTTGAAATACATAATTAAATGACCATTTAAGATAACAGTCGTCCCGGCCCATGACGAAACCTTATCAAATATCTGGTTTCTGTGCTGGTGTGCTGGGCTACCTTCCAACAGAGGATCAATACGAATTTTTTGTGCCACTGAATCATTAAGCGTCGATATGTCCGAGTGGTTAAGGAGGTAGACTCGAAATCTACTGGGCTTTGCCCGCGCAGGTTCAAATCCTGCTGTCGACGTAATGTGTTTTTGTGTGTTTCTTTTTCCCTTATCTTTCCTTTCGGAACTTTGGATTACATCTCCTCCAGTGGAAAATCTGTTTTGTGCCTTTTTTGTGTGCATTTCCTTATCTTCCTTTTTCCTTGTGAACAAGAAAGGCTGGTACTTCGGATACATATCCTCTAATGAGCCATCTGGTTTGTCCCTTTTTTGTGTATTTCCTCATCTTTCATTTTGCTTGGGAACAAAAAAACGGTTGGAAGTTGGACTACAGTTCCTTTTTTGCGATACAAAAACTTTATTAAAAATCAAGTATCTTTATTTTTTATTTGCCTTTTTCACATAGTTAATTGTTTAAATTTTGATTAAGGATGAATCATCGAATGATTTGGTGAAGTCAGTTTAGAACTATTAGTATTAGTATGTATGGCTTCTTTTAATTTAAGGAACAAAATTCTCTAATTTTGATGTGGAAAATATATGCTGAAAACTTTAATATTGGTCAAATTATTATATTGCCAAAGCAACTTCTGAAATTTGTTAGCTTATATTATCATTGGTTTGCCAAAATTTTATAGTATAAGTCCGCCCTAGGTCATTTATCGAGACGGATTCGCCACTGTCATGCGCTACATTATTCTGACTTCTACCAATCTTAACAATATCCAAACTGAATATCTCCTCCATGGTCGTTGCACTTCTCGAACAAGGGACCAGCCCACTGATCGATCCATCACACTCCTTTTCAGCTTTGCAGCCACCACCATAGAATCAGTCTCTAGTACCATGGGAACATCCCGGCCACCGTGCAGCAAGGGTGATCGCTTCACAACAGGCAACCGCTTCAGCCTCCTCAGCGTCCCTGCAGAGCAAGCGCCACGATGCCAATTTTACCTGGCCATTATGATCCCTGATCACCACGCCCATAACTGCAGTACCTGAACTGGAGATGAAAGCTCCATCAACGTTAATCTTCAACATATCCGGTGGAGGTGGAACCCATTTATGCTGGGCTTGCCGAGCCACTTCTGCTCGTTGCTATCAGGCTGCAAAGTGCTATGCCAGTATAGAACAAGAGAGGCCATATATCATGTCAGAAAAAACAATAGATTCCTCCACTGATATCTTCTGCCCGGTACACAAGACACTGTTACCCTCACTCCAAAGTCGCCAAAAGAAGCATAAGTAATTTTGCATTCACCTCTGCTGAATATTTACTCATGAGCACTAGCAACCAGTCCGGTCCGGTGTACATTAGATCCTTCTCAGCCAGCAGTACCCAATGATCCCTCATAGCATAGCGCAAGGCAACCACATGGAGGCATGATATGCAGGCATAGAAACAGTCCTCTTTCCAATGACCACACATCTCACAAGTTGCTTGAGAAGCAATATGACGATAGCACTTGTTAGCTTGAGTCAGAATTCCATTGTTGGCAACTTTCCACATTAAAACTTTGACCTTTTCAGGAACTTTCACAGACCACAATGCCTTCCAAACTTCACCCCCCCCCCCCCCCACCCACCCCATCAGTTGTAGTAGTATTGCTACCAATCTCTCCTTCACCATGCTCAGTTCTCATAGCCAGCCGATATGCACTTCTCACAGAGAAAATACCAGACTTCACAAAATTCCAGGCCACATGATCCAGGCAGGAATTACGGGGAATTTTTTATCTTCAGGATCTCCTCAACATCACAGGCATAGAAGTACCATCTCACAAGCATTTCATCCCATAATTTGGACCGAGAATCAATCAAATGAGAGACTCACCTTACTCTGCAGTGCCGGACACTCCCGATCGGTTTCATACCATGTGGTCTGAGAAATAGACTATTATGGCACTGCAAACGTGCGGCTTCTCCGAAATAGGACTTCTAACACTGGCTTCTCTAAAATAGGATTTGAAACGTTAGTAATAAGCTGTAATGATATTTTATATCTTTTTAATCTCTTTTCTTATCTAAATACATGTATTTGTTGTTGAAGTGACCTTTTTACCCTTGAGTCGACAGTGATGGTCGGCTCCATTAGAAGAAAAAAAACATCATAGCTTCTGTCCGTGTTGCCTGGCCCTTTTTTATGCGTTGCTGGCTGGCGGCACTCTTTGTCAGCTTCTGTCGGCTTTGTACCATGCCTGGCTGGCCGGATTTTTCTATTTAATACAATACCACGAATTAACAAAGTGTTTTATATACATTCATAAATAATATATAACAGCAAGTATTTAGCACAAACAAACTCATATAACGATATTTGTAGCATAAACAAGTTCATCTCACAAGACCATAATATAGTTCCAACGAGATCAATGTCATATGAAATAAATCTTGAGTTTACATCTCATGACAACTAAAATGCTCTGTCATCCAATGTTTAGTTTTCTCCTCTTTGGAGTCATCATTTTTGGTTGTGGCACCGGGGTAGGCACACTAGTACACAGATGCTCTAAGCCGGCGGGGGAAAAAAATTTCACAGACGGTTTTAGTTGTAACACGCTTGTGGTGTAAATTTGTACGGCAAGATTTAAAAATCGCCTATGTAAATAGGTCTTTACAGGCGGTTCACATAAGAAAATCGCATGTGTTAATGCTCCATTTACACAGGCGGTTTTCTTATGTGAACCGCATGTGTAAATCCATTAACACAGGCGGTTCACATAAGAAAACCGCCTGTGTAAATGGAGCATTAACACAGGCGGTTTTCTTATGTGAACCGCCTGTGTTAAAGGATTTACACAGACGGTTTCTTAAGCAAACCGCCTGTGCTATTCTTTCTATAAATACCACAGAACCTCTTCTAATTCCTCCTCGGGCAGAACTGTAGCTCGCAGCCACATTCCATTGGAACACATCTTGGAGGTCTAATTTTTCCAAAATACAAGGGGGAGGTTTTGATCTTCATTTCTTGGAAGGAGGTTGCTAAGAAAGGTTAGTTGATGCCTCTAAAGGCTCTTTTTGTGCCCTCTTGCTCAATTAGAGCTACTTTTTGGATCTAGGGTTTCACCATGAGAGAGAGTAGAAAGAGAAAGATAAGTTTTCTTCTCTAATTAGTGAATCCAAGAAATATATATGTAGTGCTTTCCATGAATGGTGTTTCCATGCTTGGGAAGAAAGAGAACGATAAGTTTTCTATTGTTTAGGATGTTATTTTTTATGTAAATTTGATTTCAGTATGCAATATGTATTTTTCATGTATGAGGTTGCTTAAGGGTATATATTTAGTTGATTCCATCAATGGTGTTTTTCTACCTTGTCAATTTGATTTAGTTGTTTTTTTTTTGAATTATTACTTAGGGCTTTGTCTTTATTTTTAATGTTAGCTCCGAGGTCTACAAATTGGATAGATATACAAGTTGGAGGTTTTCATCTTCACAAGTTGTTGTTTGAAAGGTTAGATGACAATTTT
>Ga0182004_10003572_pt1 | contig 12389 bp, 7 predicted proteins | sample Sormic07211540_1_FD_120479 | JGI IMG/M metagenome (GOLD analysis project Ga0182004, IMG submission 120479) | Endophyte microbial communities from Sorghum bicolor roots, Mead, Nebraska, USA - 072115-40_1 MetaG | ecosystem: Host-associated > Plants > Roots > Unclassified | place: USA: Nebraska... | reverse complement strand
CAACGAAAAAGGCGGGGAAAAGGCGGCGGGGGGGGGGTGTGCCCCCCAAACCCCTTTTAAAACCCCAAACACCCCCCTCCCCCCCCCCCCCCCCCCCATCCATCGCCCATCGGCAGGCTTGGTCTGTATCTAAATGCTAGTATAATGGATCACAATTTGCGGCGCAAAACTGCTCAATGGAAGGATAAAATCGCGAGATTAGCATCATCACCTGCAGGCTGCAGCCGTAGCTCCCACTGCTCGCGCCAGCCGCCGCAGCCGCAGCCCATGCCATTTGCCATATGCCAAGCAGGACGAGGACGGAACCGCCAGTCCACCACCGCAGGCTGGGTGCGGAACAAGCCGCCGAAGAGGCATCAACGGTCTAGACTAGAGCCTCGCTACTCCGGCCGCCGGAATGGCCCGCCACCGCTGCGGAGTTTGCGCGACTCGGGCGCGGTGTGGCCCGGTTCCAGTCTCCTGACGAGAGATTTCAGAATATGGCTTTTTGCTTTGGCACGTGAGTGATCCGCGAACAAATTTTGCCCAAGATGATGTTGGTGGTCCAGTCCAGGTTCATACTAGTTAGTGCCCGGTCAAAATTTTTCAAGACGCTTAGATTTGATTTTAGTGTGCTTGTTCTGAAATCACATTAGGAAAGATGTTCTGAATCAAATGTACTTATTTCTCTCGTCAAAATGAAGATAGCTCGTGTCGTGCCAATGTCATGCTTCGATCAGAGGCTATCTTAAACGCTTTCTACGACCATGCTTACTGTGATGGTGAATGGGATCCTCTGCTCCCGTAAGTATAATAATAACTGTACAGTGTACTGAACTGAATTGTCTGAAAGTGTCGAAAGATCAAACAAGCTGAATAAATATTCAGAACTGGTGGTGATTTCTCGTGACTCGTGAGCCACGTTTCCTCTTCCTTTCCTGTGATGAAATCGGTTACGGGTCACATCTTTATTCTCTTTTCCCCGTTGCAATCTTTACTTCAGTTGCTTGATGTGCCTTGCATGATTCAGATAGTTCTGACGATCTGATCGATGTATTGGGAGTACTTTTAGGAACAGTGGCCGGTTTTTAGCCAATGGCGGAGTTAGGATTTGAATCTTGGGTATTCCCTTGCTAGTGTCTGGTGGGCCGCCACTCAACTGTTGTCTCTAATCTTATGATCGATGTGCACCCTCGCCGGTCACCATGTAGGCACAACATAGAGACAGAGGTCGCGCCCGCGCTACACACCCCGCGCCGCTAGGAGCTCAGGACACTGGAAACTACAGTGCAGCCACCACGTCATGTTTAGTCGGCTATGGTTAGAGATTTAGGAATGAGGATTATGGAATTGCCTCCTACTCATGCCTCGTTCACTCACACTAAAAGAATACTTTATTATACATGTTGTCATGTGCATATTCCGATTTATCTTGAAAAAGAGTTTCAAAACAAGATATGATTTGTACTAATATTTGGTGGCATGAGTTAATATGTATATGGTCTGGAGATAAATAAATTAGGTTCTCATTTATAGAAACAACAAAATAGAATAATTTCAGCAATCGAGCTAATATAGAACCTATGTGGAAAAAGAAATACAAAGATAGATTAAAAAGATTGAAAGAGAAATGTTATTTGCTAAATATAGAAATGCTAATATATTAGATATACATATATATAAATACACCTATATATACTTAGTGTATAAAAAAATTAGGTATTCGTGGGAATACCAGGAATATCCTCTGTATCCGCCCATGTTTTTAGCTAATGCTCCGTTTCATGAGCCGTTCCGGATTCTAGGCCGGAACCAGAGAATCAAGTGCCAAACGGTGAAACCTTGTGCATTCGTGCCTGCAAACTTGAAACAGCCAAAAGGTGGTTTCACAGGTTATCTTGTCTCTCTTATACACTAGTAATTGTTCTTTTTTCAATTATAATCCATTTTAGTGCAATAAATTAAAATAGGTTATCTCTAAGTTGTTCTTCGCTCACAAAAAGAATTTATTTTTTTAAGTATATTTTTATTTGAGATTTTTTACGGTGCTCCTCCCGTTAAAATATTTTGCAGCAGGTTTTAGTTAAAATTTTTAATTAAGGGTAGATTAGTATTTTTTTCCTACGGGGCAGATTCTCAACTCTATAAGGGCTCTCTCCACGAAGGCACGAACTGTCAAGATCTGCGTCGCCGCCCGCCCTGCTGCGGAGAGTCCGTCGTGTCGCATCCTAGGCCGCTGCCTCGCCGCCCGCCCTGCTGCGGAGCTCCTTTTGATTCTGAGGACAAGTTCATTTTTTTAATTAGAAGCAGCTTCTAAAATGTTAAAAATACAATAATATCCTTTGATTTTAATTACAAACTAGTTCCGGATCCACAAATTTTTGGTTCCGGTTCACGACTTAAGTTCCTCTTATTTGGTTCTTCCTATTTTCAGACCATTAGATCTAACAAGCTCTCGTTATTTCCAAGCGTAGTAAAATTTCTCTTTTTATTTATATGATTTTTTAGAAAAAAATCCCTTATGAATCAAAATCCAGCCTACTAGCCAAACGGTTGTACAAACTGATTCTGATTTATCATCCGGAATGTTTATATGGTAATCTAATCCATACAAAACGCACCTCGGAGGATGCAGTTTCAAGAGGCAAAACCATCTCATAAGGCAAGTTTTTTCATGTTTCCCCTTTTCTCCCTCAGAGGACGTAGAAAATAAATTTGTTTTGTTTTTTAACAAGATGATGCAAAATTGTTTTTAAGCAGAAAAAGTGATGAAGTTAAAATGAGTGAAGATTGTTGATGAAGCAAGAAGACAGCGAGAGGCCGAGAGTGCACCATATAACTTCATAAGCAAAAGCAACATACCACAGCAGACAACACACCAAAGAACCAAATATGCATCTACTGAATGATGAAGTTCTGTGATTCTGCATGCCTAATCTTGCAGATGCAGAAGCACCTACTGGACAGTAAGTTCATGAAAGTATAAGAGAGAGAGAAAGAGAGCAATAACACAAGAAACCCTTATATATACACAAGGACTGTAACGTACATATAGTACCAGTGGCAATCACAGATTTACATTTTACAGTCGCAAGTACAGCGTTTCACTGGACTCACTCCAGATACTGGGGTAGCTAGATAGCTAGCTAGCTCACTATGGTTAACGTAGAGTTAACGCTTCAACCAATCACATTTATTTACAGCATGTTTTTATTTTGACGATAGATTGATCGCAGTTCTTCACAACCGAAACAAATCCACATTCCACAACAAATCCATATGATGATGAAGCGGCGGCGGAATTGTTGGTTGAACCGACCTTACTCGTCCTTCTTGCCGCAGCAGCAGAAGCACTCCAGGCAGTGCTCGCAGGCCTCGTAGCAGCAGAAGCAGCAGCAAAACATGAAGGCGCTGCAAGCAAGGAAAAAAAATCTGTGTTCAGCATGATGCATCCTACAAATGAATGTGTAAATTTGTTTTGATGCTTGCGGAAAACATAAGATTGTGCAGATTCTGCAGATGCAGAACAACGCTTATCGAGTACATCTAGATTATATTGCTGTGATCTTACTGACCAGGCATAGAGGAAGCCCTTCTCCTCATGGCGCTTCTTGACATGCTCCATGGCCGACAGCTTCCTGTCCTCGCTCTGTGAAGGCTCATCCATTGTCGCTGCCGCCTCTTCTTCCCCACAGAAATGAACACTAACTGAAATTTGAAAAGGAAGGGAAAAAGATGGCAGGTAGCTAAGGTAAGGGAGGCGTATAGCTTGTTCTTACACCCGTTCTAGTGTGTGGTATATAAGAAGGTGGCTTAGAGCATGTGGCTTACCGCTACGGCGCTACTACCTAACCTCTTGCTCCTCGTGAGATTGTTTCAGGCTTTCAGCATCCACTGACAGTGCACTATTTTATTTCAGTTGGAGATTGATCGTGCATCATTGTTTCATTTCATATTTTCTTTTCTCTCTCCCTCATTGTAGCGATAAGCTCGATCATATCGCAATCATGGTGCTCCCCACCAATTTCAACCGATGGTCACGCAGATTGCTCGCTAGGAGATACCTTGGAAGATGCCCTCAAAATGTCACTGTGAGATAGGGATGCGTGTCTGTGTAGATAAGTAGGCCTTTGACAGTGCATTTGGCTCTTGCAAGTGGTCAGGTTGTGTGCAAACTATATATGCAAAGGCTGGAACAAGTTTTCAATTATTCCTAAAAGGAAGCTCTTGCAAGTTGCAACAAATGGAAATGAAAAGGCAGTGTCCCTTAAGACACCACATCATTGGCTTTAGACTTTTGATGAGATCGTTTATTAGGCTTCAAAAGAAGCTGTCCTTTTTGCTTATTAATTAAAGGGGGGCAAGGAAGGGACTCGGCACCAAATTGACATAGCTAGCTAGCTATCAACAGCGAAAACAGGTGAAGGACTGTGATTGGGGTTCAATGTGCGGAAATGATCTGCAACATCAGCTAATTTGCGTGATCGATTTATGAATTTGCGTGATCTGAATTCCGAACTGTCACGATGTTGACTTGTTGTATGGTTAGTTACTTTGTGGTGGCAATTTTATTGTACCAAAGACAGTCAAATCACAGGACAACAACTAGTATGAATTTTTTTGCTTTTTTTTCAGAAGCGCGTGGAACATCATTGTACAGAACTAAAATAGTACAACTTTGGCATTTCTAGTGACAAATAAATAAAATAAATGACATATAGAGAGGTTGATAGGTATCATATGTCTGCACCATGCTGCAGGATTTTGCACCACTTGTAGTTCTTAGGGTACTAGGTAGGCTCCTGATTAAATCATTCATCAAGGATCAAGCTCAATCGAAGGTTAAGATATATCGTGGTGACATGCCACCAAATGAGTGATAGCTCCTTGAAATATACCATCAAATTGTAAAACCTCTTGTCACTCTTGTCTCTCCTTTATTAAAATTACTGTAGGGAAAAATATATACCATCAAAGCAAAATGAACCAATAATCACTTCTTTATACTCTAAATTTCATTTTTGTACGCAGTTGGAGACACGCAGTATTGTTTTCAGATGTTACTTTCAGTGATTCATCGTCTGTGCCCCAGTCTCCACTGACTACCTGTAATGTAAGCATCAATAATATCGAGCACCAGCAAATATGAAATGATGTGGCCTAATATTAGGGGTGTGAAGTGTCCTTGTAGCAACAGAGCCAAATATATCGCACGAATCAGATGGCTGCCGTGTGTGGTTGCATAACATGACTTACTTTTCAGGCATTAGACGGTAAGGGTTCAGAGGATATCTATCGCATCAGCATATCCCACTTCTGGTCTTATGGAGAATGAATGTTGCTCCCGGGTTCGTCTGTTTATATTACTTTTTGTCTGAGTTGAACTAGCACTACTAATCCCTCCAAAAGTATTTCATAGCAAATTGTCTAGCGTCCACAACATGATTTCACCGTGTTTCAAACACAAGATTACTCTTTCAAAAACAACACAAGATTTGTGTAGGAATTTCCACAAAGAATTCAAATCCAACTGTTAATGAGGTTTTTTTGAACTGAAACAGCTGGTCCCAACTCAGTTAGTCGTGTGTGGGTGACTGGGTGTGGTCGTATGTCCAGACCATCCTATTTCAAGTCCTCTTCGAAACAAATTTGGATGTCTAATTCTTCTAGGCCTCGTTTGGGTCCTTCGAATTAAATTTATTTTAATAATCATAATTTAGACACATATTAGTTAAGCTAATATGGTTGTGTATTAACTCCATTTGTATGTTATTGTTGACTATACGAGAGAGATACTTATGTGTTGTATTTGAATCGTAGGAGAGCGAGTTGAAGAGCGTGTTATAGGTTTTTTAGAAAAGGATAGAAACATAGAATGGTGATCTATAAAATCAAATTTCATCTCTCACCCTGTGAATATGAGATAGGCTTATATGTGAACTTTGGAAAATGGTGGAATTTCAAATTCTAAGGCAAATAATAACCTAATTTATTAAGTACATTTTAATCTATAACTCTTATAAAGCTAAACCCCACTAGATGAATTCTCTCTTCATGCAAATTGTCCACATCATTCCCCACTAAATATTCTATCTCTTCATACAAGGTGTCCACATCATTCCTCACTAAGTCCATGTCATCTCATATTAATTACAAAAAATAATCATGTCATCTATATCATGTGAAATACTTTAAATCTTTAATCTATTACATACATAATAGACAGAATATCATATAGTAATGCTATGTATATAATTATTTATTTTTAAAAAAATCCCGCAGCAACGCGCGGAGAATTCACCTAGTTCCTCCAATAAAAGTCACCCATTTCCTTCTAGGTTGGTCGAATTTTATGTTTACCATCTGAACTAGCTTCCCAATCACTTACCTCCAGTCCAATGACTATTTTGGTGTCTTCCACCCCCTTTTCTTTGTGGAATTTTCAGCTTTGATTTTGATTTGTTAAGCTGGAGCACTGCCAAGTGCTGGCGCTTCAGATTTGCACGAAATCTGCTCCAAGACTGCCACAAGTTGATGTGGACATGCATGTTTATCTACAAAAATCATGATTTGGTTGTAAAATAGATTACAGTAGTATATATGTACCTGACGGCGATAGAATCGATGTTAACAAACCAACAAGCCCCAAATGTATTATGCATATGATTGGGTTTGCTGATTAAGGACAATGTGAAAACTTCTATATAAGCAGATGGCATAATACAAAGATTAACCCTAAATTTTTCGTTATCTATGACTCATTTGTCATCTCGTATGTGTCAATTTGAGAGAAAAGGATACTGCTGCACCTATCACCATGCCTTACGGATCACGTTAAGCTGTCCATTCCTGTTCACTAAAGCCACAAGCTTCAACAGATTACAACAATGGCGAGCTAGGCACCAGCCCACATTTGACGAAGCCAGAGTAGAAGGCAGGAAAGGAAACTTGGAACACCTCAGCTTATGTATATATGAACAAAGACAAAGCAGCAAGATCCAGGAATATGTTTCTCCTAGACACGATCGCCCCAAACTTGCTTACAGTATAGACACAGCCTTGAAGCCAATGAGTATTAGGAGGTGCCACAGTCAGCTAATCTGCTAGAACAGTACTATATATATGTACACCAGGTAATCTTTGTGAAATCGAAGAATTGCACCTAGCAACCAAAGTTAAATCAACCCAAAGTTTTCTAAAAGAAGATGGTATGGGAAACGAAAGCAGCACACATGCGCTACAGAAATCTGCTTTCGTTGTTTCACCTTCTTTTCTTCCCGCCTTAACCTAGGTCTTGTAAGCTGCACCATAACAGGAAGACTTGCTGTCCAGTCTTGTTCCAAACACAAAGCACTAGTTCCCTAGCAATCTAGTCCGTGACGCTAAAATTTGCCAGCTGAGACTGGAGCCAATATTCCCATGGCATGGGTTCTCTTTGGCCTCCACATAGTCCGAGCCTTCACAATGGTATGCCCTGACTCAAGGCACAGAAGATGCTCACACTGAAAGGTTGTTTCTCCTAACCCATCAGTGCAGTCAGTGAACACTGTGGTGTGTGACTGCAGCACACTGTCCTTACTGCACTCCCTCTTGTAGTCTAGGACAATGCTAGCCAGTTCATGATTCTCAAATATGGAGATTGGAGCGCTCTGGTGGGAAAAATGAGTCAAAAAATCAGAGGATGGTAAAAATACAGTAAATAAACACTAACCTTTCTGTCAACGAAAAATGTAAACACCAGGCAACACGATTATGTAAACTAGTGAAATGCCAGGTAGCACAAGCAAAAGGAAGAAGTCAATTATAACAAAACTCCTAGGGAAGGCGAACATTCAGTACAGTATCCTGAATTCTACATCCTGCAAACCCATTAGATGAAGAATTTGCATAAGAAACTACAAACAGAAATTCCAGTGTCAAGCTTCAGATCAAGGGCACAAACAGAAATAAAAGCATGTGATTGTGTACCGAATGACCAATTAAACAGATTATTTATCTGAAAATAGCATTCCATGACCTCTTGAGGCAAAAAGAATGTGCCATATTAAGGAAATAGTATATTCAGATAGACAACTGAGCTATTGAACAGCATCAGAAGTATCAATAACAATTGTGCCTTTAAATTCTGAAATTTTTTTTTGAAATGTAGCAACATAACAAATACAATGTTTTCTTTGTTCTCCGTCAAGACCAACAAGTTAGCCATAATAGAAAAAAGCAAAAAGCCAGATAGGAGGATCGAGGCCCTATTTGCCGTTGAAAGGAGGCGATGACAAACAGCAAAAGGACCTATAAATGTTCTATTATATACAAATAGGATGCCTTACAGCAGAGGAAGTCACTAAATCATAGTGTTTGAATATGATAAATGCTCAAACTCTAAGAAAAATGATTTGATCACCTACCAATAAGTTAACAGCTCAATGGCAAAGCAAGTGATCCAAATAATTACAACAATATATAAACTACTCCGAACCAAAAATTAATAGAGCAGTCCATGTTATATACATTGCAAAGACCAATTTGTTAATCTCAAAGATCCAGTCATAATGATCCTAACATAAACGGAACAACATAATATGTGCATAAAAAGTAATATTGTTTTTACCTCAAGAATCCACCCAATGTATCTAACATTGTTGACATGCTGGTTTAGATCAAGATCGGACCATCGAGGCTGCATTATGTTGCATACCAACAAGCATAAACTACATAAGTAACAAACACTACCAACCATAACATAGGACACCAACTTATGGCATGTACAATACTTACAGTCAAACCCCTTCGGACGTATTTTCTAGCCCTAGCTTCACCATTCCCTGGCAATTTTGGAAGTTTGCGGCTGTCTTCATCAGCAATAGCGGTGAGCTCAAAAAAATATGGTGCTATTTCAGTCCTCACTTCATCAGGAATCCTTGCGAGTTTTCTAGTATGCTTATGCATCATAACCCATTTACTGTTCAGCAAAGAGTGAGGAAAAAATATCAGCGAAATGCAAATGGCCAAACAACAAAATGCTAACAGGTTATGGATCTTTACAGTAAGAACAAAAATGAATGCACAAAACAACAGCAATATGACAGATCATGTATAAAACCTTGTAGCCCTCAATATAGTCTGCCCTGTGCTGCGATCATGTAAATGCCAATCTCGACGCATTCCGTTTTTACCATGACCACTGACCCATGTATCTATACCAACTGTATCTCCCCTGAATAAAAAATAAATAAAAACATTTAATTCAAAAAATAACAGAGCCTTAAATTACCCAAATGCATCTAGGTTAATGAAGTACATGGTGAAACAGATGAGTCGTAACATATATATCAACTTTCAAAATTCTTAGGCTCCAAGCTGACTTTTCAATTAAAACAGATATCAACCACCTACTTGAAATATCACTGTCACAATTATCATCAACGACTTTCAGGCCCCCGATTTCTCACAGGAATACGTCACACCCAGATTCCCACCTAACATCATTACCACACTTCCAATCAAACATTCTGAAGCCACTGAACAGATCTCTAACTTAGGCGGGCGGGAGGTGCTCCTACCTATCAGAGCACAGCAAGCTCGCAACAAAGCAAGAAACCACAATTGACCCCCCCTACCTGGCTAGCTTGATAAGTTCACATTATTAGCATAACTTCATTAAAAGAATGCTAACACTCAAACACAAAAACTAGAGCCAATTCAGCCTGAGGACTCAAATAACCAAAATATTTTGCAGTCTGTACCAGCATGGATACTTCTCCACCAAGACCTGCATCTGACTGACAACCCAGAACAAGTTCCGTTTGCTCATCTCTGGTGTCGAACCAAAGCCATCACCAAGCAGCCCGGCACTCTTGACATGATTAAGGGCCGTCTCCTAAACGCAGAAACATGATTAAAAAAACAATATTAGCATCCGCAATGAGCACCTTACAAGTTACAACACAATCAGACGCGCGCTATTGCCTCACATGACTCACCTGCAAATGATTCATCAGCGTCTCTATGGATGCCGTCCTGTCGGCCCCAATCTCATAGGATCGGATGGAGAAGTCCTGCCGGAACACCTGCCCGTTGAAGCCGAACGTGTCGATGAGCATGTCGGGCCGCTTGGGCTTCCAGTCCACCAGCGTCCACTGCCGCTCGGCTGCCAGGAAGATGGTCGTGATGGCCGCAAGCAGCACGCTCCAGTCCGGCAGCTGGTTGTAGAACGTCCTCGGAGCCGGAGCCGGAGCCGAGGAGCGGGACGCATCGTCCTCACCGTCAGTCACCGCAGCCTTCCCGCCGCTGTTCACCTTGGGGACGGCGGCGTGCGCGCGCGCCCTTGCTGAGGAGGACCTCACCGCGCCCACGTTTGCGGCGACCCCACCCATGTCCAGGTTGTCCTTGGACCTGCCCGGTGCGTTCTTGGGCGCCGAAGCCGGCACCGGGAAGAACGCCGACGAGGCGACAGAGGCGGCCATGAGAGTTTACGGATGGATACAGTCGCACAGCTCCGCGCCCGGCCGATCAAATCGAAGTACTGCTCGGAGAACTCGAACTGGATTTCATCAGAGGAAAAGGACCTTAGATTTCCGGAAAAAAAAATAACAATATTAATCGATTGCAGAGGGGGGAGAATTCTTTGAACAGAAACTTCCCAGAATCCTGGAATAGGAATATGGAGAAAAAACCACTGGTCCACCGCTGCTAGCCTGCTACCGATTTGTCAAAGCAAACTCTTGGAATAACGCAAGTGGGGGGAAAAACAGCATGCTGGTAAACCTCAGTCATACTGATCGAAGAAGCAAGACTTTCAGCTAGCAGATATTTCTTTCCAACAAACCAATTAAAATCGTCGCGGGTTTTTTTTTTTTTGGCCCTTGCTAACCAAGAATCCAGCCCAAAAGGGAACGTTTACATATCCGGGAAAAGATCCGGTAGAGTAGAGGGTTACTGCGCTGGAGAAGGGGCCGCAGAGACGAACCTCACGATCGAGTTTAGGGCGTTAGGGGGTCGCCGGGGCGCTCCCTCCTCCCAGTGGTGGCGCCGCCGCCATTGGCCACGGTGATCGCTGCGTCGGGGTCGCGAGAGCTTGGGGGACGCACGCGGTGGGCCGCTTCGAAGTGGCTGGCCTGCTCTTGGAGGTGGCCGCGGCCTTTATAAAAGGTTAGATTCGGCTCGCTGCCAATTGACGCTTGTACCCTCAATGGGCAAAGGTGGGACTCCGGAGTCAAGAGTCAAGTCAGAGGGAGAATCTGGGGATGGAGAGGGTGAGCTGTGTCGTGTTGCACGCTTTGAGCTGCACTGACAACAAGGCCTTATTTAGTTCAAAATATTTTATAAATTTTTTCGGATTTTTCGTCGCATCAAATCTTGCGGCACATGTATAAAATACTAAATATAGATAAAAGAAATAATTAATTACATAATTTATCTGTAATTTACGAGACGAATCTTTTAAGTCTAGTTACTCTATAATTAAACAATACTAGTAAATATGCCCGTGCGTTGCAACGGGAGAAAAATATTAAATGGTCATAGAAAATGATGACATAATATTACATATCTATTTATATTTATATTTTTTTATAAAATTTAAAGTTCGTAATTTATTTTATTGATAACCATGACATCTATGGTATTGATAGTTAATATTTATAATAATATATAGCTTGTAGACATATTTATTTAATAATAATAATAATAGAAATTAGTCAAATCTTATGTTACTCTATATTATCTCTTAATATACCTTAGTATTATATTCAAACACGATAAGTTTGTTGATAACTTTTTTTATTTAGGTTAAGATTCCTATGAAATATGATATATCAGTTAAATATATGTAGATTATGAATATATGAGCTTATGAAGTGTTCAGATGACATAACAACACATCGTGCAAAGGTAGTGTAAGCATCCTCACGCATAAATTTAGATAAAATAGTAAATTAGTGAGATATGTAGGAATGATGCTAAAACTTTTACCACAAATCAAGCATCACATTAAATAGACTACCATAAATTTTTTATAATAATTAGAGCAAGATAACTACAATTTCAATTTTATACTAAAAAGCATGGGCAAGCATCTTCAGCAAAAAAATAAATATACTAAAATTTGGGATATTTTTTGTTTAGTGCATGGATCTACTATGATTTACTACGCATTTATCAATTTTCAGCCGATCAATTTTACAGTAAAAAGCATAGACAAGCATCTCTAGCAAAGAAAATATAATAAAATTTGTGATATTTTTTGTTTACTGTATGGATCTACATTATGTGGAGCTGAACAAAATTTATTTTGTAATTTTTAGATTTATCTATGAATTACTATGTATTTATCAATCAATTTAAATAATAAAAGAAAAGTAAACTAATAGGATAAACACTTTGCATCTAAGCCCTTATAATTTTTTTATTCT
>Ga0182004_10003571_pt1 | contig 12389 bp, 2 predicted proteins | sample Sormic07211540_1_FD_120479 | JGI IMG/M metagenome (GOLD analysis project Ga0182004, IMG submission 120479) | Endophyte microbial communities from Sorghum bicolor roots, Mead, Nebraska, USA - 072115-40_1 MetaG | ecosystem: Host-associated > Plants > Roots > Unclassified | place: USA: Nebraska... | reverse complement strand
TTATCCTGTCTAGGCTGAGCCGGAGGCGCCAAGGAGATAAGAACCTATTGGAGAAGTTCATTGACCATTCAACTGGCGATCCCCTAGATTTACTTGACCAGAAAACGGTGCGGTTGGCTCTCAAATCAGCCGCAGGTAAAAAGAGGTCTGCACCCGATGATGACGATGAGGAGTTTGAGGTGGATACTGAAGGCCGTATAATCGTGCGAGAAGAGCGGGAGAAGAGGAAAAAGAAGCAAGTCTCTCGTGACGACGACGATGCTGATGGAAAGAGCTCTGTCAGAAGCCAGTCCGTTAAGAAGAGGAAGACTTCCAGCTCTGGATGGGCCTACACTGGCCACGAGTACACCAGCAAGAGGGCCAGTGGTGATCTGAAGAAGAAAGACAAGATGGAACCTTTTGCATACTGGCCGATGGATCGGAAGCTTCTCAACCGCAGGTCGGACCGCAAGGCGTCTGCGCGCAAGGGCATGTCCAGTGTCATGAAGATCACCAAGGGGCTTCAAGGGAAGAGTGCAAGTGCTGCGCTTTCTGCTAATCGGTCGGGAAAAATGAAGCACAAAAAGAACAAATAACTGGGGGTAGTGGTGATTGGTGACGAAGCTTTGGAGGAGCCGACCAGACGATGTTGTGGGGAAAATTTTGATCTGTACAGTGCCAGGATGCAGAACTCAGAAGCTCGACACTTGGGTTTCTCGAGCTGTGTTTTGGTCTTCTCGGATTAGTCATGTATTAGAAGCTCGACACTTGGGAGTTGTATTAGATTGGATCGTTCTGTTTGTATGATGGCTAGTAAATCATTATTTTTTTTTGTTGTGCACTTGTGCTGTCCACCAAAAATGTTTTGAGAAAACAAAAAATTGATCCGATTAAAAACAGGAAATGTTATAAGCACAAAAAAGAGCTCCGACCAAAGGTCAAAAATCGATAAAGGAAAATGTTTGGATGAAAAACAGATCATTTTGAGCACCATAAATATTTCCCGAGCACGAAGTAGTTCTGATAAAGATGAAAATCATTCTGAGCACTAAATATTCCATGGGATTTTAATCGTCGGTGCCAAGCCACATATATTACTGATTGTGTGAATTGAAGAAATATAAGAAAAGGATTTAAATTACTTCAATAAAACTCTAAGACGTCATGTCAGGAATCAGGATTACTTTTTTTAGAGTTACACAACACAACGCACAAATACCACTGCTATGAATGCACATACATAAACCCTTATCTTTGGAGATTGGACCAATAAATCATCGAGATCCATGAAGTCACCGTACCCACTCCTACGAATAGATGTACATGTACCCTACTCCTATGAGTATGTTTAAATATTGGACGATAAATCCTTAAGATTATTGAAGTCACCATAGGCCCCTCGCTGTCGACCAGAACGTCACTTACTACTAAAATATATTCTGTGAGCATCTTTGAAGACGTGACAGACAAATCCTCACGATCGATGAAGTCACCATACTCATCTCTACAAACACATGCACAGAAACTCTACCCTTATGAGCATCTTCGAAGACTGATCGACAAATCATCGAGTTTGATGAAGTCACCACAGGCAGGGGCGAAGTCAGAGATTTTAACCACCAGGGTCAACATATAATGACTAGGCTTTGTTTAGTTTCTAAAAAATTTTGCAAAAATTTTTAGATTCCCCATCACATCAAATCTTTAGACGCATGCATGAAGTATTAAATATAGACGAAAATAAAAACTAATTGCACAGTTTAGTCGGAATTGATAAGACGAATCTTTTGAGTCTAGTTAGTCCATGATTGGATAATATTTATCAAATACAAACAAAAATAGTACTATTCCTATTTTGCAAAATTTTTTGGAACTAAACAAGGCCTTATATGTGACACTTTTCTTATGGAAATAGCAGTGTGATAGTGGAATTTCCTCAAAGCATTGAAGTCATCTGACCCCGGTAACAACATGTAGATTCGCCCCTAACCACAGGTCCCTCGCTGTCGATGAGAATGTCGCTTATCACCAAAATCACAAAACTGTTAAATCCTAGAATGTTCATTTCCACGGAGAGTCAAACCTACTATTTCACTAGGATTTCCCCTCCTTATATAAGTCCACTTCTAAACTTATAAATTATGTGAGATGATAGTAGACATGACAACTTATGTGGAAAGATTCATTATTAAATTTTATCAATATTTTGATATAGGTTAGGATGTATAAAAATAGATTAACCCCAGAGATATAGAATTATAGGAAAAATAATGATGAAAATTAGTGATGCAGTTTTAAACATGAGTTATGACTAGCAAACATACATTCTGCGTTGTAACTTATGTTCAAGTTGTTGTGAGGTTACCTGGACGACTTGTGGCCTGAAGATTTATTTAGTAATCACATCACATATTTCAACTTGTCTGAAAATCTAATCTAACTTGTATGATAAGGGAGTTTTAGATAGTGATCGTTGAGCATGTCTATGTTCCAATTCGTTTTAGCATTAGACTCTGAACCGTGTTTGGGCACTGAACTAGTAGGAGCATGCATCTGGTTAATATTAGATATATAGATATGACCATCCAAAGTAAACAAAGAAATGCATCAACACTGCTTCTAGTGCTTATAGGTTAATATTGTGTGTATGTGAATATTTGCATTGTGTTTCAAAATCCCATGCCAAAGTGGGTCCCAGTCAAGTTATGAGCTTTTACCTAACAATATGTCTTAATCTCAGCACACAACACGCAATCTCCTCGAACTCCAGGATTTTCCATTGTTTGGCGTTACTGCCGTGTCAGCCAATTTCACTGCCTAATTTCAGATCAGTGATAATTCGTTCAAGTTCAATAAAGCCAAGAAGCCAGTTCGGCTAAAAGGCTAAAAGACAGTGACCACCTAAATGAATGGTGTGTGGAAACATTTTCGTCGGGAGATGGAAGACATTGGCCTTAGATCGTCCCCAAGCGCAAAGAGAGACCATTGCGTAGACAAAGCATAGAACTACAATCTTGCCTACTTTTGTAATTATTATGGTCTTAATTTCGTAATAGAAATTATCATTTTGTATAAATTGTTAATATGTGACAGTCTTATGTAGAGCCTTTAGAAGATTACAACAGTGATAAATAATTCACTTGTAAACTTAGCATCAACAATTACAGTCATAATCATATAATAAGAGATATGACAATAGCCGAACAGAGAAGTCATAGATTTTTTCTAATAATCGATGCAATATCTCACAAATTATAGGTCCATGGTGATTAATTTGTTATGCATACATAGTTTGTCCTTCATTCACAAGAAAAAAGGGACTAATTTTCTTCTCTCGGTCTTCCTCTCTTCTATCCAAGTTGTTTTGTATATATTCTGCTCTCTCCTCTCTTCCACATGTTGAACAGTCTCGAGTCTCGACCTAACTCGCAATACCCAAGGCCAGCATGCCAATCTATCAGGTTCGCAGAAGCTCAAAACTAACTAAGGTCTTAGCCTATCTCAATCTGAAAAATTATCTTCATCTAACCCAAACAATATTGATATTTTTTCCACGCGATATCCGTGAACTATAGTGCGCTTGCAAAGTGCACGATAACAAGCATAAAATTACTACCCTACGAGATTATTCTTAACAGACAAGAATAATAAAATATTCATCTACAAGTTTCCAGTTTTCATCAACTCTCTTCTTTCCGACGATCACGTCCTTTCCACATGCATCCTTGCTGCAGCTGTTAGTTAGAACCAAGGACGCAACAATTGGAAGTTATCGTGACCTTCCAGTTTGCTGTCACCTCCATGAAAACCATCAATTGTATTGTACCTCCATTTGCTTAATTGTTTGGCATGCACCTTAATGGAAAATTGGAAATGAAGAATTCAAACCCTAATGCTAATACCCTTGGCTCTTCCTGCCTTGCAAGCATCTGTCATTATACATATGAGCTCCACCAGCTATGATAGCGATGGCAGTGGTGATCCTTACCTGAGCCAAGTACACCAAACGACCAGTTTCACGAGTTAAAGTTTACCACCCGTCATATCAAATGTTTGGACATATGCATGAAGTACTAAATATAAACTATTTACGAAACTAAAAACATAGCTAGAGAGTAATTTGCGAGACGAATCTTTTGAGTTTAATTAGTCCACACTAATTGTTAAATAAAACAAAAATGCTACAATACCTGTTAAATTTTAACAACCTCAACCAAACACCCCCTCAAAGATTCCTAACAGTGGTGCAACCATCAAGCAAACCGTATCAGCAAACTACTTCTAGTTAATGCTGGTACGCTGTCAATTTTGGGCACCACAAACTTCAAATTGAACCTTTCTCGCTCACACTAGCTCATTTGGTTACTCCAAAACTTATCTGAACAATTGTAGTAGAGAATAATGTCCATACACATTTTCTAAAGAGATACAGAGAAATTTCACATGAATCATTTCAGTTTTCATATAGGAAAAACATAGTAACAAAAAAAGTTCCCACGTTTCAAACAGAGTACAACATGTTTTGGATGCAAAACTGCAGATATAATGATGCGTGTACAGTGTGGTTAGTGCATTAAGAGTTGAGGAGTATGTAACAGGGGGTCACTCTCGCAGCATCCGCTTCACCATCTGCAGCGTCGGCGCGAACCTGGTGGTGTTGAGCCGGATGCTCTGCTCCCACCAGTAGAACTTGGCGTTGCTGCCGTTCCTGTAGAACACGTCGGGGTCGGCCATCACCGGGTGGTCCTTGCCGTACCTCTCGTACAGCGTGCTCTCCTCGGCGGCGATGCTGTAGGCGACGTGCCGGAGCCCCATGTGCGCCGCCGGGGCGCCGAAGAACCCTTCCCCGTAGGGCTCCATCTTCCCCCACGGGATCACCTGCACCACCACGGCGCCCGCGCGCAGGAACACCATGTTGGTCAGCCCGGCGCCGTGCGCGCCCACGAGCACGTCGCACGCGTCCACCTCGCGCGCCACCGCGCCCACGCTTCCCCAGGACGCCGTCTCATCCATGCGCGCCACCTCGAAGCCCGCGCGCTCGATCGCGTCCACGATCGCGCCCTCGTTCACGAACCGCCGCGTGCGTCCCCGGAGGACGAGCATGAGCCGCGGCCTCGTTCCGCCGCCGCCAGATTTGCACGGTAGCGCTGCGGCGGGCGGCGGCGGCAGGGAGTAGGCGGCACGGACGAACTCGCGGAAGGCGAGCATGTCGTACCCGTTCGGGGCGCGCGCCGCGTCGATGTCGAAGTCGCGGTGGCCGCGGAGGCCGACGACGACGTGGTGGTAGCACCGCACGACGTCACCGTCGGCGTCGAGGTCGACCACGTCGTACCGCGAGAGCGCGCGGAGGACGCGGTCGTACTTGCCGAGGAACCAGGCCTGGCCACCGGCGCCGGTGGCGAGGAGGTCGACGTCGCCCCCGAAGGCCCGCGCCGTCGTGAAGAGCGGCACCAGCACGTCGCTGAAGGCGTGCCAGTAGTTGGACGTGAGGCCGCCGAGCGCGAACACCACGGCCGGCACGTCCCGGCGCACCGTGCAGCCGGGCGCCTCGTGGAGGCTGGACGCGTCCAGGGACCGGACGATCACCTCACGGACGCCGACGATCTTGCGGGACTGAGAGCGGATGCTCCAGGTGGCCGCCGCCGCGGTAGCGAGCTGCTGCGGCGGCGGGATGAAGTAGACCACCGACTTGTCGGCGCCACTCGCCGTGCGCGCGTCGCCCCACATCTCGCAGCCGTCGTAGCGCCGGTCGGAGAGGTCGCAGATCGGCTCCAGAGGAGGATGCACAGGCGCAACAGAGGTCGCCGTCGCCGTCGCTGTCGCCGGTGCAATTTCTTCACCTGCAAACGGAGAATACAGAAAGCTGAGAAATTTAGCTGTAATAATGCCTAGGAATCTGAACTTTCAGGGGAGACGCGCATATGAAGAATGAACCAGTGATTTTTTTCGGAGAACTCGTGGCATTCTTTTTCTGGGTCTGCTCTGTGAATACCGGAGGTTCTGCTGTTCTATTGGCTGCAAAATGTTCAGCAAAAATTTGCCAGCGATGGCGATCGATCTTTAGAATGGTGAATTCGGAAGAAACGAATAACGACACTTGTGTGCGGTGTCATGCATGATGAACTCGACTGGACTGCAAGGTAGCTCACCTAGCGGTGGCAGTTCATGACCACTCGTCTCCTCCCCCGGCGCCGGCGAACCTGCACCGCCGTCTCCCGACGAGCCCCGCAAGAGAGCTAGCTTCGACGATAACGCAGAACAAGTCCGTGACCGTGAGTGAGAACGAAACCGTAAGTTTGGCACGTATAATTCGTATAAGACCGGCTCACCGTTTGTGCCCCGGACTGCGAACTGCGTCGGCACGGAGAGAAAGATCACCGCCGCGACAAAGAGGCCGGCGAGCAGCGCGACGGCGAGTTTGCTCTCCGCGAGCGCCGGCCATAACTTGTTTAGGGTCTTCTTCATTTGGATTGGACCCGGCAGTTGGCAAGAGCAGTAGTAATCCAGCCAGGACACTCCCGTTTGTCCCCTTTATAGGGCCTGTTTGGCACAGTGTGATTTTTTTTTGTTTTACCAAACCCTCATTTTCAAAACAACTTCACATGTAAAACTGTTTTTTTTCTCTTATAAAAGTTGAGATGAAACTGAAAATAGTAGTTTATCCTAGCTCTCTTTCTCTCATAAGCTATTGATGAAGTTATTTTGCCAAACACTTTCAAAAACAGCGCAACTTCACCTTAAAAAAAAACTACTAGTGAAGCTGCCAAACAGTTCCAAAGAAGCCGCTTTTGGCTTCACGGAATTCTGCGTTCCATGACTCTCAGACACCCCATGGAATTCTCTCACACCCCCCATTGAATTCTGCATCAGGTCTTCAGCTTCAGGTCATGGCTACAGGAACGCGGAAGCCATTTTACATATCTGAGGCAATACGACATGGTTCTGTGTTGCGGTACACGTCCTGCTTTCGATCGTTTGGACGGCTCCACACATACGTTTTTAGTAGGTTGCTTGCTCGAAATTGGTTCCTATTTGGGGGCAGAGGTAGGGGTACAATAAATGGTGACTCTGCATTGCCTGTGGAATGCGAGTATGGCTGCTGGATGTGGCAGGGTAGAAATTAGACTTCAGTTCCGGGGAGAGTAAAGGATTGGTATCGGACAGGCAAATTCATCCATTTCTTCTTTGTGTGCATTTCAGATGTCGGGTGGTCTACAGGTTACGCTCGGACATTTCGCTACCTGATCAGGTTGAAAAGGGACAAGGGACAAACGGACCCTCTCAGAGACATCATTGACTCCAGCGTCACGGCCAGGCTCACTTGATAACACAAGCTGCTCTGCTAATCGACCGCTCAATACGAGTCGACTGTGTGCACACTGCTAATTTGTTTTACCCCCCTCAGCTGCTACAGTTTTACCCCCCGACGGGGTATAACTTTCGCTGAGACTGACAGAGATGATTCGACAGAGGATAAGACATTAAAACCAGCTATGCCTCTTTTCATTTGAAGCTGGTGAGATAACTGTGCAGAGAAACTAATCCTGAACATTAGGCAGTTTTTAAGGGGGAGTGCACACTCCCCACGATCGAAGGAAAAACGCAAATTCGCTCCCACTGTTTTAGTATAATTACAAGGGGTGTCAACTGGACATTCCACACTTCTGTTGTGCAGCTTCCTCCTCCCTGCAGATCGTTAGATATTTCTGAGTTTCTCTCCTAGTCCTGCCCAAGTGAAACCAGGGCAGAAGTTAGGCCCAAATTACAGCAAAATTAACTACAATCAGCTGACTTATCTAAAAAACAATGGATAAATCATGAATGGATACATTGCAATGCATTATTAATTTTGTTTACGCATAATGGGAATAAATAACAATATTTTTTTGCAAAACAACATGGCACTTGACGCCGTATCTTTTAATAGGAAACACAAAACCAAATGCATCCTGATCCCTTATTTGCGAAATAAGATACCATGTGATACCACACCTTTTAAGAAAGAAAAAACAATGCAATGAAACATGGAAGAGAGCAAGGTTCTGTTGAAGCTCAATTTCCTTTCTAAAGGATTACTTGTCATACCCGTTGGATTGATCAGCCAGATTTTCTCAGCCCCTTCTAATCCTCTTAATCTGACTGTCCATCTCAATGCCACACCCGACTCCCTCACCCTCCCGAGGCCATCACAATTTCATGCTGTCAAATCCACTATCAGCTGACCCATCTTCAACAAGAACACCCGTCAATTGCCCCTAGACACTGGACAGCGCTCACATTGCCTTGACACCACCAACTTTACCAAGCCAGCCTCCCTCTCTCAGGTGATCTCCAAACATGCCTGAATTAGGAACGTCCTCACCCCCAGTGCTAAATCCCCAAACCAAAACCAAAACCCAAATCAAAACATGACCCTGAGATTTGCAAGATCCAATTCACCTTAGATCTTACCAAATCTGAAACAATGAACCACAGTTCAAACAGCATTGCAAGTCGTATTTATCTGCCAAAAAATACCTACCTTAAAAGTTAGGCAATGATGGCGAGCTTCTTAGTCCCATCCAACAGGGAAAAATATGGGTCAGGACTAAGGAGGTACCTGAAGAAATTAATATTGCAATGAAAATAACAATGGATTCATTGCCTACTACAGAAGAAAGATCAAATAAAAACTAGGTTACTGGGAAGAGTCTTACCCAGATTTTCTTTTCATCTAACGTTTTGTGCTATTGAAGGCAGGGCTGGCCTTTTCTCTACCAGCTCATAGTGGAGAACAAAGTTGTCCTGCAGTAAACACAGGATAATGTAACTTTCAAGTGTACAAGAGATTTCACATATTTTTTCCGGTATATAAGTCAACAGGACCAAACCTTACGGACTGAATCCCAGATCTCTGGGTCAAAGCAAAGGTAAGATCCACGTTCATAGAGGTGTGTTTTGACTAGAGGTTCCACATTTGCAGTTCTTGTGAACCATAAGCGCACTTCTTTATGGTAAAACCATCCCCGATTATACCTGAGAAGACAAAACCAAATACACTATATGGTTTATTAAGGGTAATATACATAAAGAAAAAAAATAAAAAACCAGTTTAATCTCTGTTTGGTTTAGCTGAGCTGCACTAGGTTGTCAAGTGTGGTACATGTGAAAAGGTAGCTTTTGACAAAGATACTATTGCTGTCATTCAATAGTAAACAGAATGAAAGAGAATTCATGGCAATATCTTGAAAATGGCTAAGCCTAGAAGAAGACTCAAGGGACGCGCAGCAATGCGACACAAACACTTGTCGAAGTTAGCAAACTACCAAAAAACAAATATTGTAATGGACTGAAGCTTGATTAACTGAAATGAGAAGTAAAGAGTAAATTTGAAAACACTTGTGGTCAGGTAGTCTAGCTGCTTAGAGCAACTCCAAGAGCTTGGCTAAAATTAATAGTCAAACTCCATTGTTTATCCATTTTGTAAAATAGAAAACTGCTTAAAAAAGAAGAAATTTACAACAGTCTTGCTATTTTACAAAATCAGATAGCTAGTGTCAGTGGTTGGCTATATATGACCACCGAAAATCAAGTGTTAGCCAACTTTCTATTTTACAAAACCAGATAGCATATCTGTTGGAACCTACTTTTTGCTATGCAAATTCTAAAATGGCCTCCACAACAAGAATAGCCAAGTTGTTGGAGTTGCTCTTAGAGCACTGGTTCAAGGCTTTACTGACCCAAACAACAATCCATGCATAGGTCCCTAGTGTGTAGAAGTAACACAAAAGCTCGGCTGGTTCAACATTCACTGAATTAGGTTCATATATGCAGGTTACATTTGCTTCTAATAAGTGGAAACTGGCATCATTAACCCATCATTAGGCTGGCAGCTGGTTTATGAACAAGTTTTACAGCATTAACAAGGATATTAATCTTTGCCATGGATATTGCTGATATGCGATCGTAACACTTAATACAGTACTAAAAAAAGTCTAGAAACATTAAAAAGCAAGGAGCATGTAAATTCAGATAAATACAGCACCAAGATATGCTAAAGAAATGGCCTCAATGTACTCACAGTTCATTGGCAGCATACAGCTGAGCTTCATCCTTTGGCATGCTGCAAGAAGAAAAATATAATCAGATTAAACTATGGTGAGTAAATGACAAGCCTAATTAAGTAAAATATTATGGTAGAGCTGTGGAAGTACCTATAGAAGATGTAAAATAGTATTAGTATGTGAAACTTCTGAAAAAGTAAGGGCTGCAACAAGACAGAATTTGTTAAAATGTAATATGAAACAGACACATCAAGTTAAATTCTGGTAGTTATCTCAGATAATGTGGTTTTAAAAATCTCATTATCGAAAGTAGCCTACAGTTACGGGGTGCTTACCTGTAGCGGTGGAGTTTGCTCAGAGAAGTAACAAGCTGGAATATGAAAATCAGTATCTCCTTTTGCTGGGTCATTCGACCAGGGAGAGCCAAATGTCTTGTATAGATTATCTGGTGAGTTCAAGTTCAAACCCAATGTTGTCAGATCTATTCCTAAAGCAAGAGATGCTAAATCAGCATCATTCATTCTTATAACTCCCAGCAATCCTAACAAGCCATATGGATCAGGTGGTGTCGGTCCCGCCTGAATCTTTTGAATCTGATCCCGATATGAATGTGCAGCAGAAGACATCTGCTGAAACCTGAAATGATTTTGAGGCTGCGGCTGCTGGTATTGCGGCAGAAATTGATCATATGATCCCAAACTAGAAGTTTGACTGGGTGGTCTCAGTAAAATATTGTGGGATCCAGCATTCTGGACCTGATAGAACATAATTGAGATTACTACCATCGTTCAATCAAAGGGGCAATTTAAACATCAAAGTGATACATCCCTCTGGAAAGATTAATTGGATGGTTGTTTTGGGAAAATCATGGGGTACTTACTGACTTAGCACCTTGCTGGTGTTGTTGACGATTAGGTAGGTAGCTACTTCCTAAGTTAAAGCCTGACCTTGCCATCTGTGTATGTGTGCATATTATGTCAAAAAAAAAGACAACGACTCAAGGGGATGATTATTCAAACTACAGAAAATTAACTCACAGGATACTGCTGCGATTGCATTACAGGTACATTCTCGTGGAGTTGTTCCTTATGATGCAACTCCATAGTATTATAATCTGAAGGGTTACCTGATTACAAAAAAGATTATTAAACTTTCCAAGTTGTTAAAATTGAGTTAGCAAGAATAAATGCATTAACTAGTGAAATGTCCATAAAGAGAATGTCAAGCATCAATAAAACATAAGATATATTCTATTTTTTTGTGTGGGTTTATGAAGGAGTGATACTCCAATCCAATGAGGAAAGAATCAGTTCTAAAGGCAGGTAAAAGGATAACAATGATTCAAGATTTGTAACACAACTCAGGAAAAAAATTGACCTCTTTATAGAAAAATGATTCAGCAGCGAAGATTAGACGCAATTCATCCAAGGGCAACGCTAGTTTTTCCTTTGTAAAGAAGGAAAAAGGATGTAATAATTGGGTCAAAAGCATGACCTTATTGCAAAACTTTGTTTCCTATTGCAACCTTTGTTTCATTTTGGTGCATCACAAAAGACGCAAGAAACGAACAGGGATGTGAAGCTTCATACAGTACAGTGCTCAGGGTATGCATGTCCAGCCAAAAGGGTCGCAAAATCGTACCTCAGTAGCAATTGCATCTCATAATTAGGAGGTTCTTTTGATCTATTTTGGTTGAAATGGTCAGGTCCCATGAGAAATCCTAAGGGCTTGAAAGTCTCTGGATGATTCAGGTGATACCTCATAAAGGCTGATTTACCTTCCATGTCTTATATGGATTGTAGTAGTGTACTTGTGTTATTTCCATGTACAAGCACAACATGACAAGATCATACGAAAATCCTCTGTACGAATTGTTGAAAGATGATCCCACAAAATCAATAGGGGAAAAACTCAAGGGCTGTGTGCTCAGTTTTGGTTTTGGTTACTAGAATGCTGACAGAAGGATAACAGGCTGGTTGACCATGTTTGCACAAGCATGCAAGTTACAATTGGACCTTTTGTTTATGTTACGAATCTCACCTATTACAAAAAAAAAACTATTAACCAAGATATTTCATTGAGAAGAAATCTCAACCACAGGGTCAAGAAAAGGCCACAAACCGTGGCTATTGAATAGCACAGAGAGTGGCCCTTTTTGTGAGAAAAGAGAGTCGAACTCCCGACCTGTAGGTCACACAACAGCTCCCTAACCACCACGCTATGTGCACATTTTCCGATTCTCCCCTTATCGACCATCTAATAATGGTCCATGATAATTCTAGTTGGCCAGTGGTTTCCCAATATTGTCCCTTCATTCCTTAAAAAAAAAAAAGAGGGGGGGGGGGGGGGGGCTCTATTGTATACAAT
>Ga0182004_10003570_pt1 | contig 12390 bp, 9 predicted proteins | sample Sormic07211540_1_FD_120479 | JGI IMG/M metagenome (GOLD analysis project Ga0182004, IMG submission 120479) | Endophyte microbial communities from Sorghum bicolor roots, Mead, Nebraska, USA - 072115-40_1 MetaG | ecosystem: Host-associated > Plants > Roots > Unclassified | place: USA: Nebraska... | reverse complement strand
GCGTCCGAGCCATCTACCGTTTCATTTACACCGCGGCCCATCACAGATTCACAGAATCCGACTGCAAGAATTGCAAGTTTATTACGGCCGGCTACGAGTATCACATCGGAAGCCATCGGATTATAGTCATTGACGAGAACTTTTGAGTCGTCACACAAGGAACTCCATAAACTTGACATCAAGGTTACAGAGTGCTAAAGTTTCACAGGATTTCACTCAGGACACCAATCTGCTGTATGTAGCATGAGGTGACAACGGAATTATTTCATTACTTCAGAGGCATGGCCAATGTTTCCGTAGCTGATCGAAGGCTCCATCAGCTATTACACTGTGAATTACTGGGCACTGAGGACTTCAATCTCGAACGCCAGCACTGAGTTTGGTTGAATTCCCCAGGCTTGGAACCCGCCAGCTCCGTAAGCATAATCAGGTGTGCACTGAAGCAAGAACACACTAATATCAGGTGCCAGGACAAAGCTAAGATGAAAAAAAAAGAACTAAAGAATATCGAGTGAGAACAGATTATCAAAGCAAAGATAATGCACTGCAGAAAGGGGGAAAAATCTAGAGTCATAGCAAAGCTTTTTTGAACAAGTTACTTTGATCTAGAGATGCCTTCAAAGTTGCAGTAGTAATAAAATGCTAGAAGAATCAGTAAAGCGAACACATTCAGACTAATTTAGCTGATGAACAAAATAAACACATTCAGGCTAGTTTCACGTCTGAGGAGCATACCTGGATACGAGCAACTTCACCCACTTGCATGGTCATAACTCCCTCATCCCATCCTATAGGAAACAGAGCAATCAGCACAACAGTAATTAGAATGGTTTATTTGGCTAATAGACCATGATTTTGCAGGCCTATGAAGTTTTGGCATGCAACATGAAACTGGACTGACCCTGAACAATGACTGCTCACTTTTGGAAAAATCTAAAGTGCTCTAGGCTTCATATGAGTTAATTCGTCAAGGAAAACATGACTGACAGTTTGCAACCATGGCTAAAAGAGAATACAAAGCAAACAAAGCAAATTTGGAGCTCTAACAGAAATAAAACATCATGAACTGATGATATGTGGATTGGAGCTCTACCAGAAATAAAACATCATGGATTTGCAAATTTGTAATGCTCATGCTCCATTTATAGATAACATCAAAAGTACAGGTTGGATATACCAATATAACATACGGACTGGAAGCAATCAGAATGATCAGGTAATGGAACCCTTGCTAAATCACAAAGTAATACACGTGAAGATAACTAACAGGCAAAGTTATAAGGTCTTCACATGAACTGATGATATGTGGCATGATTACCTTTGATCACTGAACCCAGACCAATGTTGAAACTGAATGGCTGCTGCCCAGGGTCCTTGGTGCTGAAAGAAACAACAGAACATAGTGACTGACAGGAAAAGAACTACTTTCAGTGTACACGTGCTTATTCCACTGATGTGCTACACTTCGATGTAAATCAAGAAAATAGATTGATAGTTTACCTCCAAAATTTCTTGGATAGATCACGATCCTTCCCTGAAAACAAACCCATAGCAGTAAGCAAAAGTTAGCAAACAATTACTGCAGATCAGATAGTGATAGTCATAACACAAAAGAAAAGGAAACGAATTATGCAGTGCACTAGGTTCGCTTGCAACTCTGGATCAGATCGATCTCAACCCTACGACTGAACATCGCATCCTAATAAGCATCAAAGCCGAGAAAAAAAGGGTCGCCGCTTATTCATCGAGGCTACTACACGACATGGATCTGAAAGAATCTAACTCTAAACCCTGAAGTGATGCGGATCCAAGAACAACGTGGTAAATCAGAGGTCTATGGGATGAAGGGAAGGAGCGAACCGTAGCCGGTGCAGTGGACGGTGACCTTCTGGCCCTTTACCGGCTTGGGGCCGGTCCCGGCTCTCAAGATCTGCTTCTCGAAGCCCATCCTCCTCTTCTCCTCCGACTGTTTTCTGTCTCCTCTCTTTGGGCGGCGGCGTTTGTGTTGCGAATTGCGACCTGGCCGTGGTAGCGTTGCCGTATTTGTCGCGCCTCCGCGGTATCTTTTATCCCTTTCTGCTGCAAGGTGCACAATGTCTTTTTTCCTCTGCCGTCCGATGGACACTTTTGTAAGGAACCAAAATGATTAGTCTTTATTTTCTTATTACTTTTTATTTTATACTACTCCCCTTCTTTAAAAAAGTGCAAGGAACCAAAATGATTACTCCCTATTTTGTTACTTTTTATTACTCCCCTTCTTAAAAAAACACTATGTTATCCTTACTGGTCAATTTTTTAAAATTTAACTAAATTTATGAAAAAATAGCAACATTCTTATCTTTAAATAAATTATTATAAAAATATATTCACAAAATATACTACAAATATTAATATTTTATTATATATGTTTAGTTAAAGCTAAAAGTATCCTCACAAAACAAGAACAACACTTGTTTTGAGACACACGTGTATATGTCAAAAAAAAACTGTTTTGATCCACTAGCACACTGGACAGTTAGATAAGTTAAACTTTTATATAAACTATTAGCAACTTTAAACCAGCTAATGGAACAAAGAGTCTGTTTGGCTATTTGTATAAAGAGCTACTACTAGCTATCAACATGGTAATCTATGAGAGGCGCCTATTGCAGCAACATCACGAATGGTTATAAAAACAAGGCCTAATAGTTGGCAGCTCCCTAGCTAATAATGAGTAGATTGGATCTAATAATTTTAGTTGCTAAATTTTACTAGTAGTGGATCAAAGATGTTCTAAGTTTATTCAGGATTAAACATTTTTAACTTTAACCATCAACTGTAATTGAACTACTTATAACAAAAATATTTATCATAATAAATCTAAAAACATAAATCTTATGTTCTTAGTTTATATAAAATATTCAAAACTAATGCTCAAAGATATGTCAGTCAAAACTAATAAACAATATTTTTAAGAGAACAAAGATTATATTAAAACTCGACATATTACATTGCAAAACTACACATAAAAACCTAAGATAAAAGAAGAAAGAATATTTGTATTTAGATCCTTCTACCACGTTCTTTTTCAATAGTTTTTATAGATGCCTATGCTCTAGATAAATCGAGTCCATCTAAACCAATAATCACCTATCACGATGAAACAACAACCTAGAGTTAATATCCATGCAGGAAGTGCGAAAAGCACCAATGTCTTTTCATATAGTGAGTATGGAGTGGCTATGAATAAAATCTACGCGTCGCTTAACTTAAGATTAAACAAAATAGAGGAGTTATAAAAATAACAAACTGACTATTTAATATTGCAAGATATTTACATGTCACTTGTTCTTCTATTTGAAGATTGGGATCGTATCTAAATATCCAATATGGAGTTTGGCCAAAAACCCACCAAAAACAGGAGGAGACAAACAACCAAACCAGAAATCTGGCCCCGTAGCTAGAAAGCCTAGAATCCACGATCCACGGCATCCATGATCCATCACCGCCGTCCGCCCGTCCGTACCCCACGAAACCGTTCCAAAACCATTCAGCGGCACAGCCCCCCGCATAAACTCCCGGCGCAGAGCCGCTCGCCGCCGTCCTCCGTCCCCAATTCCCACGCGGAACCTCCCAATTCCGCACCCACCGACCCACCGGCGGCCACCGCCGATGGAGACCTAACAGTAGAGCCGCTCCTACCCCCAACCCAACCGGGCAGATCCACCTCCATGGAGACCGAGCGGATCCGGGAGCTCATCCTCCTCACGCTCCGCGCGCCGCACTCCCGCCTCGCCCTCGTGGGTGGCAACCACACCGCCGCCCGCTTCTGCACCCGCTAAGCTCGCCTCCTCACCCTATCCACGCCGGCCTTCTCTTCACCGCCGTCTCATACGGCAAGCGCTCTTGCTCAGCTCAACCAAGGCGTCCGCGATGCCGGCCGACAGCGTCGTGATCCGTCTCCCCGGCCCGCGCGCCCTCCGCGTGCTCGCGCGCTCCGTGCTCTTCGCCGTCGCGCTGCTCTCCCTGCCCTGGCTCCGCAGTGCCGAGGCGCCCGCCCGAGGCCGCGCCGTCGACACGTGCGCCGCAGCCGCAGCCCAGGCGGAGCTCCTGCTCCGCGACCTTCGCCAGGAGGGCCTGCTCGCCCACGGCGCCCGCGCCGTCGTCCTCGGCGCCGATGGCGACTGCGATCCGCCCGCCCCGAAGCAGGACCAGGACAGCGTCCTGCGACCCGTCTCGCTGCGTCGGATGCTGATGATAGGAGACTCGTCAGTGGACTTTCTGCTGGATTTCGGGTACTTCAGCGAAGACGCTGACAGGTTCGCCTTCGCCGATCGGGTGCTCAAGCATGGAGGCATTCTTGCCGCCCCAATTGACTCGCTGAGCGCGTTCAGCTTGCCGCAGAACTACCGCGTCATATACATCCATCGGTTTGCCGAGGCTTTTGTTGGGGTCAAGAAGATTGCCCCCGCAGACGACGACAACAGCCATGCCGGCACCAGAACAGAGCTCTCATCACCTCCTTCCCTGAAGGATGGGGTGCTTTACAGTCAGCAGGCTGAGACTACCAATGGTGAATTCAAGAACATGGCGAGGAAGCTCTTATTACTTTCAGACATCACTGGAATTCCAGCGGCATACAAACGTAAAATGTTGGTGAAGATGCTCCGTCAGGATCAGAAGAGTTGATTCTGCATCTTTTGTGGAATGTGAAAAGGCTGGTCCTTGCAGTGGAGTAAGCTGTTCTAGCTTCCCAATCCCAGGAGAGCAGCAACAGCACATCAGTTATGGGCTGAACCGACTGCATACACAGTGAATGCATGGTAGTCATTGACAAAGTCAGTGAACCAGCATGAATATTCTTATCAGTTGCAGTCTAGTAAGCTATGATTTGTAGTACCTCTTAGCATCTGGTTTGTTCTTGCTGGGTTTTCTTCTCTTCAGTTGTTGTTTGCTATACTTCACTTGGTAATAAGTCTCTCATCCCATGTATGATGTATCATCTGTGCTGATCTGTGACGTTCATAGCTGTCTTCGTGTTCTGGCTGCTGGATCCTTTACTTCGGGCCTGTTTGTGGAGAATGCCCGAGAATCCTTGGAGCCCCTTTCTCCGCCAACAACCCTCTATCAGTAAATTTTACAGAAAAAGAAAATGATATTTGGAGTAATTTGGTGATATTCAGACTTCAGACAGCACCAATGCCACCATTCTCCAACAATCACAAACGTTCACTGACTCTAGTGCATCGCCATGAACTCTGTCCAGGCAGATTGTGGACGAGGCTAATACGTGGGTCCAAGTGGGTTCAGGCAGTTGACGTCGCTTCGATTTCTTTGTGCTTACTGTTTGAGGGGATTGTAAACTCTTTAGGCCTTGTTTGGATGTAGTCGTATTTACTTCAATCCATGTGTGTTGGTGGATTGGAGTGGAATTTAGTTCATACTACCTCCTCTTATATAGTGAAAAACGTGTCAAGCCACGGTCGTGAAAATAATAGAGCAACTACAACAGACAAAAACAAGCATGGTATGTCGGAGGAGGCCGATGTACAGTATATGTGATGCCAGAATTGAGCTATCATTGGTCATCACTTATTACTGCCTGAGACTGGCGACTGAGAATTCAAGAACATGGGATGGGGAGGAAGCTCGGCCTTGTTTAGTTCGCCAAAATTTTAGTTTAGCTGTTGTAATATTTTCGTTTTTATTTGACAATTATTATTCAATCATAGACTAACTAGACTTAAAAAATTTTGTCTTACAAATTATAAACAAACTGTGCAATTAATTTTTTTTGTCTATTATCTATGTTTAATGCTTTATGAATATGCCGCAAGACGACGGAGAATTTTAAAAATTTTTAGGAAGTAAACCAGGCCTTACATTCAGAATCAGAGCCCAACGGCCCACGAACGTCGGAAGCTTGGAGCAGATGCTCCGTCAGGGTCAGGATCAGAGTTGATTGTGAACACTGAACAAGCTGCGACCAACAGCGGGGCGGTGCTTCGCCTGCTTAGATAAAGATAAGCTGTTACCAGCTTTCCAGGACAGCAGCAGCAACACACGAGTAATGAGCTAATCGATTGCATACGCAGTAGGCAGTACGCATGGGAGTAATCGGCAAAGTTCAGCCATATTAACTAAAAAAAAGACATCCGACAAAGAAACCGAGGTTGGTAATTTGCGCAGTTTCAAACTTCAGGCTTCAGAATTCAGACAGAACCTTGTCTACAACAATTACAAGAATATACAGAACAATCTGCCACAGGACCGATTTATTTCCACATTACACAACCAAAAAACCCTCCTCCTTTACGATGAAAGATACCACATAGCAACCCTCGTCCCTCAGCAGCACCAACAAATGCAGAATGTGCAGGAACATATCCTACAGGATTACAAATGGCACAATAGAAACCTCAAAAACCTTGAATGGAGGTACACCAAAGAATGCTGGGCTGAGGGAATCTCAAGTCCCCTTGATCACAACAACAGGGCAGCCCACATGGTTGATACAGTAGTTGCTCACACTGCCCAAGAACACCCTGTACAAAGGAATCGATACATCAGATATCAGATTGCGGCTTTGATTTGATACAGAAATCGGACAGCAGGAGGCATAGTAGTCAGGCACTTGTACGACTATCATAAAGGGTTTTCAGACAACTGGCTGTCCAACTTGTAACGAAACTTTAATGAAATGCAGAACGATGGCAGCACTCAGACTCAGTTCCAGCTGCAAAAGAAGAGTGATCACTGATAGGTATCCAGACAGACATCCTAGCAGAAAACTGAGCCACTGTACATGATACACACAGCAGCATGCTAGAACAAATGAAGTATTATGTTTCAACATCAACAAATGATGATAAGCATATCAAGGGATTCATAATTGAACAAATGAAGTATTATGTTTCAACATCAACAAGTGATGATAAGCATAGCAAATAATTTTCTGCAACTGAACTTGTCAAAACAGTTTGAAACTGTCATCCATAGATGAGAGAACAGATTAAAAACAACTTCCTTGCAGCTCACAATGTGTACTTAAACAGAAGTATGTGATTAGCCACAACTCTCAAATATGATGCCAGGCCAGATTAATAGAAAAACAAAGTGATAATATGTAAAACTTTTCCCCACATGTCCCGAAGTGGAAGCTACAACTAATGTCAATTTTGCGTGCAGATAGAATTTAAGTTTGGATTTAGCTCTGCTCAGTCTGCACCTTTTTTAATCCTTGTTGTGATGCCCACAAACGTTTCCCTTGGAAGGTAGTCCAGCCAGCTCTTTATTCAATGTTGTTGCTTAAAAGATGCACATCATCATCTATCTACTACTATATACTTAAGATAATGTTGCTTTCTGATGGAGTACTAGCTAGTTCAGAATATTAGTATTAGCTGGCTCGCTTCCTAACAAGTCATGTGTTATGATATTGATCGGGCACAGAGTCTGTCCCAGTTAGGCAGTACAGCATCGAAATCAGCAGTAACTTTAGCTAAGCAAAGCACAAGGCAAAGGCAGGATCTCTGTTTCTACCTCTTGAGCGGCCCAATGGCACGGCATCCCATGACGAGCAGATCGGCCTTACTGTTGGCCGCCACCTCGCAGATCTTCTCCTTGGGGTCCCCGACCACCACCTCCGTCTTCACCTCCACCTTCATCAAGAAACAAATCCCCAATCAGTGAAACCGGAAAAAGGGGGCGAGGACTGAAATTGAAGAACAGATCGGTCCTCGCTTCGCCCCCTTACATTCTTCTCGGAGCAAATCTTCAGCGCGTGCTCCAGGATCGCCTGCGTGATGCGCCGCTGGTGCGCCTCGATGGCCTGCGTGAACGCCGGCACCTCCACCCCGCCTGATCAACCAACAAGCGCCGATCGACCCCGACCAGGAGAACAGCCGTCAAGCCCCGCCCCGGACCAGATGGACAAGAGCGTGCCCGGCTAGACAAGATTGGTTCGCTTACTGGGGCCGCCGAAGGGGATGGGCGCCGGGTTGAGCCCCGCTGCGATGTTGGGCGGCGGCTGGACGTGGAGCACGACGAGCTCGCCGTCGGGGCGCAGGCGGAGGTTGTCGAGCGCCCACCGCAACGCGTTCATGCTCTCCTCGCTGCCGTCCACCGCCACCACCACGCTCGCCAGGTTGCCGGTCGCCATGGGGGAGCTCCTGTCCTGCTTCTGCCTAGGTCTCCGTCGCTCGTTCCCAAGCGTCGCCGGCTCCTCGATCGGTGAGGGATCGCCAGGCGCGACGGGTCGGTTCAAGTTGCGTGCTGCCGCTACCTCCTTCCCCTTCCCTGCAGACCCAGCCTGCTGCTTGCTCGCTTCGCTTGGCTGGCTGTAGCTGTACTAGAGCTGACTGAACTCTCACTAGCTAATAATTGCCCGGCTCTACTTTGATCTAATCAAGCGGTGTCTTGCGGCCACATGGTGCTACGTGGCAGTGTACGGACGCTGCCCGATCTGGAAGTTTGCGCGGATCCGACCCAATCACCCAGCGGCCAGCGCTGGCCGCCGGCCTGGTCGTGATAATATTTTTACATCAAAATTTAGCTTAGGCCTTGTTTAGTTTCGAAATTTTTTGGTTTAGGATACTATAGCACTTTTATTTTTATTTAACAGTTATTACCTAATCATAGATTAATTTAGCTTAAAGAATTTATTTTACGATTTACAAGTAAACTGTGCAATTAGTTTTTATTTTTATATATATTTAATGTTTCATGCATATGCTGCAGTATTTAATGTGACAGATAATTTTGAAAAGTTTTTTATTTTTAGGGTCAACTAAACAAGGCCTTAGGACTTCTTTAGTCCTTAGAAGCTAAAAACTTTTTAAGATTTTCAATCACATTAAATTTTGCAGTAAAAACATAAAATATTAAATATAAATAAAAAATAATTAATTACATAGTTTGTCTATAATTTACGAGATAAATTTTTTAAACATAATTAGTTCATAATTGAACAATAATTATCAAAAACAAACCATGGTCTAAAAAGATTATAAAAAATAAACGAAAGTGCTACAATATCTAAATTCAAATTTTTTCACAAACTAAATAAGGTCTTATACTGATATTTTTTTGGTGTGGATGCCAATTTATTTCTCTTAGATCATTCTATAATCCACGTGATATTGCCTGCACCTACTCGGGTCAAAGTAAAGCCACCGCGCTTACAAACCACAGATGAGTGAAGAACGCCTGCTTTGTACTGCCAAAGCTGTAGGAGCATAGGACTGGTAAAACGGTGAGTTCAGAACAAAGAAGCCTTCGGGCTTTTCAAAAATAGCATTGGGAGACGACTTCACCATCTTGTCGAAATTTGGAGTACTGTAACTATGGCCTGGTTTAGGTACCAAAATTTTTCAAGATTCCTCGTCACATCGAATTTTGCAGCACATGCATGAAGTATTAAATATAGACGAAAACAAAAACTAATTACACAGTTTGCCTGTAAATCACAAGACGAATCTTTTGACTCTAATTAGTCTACGATTGAACAATATTTGTCACAAACAAACGAAAGTGCTACAGTAGCGAAATCTAAAAAAATTTCGTGAACTGAACCAGGCCATGACAAATAGATGGATGAATGCATAAAGGTATGTCGTCGGCGAACAGAAATTGGATGAATGCCTGTTAACTCCGATCAGTTGTTCAGCCTACAGGCGCTCGGAAGTGTTGGGTGAGGGCGTGAGGCGCTCCGATCAGTTGTTACTCACGCCTTGTTCAGTTCTATTTTTTTTTTGGTTTTTGGGACTATAATACTTTTGTTTTTATTTGATAAATATTGTCCAATCATAAAGTAACTAGACTTAAAAGATTCATCTCGCTATTTATAGGTAAACTGTGTAATTAGTTTTTATTTTTGTCTATATTTAGTGCTTTATGTATGTGCCGCAAGATTTGATGTGAAAGAGAATTTTAAAAAGTTTTTGGTTTTTAAGGTAACTAAGGCCTCGGGAGGACTATCACTGTCAGAGGACTATCACTGTCACAGAGGCTGCGTTGTCGCCAGACAGTTCCCAGTAGCCAGAGAGCGGCAGTGCAGAAGCAGTGGGCCGAAGAGCAAGCCAAGTGATTGAGTATAGGCCAAATGATTAGAGCAAGTTTGTTGTCAACAAAAAATTAGAGCAAGTTTAATAATATAACCTACTTGCTGTCTGTAAGGTTCTTTACATCTTTCTACTAGTCTAAATGTTGTAAGGAAAAATAAAAAAGAGAAGATATCTTAAAGACATATATAAAATAACTTATTGTATACCTTAAGTCTAATCACTTGGCTTAGTCAAATACTTGTCTCTTTATTGACCTTGCTCTCATCCATCGTCAACATGTAGCCCACCCACCATCCAACCATACCGTTCCTTCTATCAAAAAAAAAACCATACCGTTCCTAATTTCACTCACAGCCCTTGTGTTGCGTGTCGAAATACTCCCCTCGTAAGAAAAATGGATAGAAACGGTGCTGGTTAAACTATCTTAAATTTATTAAGGCCTTTTTTTAGATGTTTTTATTTTTATTTTGACACTGTAATATTTTTATTTGTATTTGATAAATATTGTCTAATCATAAACTAACTAGACTTAAAAGATTTTACCTCGTGATTTACAGACTGTGTAATTAGTTATTTTTTATCTATATTTAAAGCTCCATATATGTGCTGCAATATTTCATGTGATGAAGAATCTTGTAATTTTTGGGTTGTTGAGTGCGTCTAAGCGAGCCCTAAGTTTATAGCAAATAATACTAGTATTTGTGCCTTTAAATAGATTTATTATGATAATATATTTTATAACTAATTTAATGGTACTGATTTGTCTTTATAAGTTTTAGTATTTTTATATGTTTCCAGTCAAAAGTTGAAATTGTTGGACTTTTTGAAATACGATAATTGCATCGTGGATGGAGGTTGCAGTACGCGTGTTACTGCTTGTACTGTGTTTCAGTCATGGTTCCATCACTGTCACGAGAGATGTTGGAGCAAATCCCGAGGTGCAAAATGTGGTCGATCTCACGAAGCAACTGTTCTTTAGCAGTTCCCCGAATTTAAAACCTCCTTTACGGAACGAGCATGCGTGTCGACCTGTCGTGCACGTCGTCGTACCCGTACCCCCCTCAAGCGTTGCCCAAACTCTGTGCACCGGACGGAGGACCTTATCTTCCCACGTCGGTGGACGGTGGGCATCAGTGCTCAGGTGCACATGCCAATCTTGGTTGTGGGTACTCCAGCACACACAGGCGCACAAGCGAGCACACCGCGAGTGGCTGTAGCTCGGCCTCGGCGGTGGCACAGGAGATCCGAGCGCCCCTTCCCCGCTTCCCTGCAGCGCTGCTGGTGCTGGTCTCCGGAATCCGGTCTCCCACAACCACAAAAGCCGCCCACCGCGTCGTTTTGCTGCGCGTCCGGAAAGGGGGAGCCCGGACGGAGGCGCGCCCCGGCAACAGGACGAAAGTAGCAGTGCGCCAGTGTGCCCCCCGGCGTCTGCCTCGCTGCCGCGCCAGCAGCCTGACGAGTGCTGTTCGACGGTCGCTCGTCGCCCGGTCGCCCTTGCCCGCCCAATCGCGGATCACTGCTCTGCCCGTGAGTTTGCCGTCTGTTCAGGACTTGAGGTGCAGCGCTGCACAGTGCTCTACGTTGTACTGCTCCTACGCATGGATCCCCCGCCGTCCGCCGAAGAAATGTGTGGATCGCGACAGCTAGCCGCGCCCCGATCAGGGGCCCAGAACTGGACGGGTCGGCAGCCTTGTTGAGGGTACGCGCTCGCACCGCGCGTCGTCGTCGTCGGTGCCCATTCCGGCCGTAATTACTGCGTCCGTGCCTCCGTGGTGGTGTCGCGAAAGATCTACGTACCGCTAGGCTGGGAAGTGGTTCTCGTAGCCTTTCAGCCTGCTGAGGCCTAGTGTTTCTACTTGTGGTAGCCTAGCGGGTGTACTTCGTGAACAGTGGGAATCCCATGCTTCCAAACACCTCGGTGGGCGATGGCAGGGGAAATTTTCCATTTCTTTTTATAGATAATCTAAGCCGAATAGCAACCTGTTTGTTTGGCTAATACACTATAGTTAAAAAAATAAGTTTTTGCTGATTTGTTACGGCTAGCCCCCCCCCCCCCCCCCCCCCCCCCCCCCTCATCCTCACCCCTCCACCCCCCCCCCCTTTACTCCCTATTCAAAAGGCTCAGATGGGCGCCCGCCCGCGGCCCCCCCCGCAACACCCCCCCGGCGGGGCCCCGCGCCCCGGCCGCCGGGCCCGCGCCCCTTCGTAGAGGGTTAAGTGAGTGGGGGGTTGGGGGGGGGGGGAGCCCGGGGGGGGGGGGGGGGGGGGGGGGGGCGTTCTTCCCGGGGGGGGGGGGGGGGGCGGAGGGAGCCAAGGGGGCACGTGGCCTTGTGGTAAGGTCTTGGGG
>Ga0182004_10003569_pt1 | contig 12390 bp, 4 predicted proteins | sample Sormic07211540_1_FD_120479 | JGI IMG/M metagenome (GOLD analysis project Ga0182004, IMG submission 120479) | Endophyte microbial communities from Sorghum bicolor roots, Mead, Nebraska, USA - 072115-40_1 MetaG | ecosystem: Host-associated > Plants > Roots > Unclassified | place: USA: Nebraska... | reverse complement strand
TAGTACACTCTAGTGCCATGCTGGGGATGACTACCTAGTATTCAAGTGGTGTTAGCAAGTGTCAATAACCTTAACAACTAAAAAAATGCAATTCACAAATCACAGCCATCTTAGTAATTCATTAACAGCTCAAATATGCCACTTTTGTCGTTGGTATCGAGCACCATAGAGCAGTCAGCAGTGCTGCAGTTCTTGCTCTGTCCTTAGCCTGTAGATGCGCTCATTGTTGTAGTGAGGACGTGTTCCTATCATGATTAGAAGAATATTTTATAGGACCTGCATAGAAAGAACATTCATCCCCTCAAAGATAGCCCATGCATCAAGCAAACGCTGCCAAAAAAAAGATCCGAAGACTTACCCAAATAAGTTCCACTCCACCTCTTTATCGCAACATAGGAACTTCCTACCATCTTGTTGATCCTTTATTGAAAGTTTCTAGAAAAAAAAGCTATTCATTGGTCATTCGTGCACACGGGCAAAAGAAACAGAATATAAATCAACTCCCTTAAACCATGTAAGACTGCAGTTGGGCGTCACTCACATGGCTTTTGTCTGTAGCTACCACATGGACAAACGGGTTGCTTGAAATTCAGAACCCCAGCAATAGGAGCAATGCTAGCAATGGCTGGTAGTTGCAATACTCAACATTAAAGACAATGATAGAAGATATGTTAAAGGATCATAATTTAATGGTTGCCTACTTTAAATCATCTACTCTATGAACATATGGAAAAGAGGTAAGATAACAGCAGATGGATAATGCTATAGTTGCAACAGAGGGAAAAAAGACCAAACAAGCAGAAAGGATAGCTGGGCGATAGACATTGGTGTGGTACTTAAAGTTTATTGTACCCTGTCTGGTCATCATATTTGCAAATCAGAGAATACTAAAGGTCCTAGAATATTATAAACCTCTGTCTGATCTAATATAAGCATTGCCATTTTTATCTAGTCTTGTTTGTTTTGAATCAGTTAGCTGCCGTTTGCTACGAGCAAGAAGCTAGCAACCAAGATGAATAATGATGACGCAAACATTTTCTAGAGCTAAATTAGTATATGTATATCGCATATGAGCTGGAGCTGCAAGCAGATGGAGAAGTAAATCTAAGTATCTGAATGTAACCAAATTAGAACGTCAACCACTATGCAAAAGCTTAAGAAAATACCATAGCACATAATACCAAGAAATATGCAAAGATCGAGGATGCGATGCTAAATCCCAACTAACCAGGCTTCACGTGTCGCCGGCCTGAGCAGCCGCCAAGCCATGGTCCCCACAACTGTGACTCTGTGAGCTATTGAGGAGACACTATGACACCGTCTAGAAGTCTGACCTAATGAGCAAAAGCTATAATCCATACATCTTAGATACAACTTCATAACTATAATAATCAAATGATGGTTATGATCTAAGCACAAACATTGGTATATGTATCACATCGCCAAGTCATTAGCATCTAATATCAAGTATATCATATCAACATATGCATAGTACAAATTATGAAGCTATAATCTATATGAGGAAAGCACTGTCCCATTAGAGGGAGTCAACCTACAAATAACGAGTATACCTACTATTCTGATGAAAATTAGTTGATTCCAACTCATACAGTTCGCAATCCACCAATATTATTCTAGGAATGCGCTGTTACTTGAAAACATTCAGAAAGAGAGAAAAACAAAAGAGGAGGTGAGGGGGGAGGGGCAAGGAGTATCAACAGAGTAATGTGGAAGAAGAGAAGAAACTTTGTGTCATACAACAAGTATACCCTGAAGTGATGTAGCCACATTAGTAGAAATATGGGACCATCACTTTCAATGTAAAAGCACTAAAGCAATGCTTCTCAAATTACAGCTTTGGGAATTACTCTAAAAAGAGAAGAAATTAGTAAGTGCAGATAGTAACAGAAAATGTTTAAATGAAATAAAGGAAGTCCAATAGACTATAAACCTTTTGTAGCAATGTAAGATTGTCCAATGAGGTTCTTTTCAAAAGAACAGCAAACAATTTTCCTTTTCTGCTCTCAGTAAGAGACTTGATTGCAATATCTATGGTTTCACCAAGTCCCAGTTCAACATGTATGCCTTGTGCTTGTTACATAATAAAGCACAACCAGTGAACTTAACTTAAACATTGACGGGTAGAAAATGACAAGTTCAGAAAGGATAAAGATTCAGTCAAGCAAGAATTGCCATCAATCTTTTTGACAGTCAGACGAAAGATCCTCAGTGGTGGGCTGAGATGCTGAGATTTTTTATTCTTCTGTTTCAGTTTTTGTTTCTAAATTTTCTAGAGATGGACATCATTAAGCTAAGTAACAGAGAGCTCACATCGGCATTGAATTGATGGGGATCAGGTAGCCTAGTCAAACTCCTAATCCACTACAGTCACAGATCTACAGCTCCCAAGGTCCCCTTGCTATGTATTCGAACAAGGAGCTCATGGCTCAGACCTGGGAGAGCAAGCTCACACATAAGTGGATGGATCCAACGGAAGAGGTAGAAATAATAATGGTAATAACACAGAAAGGAGAAGGGCAAAGGGAGCTATTGGTCATACCTTTTCTCGGTCGCCACCATTGGGCAATCGATCCACCTACCTCCGTGCTACTTCTTTGCTCCCTAATGTACGCTGCAAAGATATCTTCGCTACCTGCCTGTCAAAGTAACAACCCAACGTACACATGAGACATAGATCGAGAAGCAAGGAGAATCTAGAAGCTCAAGCTCAGTCTCCAACTCACCTGATTGTTGGAGTTCAGTGTGCGTGCACCACGGGCTTCTGGAGGCCGGTCGGATCGACGGTTGTGTGCCCAGATCCAGATAGTGCGTGGAGATCTTTGGGAGTAGGAACCCTCCTTAAGTCCTCCGCACATGGTATCCATGGATGTCTCCTCCTCCTCGATTTCCCCCGGTCCCTCGTCGAGTCGTCACACGGAGGAGGTCTGCTCATTCCGGAATGGAGGCGGCGAGGAGGAGAGGGCAAGGTGCTCATTCGATGACTGTTGAGGGCAGATTTGTTCGGTGGCCGCCCAGATCCGAAGAGTGCGTGAGGTCTTCGGGAGCGAGAACCCTCCTCCATCCCTCCACATGCTATCCGTGGGTGCCTCCTCTCTGATTTCCCCCATCTCACGTCGATTCTGAGGAGGCGGCGGCAGCAGGGGACATGAGAGAAGGGGGAGGAGAGAGGGATCGAGAGTTTGAGAGTCGAGTTAGGGTTTGTGGGGTGGGGGCTAGGACCGGAATTGGGGACTGCGGGTTGATTCAGAGAAGTTGACGGGCCTTTTTGCAAAATAGGCAGAAACAAGTGTCAACAAGCCAGGAAGCCACCCATGCTTGGAATGCTGTGGTGCCTCCAATCTAGAGAGACTTTTAATAACTCTTGATTATGCAACTCAAGTGTGAAACCACCAGCCAAAACTAGAGATAAATTTCCTATAGCTTGAACTTCTGCTTCAACGCCTGTGGCCACCTTAATCTGTCTTTCTCCTCTTTGAAGGGTTCTCCCTGCATTGAATCCCTATTGCAACATGAACAGTTGCACCTAAGTCAATCCACCATGTGGATCTAGCATAGCTTATATATAAGGATTCATCAACAAAAGTTATAATGTCCTCACCTTTTACTAGGCAATGTCTCATGAACTTAGGGCAGTCATGCTTCTAATGCCCTGTCTCATTGCACCATCTACAGCGATCTGATTCCTCTTGCTTTTGTTGGTTGTCTTGCTTTGGGTGTGCTTTCGGCTATGAAGAGCTTCCTCCCTTATTTTGAGAGGTGGAGGCATCTAAAGCTTTCTTGTTGTAGAATGGTTTCTTGTTCTTTCCTTTCACAAAGTTCACAGAACCACCATTTGCATTCTTTAGCCTTTCTTCCTCTTGCACACACATAGCAATCACCTTTTCTAAATCTCATTCCTCTGGCTCTGTGTTGTAGTTAACAACAAAGGTCTCATACTCTTTGGGAAGTGAGTTTAGAGCTAGGTGAATGATGAAACCATCTGCAAGTGGCATCTTTAGCTTCTCTAACTTAGCTGCCATGGTGCTCATGCTCAAAATGTGCTCTCTCACACTACCCATTGTGAACCTCATGTTAGTGAGTTTCTTGATCAGGGTGGAAGCATGAGCTTTGGTGGAACCAGTGAACTGATTCTTCACTTTCTCAAGGTATTCTTTTATTGTGTCACATTCTAGGATGGCACCTCTTAAGCCCTCTGTGATGGTTTTCTTGATAACAATCTTGCACTTGCGGTTTGACTTTTGCCACTTGTACTTCTCAAAATCATACTTTCCTCTGGGAGCATAGTCTCGCTTCCGATTAGCAAAAGCTTCATCGGTCTCATTCTGGGCCCTTTCGGGCTCCTCTGGCTCAGTGGGCTTTGGCTCCTAAAGAGCAAAATCTATCTCAGCAAGTGCTAGAGCTGCATCAAGTTCTTCGCGCCACAGAACGTAGTTCTACCCCGTCAGCTTTGGGATTGCACTAATGAAGTGCATCGCATTGAGCGCTTGGTCTGAAATTAAACATGAGAAAATAGTGAGAACATCAATATTAAAACTAGAAAAATAATTGCATATCTTAACTTAACATTGGTCAAAATCAAGATATACAAAAATTGACTCTCTACAAAAATTCTAATCATCGTTGGGCAGAATAGAATAAATGCATAACATTGGAACTTGGAATTTGCAATGTTGACTTTGCTCTCTAAATAATGAACACGTTGGTGCAATTAAATAAAGTTTAAAACTGAGCAAAACAATTATTCAAATTGTACCAAAATGAAAAAGCTTCTGAAAAAAATAAAAAGAAATTTGACTGTGTTGGTTTATGCTGAGCCGACCATTCGGCCTTTGGCCATTTTTTGGCCCAGCCCAATGCGCTGGCGCTGGCGAAAACTAGGCCAGCCTGTGTAAACCGGTGCAGCGCGCGCGGCTGTTTTTTTCTTCTTTCCTGCTATGGCTCGCGGCCCATCTGCCTGTTTTTGGCCCAGGCCGATGGCTCACGATCGTGCGGGCGCTTAACAGGCTGCAACCTGGCCTGGTCCGCGCAAAGTGGCCCAAAGCCACCTCCCGCCTGGGCTCAGTTCAGCCCAGCAGCCGCGAGCCGTCCAATCTGCTGTCGTCACGATCGGACAGTTTAGCGTGCATATCGGAGGTATAAGTGCCGTCGGCACTAGACTCACTCGCTCCAAACCCTAGCTCTCTTTCCTTTGCCTTTTCTCTTCCGGTGCGCCGCACGGCAGGTAGCCGCTGCCGCCGGCGTTGGTCTCTCTCTAGCGCGCTGCACAGGACCGCCGCCGGTGAGTTTTTCTCTTGCTTCTTCTCGCTCCCGTCTTCCTCTCTAGCCCGCGCCGTGCCCAACAACAGCAGAGCCGCCGCAACAGCCGGCGTTACACCCGGCGGCTTGAGAAAATGAGCGGCGCAGCCGCGGGCCCTCTTGCTGATGCGCGCGCTCCCCTTGGTGGGTGAGCGCGCTGACGTCGAGGGGATTCGCGTTGGTGCGCTGTGCTCGCTCATTGACTTGTCTTGTGTCTCCGCCCCACCCACGATGGAGTCGGCCGGAGACGAGGTTGGGATAGGTGAGCCCCAGGTAAGGGTACTCCTTCCCCTTGCTTTTAGGGTTAGGGTTTCGAAATCCCCTTCCCCGATCTCGGTCTTTAGGGTTTGGGTCTCTGGTTCTTGCGCTAGGGTTAAGGATTTGATAAATTTTCCCTTTTCTTTACTTTTCTTGTGCTTGACTTGTGGGTGAATCCCAAATCCGATCTACTTACTAGATCGACTATTACCATTGATAGATCTAATAGGATCTACTAGCAGTAAACCAGATCGGGATTCGGGTACAACAAAGTATAGCAAATGAACATAAACACTAGTACCATACATGTATGCACTGTATCTACTACACATAGAGAGAAACTGAGAGAATTTAGGGGTTAGGATTAGACCATCGTGTCCCGCAGCGGGCGCTGCTCCGGCAGAGTCCATGGCGTCGATGTTGAAGCAGTGGCGGAGTAGATCCCGTCGTCCTTCAGGTCTCCACCGGCACTGACCGACGACGGTCCAGAAGTAGGATGCACGTGGTGGTGCTTCCCGACGCCACTGCGCACTGTCGATCAGTGACCTATAGGGGTTGTGAGTAGGGTTTGGCGGCGCACGACGACGTCGTGTTGTGTGCCTGTAGCCCCCTACTCCTGTTTATATGGCGCAACACGTTGAGGGCCCACCAGCCATAGATCGGTTGGGCGCCCCCGATTAGGGCGCGATCCAGAGGGAAAAGGCCCCAACCGTTGGGCTGGGCCTGAGATCATCCTATCAAATATATGCAATAAGTGATCCTTCAAAACATTAAAACACACTAGCAACATGATGTACTATCAGTAGAGAATCACCATAGGCTCTAACATGTTTTACCTTCATAGATTGAAAATAGCCAAGCAAAATAAGAAAAATTCACATTCAGCTTGAACTTTGGTGCAAATGTAATTCTAATCGGATTGATGTCTCAAACAATACCATTATGAGAAATAATGATTATGGCAACATCTTGGCCTTATTTGCAAGCCGATAAATCATATTGGCACATCCCGTGAAGTTAATCAAAATGCATATATCATTCCCCTCGGGCCTGAAAGCCATCAAAGTGAGTTCCATGGGGGCTTTTCTATTAGCACGATGGTTACAGGCATTCATCGGCTATATTTCTACACCAAGGGTGATATCAAAATATCGACCATATAAAATCCACAAAATATGCATAACCAAAATAAATATTTCACCTCTTGATCATCGGTAAGCAAAATAATTTGAGAACCCTCCATAACATAAAGATCCATACCAAGGATCAAAATAAGGAGCTAAAGGATAACCATGCATCCCAGGAAATAAATTCCACATAGGCATAAGCAAGGAGTATGAATGATGCCATGACCAACGATTTTGATGATTTGGTGCAAACTCCAACTTGGCAATTGTTTATTGAATCTCCTCTTGTTTGCATTTGTTACATGACTTGCTTGAGCATCATCATTCTAAGCTTAAATACTTCCTTTAGGAACCCTTGCTAAGCCCTTTTCTTTTAGCTCCTCAATCTGCACTAAGCTTTCATAACTTCTTTTCTTGTCACTTCAGTAAACCGATTGAGCATATTGGTTTTATTTCTTTTTTAGACAGCGGTAAATATTTCTTAATTTTGGGCACTCTCAACTTCTTTTGTTTAGATTTGGCACCTAGAATATCAATATACGATTTCCCAATATCTTTGCCATCAAATAGCTAATTTTTTAGCAATGTAATCGTTCAATGATTGAATTCAGATTAAACCTTTCTGCTTTTGGGCATCATACTTCACACGGTAAACTTCTTTACCACTTTCTTCTTTGGTTGAGCTTCGTACTGATTTTGATCAAAATAGTCTTTACAAGATGATGATCTCTTTAAATGTTTTGGAGCTGTATACTCTACATACTGTGGTATAAAATATGATGGAACATGTGCCTCTTGATCAAACAAGCCCCAAGATGAATAAGGATGAAAATATGTGGGTTGTGGTCCATATGATATGGGAATTGGCTGCTACTGCGTGAATATGTTGCTACTACGTGAGATCTAACTCCTTGCCAATTCCACTTTCAAGACTTCCGCTTTAGAGGCAATCTTGATGATTGGACCTTCTTTAGCCGATTGGTGACATTTGCTTCTGCTTTCTTCTTGTATTTAGCTAGAAGTTCTTCAAAGTTGAGCCTCGGCCTTCTAGTCCTCTGTTTGTCATGGCCTACATCAATCAGCTTTGTGAACATCCTCCTTCTCTTTCCTATCTTGACAGACATGCTCTAAAGGAGGATCCTTAGCTGATTCCTCTTGCTCAACAGGATCAATCAACTTTTGTTTTGGTTGGAGAGATTTCAGTTGTCCCCTAGTGTCTTCTAAAATTGTGATAACATTGTTGTCCTCTAGAATGTATGTTGGTAGTTCCTAGACAATAACCTTAGCTTTGAGCTTTGAGTGAATCAGCTAGTGCAAGTCAATTTGAAACTTGTTTGCCATCAAGACCGATTGAATCCAACTGGTCCATTTATTGAGCTTCAGAAAATCTCAATTGTCCTTTATCAATGGCTGATTGGATCACTCGATGAAACATATTGCAATCAGAAGTATTATGATCAAATGAATGATGCCAGTTGCAATATGTAAGCTCTTCTAAGTTTTGAATAGATGGCAAAGCTTTGTGATCAATGATTCTGATAAAATTATTCTTGAGCAAGATATCAAAGACATGATCACAAAAAGTAAAATTAAAGGTGTACTTTGATTTCTTTAGCCATTTATTTTGTGGGGATGGCTTTCAAGCTAGACAAACAAATGGATCAGATTTTACATCAATCCATTTGGCCACATTTTGTGATTACTTTTAGAAAGCTTCAACTTTGACAAACTAACATTATCGACCTTGCCATATGGCACAATGCGATGGCTAATAGAATCTAAATTTATTTTATCATCAACAAATGAAATACCATTCTCAATCAGTCTATTACGGCTACTTCTAAGGATATCATTGTTGACACTTCTAATGCCACATAGGATAGGTTGTCATCCCTAGCATTACACCCGAGGTGTTGGTATTAATAAATACAAATGCTCCTCAAGAATAAATATAAAATTAGATATCTGGAAGCACACAGATAATATCAATGTAGCATTTTAACCAGGAGTAATCTAAGTATCGTTATTTATATTTTTACCATTGGGAAGGGAAAGCTAAGGATATTGAGCATCACTGCATGTGATAATGGATAGCTTAACCATGTCTTTGTCTATCTTCTCATACAAGGTAAGTGAAAGCCCAAATTTGGTTTTGGTAATTAATAACACTAAGTTGCTAATGCCATTGTGTTAAAGTGATTTGAGTTAGGCATAGCAACACAAGTGATGAAGGAGCAAAGTGGCATGGAGTGGTGGCCACATGATCACAAAGAGTTGGAGAATGAACATGGAAATAAAGATCATGGTGACCGAGCACCTGGTGATGGACAAGGAGTAAAGTGATCAAGGTAAAGGTATAACCATAGGGTTTTTGCTTTTGTCAGTCTAAGATGAGTAGAGAAGTGATTGACCGAATTTAGGATATATAGCTGACTATCAAGAGAGGAAATCACAATCATCTCTCGAATCAAGTGCTACTAGGTCAACATCTTGAGCATATGCATTAGGATCTAGTGAAGTGCTAACATAACTTCTTTGAAGAAAATGTTTATGAAAATCTTAACACAAACGCATAAAAGGGTTTACACATGGTGGTGTTGGCACATTTGCCAAAAAGGTGGAGTTTGAGGAATAGTGTTTGCCCCCTCTGCCACCCCCAACTCTATATAAAATTTCTCGTTCCACCGCTAGGATTGTGTATTTCATTGTTAACACCGAATAGGACCCGAATTACACACCAACAAAGACTTGGATGCCTAGGCCCCCACAGATCAAAGAATGCAGCAAAACTGTCACTCTTTCATGGTGAAGAACAGAGTGATTTACAAGCAAACCACCAAAACGTAACCAGCATACTTGCATAAGGAAGAACTAGCTAGTTTTTAGGCAAACTAGCAAAGAAACCATTAAAGCTCTTGCCTGGAAGAGGCCCCGTTAGGGTAAGGACATTGCCGGGTTGCCCTAGGTTGGCTGGCAAGCCTAAGGTGCCATCGTTGGTCATCGGATCAAGGGATGAATAGCATGGGGATGGAAAAGAGAGTAAAACAGTTGGAGTAGTTGTGTTTTTATGATTGAGTGTTGGATCCTTCAATTGGTCGTGATCTTCTCATATATATAGAGGGGGTAGTCTTATCCCTGTTGGCATTTTTAATGCACATAGAATAATCACAGAGAATGATCCACAAGCACACAGATACCATTGTAGCTTTCACCTAGAGGTTTTAATATCATATCATAGGGAAACATGTGAGACTAACTATGATCTAACTCAATAAAATGGGTGATAACTAGGCAGAGGTGTATGATAATTTAGAGTAGCAACAAAGTTAGGATAAATAAGAGCGTAGAAAAGGATAACTATGGGTCCTCCACTTCTAAATTGGGTAAACTATGTTTTATATTATCTAACTTTGGTGGATGTCTTATAAAGAATATATGAAATTTCATCTCTACAAGCATCATAAAACCTATCAATCCTATTTACGAGATGTGGACTACAGAGAAATCAATGGGTCTGTCACACTAGCGAACTACAAAATCTAGAAAATAGGGGACTTTTACGATTAACCTAAGCTCAACTGCCACGCCTACCCCTAAGATTAATACTCTATTCCCTCTAGTTACAGGAATAAAGCACTTAAAAAGAGTCACAAGCAATTGAATACTATAAACAAAGTAAACTTAGATCAAAAGTTGATTACTAGAGAAATCTCAAAGACAACTGAAAGCCCTAGTTTGGTTTTGGATAATTGATGAAACCCTAGTATTAACCTCTATACTAAGTGTGTGTAGACATAATAAGGTTGGTACATGCCAAGTGATGGACCAAGTGAAGATCATGGTGATGATGGTGATGACTACAAGATGATCAAGTCCTCAACTTGGAAAAGAAGAAAGAGAAAAAGAAAACCCTATGGAGATCAAGGCAACGGTATAGCTTAGGGTTTTAGTTTTGGTGATCAAGACATCATAGAGGGTGTGATCACATTTAGGATATATAGCCGTACTATAAAGAGGGGAATTCTTTGGCTAAGCGGTTATCAAGTGCCACTAGGTGTCATTGTTCATGTGCATGCATTTAGAACCTAGTGAGATAACTTAACTCCTTCTAAGAAAATGATTGTGAAATGTTAACACACATGCACATGTTGGTACACACATGGTGGTGTTGGCACATTTTAAGAAGGAGGTGGAGTTTGAAGGGTAGAGAGGGGTTTGGGTTCGTCTCTCTCTCCCGCCGAGCTTGCGAGGTGGGATTCAGCGCTTTTGAGAATATGAAACACATTTTTTCTATTGCGTAGGTGGAAAATTTGGAGAAATCGCGGGAGTGTTTTTCACATCGAACACTACGTGTACGGTGTGTTGTCAGTTTCTAACGCAAGTGAGCAGTGCACATCAGATGCTATCATCGGATGCGAGCTAGACACTGTTAGTGCGTCTGGTGAAGTGTGACGTCAGCATGTGCGCAAGCGAGCTTTTCTAATAGAGAATTTTGGATGCCTAGGAGCATCCGGTGTGTGTGCGTTGGATGTGTCTGATGCTCCTACGTGTTTGCAGTACTCTCTGATTAAGGGTCCGGTGCCGAGGGGCGCGTCTGGTGGTTCGCGTCTAGTGACCCCGCGTGTTTTACACCCTCTCTGCGTACGGGTCCGGTGTGCACCAGACCCGTCTGGTGTCCACTTGACTACGTCTAGTAGTTTGAAAGTGACCGTTAGAGATCGACGTGCGAGATTCAAAAAGCTAGCATGTGCTGTCATCTGGAGCACTGGACGCTGGGTTCGAGCGTCTGGTGGCTCACCTGTTGCGCGTCCCGTGGCTCCGTGTTTTGTCTAGTGAAAGAGCCAACGACTCTATTTGTTTGAGGAGTTTATAAATAGTTGTTGGCCAGCTTGGGGCTTACTCTCTTGGTATTCTAGCATACTTGATATCCCTGTGAGCCTAAGCAAACACCTCCTACTCATCTCCTTCATAGATTAATCATCTTTGTGAGATTGAGAGTGATTCCAAGTGCATTTGCTTAAGTGATTGCATCTAGTGGCACCTGGGGATCGATTTGGCTGCGATTTTCTTGTTACTCTTGGTGGTTGCCGCCACCTAGACAGCTTGGAGCAGCGGAGGAGCATTGGTATGAGTTGGTGATTGTTTATGGCCATCTCCTAGTGATTGTGAGGGGTTTTGTACCTATTGACGGTGGACAAGCTATAAAATCCACACATGAAAACACCGTCAACAGGCCGGAAATAGTGGAAGAATGGCATAGCATAGGCATCATTTATCATTAAGAGGTTCCACTTGTGCTCTAAGTATTTGGATGCAGAAACACTTACATTTGGGAGAAAATGAGCCCCTAGACCCACCAAGGCCCGGTCGGCCGATCTACACTTAGGGAGGTCCATGTGCTGGCTCAATTCCAGGATCTTAAGACAACACATCCAAGTCCATCTCGACCCTCAGATCACATTTGTGTTTCTATTCAAGGGTGAAAGATGGAGATACCTTTGCACTTAGTAGGGTTTTATGGTGCTTATCCAAATCTTGACATAGAGCTTAAATGTTGGATAAGTAACATAAAATCCAAAACAAGTTAGCAATTTACACTTGTGTGAAGTGCTAGCTTGAAAAAGCTTAATTTCCATATCTTTGTAGAGTTGTCATCAATTACCAAAAAGGGGGAGATTGAAAGGTCCTT
>Ga0182004_10003568_pt1 | contig 12392 bp, 3 predicted proteins | sample Sormic07211540_1_FD_120479 | JGI IMG/M metagenome (GOLD analysis project Ga0182004, IMG submission 120479) | Endophyte microbial communities from Sorghum bicolor roots, Mead, Nebraska, USA - 072115-40_1 MetaG | ecosystem: Host-associated > Plants > Roots > Unclassified | place: USA: Nebraska... | reverse complement strand
TAGGGACCGGGATGACACAACTGAACAAGTTTGAGGACCTATATGGGAGATTTTTAAGTTTAGGGACCAGGATGACACAACCGAACAAGTTTAGGTACCTAAACGGTCATTTTGCGAGTTTAAAGACCGGAATGACACATCTGAACAAGTTTAGGGACCGCTGATTGACTTTACTCTTATAAAATTTTCTACGTGTAAACCGGGCCCGAGTTTAGCAGCGTTACTGTCGATCCCACGTGGCTCTCGCTGTCAACAACTCAGATCACTGACTGTGACGCCCATGCTGGCATGCTGCTGAAGAATCTGACGAACCATAAGCTCGATCGATCATGGCCTTGTTTAGTTCCCAAAAATTTTGCAAAACTTTTCAGATTCCCTATCATATCGAATCTTTAAACGTATGCATAAAGTATTAAATATAGATAAAAATAAAAACTAATTACACAGTTTAGTCGGAATTGACGAGACGAATCTTTTGAGTCTAGTTAGTCTATAATTAGACAATATTTGTCAAATACAAACGAAAATGCTACTATTCACATTTTGTAAAAAATTTTGGAAGTAAACAAGGCCCATTTCCCAGACGAATCAGTAGTACTGGGATGTGGGTGTGGTAACCACGCAACGACGAGGAGCGAAAGCTATGACACATTGCAGCATAGTACTCCGTAGGTGTCTGCCTGCCCAGTCACCACCGGGCGGATTTCAAAGCAGATTCTCCGAGCAGTTGTAGTCCCGGTAGCTCCCGCTGCGCACCCGTGGCTAGCTGCCCCGTCGCCATCTATCCACCGTCGTTTTTCTCCACGGAAACAACAACAAGACCCCGGCGCGCGCGCCCACAGCGGCACGGCAAGGTACGCCGGCCGGCGTCAGCACAACGGGATGCTTCAGCTGGTGTCCGGTCGCTGCCATCCCCGGCTTGTTCTGCGCTAGCCAGTCGGCGTCTGTCTGTCTACGGCCACAGCTAGCGATGATGCCGATGCCACGGGCTACTCCACTTGGCATTTGGCACACCTAGCGACTCTTCAGAATTCCAGTGTAGTGTACGCACCTCTTCTTCACCCAGTCCGTCGAAGTATTCAGAGATTCGTTGGAATACATACCAGGACAAGCTCCCTGTTTGGCGTACGTGCTGCACTGGCCAACGAGCCTCTGTATGTATGCGTGCGTGCAGTTAATCGTTTCGTTTTCTTCCTTAAACACCATGAAAGGTACTCTAGTTATTATTACCAGTGACAGTAGTTATGGCGAATTGGCTATCCAGTTGATGATGATGCGATCATTCAGAGTGAGCTCCTCCACAGGTTTCAGACAGATAATCTTCTGCATGCCGATATTTCGCAGGTTGATGATGGGGTCTCATTCATCTCTTCATTCCGTTGCTTGCGTACGTGTGTTGAACTTGGCGACACAGACTGAGCATCATAGAGACGACTGAGATTATCTAGAACGGCAATCAACTGGATCGACAACAATTTCAGAAGAAAGTCATCCGCGTCGCTCTCTGTAGCCTATATTCCCATTGACACCGAATTAACTCCCATGGATTGTAGGCGGAGCACACAAGCGTGCATCCACTATCAAGTCTTTAAATCGCTCGATATATAGTACACCAGAAGATATATACACTACCTTTTTGGTTTGTACCAATACGAGTTGAAGATGGACAGTTAGTGAATGCCGCAGCTTCTTCTTTGCTATATCTATCCCAGAAAACATGTTCAATTGGTCAATTGTATTAGCATTGTATTGCATTAGAGATTATACAACATATCTTTAACTTAGACAAGGCAATACAATGTTGAAATCTGGTTTGTCTGGATAGAAAGTTGTACAGTGTTATATGTGTGATTGGTTTATTGCAAAAGTGGATAGACTGTCTTGGCCTGCAGAGCAGGAGCTAGAGTAAAGGGTACATAACTGAATATACAAGATCTGCATATAGACTTATGTAGGTAACTAACCAGGAACGATCTGCACTATGCATGGGAACCTGGATAAAAATTATACAGGGAACTAAAACTTTGTTCTAGGTCAAACTACTTTATGTTTGATTAGTTTATTAAGAAAACTATAAATAATTATGTATACTATAAAAATATATTTTTATGATGAATATATATAATGATATTTACTAGGATAAGGATGAGAGTCCCAACCTCTAGCGCTCTATGCTGGATAAGAGTCCCAACCTCTATATTAGCGTCCAGCGTTTAAATCACCTTTGTTAGCAGTTCTACGGAGACGGAGTGTTATAGAAGCTTGGAGAAGAAGCTACATTCTCTCTTGAGACCTTAGCTCATCACGCGTTCTCTAGAGATACGAGGGAGAACAAATAAAGCATAAACAAAAGAAAAAAAATATTTTTCCTTCAATAAAGTTTTCTGTAGGGGCCTCGACTTCTCCAATATTTTTTTTTTAAAAAAAGTTGCTTTTCTGACAGAGCATGTAGGCCTACGCCACCGACGTTGGGAAATGAATGAGTTTATTTTTTTTCCTTATCTATTTGGCCCGAACCACTTGACACTATTCATAGTTTTTTTTTGGGGATCCGAGACTAATTAACGAAGCCCCTATATATCCGCGGTGGAATTGGGGGTTTGGGTGGCCTGAAAGACTTGGCCCCGCAAACGACGCGCACCCGTGATCTTACCGTGACGTGCGAAAGCGAATGAGCGCACAAGGCAAGGTAGCAGTCGAGTGAAGACGGGTGGAAGAGCGAGCTTCTCCATCGGAGATCGCAACGGAACGACAAGGGTGGGTGGGTGGGTCGGTCGGTCAGTGGGTGCCTTCGATGATCTATCTGCTTTTGATTGAAATGCCTAGCTAGCTTCACCGACAAAAAAAAAAACTTGCAAATTGCTGCGGGCATTCGTGCGTGCGAGTTGCGATGACGCCCGCCCGGAGATTTTCCTTGGTCACGTACGGGCTCACTGCACTGCGCATTCGCCTGGTTTGTAGGAGGTGCAGAGCTGCGAAAGCAGAGTGTGCATTGCGCATGAGGTGCACGCGTTGAATCATCATCACCAGAGTCAAAAAGCGCTTCATTAACGTAACGGCTATCTGCCCACCCACCCACACCACGGCCGGGTTGGCGGCTACCGGCTTGCCACGTCTCGCGCTCGTCGGCGTACGTCGCGTGCTCTGCTGTGGCTGCACAGTGCCCAAACTCCGTGCATGGTCATGGTCCATCAGTACGTACAGGCTCTGCTCTTCCGCAGCCGGCAGCCTCCCGGCCCGGTGGCCGGGGCTTCCAAATTCCACCGTGAAGCTGCCGTGTCACCTACCGCGTGGTGCAAGTGCAACCAGCTAGTAGCTAGCTACTAGTACAAACTATACAGTGCTAGCTTGTGGGGGTTTATGTGCTTCACTTTTCTCTATTGCAATACATATTTATTGCAAAAAGCTAATCACCTGAATCTGAATCACGTATATAGATCCCTTTTAATTATGATAAAACAGCACGACTAAAAATAAAGGAAGAGAAAAGAAAGTGAAGCATATATATATACTAGTCAATACGATATTTCTGTAAATCTAGCTAGCAGATATTTTGTATGCAAAACAGTCATAAAAAATTAGCTACCAATTGAACGTTCCGTTCAACACATACTTCTGTAAAAGTATTGATTGTTGGAAAAGTGCCATTAACGATGGAACATGTGTAAATCTATGAAAACTTCGCGAGCTAGGAAGGCCAGTTTTCTATGAAAACTTCGGTTTAAAGTCTAGATCGGATAGATCAGTACTAGGTCTTTCTATAAAAGAATACAATTCTTGCTTTTTAAGGAGACATACAATATAAACTTTGACTAAATTTATATAATAAAATACTAATATTCAAGATACAAAATAAATGCCATTAGATTCGTTATAAAATATATTTTTATAATAATTTATTTGAAGACACAAATGCTAATAGTATTTATTATAAACTTAGTCAAACTTAAACTACATCGACCGCCATGGATCCCATAATTGCATTTTTTACGTTGTATGCACACGTGAGTCATTAATGGTCCAACATGAAAGTATTAACTATTAAAAACGGGTCGTTAATGAGCATATACGGTCAACATATAAAAATCTATGTCTTAGGTTAAGTGATTAAGTCCACTACGAGTACTTGATATGAGTACTCATATTTTTCTTAATTTATATAAAATTTTTATACCATTATTCTTTCATTAGTAGGTGAAATGCCTATCATGTTTCTATTTACATTATGACTTCAAACACTTGTTGAACTATCTGTCCAAACGTCCATACATAGACTAACATTGACATTCATTTATAAATTCTAAGTTGTTTTGGGTTTTTTAGGTACATAACTTTGCTATCACCTAGATATAAACTATATCAAGCTAGATACATAAAAACAATCAATTTAGAAAAGTCAAGATGACTTATAATTTTTTTAGCCAATCTATCTTATTCTAGTAATAATAATAAAAAAATACAAGCAAATACCCTTGAAGGCATCTACAGGAAAACAACAAAGATGACAACTAAGCTCTAAGCTCTACCACTGAAAATGCATAAAGCCAGCACACACAAAACAACACACCACGGCTAACACGAACTCCAAATCCAAAGCATGCCTCTACCAAACATGGTCATACTGGTCAGCTATCGCCACCATGTCGATGGCCCCTCCATTGATCTTAATCATCTTATTATTATCATAGGTAACTCAGCTACTACAAGAAATGTTGATGGGGTTACGAAAATCTCAGCGGTAGCACACACGACTTTATTTAGAATAAAGCACGGAGGGCGTACCAGTTTTCTTGCATCGTTGAGACGCGGTCGACGAACTTAAGTGTCGGCATAGCATTCCAGCGTTTTACCCCTGCTCCAGGAAATGAAATGTTTGCTTGCTAAATGAAAGTTCGTTCGTTCTAAATTTTAAGTTGTTTTAATTATATATATATATAATAATATATATATTTAGATACATAATAAAATAGATGAATAATTAAGAAGTCAAATCTGAGTTATAATTGGGAACAAACGGACGAGAAAGTAGCATGCTAGCTTTAATGGGAACTGCCGGAGAAGTAGAAAACGTACGTACAATCACACGCCACATATGAATGAAAAACTATACCTATAGTATACTAGTATGCACTATGCTGGTGCACATGCATGGAAGACCCATTAATTGTTCCGCTAGCTAGTGTGCAAGAAGACACCATATATGCCACGTACGGGCACATGCATATTGAGACGTGTCACACAACGTGTTGGTAGATTCCAGCCGGATATAACAAATCGACTAAGAAACCACGTAACGTAGGCGAGCGAGACGCACTGATGTCAGTCAGAACTCAGATGCAAGCCGTGACGCACGACGACGGAGCCGCCGTCCCATCCCTTCTCCTAACCTTGACGGCAAGCCCATTCTTCATGTGAAGTATGATGGACAGCTTCGGCTCCACGACGTGGCCGGGCACCACCTCGACGGCGAAGTTCCACAGCACGGCCGCCGCCACGGTCTTCATCTGCACGAACGCCATCTCCTTGCCGAGGCACGTCCGTGGCCCGGCGTTGAAGGAGATGAACTTGTAGGACGGCTCGTACCGAAGCTTGGTCCCTTCCTCGTTGAGCCATCTCTCCGGCCGGAACTCCATGCAGTCCTTGCCCCATACGCCCTTCATCCTGCCCATGGAGTAGTTGAACACCAGTACCTTGTCTCCTGCCTTCAACTCCTGCCCGCTCGGCAGAACGTCGGCGGCCGCCGCGACCTTGTGCTCGAAAGGCACGGACGGGTACAGCCTCAAGCACTCGCTCAGCGCGGCGTGCAGGTAAACCAGGCTGCCGAGCTCGTTCGCGTCGAAGGTCACCATGCAGCCGCTGGCCGCCGCCGTGTCTGCAGCATCATCATCTGCACCTTTCCGCCGCCGTGAAGCGATGGGCGCGAGCTCGTCCAGTAGTTTCTGCTCGACGCGAGGGTTCTTGGAGATGAGGTAGAAGAACCACGACAGCGCCGCGCCCGTGGTGTCGCGGCCGGCGAGCAGGAGGTTCACCGTCGTGTCACGTAAGAACACATCGTCATTTGCACCACTACTCGAGTCCTCGTGACAGATGAAGGATGACAGCAGGTCAAACGAATTGCTGACGCCTTCGCATTCTTTGAGCTTGTCGGCCCTGCGTTTTGCGACGGTGGCGGCGACGAAGCTGTCGATCGTCCTCCGAGCCGCGGCCATCTTCTTCTCCTGCCCTACCTCCAGCACGTTCATCAGCTTCCAGTACGCCACGGGGGTGATGTGCCGGAGGAAAAGCGTCTCCAGCGCGTCGTCCATCGCGCGCGCGAAGGGGACGACGGGCAAGCCGACCGCCAGGCACCCAGGGTCGACGCCGAAGACGAGACTGCATGTCATGTCGAACGTCAGCCTCAGGAACACGTCGTGCAGGTCGCACGGCGGCCTGCTGCTTCCCTCGTCGGCGGCGTGGTGGGCGAGGAAAGGCAGGAGGCTCCGCTCCACCTTGTCGCGACTGCACCGCGCCGTGAAGGCTCGGAACCGAGGGCCGGTCATGAGCATCTGGGCCATCACCCGCTGCCGCCGCCACGACTCCCCGTCGGCGTTGAAGATGCCGCCGCCAAGGACGTCGAAGATCACGGCGTACTCTTCGCCTTTAGGGTAGTTGGCGAAGTTGGACGTGAAGATGTGGCGCACGTTGGAGGGGTCGCAGGTGATGAAGTAGCGCAGGCCGGTGCGGCCTCCGCGTGCTTCGAAGTTGCAGCCCGCGCCGGTGAGGACGCCGGTGGCCCAGTCGTGGAAGTGATGGATGTTGGCGACCAAGCCGGGGAGATGCCCGACTATTGGCCATTCGGTCGGCTCCAAAGGACTCGTTTTCTTCGATTGCAAGTGGCGGTAGTAGAGGGTGAGGAAGCAGAGAACAAGGGCCAGCTCTATGAACAAAAAGAACGGCTCCATGTCTGAATGAGATGGAAGGTTCACGGTGCAACATGGCTATTTGTAAGCGACTGAGCGAGTACTAGACGTCTAGACTGTGTAGGCCATGAATTTTTGAGCGAGAGGCTGGTGAGGTGTCTGCTGTCAGTGCTTCAGTAAGCGATATCTAAGTCTAGTATAATTGACGCATGATTGGCCTTATCGTTTTCATGCATGTGTCTTCTGCTTCTCCTCGGAGCCAAAATAGAATTCACTATCCGAAGGTAGCAACCAAATTTTTATTTGTATTTTCCTAGTGGACAGAATATGCTTGGTTGTGATTGATTAACCTGAATTTTTAAATTGCATGAATCTCGAGGTAGATTTGCACGTTCGTGTCATTGTCACTTGCAAAAATTTATGTTCGATCAAATAATCAATGTCTATACCTAATATTTCATCCAGTCCCAAAAACAATACAACAATGGATTGTGTGCCAAAGTGGTTCACGTTTCATCAGGACACGTACAACGAATCTATTGACCTCGTGTATATATATGATGCCAATTGTGCAAAACACTCCCACTGAGAGGATAAAAAACGGAGCCACCATCGATCGACTCGCGAGGTGATGAGGAGAGCTCGTGGCCGAGGCCAAGTCGTCATGAGCACCGCTGTACAATCGCAGTCATCGATCGACTTGAGGGCGCCCGGATCCCATGCACGCATGCCCAGGAACCTTCGCCTTCGTCACGTCGGTCCTGGTGATTCAGCCTTTCTTCATGGGGCCGGCACCCGGCAGTGCATCCATCGGACTAGACGCGCGGGACATCGAGCGCTCTGCGGGAGCTGCCGCACGCGAGTCACTGAGGAGAAACACTGTGCAAGCGGCCGCCGGGTCGCCCCCCGTGAGCCGCCGCTCGCGAGCTGCCGAGGGAGCATGATCTTATCGTTTGTGATCTTATCGTTTGTGATTATGTTTGAACAGCAACACAAATTTGCAATCATAATTTTAACGTATTTATGTTTGATATATTTTTATCAACTAGCAACATAATAATATATAGGAATGATATTCATTATTGATCATAGCTACTATGTGCAAGCATTAAATCACTTGTCGACGGTAAAAATATACAATACATGTCTATGGGTTGTATGAGCAATCTGTGTTGAGGATTACAATAACATATAGACACTCCCTTGTCAGTGGATTGAACATGCCCTCAAGTTTCTAAGATCAGTCTCGGTGGAAGTTTCACCCAAGTTTCATTTGCATTTAATAAGCTGCCATGTAAACATTTCTTATGATATGACACATTTTTGAGAAGAGAGAGAAGAAATAAGTTTAATAAAGATGAAACTCTTTTGATACAGATACCAACACACAATTGGCACATCACCATTTTAATTCCAATGTCTCAATCTCGCCCTTAATTTCAATGTCACATCACCATTTTACTCTGTTGGCACCCTAATTAGTGGTTATAAAACCATATAGTTACTATTAGAGATGAAAGCGGATCAGATCGGAGTGGATAATAGCTTTTCCATATCCTAATCCTTTTTTTTATCGGATTCGGAGCAGATCGGATATCATGCGGATTCGGATACGATACAAATTTTTTAGGATGACGAAAATGGTACGGATTTGGACCGGTATCGGAGCGGAAGCGAACTTTTTAAAGTCAGATAATATGTACTTATGTGTTATTTTTTATGATGAGAAACAATTCATTAACCAAAGTCATAAAGCGGTTGTGCAACAAAAAATAATCACCATCAATCCACCACTTCGATTTAAGATCTAAAAAATTTAATACATGTTAGCGGTTTGAATTTAAGAGTATAAAAAAGTGTGTAAAATAAGTAAATATTCTTAATTAGGTAAAACTTTGCCTTCACACTTTGTCTTGTACTAGTCCTTCACTTTGGTAGAATTCTTTCATCATACGAGCTTTATTGTGGGCTACAATGTAATCATGTTTGTGTCATGGGCTAGGCTGACTTATATTCTTTTCACTTGGACTCCTTAAAATATTCAGATTATCCTATTATAAGTGTCGGATAATCCGCGTTCAATTATCGGATAATCCATATCCGTTAGATTTCACCAATCTCATATCCGACACCGCATCCGTCTATAATTGAATTCGGATTATCCATATCCGCACGGATATTAAAAACATTTATCCATATCCTTAAAATTCGGATTCGGAGCGGATCAGAACGGAAAATTATCCATACCACTTTCAACCTTAGTTACTATGTTGGAATTACCCTAAAAGAAGAAAATTTAATTAGCATTAAAAGGTCAATTATTTCTTTTATTAGGTTTTGAGGAGGGGTGTCGAGATCGAGGAGTACCCAAACATTTCACTAGGAAATGGGGGCTGGCTATCACAAACTACCAAGATTAATTGAAATTATAAGAGTGTGTATACGGTGGGTAAAATTGACCATCTAGAAGAGGATGTCACATATGATTTGGTGAGACAAATAGAAGAGAGGAAGATAATATCTAAATATTAGATATTGACTAGCAAAAATACCTGTGTGTTGTAACGGAAAAAAAGCTATCAAGTCTGTATCTATATCTCTATTACCTAATTATATATATCTATATTATTACAAAATTTCAGGCTCTTTTTTCGTCCATCCATTTTTTTTATCTGTCTTCCTCTAACTACCGAATGATGGAGAATTTCTTTTATCTGGACTTATATACATAACCCGTGCTCATACAAGTTAGAATAACTTGTGTGTAAACCAATATGGAGTAGGAGTCCAAATATAAATAGATTCCTCACATTCTAATTCTAAATAGAACTCTTAATAGGCAAATAGAAAATGATAAGAATTAAGTTCTTTCTTTTGCTTTGCTTTCTTTATTTAGTTAGATGTCAATCGGAGCCAAAAATAAAATCAAAGTCCTAATATGTAGTTCCTTCTTCTTCTTCTCTGATAATAAAAAGATAAATTTTCTGGTCATTTTGGATTTTGGTCGAGCCCAACTATTCGCTTGTTTCGGTCTAAAATTGGTTTAAACTCTTGTTAGGCTTTCGAGTTAGATTCAGTCCATAACTTTTCTTTTTTCCTCTAACCCAATTGGACTAGGAGTCCTCGTACCATAAACAGAAAATAAGCTAAAAATAATAGGAAACTAAGATCCAAACGAAAGGAGCATCATTTAATTAATCTTTAGACCGGCGGTCATATAAAGATATGGTGGACTGAAATTTTCACAATTTATGGGGGTGTTTGGGACTACTCCACAAACTCTCCTCCATAAACTCCACAATGGAGCAGCTCCCCAAAAAACTAGAGTTTATAGAGTACTCCTTTAGGTGCTCTCACAACTCCACCCTTTTTTCTCGAACTGAGTGCGTGGAGCTAAAACCGTTTGCCTAAAAAATATGGAGCAGAGCAGTCCCAAACACCCCATATATATTAGAAAATATACAGATTAATAGGTGCAAGATTTATATTTGTTAGAAAAATATTTCACGCACCTTATATAATATAATATCAACATATCATAGACGTGATAAATCTATAGTATAGCGGAAGGGAACAAAAGAGATATAGTAATAATGCAGAAATTAACTAGTATATTATTCGCTGCACCACTGATTTACTTGTGGGCCGCCGAATATATAGATCTCGATCCGTGGGCCCGATACTAATTTACGTACGGGTGACAAAATAAAGGGATGTGGTATTTAACATGCTCATCAAGTACAAATCTGAGATCTGTTCACGTGGAGGAAATCAATTAATTGATCTCTAACTCAAAAAAGCTCCATGGCTGCGGACCACACGGCCCATGAAAAAAACATTATAGCCTAAGGAAATACTATATATAAGGACATAATATATTCCTTCGGATCGGTAAAAAAGTTGCTTTGGATTGGATAATAACTCGGTCTGCGAAGTATAATTCTGATTTCTTATTTTATAAAAATATTATTGAAAACTAATATATGTATATTTTTTTGTATGAAAGTATTATTTAAGACAAATATATTTATATAGTTTTTATATTTTTAAACTAAACAACTTAAAAGTTATTATATTTTTATTGTCTAATCCAAATATTGTCTAAAACTATTTTTACCGACTTAGAGGGGGTATATACAAGTATTCAAAGTCCGGCCTGAGAAACTGTAGTTCTTGAAATTTCATGTGGTAACAAGTTTTTTAATTTTTTTTTCTAACTGCCCCTCCTAAATGATTTTACAGACTGTTCCAAATAGATTTTATAGATAGTTATTGCCTCCGTAAACACACTGAGTATCGTCGTCAGCGTCAGCAAAACATCTCTGTAACTCCGTTTGGTACGCCCCCACCAGCACGCGCTAGCAGCTTCCGGGCTTCAGCTAGGCGCCTAGGCCCCGTGCATACGACGCCATGCGACAGGGACGCGGCACCGCTTGCGCTTGGGGAGGCCTCTTGCACGGCGAAGCCGAAGCATGGTGTCCCGGCCGAAAGCCCCGCGCCGCCTAACCCGTCATGGGTCACCCGCTACCGAACAAGGAAATCGCGCTTGGCTCGGCTCGTCCCGCGGCGTGCGTGGTCCGCGCGTCGTCCGGTCCGTGTGCCGAGCAGGCGACCGGCGGACCAATCGAGCGGCCTGGACTCAGTGGGATCGATACGCCCACCAACCGAACCGCTCCCCCTGGAATTCCCGTACGTGACTATACGTGTTGCTGTGCTCTCGGCCACTCGATCGATCGGCCTCAGCGTCAGCGACGTCTCGTTCGTTCGTTTTGTCCCGCGCGGACCAACCCAATGCAACGTACGTACGTGCCGGTCTCTCATCTTGCACCGAACTCTAGGCTGTGCTTCCTTTTCTTACCGGTGTACGCTGGCGGTGTGCCCGTGCAGCTCTCGCCTTTTCCAAGGGACCCATGATGCGCCCTGTAGTCTTTGACTTATAAGTAGTTTGCTACAACTTGCGCCGGCGTCTTCGTCACTACTGGAATGTAACGTAGCTAGTTCGAGGTCGAGGGTCCAAGGCCTTGTTTACTTCCAAAAAATTTTGCAAAATAAGAATAGTAGTATTTTCGTTTGTATTTGACAAATATTATCCAATTATGGACTAACTAGGCTCAAAAGATTCGTCTCGTCGATTTCGACCAAACTGTGCAATTAATTTTTATTTTTATCTATATTTAATACTCTATGCATACGTCTAAAGATTCGATGTGACGGGAATCTGAAAAATTTTGCAAAATTTTTGGGAAAGGCCGCAACGTACTGGAATGGGAGCACGTGCATGTTGTCATTGAATGGTGGTCGATATATGTCTTTATCTCTATCTGCATCAAACTCTAGGCCTTGTTCAGTTGGCAAAAACTTGTGAAAAACGGCACTGTAGCACTTTCGTTTTTATTTGACAAACATTGTCCAATTATAGAGTAACTAGGCTCAAAAGATTCATCTCGCGGTTTACAGATAAACTGTGCAAATAGTTTTTGTTTTCATGTATAT
>Ga0182004_10003567_pt1 | contig 12393 bp, 7 predicted proteins | sample Sormic07211540_1_FD_120479 | JGI IMG/M metagenome (GOLD analysis project Ga0182004, IMG submission 120479) | Endophyte microbial communities from Sorghum bicolor roots, Mead, Nebraska, USA - 072115-40_1 MetaG | ecosystem: Host-associated > Plants > Roots > Unclassified | place: USA: Nebraska... | reverse complement strand
CTTTACATTCTAGCATTTACTTTGTGCTTTTACATTCTTAGAATTGCCATGCTAGAATAGGATTGGAACTAGGTTGCAAAACTTTTATCTGGTAGCTCTCTAGGTCACACTAGGCACAAGGGGTTGAATTGGAGCTTATAGGTTGCTTAAATTTTTAGAGAAGCTCAATTCACCCCCCTCTTGGGCATCTTGATCCTTTCAGTAGCATCGAGGGAAGTGACATTCCCCTTGGTGTCTCTGTAATCCACGTCTCGTCAGGAGGTAAGGTAGGATATTTGGTGCTAGGGTTAAGCACTCTCTGAGGTGTCTCTTTTCTCTAGGTACTCCCCTTAGAACAATATCTACACAACTTACCATAGTTTAGAGGAACACTAATGAAGGAGTTCTCTTTATATCGCTCATATCTTACTATCTTGTCTTGCAAACCCAAAGGTTAAGTATAGATTTGGGTAAGTCAGATGCATGCTTTGTCCTAGTGGTAAAAATATAAAAAATGATACTCTGGAATATCTCCTGGGTGAAGTGCTCACCATATCCGTGCGCCTGCAGATTAATTCTCTATGTGTGTATCTAATATCAACAAGCATTTCTAGCGCCGTTGCCGGGGAGAAAGACGGTCTTCTGAGATAACTTTAAATCATGCTTAACCTTGTATTATACTTTTATCTTTTTCTTTTATCTCATCTTTTCTTTTTCCTTTTCTTTTCAATCCTTATGGATAACCCAAATTCCACTTCTATCTATCAATTCCCTGCACCCATCAGTGTAAGCTTAGAGCCACTAGAGCCCATGACTTTCACATCTAGCTATGAGCTACGCCCATGTTTGGTTGCAATAGGTCAAAGCCAACTCTTTTCTATAGCTAGGGTCCTATCTTCTGATCAGGTAGGTAATCAACTTTTAGCTACACTTAGGGAATCTTTTAATCTTCCTATAAATTTAGGCATAGACCTACAAGACCCTGTTCTTCTTCAACATCTTTATATTTGGTCTTGATAATACCATCTTTGGAGGAGTTTTCCTTTCTTTATCCATTAGTGAGGTGAGGTTGGTCTTTATTATTAGTGGACACACTCCTTACACTAGCCTTCATGATAAAATCCTAGAGGTAGAGAAGGAATCATCCCCCAATCTAGAAGAGGAAGTTTTCACAACCACTTTGCAAACATTTCAATCCCATGATTCGGCTATCCATCCCAAACTAGCAGTACTCCAAAATCCTCTAAGGGAAGAAGTAATTCTACCTTTAGAAATCCTTTCCAATGAGTTTGGGAGGAGTTTAAACTTCCCACTTCATAAGAGATCTTTTAGTGCGTATAGTTTGAATCTTCTAAAGAGATTTCTTAGGAATCTTTTTAAATCCAATCCCTTTGAAGGACAATTAGAAAGACTGAAGGATGGCATGTCAAGTGACGCCATAGATGGAGAGTGAGGCAATCTAGAAGCCACTCTTATCCTTTCCCCTTCTATGCCCACCTTAGATATAAATACAAACACATCCTTGACCACTATGGCTTGTTTTATGCTCTTTCTCCTAAACCTCCTGATGGTTCTAGAAATCCATCTAGATATCCCATGCATAGGAATCATCAATCCTTATAGAAGATCAGGAAGAGCAACATCCATGGCTAGAGAGCATTAAAAACCTATGTGCTAGTGCCATTGAATGGATGGACAAGACCTTAGATAAGATATATTCAAGAGATGATCTAAGGGAATTTTTGGGCATATATGTCAAGTCACCCTTGGAAATAGAAAATGATGGAGACTTCAATGTGCTAGGAAGCTACTTCATTTGCATCCCATCAGTTCCTTGCTTATATGAAAAATCTCCTGATTCACTAAGTCTCTCTAACATTCCCCATAAGAGATCTTCAGCCCCCTCATGCTCCCTGTTCCTAAAGTTTTTTGACAGGGTGGTTGTAGATACATATGCTTATCATAAATATTTTAAATCTCATTGTGGTGAATTTGAATAGTACACTTAGATTGGTGTTGGAAGGGAGATCACTTCACCAAACCACATCTTGAAAGTTTCCCAAGGACAATCTTAGTGTCCTAAAACAAGCACACTTTAGACTTTAGACCATAACATGAGTGTTTACCTTTCTACTACGCTACCCTTGTTAATTGAGCATAGAATTATAATTGTGAAAAATGTCCCTTCAGGTATTCTTGTCACTAACCTTAGCAGGTTTGGAGCAAAAAGATCGAATGAGTGACAAATGCAAGGTATGTCCAACCAATCATTATGCAATATTGAATTACTTTCATCCAATCTTAACTTTTGCAAAAGTCAAGCTTGGGGGATATGCTTTCATAGATACATCTCTTGCCATGTTGCTACATCATCTTGGTGTCCCTACCTTTAAGATATGCTCAATTTGTTAAACAATAATCATGCTCTTTCATCACTGTTTGAGTAAACATCTACAATGCATTCATGTCACCTTTGCTATAGTATATGTTTAGGTTTGGAGTAGTTTCATACATCTCTTAAATTAAGCATGGTGCCTAGTTTAGGAGTGGTGATCTTACTCTTAAAGGCTTTTAATTACATGTGGTTAAAATGCCTTCTTGAATCAAATTAGACGTGGTGTCTAGGTTTATTTTTGAGCCGATAGTATGCTGTAGTAGATGTTGGATATTTTGTTGGACTAACCCCTGTAGAAAAACTTTTAATACCAAAACAAGAAAGTCCTAAGATGAACTCATGCTAGAGGTGAAGAGAGATACAATAATTTTTGCACAAGGAAGACACAACTCACTGATAGCCAAGAAGAAGGGTGCCACAAAACATGATCCACAATCAAAACACAACTCACTCCATGGAGTTGCATTCTCTTATCAACCACTAATTATCAGGAATCAAGAAAGGATTGACAAGAGAAGAGCATGCAGAGGTCTGCACTCTCGCCTCTGAGGTCGAGAAGCTGAGATATGAGGAAAAAGGTCAACTTCTCTAGATGATCCAACCAAGTTCTTCCACATCTCATGCTCCCATCACACCACATGCTGGTTTGCAATATCTAACTTCACTATTACTTTATTTCTATGAGTTTGAGTTGATTCATAATGCCTATATTTGAGAATCAAAACATAAGATGAGAAAATAAAATCAATCCTTTAGAAAGAAGTAATTGTGAATAACAAATGCCTATGCTAAGTATGCCTAAGCAAGTTCTTTTTTGTAGCATAGAAAGTGATCCTTAGCTGTGTTACAACAATCTCCTTGTCATTACTTGTATATTCCTTTGGGTATGTATTGAACACTAATGATTTGAAGGAATAAAATAGTAAGAGAGCTAAAGGTCCAAGCACAAATTAGACAGAGAACAAATAACAAGTACAACAAAGGGGTCAAGCTATTCATGAATAGGACACATGACTAGCCAAGCAAGGAAAGCTTCCATAGGATGTTTTGGCTTCAACATGCTTCAATACTAAAGATAACATCTCTAGGTAAGTGATCATTACTTCCAAAATATTATCCTTGATTCTAGCATGCACATAAGTAGAGAGCCAAACATTCTTTGAGTTACAACCTCATTTGATCCATTCTAATTAACTCAACATATTCAGTTCTTTATGCTTGTTCCTAGCTCACTTTCTTGGTCTCATGACCTTTAATCCAATGATCTGAAATGTTGTGTGTCATATATTTGGAAGATGATAGTCATAATCATAAAGTCACATATTTGGAAGATGATAGACCATCCTTCCATAATGTTGAGTAATCTGATTTGCCAAATATTTTAATGCCACATTCTTTGATGCTATCACCCATATTTAGATAGAGCAAAACGCATATATCGACTTTATCTCATTCAATGTGCCTAAGGCTAGAGTATAATGAACAACTGGTGTTTTCCCACCAACAGAGCCCATGCACTTGATCCCTGCCTTGTCTGTATGAGCAGGACACACTTTAGTCAACTCCCTAAGAATCCTACAAGTGAAGATACTAGACCTATGAACATGCATTAGCGAAGATACTGCTAGATCCCACAACTAGTACTTCATACTTCAAACGGTTGGAATAGCAATAAACATGGGTGACACCATCTCAAGAGGTGCAACTATCATGATCTCCACCTTTGGGACTAGATAAAGCACCTAAGGAATTAACATGGTATGTGGTCCTATTTAGAGGACCTAAAACAACAAACACCATGCCAAGAGGTAACTTGGTAGTTATCAACATTTTTGTTTTTAGCACTGCATATAGAAAATGCTAAGCCCCATGTGAATAATTTTGTGGTGCGACAGCCCACAAAGATATCCACGGTGGTGCAAAAAAAATAAGTTTTCATCTTAGTGCATTTTCTGCATACCATAAAATATAAAAGATCAAAAATATTAAAGATCCTACTAAAAGATAAATGTATTAAGAAGGTTCTAGACAACCAAAGGCTTAGGGGTTCTACCACTAACACTTAATCAGTTCCACAAGCTTTTTCTGAGCTTCACAGAATTTAAAGGATCAAGAAGAGCTAACAGGTAGAAGGATGTCCTATCCCTTGTCGGAGTGCTGTCTCAACAACCATCATCCCTAACGCTCCAGGAGGACCAGTACACCTTCATTGCCAGTCAACAACACCAACAGACTACGTCAACATCTAGCTTGGGGGAGAGCACTCCTGTATATCCAGCTAAGTATCCCTCACTTATCTATTTATTTATTAAGAGTGCTATGTTAATCTAAAAGAAATAAAAAGATGCATAACCATAGAAAACCCAAATAAAGATTTCCTATTTATTTATATCTATATCTATCCTTTTGTTTGATATTAAATTTGCTAAATAAAATTTAGGAGAGTATTTGAAGAAATTCCCTGCTAAAATAAACCCTACAGAGTAAGCTCTTATATGGAAATGATGAATAGTTGCTCTACCGTAATTCCTTTCAAGTACCTAGTGTTCAACCTTGAACTCTCTTGAGTTTTGGACATAACTATTTGATTTGAGGTTTGCTTTGAACATGAAATTTGTGGGTAGTGAATACTTGATCTATGTCTAGGTAGTTGATAGATATGATATGGGAAGGTTTTGAGCTATTGTCCATCTTGTTCCTAGAGATACTAGAGTTCTGGAGAATTTATCTTTGAAAATCTTAAATTGCTGCATGATAAGTTCTTGTATGATGAGAGTTCAAAATTCGTACCACAGCCAAATACACATGCTTACTAGATTAGGAAAACCATCCACTTTAATATACTGCTTGTAGGCATTGTGTGTAGTTAAGCTGTGTTGACCCTTAGGAATTAGTCATGAAGTTAAAGTCAATATTATGTGCACTCCATCCATTGATCTATGTTGCTTCTGTCCTCAGAAGTACGCCCCCATTCATAAGTCATTATGCCCCATTTACTCTGTGCTACTTCTGTTCCCGAATGTACTACCCACATATATACACATTCCATGCATCTTGTGCTGTTTCTACCCTAGAAACATGCACCTATGCTACTCCCACCCTCGGAGTAGGCATTCCTCTATTCACATGCATCTACTTCATTCATTCAGAAAATGTTCTACTCTTACACTAGGAGTGAACACCAAAAATATATGTCGCCATCCTATCCTTTTCCCGTCATCCAATAAAGCTCCAGTTACTTCATAATACTCCCTACTAATACAGTTCCATCAAGAGGCTTGGCTGTTCTTAGTTAAAAAAGAGGTCAAGTGTCCCAAGAAAGAAAAAAAAGGAGCAGCCCAAGTACTCCCCAAGGTTTATAGTTTCAGATAAGGGAGGTATATATCCCAAGAAGCAAATGTAGAATTAGATCTCCACCATCGTCGTTATCACCCCTCGTAATCATTTCCTTATCCTCATCACCATTCATTCCCCTCATCCACATGCACATAAGATTTGATTGTAGGACTAGTTTCTCTGGATCCACAGTTTAACTATACAATATATGTCTGCAAGTATGTTTGAGTTGTCTTCCCACCTAAGAGCTCCACATAAGCCTATTAGATGTAGGGTGAGAGAGAGGGCAAAATGCCACTATGCCTTAATTCCAAAAATACCACATATTCTGAGAGTAGAAAGAAGGCATATATCATTCATTCCTTGGTAAAGATCTAGAAATACCACAAATGAGAAACTTGATAGGGTCATACAAGGAAAATCTGAGTTTTATTTGAAAATCTTGCCAAAACTCCAAAATAATAGTTGATCAAAGAGTGAGAAATATAGTGCTCGACTTGACTATTTTGTCTTTCAACTGCTCAAGACCGAAGTGACGGTTACAAGCCCCATGGTGGAAGGTAATATGAGTAAGTTTCGAGTCAGAATAGTTCACTCTAATCTAGAGGAGAGTTTTTATTTGAACGCATGTGTACTTTTAAGGTGTGAAATCATTGTAGCAGCTCCTGATCCATCACTGAGTTTATCTTTGCCTAGAGACGAGCAAAAGGGTAAGCTTGGAGGAGTTGTTGACGGTAGATAACTCCTGATTTTAACCAATAATGGATCTATATGCAAACATCTAGTAGATATAGGGTTATCACTAACAGAATTCCATGAGTTTTGGTGAATGTCTATTTATGCAGGGTGTTAGGTTTACATAGAGAGAATACCGTGAACTTCAACTTAGGAGTAATCTAGAAGGTACGAGGAGGCTCCAGACCAAACCGGAGCTAGAACTGGCTTAGGAGCCGGGCGGCCGCCTGTTGACACTAGAAGTGGCAAACGAAATTACTGCAAGCGCGTAGTCAGTGTAGCCTTTCACCGGGAGTATTCTAGGTATCGTGATTTCCTTAGGGAACGAGAAGTGGTTTAATTAGACTAGAATCGTTAGATGGTAATCTAAGGGCTTAAGATGTTGGTACAGGGAGGTCAAACTAGTATGGATAATCTGGCAAAGATACTCTAAGGTTATTCAGCGAATCCCAGCTAGGACCGATAGCCGAGAGAGGAGAATACAGAACCACCCCTCTAGCGACTACCAGTTCACACCAACTATTATTTGCAACTTGATTATAACACATACAAGGAACCTCTAAGTCCTAGCACTAGACTGTCACTCTCGTCTGGGCGTCAAGTTGTGCGGCAAGAAGTCAGCAAAGGTAAGAGCTAGTTTAGACACCACGTCTACGCTATTCTTACTACTCGGACACTTAGCTAAAGAACCAAGCACTTCAACAAAGTAAAGCAATGCACGAGACAAGGAGAGTAATAAACTTAAAGTACTAAGCTAGAATATAAATACGAGAAAGACTTAGATGAGAACTTACAAGAAGAGTCGCATCCGCTGAGGCGCTCCATAGTGAAGACTCCTGATAGGCCGGGACTCCTCCTTGGAAGCTCCTCACTCCCTTCCCTCTATTCTCACAACAAAGCTACTAATGTAGTATTTCTTCCTAAGATGGTATACTTTCTAATAAAGAACTAGGGGCTATTTATAGGGGAGGTGGAGTAGCCCCTACTCTAATGCCATGTCAGTGATCCTTGTGACCTCCGCCATGCACCGTTGGATCAAACTGACCTTGGAACCGACTTTGGATGGATGGTGTGGATGATCATCATGTGGATAGCATGCTTGAGTCGGTGGGAGGCCAACCATCCTAGTGGGGCTCCACTAGGGGATCAATCGATCCCCCTATGGAGGGTGGGCCCAGCCAGTGTCGGTTGGCTGGAGTCCCCACCTATCATAGAGTGCAGCTCCACTTCTAGTTTTCCTGTGTCACGTCGGTTGATATCCGATGGGCCCATGGATCCATGTGTTTTTCATGCTGGACTTTAGATGGATGGCTCCTTAGGATCTGAGGGTGGAGAACAGCTTTAGAGGACTTCTCTTGGATCATTGCAAGGTGTCACACCCTGGTCCCTTAGGGGAGGGTCGGCCGATCCCCCTATGTGGGTCCAGGGTGTTAGCTCTTGCTTGTCCTTTTTAGCTTGCTCTGAAGATGATGTTGATGTTCTTGAACTTGTGTTTCTCTATTATCTTCATTCTTCCTCATTCATGCTCATAGATCATGTCAATTTCCTGTTAAATACCTGCAACCAAATAATGACATGTACATGTGGAACCAAGTTAATTTGCACCTATGTCACTACTCGTTTGGTTGACATTTCCCCCAATGTGGGACAAATGTTGACGGTTTTGCTAGTAAAAACATGTCATAATTACCGTCAACAAGATCCCCCACACTTGAGTCTTTGCTCGTCCTCGAGTAAAGATTAGAGAAGGTAAAAGCAGGTTTGTAAATTTTCAGACATCATGATAAACATAAAGTTCTATTCAAAGCAAAATGCACACATATGGGTTCTATGGTGGTATCTACACTTTAGCCTTGAGTGGTTGAGACAAGGAACAACTCTCAAAGCCAAGTTTTACCCTATCATGTTCTTGGTACTTAGAGTTTTGAGCATGTTTAAAAAGAAATCACACGGATCATTCATACTCCTCATTAGCATCTCTCAAGTCACTCAGTGTATAATTAATCCTTACTAAGGTATAAAAAGTTGTCCTCTCTCATTTCATCCTTCATCTAATAGGCTTATGTGGAGCTTAGGGTCGGGATAAATGGAGATGGCATACTTACTTTGCATATGTTGTGCAGTCAAAGTGTGGATCCTCGTAGAGAAGTGTCATACTCCCAGATTAAGATGTGCAAGTGTGTGAATGATGAAATGGTGGACTAGGTTGATCCTTTATTTTATAGAGCCTCTCTTTGAAATTATATTGAGACAAGGCTAGCAGGTATTTATTCTCCTTCATCTTTCTCTCTTCTTTTTTTTGAGAGGATGGACCAAGATGTGTCCCTAAAAACTACTGCTTCTTTTGCTAGCCTTTGATTGTGTCTCATCTATCAAATGATAACTTTAGAGAGACTTTCTAATTTAAAGCTAGGAGCAATCTATTTTGGTGGAAGTGGGTATGGATGGAGTTTGCGTACTTCTAGTGTAGAAGCAGCATGAAAAAGTGGTATGAATAGGAATGCGTACTCCTAGGGTAGGAGTAGCATATGTATGTGGTGTGTGTAATTTTGATCTTAGGAGTATGATAAATCTCTAAACAAGGGTCACAGGATTTGACCGTACTCAATACAAAGCAAATAGCATTTCTAAAAGGTTTGCAACATTGTAAAGCATATAAGGCTGTGGTAGGAATTTCTGTTCCTAATAAGGTGTAGATGATACTATGGTTTTGTTATATTTCAAAATTAATCTCTAAGTACCTTTGAACAGATCTGGTATGAAAACATAAGCCAAGAATTATTTCACTCAAATCAACAACTTAGACAAAGTTGTTTCCTATGATGATTTTACCCATAATATGAGCATGTGCAATGAACAAAAACTTCATGTTATTCAGATCTTCTAAAATCTTTTAAACATTTCATATTTTATTTGAATGCGATTCTCTGAGGCTTCTCTGAGGGTGTAGCATTGTTGAGCCTTCTCTGAGGCTCTCTAGAAGGTGTAGCATCGGGTTCTATAGGAATGCGATGGGTGCAAAGAGCGGGACTAATTCCCTTGAGATCTTGAAGTGAGTACCTAAGACGGAGCGATGTTTCTCTAGGATGGTGATAAGTTTAGCGGACTCAGCTTCTGAGAGCTAGTCGCTAATGATAATTGGGGTGTCTCTATCACCATTTAGGAAACACATACTTAAGCCCGGCAGGAAGCGGCTTAAGCTCTATAGACGGCTTAGGAGGAGGTTCAGATTCATCTAGTTCTAAAGGTTTGTCTAGTTCTATTTATTTTTCATGGATGAAGTCCTTGGCATCCTCTTCTAGATTGGGCTGAGAGGCTTCTAGAAGAGAGGCTATCATTACCTCCTCTATTGGGTCAGGTTCGGGCAGAGGCTCGGTTTTCGCATTAATGGAGCCTACGAAAGGGATTGAGAGATCTAGACCCTTCCCGAGATGACCTTTGAGACATCCTTCATGGAATCCTTCAAGAAATCTCATGAGAGGATGCCCGATTAACAAGTCTATTTCCTCTATGTCAAAAATGAAGAAGTTTAGGAGGATATTGAGTTTGTTTAACTGAGACCAGTATATTCTATGCAATTCTGCAGCTTTTGACCAAACTTCCCAAAGGTAGTTTGAACATTTTATTGGTCGGGGCTAGCAGTTCCTCGCATAGGAGCTGGGTTTCTAAGGTTTGTGACATTAGACTGACTCCTACGGTGGGATCATAAAGAGAATCTACCTTGGTTTGGTTCACGATACAAGGAATGGATGTGAAGCAGGAGAGAAGTTTGATGACATCTATGGATGCCTCAGCTTCCTGCAACCATTCATTGCTCATGATGGACGTGAGCTCCTAAGCAGTCGCCTTGAGGTAGCATGCCTCAAGCCAAGTTGGAATGCGGCTCTTATGGGCTCTACATGTGTTCGATCTCTTTTGCACAGGCTGATTCGAGATGTTACCAAAATCGGCGAATAGGTCCATCTCGATATTCAATGGATAATCCAAAGGGTGAATTACTTCTTCCTTTGGAGGAATATGTGGTTTAGGGTTGACAGCTTGGAAAATGGATGGTATAGCGCTGGCTGTCGTGGGTTCATCCTTGGGAGTGTTGTCTTCCTTAGGAGATTCACCATAGTCGTCAGTGTAGGGAGCATTCTCGAGAATAGTCACGAGAATGGCTTTCCCTTCACTGATGGGCAAATGGAGGAAAGCTCCTTTAGAGGCTAGATCAAGAAAGTGTGCAGAGGTTTGGCTAAGACCGAGATAGAAATGTTGCATAAGCATTGGCTCAGTTATAGCTAAATCTAGGCCAGAAGATGCTAAATCTGTAAGTCGTGCCCAGGCCACACCTAGAGACTCCTTCTCTTTTTTGCTGGAAGTTTAGGATATCTCTACGGAGATGAGCTATGTAAGAAATGGGGAAGTAAGTTAAACAGAATTTGGCTTGCAGCTTCTCCCATTCTCTGTTTACACTACCTACGTAGCGAGTATACCATCGTCTGGCTTTTCCCGTCAAAGAGAACGGAAAGAGCTTCCACTTTAGTGTTACTCGCCTCATCCCTTGGATGTAAAATAAAGTTTTTTGAAATCACATAGGTGGATGTAAGGATTTTCATCCTTCTCCTAAAAAAGGATTTTCCTGAACCATCGCTATGAGACTTGGGTGAAGGTCATAGCGAACGGCCAAAATGGCCTGTGATGAACTCGGTGGCTCCACCTCAACGCCCGATGGAGCACCGTAATCGAATAGAGTTGTTTGATCCATTTGAATAGGTGTTAAGGCTTTAATCAAACAAGGATAACTTAACGATTTTAATCTAGTAAAAAAACACAACTATCGTTTCTTGGCAATGGTGCCAGAAAAGCTTGTTGACACTAGAAGTGGCAAACAAAATTACCGCAAGCGCACGGCTGTTAGTGTAGCCTTTCACCGAGAGTATTCCAGGTATCGTGATTTCCTCAAGGAATGAGAAGTGGTTTAATTAGACTAGAATCGTTAGGTGGTAATCTAAGGGCTTAAGATGTTGGTACAGGGAGGTCAAGCTAGTATGGATAATATGGCAAAGATACTTGTTGACGGTCGATAACGTCAACTTTTATTAGAACTTTAAACCTAAAGGAGAACATGAATACACACTAGTATAGGGTTTAAACTAACAATTTCCATGAGTTCTTGCATATTCTGTATTTTCTAGGGTTTATTTCACAAAGAGCTGAAAAGAGGGATTCTAGTGCATATTTACCACAAAACTCATCCGCGCTGGAAAACATCACGAAGAGACTCACGAAGGGTCTAGAAGACACCCGAAGGAACGAGAGCCATGGAGGAGGAAACATGTGGCCGGCCGGCCCCACCCTGGGGCCAGTTGGCGCCCTAGTTTGCCTAATGGCCGCCGCCATCTGGAGTCTTCCTCCCACGCCTCCTTGGAAGCTAAGCAAAGTATCCCTCCATCGATTTTAAGTCAGTTTGATCTGACGGTGCACACAAGATGAAGGCGCGGATCAATGACGTGGCAATTCCTTGCCCCCTACTCCACCTCGGCCTATATTATGATGCCCAAGGCTCCCCCAAGAGGCATTCTACACCCTGTGCTTCATATTCTCTACATAATTAGGGTTAGGGTCCCTCTAGTTGTTCTAGTTCTAGTTCATCTAGATGTAGCAATTAGGATAGACTAGTTCTTCTAGATCTAATCTTGTTTAGAGATTAGAGAGATTAAGTAGAGGAGTAGAGATTCTGGAGGAGTTCCGGCATGTCGACGCTTCTTCGTGGCTGTATTCTTCTGGATTCAGTTCCCTCGCCCGGAGCTCCGTTCTGAGGTACTTTTGTACTTACCCTTCTAATTTAAGTAAGCAACTTGTTCTTATTCATTCTTTGGTTCACAACTCATATTGAGTGCTTTGATCTTGGTCATTACTTGGTTGAAGTAGTATTTCGTAGTGTAGGCGTGGTGCCTAGGCTAGGT
>Ga0182004_10003566_pt1 | contig 12395 bp, 10 predicted proteins | sample Sormic07211540_1_FD_120479 | JGI IMG/M metagenome (GOLD analysis project Ga0182004, IMG submission 120479) | Endophyte microbial communities from Sorghum bicolor roots, Mead, Nebraska, USA - 072115-40_1 MetaG | ecosystem: Host-associated > Plants > Roots > Unclassified | place: USA: Nebraska... | reverse complement strand
TATCAAGCAAATTGATATCTACAGAAAGCACTGTCTTTGGGACAAAGGAGACATAAATAGAAAAGGAAAATGCCTTGTAGCTTGGGAGACTGCCTGCAAACCTAAAGATCAAGGGGGCTTGGGTATCATCGACATTCAGAAACAAAATGAGGCCCTCTTATTAAAATTCTTAGATAAATTCTATAACAGAGCAGATTTACCTTGGGTCAAGCTAACATGGAACAAGCTGTATGCAAATGAGTCCATTCCTCCACATGCAAGAAGCCCTATCGGCTCCCCCTGGTGGAAAGACATAATGAAACTCTTCTCAATTTTCAAAAATATCTCCACATGCTCACCCAATAAAGGGAACTCAATACTCTTTTGGTCAGACAATTGGATGGAGCAAGCAGCGAAGGACACATTTCCACAGCTTTAATCCTTCACTAGAAAACCCAAATGCTCCATAAAGTTCTTCCTCAACCAGCCATTGGAGATGATTTTCAGTCCCCTACCTCTACCACACATTGCTGCTGAACAGCTCGAGGAACTACAAGACATCATGCATAACAGACAATGGGATGTGAACCTCAATGATATATGGTCATACAATTGGGGAACATCGAACTATAGCAGTAAGAAGGCCTACTCTCTTTTCCTCAAATCTCCCCCTGACTCTCCACTCTTCAAATGGCTCTGGAAATCAGGCAACCTGGGAAACCATAAATTCTTCTTCTGGTTACTCTTGGGGGATCGTCTGAATACCAGGAACCTTCTACGCAGAAAACACATGCACCTAGATGACTATACATGTGTGATGTGCTCCCAGGGGTGCGAAGAGACCAGTCTCCACTTGTTTTTTGAATGCAGTTTAAGTAAAGAATGCTGGGAGACAATCCCCATTTCTTGGGATCTCAACCTTAATCCTGTGGACATGATTTTACAAGCACGCTTACAATTCGGCAACCCCATCTTTAGAGAAATTCTCATTACTGCCTGCTGGATCATTTGGAACACAAGAAACGACATTATCTTTGATCATGATCAGAAGAATATACATGTATAGAAAAGGCAGGTCAGAGATGAAATTGCTTTAGTTTGTAACAAAGCAAGACCCAATGTTAGTTTTGCTCTTAGTAGTTGGAAAGAGTCTTACATGTAACAGTTTTGCCTTTTTTGTTTTGGGCGTGCTGCCTTGTAATCTTCGGCTCCTGCCTTTGTAACTATTCCTTTATTTAAATTTGAAATGCAAAAAAAGGGGTGGGGAGCTCCCCCACCGTTTCATCAAAAAAATGGAAATTTAAAGCAAATAAAAAATGACTACAAAACAAGCAAACTAATTTAGCACTCATGGACTCAGTAAGATGGATCGGATTGACTCATTGGCTGATTCTTATTGGGGTTGGACTAGAGGGCAGCTGGCTAGCAGTCTAGCAGAGACCAGAGAGACAGAGAGGTCCGGGCTCCAGAGACCAGAGGACCGAGGATGAACAAGGCGACGAGCGGAGCGATATCAGCCATAGGGTGGTGGCCGGTGGCCGGTGGGGGCGGTAGCGTGACGCAGCGGAGATTCCACAATTGTGCTTTGGTGTAGGTGCCGCTTGGCCGCTGTCATGTCTGTGCTATGCAGCTGTGCTGAAGTTTCTCGATTAGAAGAACAAAAGACAATGGAGAAGAAGACCCTGCAATGTTTGGGTCTGAAGATGGAATGGGGCCGTGGACCATTGCCTTATAATCACTGAATTGCTATTTTTTCTGAGCCAAGGGGGGGGCTGTAGACCACTTTGGCCTAGCTGTAGCTCCGCCTATGGTGTCTTGCATGTGAGACTAGGTTACCCGTAAGCATGTAGCCTAGACCAAGGATTTGTTTACTTGCAAAAAATTTTGCAAAATGTGAATAGTAACACTTTCATTTGTATTTGACAAATGTTGTCCAATCATAAGCTAACTAGGCTCAAAAGATTCGTCTCGCAAATTATATGCAAATTATTTAATTAGTTATTTTTTTACCTATATTTAATGCTCCATGCATGTGCCGCAAGATTCGATGTGACGGAGAATCTGGAACATTTTGCAAAATATTTGGGGAAGTAAACAAGGACCAAGTGAACCGTCTCTCGCATGTGAGACTAAGGCCTTGTTTAGTTCCAAAAAATTTGGTAAAATGGACACTGTAACAGTTTCATTTATATTTGATAAATATTGTCCAATTATGGACTAACTAGACTCAAAAGATTTGTCTCGTAAATTACAGTTAAACTGTGTAATTAGTTATTTCTTTTACCTATATTTAATGTTCCATACATGTGTCGCAAGATTTGATGTGACTGGAAATTTAAAAATTTTTGTAAATTTTTTTGAGAGCTAAACAAGGCCTAAGCTACACGTTAGAATGTAGCCTAGACCAAGGAAAGTGAATCATGTCTAGCATGTGAGACTAAGCTACTTGTTCGGTCCTAATGGAACCACTATGTCATTAACACTAGACACATAGATATAGATATCAATATAGTATGGAAATAAAGATAGATAGAAAAATGAATGTTTAGTTTTTTTTGGCTGCTAGCATACATTAAACAAATCTTTTAAAAATGTTATTACTGTTCTACTAGGAGAATAATATTCACAAGTAGAGAACATGCCTTCAGTTTTTACCTTTAGTCTCGATCAAAGTCAGATATGGGACTAAAGAAGCATTAGTCCAGGTTGGAGGCATCAACCGTGACCAAATTCCTCGGCCCAACGGTTAGCCTATAGGCTTTTGTAGGAGGAGACCACTACTACATAAAATCTTTTGTGAGACATTTTGTTTTGGGCCACAGAGACAGGAGGGCTGGAGGCCTGTCTCGGTTAATCTAGGCTGGGCTGCCACCCTGAAAACCGCTTCGGTTAATACGTTAACCGTGTCGGTCACTATAACATAACCACCACAGTTAATCTCCTATTAACTGTGACGATTGTGTTGTAGTGATGGTCACGGTTAATATATTTAACCGTGGCGGTTGCTTTAGAGCAACCGTCTCGATTAAGTTTTAACCGTGGCGGTTGCTCTAACTGCAACTGCCACGATTAATAAGTGATTAACCATGGCAGTTTCTTTAATGTGCTCGCCACGGTTAAGGCCGTGCCTATATAAGTAGCAACAGCCCCCTTCTTCTTCCTCACGTCTCCTTTTCCATATATTAGGGTTTTGACCTCAAAACCCTAATATTTGATATCTTAGAGGGGGAAGGTTTTGCCCTTTGATTTGGTGAAGGGGGCACCACAAGAGGTTGATTTCTTACTCTCTAACTCTCATTTTCTGTCTTTTGCATTATTTAGGTGGTTTTGAGCTAGATCTAGATCTAGATCTTGATCCAAATGAAGGAGAGACAAAACTAGATCTAGGGCTACTCACATGTTTTTTCTTAATCTTTCCACTGTTTTCATATGGCTCCCTTTGTGTGTGCAAGGTGGTCGCGGTCATCATGTACAGGGAAGAGTGGATGTATAAGATACCGAGGGTCAGCAACGATTTCGCTTTTCTGGGACATGTGAGAAAGTTTATTGCCGCTGCGAAAAAGCACCGTGTGCGTTTGGGTCAAGAGCGCATCATTTGTCCGTGCAATAGTTGCAAGAACAACCTTCTCCAGGAAGACAACATGGTGCAGTCTCACTTGATCCGGCATGGCTTCGTCAAGGATTACACCATCTAGATGTATCACGGTGAAGAAGCAGATCTGAGTGCGACTAGTGCATCCGGCGGAGGTTACTCGTCGACGGTGAATGATGGGGGACGACAACCCTCTGCAGCGGCGGGCAGTGATAGTGTGGATCGTGATTACATCAGCCTCCATGATCTGATTAGAGACAGTGGCAGTGATGATGGTGAGCAGGGTGATGTTGTCTTGGGGGGAAATTTTGTTAAATGTTGCTAACCGTATGGAGCCACCATTGGGACTAAAGGTCAGGTCCTCCCGTCTCTTTACTCTTGGTTGGTGGCTACCACCAAAACAAAAGACCGCCCTTTAGTCTCAGTTGTAGCCACCAACTTGGAGTAAAGGGCCATACATAAATCTTGCTTTCTTTCTCTCCAAGCCTAAGCCATTTTTCAAGCTCTCTATTATTGCTCTTTGACTCTGTTCTTGCTCATGGAAGAGTTCATGCTTGGTGAAAGACTTCATTCGATTCCTCCATCCATTCTAGGCTTCTAATAAGTTAGGTGTTTATATGAGTTTGTTTTATGTGATATTTGTCAGTTAAAAATGGGAGTTAAGGACCGCCAACATATGGTAGATGCAACATCCTGATAGAGTTCATGAGCAGACCTTACTATCTTCTTTATGTTCTCTTGTTCTTGGATTCATTACCAGAGGAGTAAATAAAGTTGCCTGATGATACACCAGACCGCCAGATGGTACGCTAGATTGATGTTGTTGTTTCAATCATCATCGTCGGATGGTATACCAACTCGACATTGGTGTTTTCATCGTCACTGCCGGATGATATGCCAGCCCAACGATAATGGTTCCATCATTACCAACAGTTGGTACGCTCACCCAGCGACGATGGATCCATCATCACCGTTGGATGGTACACTGATCTAGCGTTGATTGTTCCAGTATTACTACCGGATGGTAGGCCAACCCCACGTCGATGGTTCATTGCCGATGATGGATGGTATGCCAGACCAACAGTGGTAAATGTCATCACCACCGACGTGCAACCAGCAGTGATGAAGGTCACCTATCACTACCGACTTTTACCAACAGGGGCCAAAACCATCGGTGAAGGGGGTCTAGAGCTGGCAATGATTAACTTTCTGTAGTAGTTAGTGAAAAGGGAGTACTAGGAAAGAAAGCAATAATTAGTATGGATGAAGATTCTTTTCGTAAAGCACACTATATGGTTCTGCAAAACTCCAGCTTGGTGGCTCTGTACATTGAGGAACATGGGAAAAATTCTACGATCCAACTTCCCAAGGAAGCTAGGCCTCGATTATGCGTCGGCACATGGAAACTTTTGGTAGTTGGTTGCAAGAACATCTCATGGGTAATGAGACTACTGGTGAACATCTCTTAGCATATTTATAAAAAATATTTAACAAAAAGAGCAGTATACACGTTTTGGACGGGAAATAAATCTATGGGCCACCTTTAGTCCTAGGTGGTAGATCCGTACTAAAGGTGAGCCGCAATTTTGCAGCCCGCCAAAAATTACCTTTGGTCTTGGTTGTAGCCACCGCCCAGGACTAAAGGTAAGGGTCTTTAGTCCCGAGTGGACCTTGAGTCTCAATTGTAGCCACCACTCAGGACTAAAGGTCATTTATTCTCGGGTGGTGGCTCTATCAGGGACCTAGCTCCAATCGAGACTAAAGGTACCAACTTTTATATAGTGCCTCCTCTTCTTTCTCCCCCTTCATCACTCCATCTGTACCGCTTTCTCCGCCCAAGCCACTACACCTCTTTGACATCCCCACATCATCCGCCACAATCCCTGCTTCTAGCAAGCCTCACCTCTTCATGTTGAGCCCCCTATCCCAACCGCATGTTGTTGATGGTAGTTAACATACATCGCAAACCATCAACTTACCTTGCATAAATGACTAAAATGGATCACCAACATATACTTGGAGGGTTTAAACTGATAAATTCTATGATTTTTTTGGTAAATCTGTATTTCTAGGAGGATTTAATTAGAAAACCACCATGGGGGACCTATTCGTCAAAGGAAACCATAGAATTCCACCGTGGGACCTACGTGGGAAGGTTCTAGAAGACTCTAGGAGGTCCCGCGGTGGAATTCCACTTGCTTCTGAAATTTCTCTAGTAATCGACTTCTAATTCAAGTAAGCATCTTGTTCATATTGTTCTTCAGGTTTGCATCTCTCTTTTGAGTACTTTAATCCTTATAGCTCTCATTGAATCCTCTATGGTCCACCTCCCATTAGTAGGCCTAGCATGACCTTTGTTGCTATAGGAAACATACTTTGCCTATGTTTTATACAAGTTATTTCCCCAGGATTGAACAATAGAAGACAAAGTTTACCTAAGTTAGAACTAAAAGACCTCACTAGTCTCCAGTATGTTACTCTTACTAGCTTGATTGTGAAGTTGGGTTAAGTTAAGACTTCGTTATTCTCACCCCATTCCTTTGGGTTCGATATTAAAACTAGGTTACTCTTGGTGAAGTGCTATAATGGTATAATATATGTGCACTTATTGATTATTCTGTGTGCATGAACATATACCAACACACGTGTAGCCACGTCACCGTCGTCTGTGACCCTATGTGCCATGCCAATCTCTGCACAACACCCCCCCCCGCCTTGTCTCCACTTGACTCGCCTTGCTCCTCATCCACGCCTCCGTTCGTGTGCGGCGTCCTACGCGGCCTAGCCATGTCCTCATCTGCCATCCACGATGAGATCCAATTTGGTCTGCCGTCCATTTCCTCGCCTAGTCCGCACACCAACAACAGGATTGCTGGCATCATGCTCGCTGGCCGCACCATCGTTGAAGTCCTCCTTGTCCTTGTCTAGTGTGTGCCCCATCTGCCTCGCCACGCCATCCCCTTCACCGGTCGTACGACTGCGCCCTGCAGTCCTCTTCACCGGTGTGAGTCCAATCCTCTTCGTAGGGATAAAACGGATCAGATCGGTGCGGATAATGCCTTCCCCATATCCTAATCTGCTTTTTCTTTGTTGGATTTGATGCGGAGCAGATAATACATGGATATAGATGTGGATATGGATTTTTTCGGTAGTCAAAATTGGTATAGATATGGAGCAGAATCGGATCAGAGACGGATTTTAATAGTCGAGTAACATGTGCATACATAGAGAATTATATGCTTGTTAAGAATTGATTTAGTAGAGAATGAATAAGCAATAGATAATAATCTTGCATTGCATTATATGTTGCGGATCTCACACTGGTAATTTACACTTAACATAATATCTTCACTAAAAAATAGAAAATTATTATCCAATAAATAATAGCATCTAGAAAATTTCTTAATTTTAAAATTAAAACATCAAACAACCACATCATAAAATAAGAGTTCTCAACTAACAAACTTTTTAAAATCCTGAATTCTTTAGTCTAGGGAGAGAAATTTTCGGATATCTTATTTTGAACATCGAATAATCCGCATAGAATTTACGAATAATCCAATCTGCCGGATTTTATCTATTCCATATCCTACCCCGCATCCGCAGACACTCGGATTCAAATTGTCCATATCCGCACAGATATTAAAAGTTCTTCTCCATATCCTCAAAATTTAGATTCAAATAAGAGAATTATCCACGACACTTTCACCCATGCCTCTTCGTGTGTGCGAGCATGCAGTGTGGGGATGTGTGTGTGCAGGGTTCCGTGTGTTGTGTACACACATGCATGTGTGTAGTGTTAGAAACATTTGATTATTTGGCATATATAGAAAAATTGTAGAAAGAAATATATAGAAAATGTAGATGATTTATTTGCATAGTGAAAATGATTGTGTAGTGATTTATAGAAAATGTACATGCATGATTTATTATCATAGTGAAAAAGATCGTATAGTGGTTTAAAAATAGATGGTTTATTTGCATAGTGATTTTAAAACGACTGACTTTATAAAGTGGTGTCTTGAACCAAAAACAACTTATGTGGATACTACATTTGCAAGCATCTTATGAATATTACTCATCCAAAACAAATGAATAACTACTCAAAGTACGTAAACAATATACACAATTTATTTATTACCACCGTTTTGATATATGGCTGGTCCATTCAAGCCTATGGCTGTAGGTGGCACAACCTTTAGAGCTTCACGTGCAGGTGCTACGATGCAGGAGCGTATAGGGACGACGCTGCCATGGCACACCTTCAGTCCCTGATCGTTGGTGCTCAACTAGCTGATAGCTTTGATGATGTGCTCCGAGCCTTGCTGGAGATGAACGACGTGTTCCCGAGGTCATACTATGCCAACTGCAGTGCTGAAGCACCTCGTGGCCCTTGGCCCCGGCTACACATGAGATAGCAGCTATGCAACTGCAGCAACAACAACGCTGGATCATTCATGGTGACGAATGTGAATGGTGGCAATAGTGCATGATTCATGACGCCTCTGGATCCTGCAGTGTCAACTGGGAATCAGGTGGAGCTGGGATCACCGGACATATGTGGATCACTAGTGATTGTCTTTCTATTAAAATAAAAAAAAGAAAAGAATAAGGCTGCACGTGCATGAGTTGAGATATGCCAAAACTGGTTGGTAAACAGATGTTGTTAGTCACCTAGAGGTATAAAATACGCTTGGATGCAGAGTTTCAAACGAATATGTGCTTCCATAGTTCCATTGAAAAGACACATATACACACTTGCATAAGTAGTGGACCAACTCTTCGAAGATGAAACACACACACACACACAAAATGTGCCAACATATGTTATAACACATTGCATATGTGACTAGAAACAAAGTGATCTGTGCAATAATAAAATATTAATGACTTATAAGTCCCTAATCAAATTGTCTAATTTTCTCAAACATCTCCTTTTCCATCCTTGACTTGCCTAAGGGCCTGTTTTCCTGCCGCATTTCCCTTTGCCATAGCTAGCTCTGGTGAATGTGTGGCACACAAAACTAGTGCCTCAACATTTGGTGAGTCAAATGCACTAGTGGGCAATAAGAGCAAGTGTGGCACACTGCATGTCAAGATTCCCCTAGTGCTAGCACCGAAGAAGAGTGTCGCCCTCCAGGCGGCACGATGGTTGTCGGCCGGCGTCACGCTTGGGTCGAGCGGGAGTGGCGCTGGGATGGCCACGGTGCCGTCTGGACAGGTGCCGATGGCGGCAATGGCGGCGTCCACATCGGGATAGGTGGAGCAGCCGGTTGCTACCACGACGTCAGCGTTAGAGACGCCGTGAACAGAGCCACTGGCCAAGATTTCTCTTGCGCGTTCCGGGACATCATGGATACGATCCTCCAGCAGCCTTTTGCGGACATTCAGAGCTCCAACGACATTATTCATCATGGATTGAAGGGTTTTCAGCTCCATCATCAGGGCTGCAATTACAAGAGGAAGAGAAAATCATCAGAAAAGTGCCAAATGAACAAGAACAAGGTTGTTTTCTCAAGAAATCTCACCTGTAACCTTGGCATCTGATTCGGTTAAATGCACCCAGATCGTGCTGCTTTCCCCCTTCGTGGCCACAAGAGCGGTTTGAGAAGCAGTCAGTGCAGTCTCCAAGTGATCATGTTCCTAGGCCGCTTCCCAGCAGTGACCCAAGGCTTCATCCCTCCAATGAAGGAATCGTCGGGCATCATCCCTAGTATGAGAGCTTGTGGATCCAATAGAAGAGACTGCAAGTGACATCGCTTGGGTCTCAAACCTCGCCAACAAGTGTTGACACACGAGCCCTGGTGACATTTCTACAAAAGCAAGATTGCTGAGGTCAGATAGTCATAAGAAGGATTGGAGATGTGATTCTAGCATACCTCAGAATATGAAGACGCTGGTGCAGGGAGGGGTGCCCTGAAGACGATGCCGATGCAAAGAGGGGTGCTCCTCTGGTAGGTCACCAGCGTGGCGTTGGTTGCCAGCCATCGACCCTAAATAAGTACTTAAGACCCAAGCATCGACGCCGGTGCAGGGAGGGGTGCTTAGGGCACTCCTAATATAGAAATCATCATAGTTTCTATAGACATTAATTGTACTGCCACAACATGTTAGTTATTGAAGGGAGAGCAAAAATCATATCGAGTCTAAGTTAGAAACCATGTCTACACGAGATCTAAGATATAAAGTGATAAGATTGGTTGAGAATAGAGAGAGAATGTGTGATTGGATAAAAAATTATTCTATAGAAACTATCCATTGGGACCATAATCTCTATATGTAGTGTCTATGAAAATTGATAGGTATAGAAATAACATGTAGTTTCTAGCATTGGGACTGTCCTTATAAGAAGAGGAGAGAAGGGAGTAGGTTTATCAGGCCATGCTAGAATAAAGCACAGTTAAATGGTGAGAAAGAGCTCTGGGAACCGAGAAGACCATGCTTCACCAGATGAGAAGGGAAGTCATTGGGATAAAAGAGAGAGGAGCCTCCACACTACCCATTCAGTCTCGGTATATAGATTCATTCGCTACATTGCAAAGTGCATCGACTAACGTATGAGGCGTCATCGAGAAAACCTATAGTATCAGATGATTGCTGATTTGGTTCGATCGGCTACCATTCAAGGAGTCCTCTAGCAATTACCCAAGAAGAAATGAACGAAGAAGAAGTAATTGACGAGATTGCAAGCACAGAGGACTGATCCAAGGGAAGTTTTATTATTTTTTCTTTGGCATCATGCTCGCTGGCCTCATCGTCGTCGTCCCCCTTGTCCTCGTCTAGTGCACGCCCCATCTAGCCTCGCCTCACCATCCTTTTCACCGATCGCCCTTCACTGGTGAATCGATCCTCTACGTGTGTGGGAGCGTGCAATGTGTGGGATGTGTGTGTGTGCAGGGTTTCGTGTGTGTGATGTATGTGTTGTGTACACACATGCATGTCTGTAGTGTTAGAAACATTTGATTATTTGGCATATATATACTTTATAAAGTGATGTCTTAAACCGAAAAATAACTTATGTGAATGCTATGTTTGCGAGCATCTCATGAATTGCTTTTCGAAAACAAAGAAAGAACTACTTAAAGTATGTAAACAATATACACAACTTATTTATTATCATTGTGTCAATATATATACAACACTAATCATATATTTTCATAGTTTTTCTTTCATTCAAAGCTTAACTGAAAGAGGGCGAAGGTTCTATGATCGGATTAGATCAAATCAATTCAATAGGTATTGGCAGGATTTCTTATTGAGTAGGTCGTAGATGGCAAGGGACGGTACTACACTAACAGAAAATTAGATCCCAATGCATGCTTCCAGCAGCCACCGGCCGTTGATCCTTTCAAGCCTATGGCTGGTGGTGACACAACCTTTGGAGCTTCACCTATAGGTGCTATAAATGTAGGAGCACATGGGGATGCCGCTACCATGGCACACCTTCGGTCCCCGTTGGTGCTCATCCAACTGATAGCTTTGATGATGTGATCCAAGCCATGCTGGAGATGAACGACGCATTCCCAAGGTCATACTATGCCAACTGCAGTGCTGAACCACTCATGGGCCCGGCTACAGACGAGATAACAGCTAGTATGCAAGCAGCACTCAGCAGCGGCAACTGCAGCAACAACAACGCTGTATCATTCATGGTGATGGATGTGAATGGCGCCTCAAGATCCTACAGTGTAAACTGAGGATCAGGTGGAGCTGGTGGGATCGCTAGACATCTATGGTTGTCTTTCTATTAAAGAAAGAAAAGAAAAGAATAAGGCCGCGCATGTATGAGTTGAGAAATGCCAAAACTGGTTGTTGAACTGATGTTATTAGTCACCTAGAAATATAAATGCGCTTGAATCCAAAGTTCAAATGAATATGTGGTTCCATTGTAAAGACATATATACACACTTGCATAAGCAGTGTCACAGACGCGCTAGCATGCGTCGGCAATACGGTGTCTGTAATAAGGCTTATTACAGATGCGCAAAACACGTATTTGTAACCTTATGCGAGTGTGATTAAAATAGAACACGTGTCTGTGTGAATGACATCACTTAAACATGTGTACTATACACTTAAACATGTGTACTATACACAAGTCTGTAGTATGGATACCACTACATACATGTTCTTTAAGCACGTGTATTTTAGTGAACATCGTACAGACACCCGTGCTCTACATGCGTTTGAAGGTAGGTTACTACTACAGACGTCAAAGGTAAACGCGTCTGTTTGAAAGTGCATAGTAGCGACGTGTGTATAGTACATGCATCTGTAGTTGTGATGCTAATACAGACGGTGTTATTATACATCTGTAGTGAGGAGCATGCTATAGACTCCTATTTTATCAATGCATCTCTAGTATGTTTCTTACCATAGACACGTCCAGGCCACAGACCCGTTTGTAGTAAGGAAGTACAGACACATTTTATGCCTACAGGTCACAATACAACCAGGACAACATTGATATACACAAAGCATCACAAATATTTATACACACTAATATCATAGAAATAACAAACACATATATATATATATATATATATATATATATATATATATATATATATATATATATATATACGACAACGCTATTCTACACCCTAGGTGTAGAATATTATTCTACACCGCAAGTCAAAACTGAGCAGAAAAAATACTGAGCAATACTGAACAACGTTCAGTATCATTACCGAGGACCATGAAATACTGAATAATACTGAAACACGGGTACTGAACAATACTGAATTTTGTCCAGTATAACACTTTGGTGTAGAATAGTATTCTACACCTAGGGTGTAGAATAGCACTTGTATATATATATATA
>Ga0182004_10003565_pt1 | contig 12396 bp, 10 predicted proteins | sample Sormic07211540_1_FD_120479 | JGI IMG/M metagenome (GOLD analysis project Ga0182004, IMG submission 120479) | Endophyte microbial communities from Sorghum bicolor roots, Mead, Nebraska, USA - 072115-40_1 MetaG | ecosystem: Host-associated > Plants > Roots > Unclassified | place: USA: Nebraska... | reverse complement strand
GACCTCCGCCGGTGTCTCAGTCCCTGCACACACTTAGCACGGCCAGACGAGTCGTCAACATTAGCATTTCCCGATGAAGGATATCCTCCGACGCTTCAGGCGTCGGAGGTTCCCCAGGTGAAGAATAACCTCCGACGCTGCCAGGGGGAAGGATGCAGCTGTTCCCCAACAGTCACCTATAGTATACCAAAAGAAACATCAAATCAAATAATTAAAACACATACATCTACTTGATGATCACTTATTGCAATCATGCACACACCAGAATCATGCCTTTAATCATCAATGGCTTTTGGTCCCAAATTGTAAATTATTTTGCTTGTCCTAAGTTAAACACTTCCCTGACAGTTTTTTTTTTGTGACGGACAAACCCGTTGGGAAAAGTACCAGCTACCGTCAGGAATAATGCTCCCCGTTGGTTACCCTCAGGAATGGCCTGTCAAGGACTGACTGTCATGAAAAGCTGCCTCTAGAATTTAATGAAATTAATTTGATAATAGACATTAGTTCATATTTTTAAGATTGACAAAAGTTATAAAAGTTTGACTTAATTTATAGACAAAGTAAACTATAACTTTGAATGGAGCAAGGTATATTTGGATAAATGTTCGAGACAAAATTATCATCATGCATGTCGTGCCAATCCTTTGAGCTAGCTAGCTCCATCAGAATAATGCTCATCACCACCTACTTTTTTCATTGCACACGTCTCTCTTTGCCTACCCGCATCTGAGAACATGATTTACACAAGTGGCAAATATGTAGCCCGTCTTAAAAATGAGACATGTCCACCTGTCAAATCTATTCCTATATAATAGTGTCCCCCTGATGCATTCCATCCTCAAAGCTCCTGATTATTTCCTTTACAATAAGCCTATGTTCACCTCCCGCAGCTGGGACACAATTCATTATAACATATCATCTTCATTCTCCACCTGTCAAATCTATTCCTATATAATAGTGTCCCCCTGATGCCTTCCATCCTCAAAGCTCCTGATTATTTCCTTTACAATAAGCCTATGTTCACCTCCCGCAGCTTGGACACAATTCATTATAACATATCATCTTCATTCTGTATGCTTAAAAGCCGCTTGCTAATACCAACTCAAAGTAGAGTTGTAGAGACGACTGCGGTCACAACTCAGAAAAGCATGAGATCTGAGCCAAGGAATGAAAGGCATTAAGGCAGAGTTGGTAGCAATAACAACTGAAGATGTGGTGGCAGGGCACATCGGTCGAAGTTACTGCTATGCGTATGAAATGCACAATTACTCCAGCATGTTCTCGATCAAACTAGTGTGGCAGCCGGTGCAAAGACCAACAATAAAAAGAAACAGTGAACCACATGTTGAGAAGTAAAATTAAACTTACACGCGTACACTCGATGGCTATATGCATGTGCATCGTCATAGGTGTGCAGAGGATGAGAATGATGCCAACATAATTTATAATCTTTGATATCTTCTTGATAATGTTTGGTTCAATGTTCTGTAATGTAATATATTTACAGATGTTGGAGGAATTCTGTCTGTTTTAGGAGCGCTGTAAACACAGTGGAATGACTTTACAGTCCGGTACAAATCCCACGGCACCCAGTTATTTGAGGGATCGAATCTCGCACTCCGTTGATAGCAGCATTTTCCGATTAGGTTTGCGATTCCATTTGCATTTCTCAAACACAAATACCTCCTACGTCCAATGTCACAAAGTTCCTGGTACAAAGGGTACGAGGAACAGGGTAGTGGAACGTGGATCAATAATTTCAAGTTTCCGATTTGTTGAGGGATATATCTCTTCGGGATGATTGGTTCATGAATGGGAACACGATCCTTAGGTATTCGGAACGACAAGGATTGTAATTAATTCTGAAATATTTGGATTGACAAACCTTTTAAAACATGGCTATAAAAATAACTTATAAATTGATAGTAGGTATACAAAATCATTATCAATAAAAACATTTACAATATAACTTTGGACTGTATATATAGATTATCATAAAAAGACAATAATTCATTTCCCATCACTACACTGTTTGGTCTGCAAGCTAGCAGGCCCAATAGATTGATCCACTAAGCATCCAAGTCCAACAAATCCAACAGGCCAGCGCCACTGCTCTGCGTAGTGCATCAACGGTAGTTGCCATCATTCCTACCACAGCGACCCCGAATCATGATCCAGAAGTTCTGGAATGCAGATCAACCTGCTTACATCAACGGTATATTTACGCGGATTGTAGTGGCTCTCAGATGTTCATACCAGAACATCCGTCCCTCCAGAAGCCTGGAATGCGGATCGCCACTACAATCCGCGATCCATGTCACTGCCTATATCCCATCCTGATATGTCTCCTGTTCCCAAAACTCTTCCCATTTTGACTGCTGCCAAGCCTGGTTATTACCCTAGATGATGGAGTGATGACTTATGTGTGCGCATGGGTCAGACGTGGCACTACAATCTCTGAATGATGGGTGTAAAATGAGACCAGGTATATATAGAGGCAGTGGCCTGCGGGCACCAAAGGTGTATGTTAAATTTCACACCTGCACATATAGCAGTGGGTTTAAATTGTGCACCCACTGAATGTACGTGTTAATAATACAAGTAATACATCGTGACCATATATAGTAAATATATAAAGCTGAAAATAAAAAATATCTTCATTTTTGTATTGCACATCTAATTAACATTCAGTACTCAGCTAACTCCTAGGTACGAAGCAATACTTACACAGGACCTTAAAATGGAGTAACATACCGAACAATAGGTAGAAAGCATGCATGTTTACACCTTCCTAAAAAAAGCTAAGTTATTATGAGCAATTTATCAGAAGAACAAAACATGTTCCCTCTCGCAGAATGAAAACAAAAATAAAGAAAAGGGAGAGTGCAGCAGTGGCATTATGAACAACTTGCAGACCAGAGGAACACAATATGCAACAAAGCAAGTTACTGAAGTCTATTAGAGCAGAAAAAATTGCTTGGAACGCAGCTTCATTATCTGTCCAGCTCAGCCATTCTTAGTTGTCTTTAGCTGATACGGTTTAATATGTGGCATGCATCTAATACTGGCTTTGACTCCAATTTTCACTGCGTTCCGCAGCAGCTAAGGATAGATTGGAGCAAGAGAATGTCAACTACTTTTTAAAGTGTCGTGTTCACTTTGTGAATGAAATTTGCAATTGCACAAGCGCCGCCTTGGTCATGCATGCATCCGGGGCCTCCCTGCGTGGCTGATGGTTGCGCATTACTGCACATGGAAGTAGGCAAGTGAATTGCTTTTTTCTGTGCAAGCCATCCTGATGTCTTCTATTCCCAACAAAACTCTTCTCACCATTTTCAACTCTCCAGTTAAGCAATGACGACTCAAACCCTGATTGATCTACATAGCCTTGTCGCATATTTGTGGCAGTATAAACTTCTCTCTAAATGACGGTTGGAAAATGAGACAAGGTATATATCTGTATATATAGAGGCAGTCCCTTCCCCATGCCAAGTTCAAGTGCTGCACAAGACAATAAGTGATGCGCAGTGCCACTAATGGAGAACACATCTTAACCACCTGTTCCAAAAGCACTTTTACTGTCAGATTTTGAAACGATCATGCGTTATATGAAGTGAATGTCAGAAGCTATAGTATCATCAGAAGTACTCTCATCTGGTACTGATGTGTGTTTACTATAACAAAATGGAAAGAGAAGAAAAAAAGGCACACACCACTGTCGGTCCTAAACCTATGAGCCACTACTGCCGCACGAGCTTTGCCACTGCTCCTCGACTATGCAGTACAAAGCCTATGAGGCACTGCTAGTGTGGGCTCGCTGCAAGGTCCTAGAATGCATTCGGTCTGACATGATTGACTTTCAGCGAAATTCACCTATTTCGATGAGGTCCAAAATAACATAATACTGGTAAAAAAATTCGGTTAAGTTAGAACTTTTATTCAAGTTTACCGTTCAACAAATTTCATTCTTCATTCAATATAGAGTCAAACTATAATTCATTGGTTTACTCTTCACGCCTGCCGATCAAATTTGGATCAAAATTTAGCCAAATCTCCACAACTAAAAAATATCCAATTAGTTTCCTTCGGTCGTGGTGAAGCCTCTCGCAATTAGTTTGATCCAAACAAATCAATTCCCTCGCAAACCACCAATCAATCTCCCGTGAACGCAGTCCCGGACTCCCGGTTCTCCTGAGTCTGCCGTGGCCGAGTCTGGTCCTCTTCCGTTTGATCCCCGCCTGACTCCTCATGCCTCACCACTGCTGTGATCCAATCCGCTCTGCTCCGAATGCAACTCATCCCACCTACCCATCTCCGCTCCGAATCGTTGCTCCTGCGTTTCACCTCTAGCGTGGATCTGCAGTGAGCAGATGTCCTCCACCACCACCCCCTCCCTAATCTGCATAGCAGTCTCCTTTCTAGCCTCTCGATTGACTCCTGTGAATCAATATGCAGTTGCGGCAGCACCTTCTGTTCACTGTCGCGCATGAATGATGCATCCCATCACAAGATGCAATGATGCAAGCGAGTAAATTTCTTTTTTCGTGCAAGCCCTCATGATGTCTTCTGTTCCCAACAATACTATTCTTCTCATCGTTTCATACTGCTGTGAAGCAATGACTCAAGCCCTTATCTATGTACATACTCGTCAGCACCCTTTTCGCGGTAGAAAAGATGGAGTGATGACTGTACTCATGTATAGTGGAACCTCTAAATCACGGATAGAAAATAAGATTAGGTATATATGTGTACATATAGAGGCAGCCCCTCCCAATACCATGTGCTGCATTAGACAGGGGCGAAGTTACATTGGGTGCAAATGCACCCCCCCAAAAAATACAAAATGAGTTGATTTGATTAAGATTTCACCGTATATGCACCCCCTAGAACATATGTTTATGCACTCACAAGACAAGTGCACCCCTCTAAAATTTGCTCTAGCTTCGCCACTGGCACTGGACAATACTAAAGCTGACCCCAACGCAATGTACCAGAAACAGGCCAGCTAGTTTTTTGAGAAGTAAGGCTCGCATTAACACCCACAAAAAGTCATATTCACTGAACCATTTTAGCCCTGAACATGTTCAAGGTGTCTTTATTGCTACAACACGCGTACAATGAAGTGAAAGTCTCAACTAGCAGTATCTGTTAGATGAGGCACAGGTGACTCCTGCCACAATCAGGATTTTCTACTTCTCCTAGTGATATAGGTTTCTCTTAGTGTTTTTTCTTTCAAAATTTAATATAATTTTTTCCTACTAAATATCTCCTAGTGTAGATTCTATGTGCTATGGCTAGCGGTTGTATTTTATTACTGCTTAAAAACGCTAGGAGAATTCTACCTTTTTGTTGTGAAGTCACTATAGTAGCAATGATTAGGAGACAATGGTGTGTTGGGGCTGTCCTGCAACAACAATTCTTTGCTGTCGGTTCCAAAAGCACTTACTATCAAATTTTGAATGACAGTGCATTGTTGGAAGCAGAGTTCAGAATTTCGGCTAAAATTCACTGATTTTTGATGAAATTCATTTCTATCGAAAGGCCCAATAAAAAGGCTATACCGGCCTCGAATTGCGGCAAATTTTTTTGTTGGCCCAACAAGATCCAAATAACCCATGTATCCATACCTATCCGATATATAAAAAGGCCTAGCCGATGGGACACCTTTTTTTTCTCTCTTCTGCTTGCAACCTTGGCCGCCGCTTAGCCTAGCTTCTCTCTATCTTCCCCTCTGGCTCCCTACTCTGGATCTGCCTGCTACTTCACTGATTTGTATGGAGCTAGCAGAGGCTTCCCATACGCACAGGGCATCGTGTAATGAAACAGAAGCCTTAGTCAATCACGATCTGCAAGGCTTTGCTTGAGATACCTGCTCACTTTGTCAGAGCGAGGTTCCATTTGAGGCCTATTCACTTTGTCCACCACTACACGAGTCTTCAGGAACAACTGATTCGGTGCTCTTCTCGTCCACGGTATCTGTAGGTCTCAACTCCTTGCAGGCGAGCATATTGTGCTGCCCGTGCAAGCCCTCCTGATGTCTTACATTCCCAAAACCCTCTCACCAATTCTATCCTATGCTATAAACGCTGATTGACGAATGGACAGCCTTGTCATCGCTGGAAGATGGAGTGATCAGTACATGCATCATACATATGTATATACTCCTATCTAGCTACATCAGAATAATATGGTGGCCACCACTACTTATTTTCATTGCACACCTCAGGATTGCGACCTGGGACTGACAAGTTGCTCGCTTCTGCTACTTGATTTACATACAAGTAGAAGCAAACATTCCTGCAAACAACTAGAAGCAGCAGCGCACTTATGAAACAAGTAGAAGCAACGTTAATTCCTGCACTACATACAGCTGCAACTGCAGCCGGAAGTAATAGCGCTGTATAGTAGAAGCCAGCACTCCCTTGATTTACACCTCTAAAGCTGTTGCTGTGCGGCTAAACTGTTTTTTATGTGCATGCGCTCCTGATGTCTTCCGTTCCCAAAACTCTTCTCAGTTTCTCACCGTTTCAACGCCTGCCAAGCACGCAACAACTCAAACCCTAATGGATCTACTCGTTAGCAGCCTGATGTCACACTAGAAAGATGGAGTGATGAATGCTGCACGCATGAATGTGGCTGTACAATCTCTAAATGATGGTATATATGTGTATATACAGAGGTAGCGGCCTGCCTGCACAATAAAGTGCGGTACAATGTGAGTACAGTGGAGAAAAAACCCACAACCATTTACCACATGCAACACTACATCACAACACCGCATGCTAAAATTTATATTTATCGATGGATGAGTTGTCGCTAAAGATAACTATTATAGACCTTCTGCTACTAAATCCTCATTTAGCGATTCAATGTCTGTCGGTATATATATTCACAATCATTGTTTGCTTGTCTATCGCTGTAGACACTTATATCATCATACGGTCTATCTCGCTAAAAGATGGTCCCACTTGAGCCCATCTCGGACGTGAATTTTAGCCCAGCCTATGAGTAAGCAACAACAACATTGCGGTTCTCAGAGTGCACGCTCATGGAGAACCAGATGTATCCTGTGTGAAAATCTTGATTCAAATCATGGATTGAAGGTTTCACCTGGCAACGGTAGTCCTCCTGATCCCTTCCATTCTCATAACATAACATCAATTCCTTAGCATGTCTATGTGTTTGCATCTTTAACCCCAAGCAAAACTCGATTGAGCAGTAATTAATTGGAGAACAACCGTGTATCACACTCTCTCCTCACGTGAATGTATAGTACCAACATGAAAGGAAGGAAAAGGTGGGAACGTGCTTATATATAGAGACAGATGAAGAAGTCAGGCACTATATATATTTCTAGTCATGCGAGGGAGGGCAGTGGTGTCATACAGATTCGATCCAAGGCTTGTTTGATCTAAGCGGATAAGAGTAGGGGGCAAAGGTAAAATCGGAAGTCTAGGTTCTTTTGTAATTTCAATATCATTAAAAACAAAAGAGATAAACAAAAATGCAAACCAACGAGTGTGTCGTGTTTCATAATGATAAACAGGCAAAGCCCCTCCTTCTGTCCGTCGAGGTCCTCCCTGGTGAGCCTCTCGCCTTGACCTCCTCCTAGTGAGCCCTTGTCCTTGCTGACATCCTCTTCGCCACCACGTGCAAGGCTGGGATGGGAGGAGCGGGATATATAGTAGAGGGAAAAAAGAGTACCACTAACAAGTAGGGTCCTTAGAAAGTAGGGACCCTAATTTGGGGGCTGCTGTTGTAGTTTACTTGAGTAAAGAAAGCCCTTAAAAGTAAGAAAATCCCTTAAAAGTATAGCCATGTCTTAGACGACAATTATTAGAGTTACGCTTAGCTAAAATATACATATGGCCCCACAGTCCATCTATGGTCCCACTTGTCATCCTCTCTATGCTGATCTATCATCCCTCATTCCACCCCTTATACACGTGGCATATATGTCGTTGTTGAACGCCCATTTGTAACTGCCTACAGCACCCAAGGTGTAAACGACCTATTCTACAGGAGTCTCTTAGATAGTAGTGGGTTAGCTCTCCTCCAGTTAGTCAGCGTGTGTGCTCGGTTCTGCTGGCCACTCCTTGCTTGTAGGCAGGTAGTTAGCATCACTAGGCTGGGATTGATCCTTGACATGTATATGTACTGTTGTACTCTGAATGAATGAACTCGAGCATTCTTCCCATTCTACTCTCTTACATGGTATCAGTCTAACCGATCCTCCTCTCTTCCACCTTCCGCTACCTCTGCCATGGCGACCCCTCCTAGCTCCTCTAGCAATTCCAACCCCTTTGTCGTCGGCCTTGACCCTGCTCCACCACCAGCCTCCACGCTCGTGCTGCTCAACATCCGCAGTCACGTGCCGGTGGTTCTCAACGCCGATGAAGGCAACTTCCATCAGTGGCGCAACTTCTTCGAGCTCATACTCTAGAAATTCGGCCTCTACAGCCATATTGATGGCACGATCGACGCCGCCACGATGATCGACATTCTAGAGTGGCTTCAGATCGACTCCTGCATCATCTCCTGGCTCTACACCACCGTCTCCAAGGAGATCTGGAGTGATGTCAACAAGACTGGTGCCAGTGCGTACTCCGCCTGGACGGCGATCACTGGGCAATTCCTCGACCACAGCCTCCAGCACGCCGTCTACATCCAACAAGAGTTCCACAGTCTCTACCAAGGGGACATGAACATCAGTGAGTATTGCGGCTGACTCAAACACCTTGCTGATAATCTCTATGATTGCGGCGCCGCCGTCTCTGATCCGGCGCTCGTCATCAACACACTTCGTGGCCTGAACAACAAATTTAGCCAGGCCATAGCTGTCCTCACCACCATGTCCCCACCTCCCACCTTCCTCTACACCAAGTCATATCTGCTGCAGGAGGAACACCGGATCAGTCACTCTCTACAGATGGAGGCACAGACGGCACTGCTCGCGGGTGCCACCAACCCCACAACGCCCAAGCCCGCGGCACCGGCACTTCCCCGTCATCTGGCTCCAACCACGGCGCCAACGATCGCCGCAAGAAGCGCAAGGCTTCTGACGGCCGCAACCGCCAGAACAACGTGGCCAGTCAAGGCGTCCCACCTGGTGGACAAAACATGCACCCCGGCGCGGCGCCACCACCATGGGCCTCGGCCTACAACCCTTGGCACGGTGTCGTCTAGGCCTGGTCGATGAACGTCTAGCGCCCCAGCGTCCTCGGTTCGAGGCCAGGCGTCAGTCCGCCACAAGCCATGGCGGCGCTCTCGGCTCCTACTCCGACCGTGGACTCCACCTACTACTCCAGCGCCTCGAGTTCCCTGTCGACCGGCTTCTACTCGGCGCTCAACGGCATGTCCATCCAGAACTCCGGAGGCGGTGGCGGCGATTGGTTCCTCGACACTGGAGCCACAGCACACATGGCTTCAAATCCCAGTATCCTCACCTCTCTTCAATCCCCCACTATTCATCGTCATATTATTGTCGGCAATGGCTAAATCCTCCCAACTCAGTCCACTGGCCACACCACAATACCCACCACTGCTTATCCCCTTCAACTACGCAATGTTTTAATTGCTCCTCAAATTGTTAAGAACCTCATTTCTGTGCGTGCTCTAACGCGTGACAACTCTGTTTCTGTTGAATTTGATCCATGGGGCTTTTCTATCAAGGACCTACGCACCCGGATGGCGCTCCTCCGATGTGACTTCTCCGGCGAACTTTACCCACTTCGCCCATCTTCAAGCACACCGACGCGCTCTCCGACTGCTCTCCTTGCATCCACCGACAGCTCGCTCTGGATGCGCGCCTCGGCCACCCTGGACACGGCACGCTCCAGCAATTGTCACGCTCCATAGGTTTCACTTGCTCCAAGTCTAGTCCTCACACATGTGAAGCCTCTGCCATTCACTGAGTCCAATAATGTTTCGCATATTCTTTTTCAACTTCTGTATTGTGATGTATGGACGTCACCTATCATAAGCAATTCTGGCTACAAGTACTACCTTGTCATTATGGATGATTTTTCACATTACGTTTGGACCTTTCCCTTGCGCCACAAATTAGACGTTCTACCCACCCTTATCTCCTTCCATGCCTTTGTGCGCACTCAATTTCAGGTCCCTATCATGTGTCTCCAAACTGACAACGGTCGTGAGTTTGATAACTCAGCGTCACGCGCATTCTTTGCCACACATGGCATTGTGCTACGACTCACGTGCCCATACACATCACAACAGAACGGTCGTGCGGAACACGTCCTACGAACGCTCAATGACGACATTCGTTCCTTGCTGTTCCAGGCATCCATCCCCTCTAGCTTCTAGCCTGACGCCCTGGCCGCCTCCACCTACCTGCTAAATCGGCGACCATGCCGGCCTCGCCACAACGCAGTCCCCTTCGAGCTGCTGTTTGGGTCACCACCCGATTACAATCACCTCCGAGTCTTTAGGTGCCTTTGTTACCCAAACACCACATCTACTGCCCCTAACAAACTTTCACCGCGATCTGTGCGCTGCATATTCCTTGGATACCCCCTCGATCAAAAGGGATACAAGTGCTACAATCCAGTTACCAAACGGGTGCTCATCTCACGACATGTCTACTTCGATGAAACATGTTTTCCATTTTCGCAGGCACAAACGTCGCAGCCACAGGAGGCACCCCCATGTCCGACATGCCTCCCAGACATGGTTCCGATCCCTATCAAGCACCGGTCGGCTCGACGCGCAGCACCAGCAATACAGCGCGGCGCTGCAACAACACCCCCTCATTCGCCTGAGGCTCGGGTGAACCCCAGTGCTGCACCTCCATCACAACCTGCAACCTCGTCATCCACGCACGACGCGTCGACGGTCCCGCAAGCTGTGCCCCTGCACGGTGCCTCAACATCGACCCCGGCCACCGCCTCGACATCAAGCTCATCACCTGTGCAGGCACCGGCTTCACCTCGAGGGCCGGCTGCCGCGCCACCGCAGCGACACCCGATGGTCACGCGTGCGCAAGCTGGGATTCACAAGCCTAATCCCAAGTATGTGCACGTGGCCACCACGCCTGCACCAGCACCTCCACCGACCGGAGTCCGTGCCGTGCTCCGAGACCCAGAGTGGCTGGCTGCGATGCAAGAAGAGTTCAACGCCCTGCAAAACAACAACACGTGGACACTTGTGCCGCGCCCCGCTCAGGCCAATGTGATCACCGGGAAGTGGCTCTTCAAGAACAAGTTGAATCCTGACGGTACACTGGAACGCCGCAAGGCACGTTGGGTTGTTGGAGGCTTCTCCCAACGCCCCAGCATCGACTTCCATCAGACGTTCTCCCCGGTGGTGAAACCAGCGACTGTGCGCACAGTCCTCCACCTCGCGGCAACACGACGATGGACAGTGCATCAACTCGACATCAAGAACGCATTCCTCCACGGTGATCTTGCCGAACGAGTGTACTGTCATCAACCTGCAGGCTTCGTCGACCCAGACTGCCCCAACCACGTCTGCCTGCTTGTCAAGTCCTTGTATGGACTCAAGCAAGCGCCGCGAGCGTGGTTTCAGCGTCTTGGCAATCACCTCCGCAGCATGGGCTTCATTGCCTCCGGCTCCGATAGCTCCTTGTTCATCTTCCAGCGTGGTGATCAGGTGGTGTACCTCCTCGTGTACGTCGGCGACATCATTCTAACAGCTTCGACGACCACCACTCTGCGGCGTGTCATTGACCAACTGCGTCATGTCTTCGCGCTCAAGGACCTTGGTGAACTTCGTTTCTTCCTCGGTGTCCAAGTCTGTCGCGATGCAACTGGGTTCTACCTCAACCAAGCCCAGTACATCGAAGACATTCTGGAGCGCGCCGGCATGTCCAACTGCAAACCTGCATCCACACCTATGGAGGCCAAGCCGAAGCTGTCTGCAACCGATGGCGAGCCTGCATCCGACCCCACCTTCTACCGCAGCATCACCGGCGCACTCCAGTACCTAACACTCACGCGCCCGGACATTGCTTATGGGGTGAACCAGGCCTGCCTCCACATGCACGCACCTCGTGACGTACACTGGAACCTCGTCAAGCGCATTCTCCGTTATCTGCGTGGCACCATCAACCACGGCATCAAGATATCGGCAACACCATCGACTGCCCTCAAGGTCTACTCCGATGCCGACTGGGGAGGGTGTCCCGACACACAGCGATCAACGTCTGGATACTGCGTCTTCCTCGGTGATTCCCTTATGTCATGGTCGTCGAAGAGGCAAACAACGGTGTCGCGCTCCAGCGCTGAAGCAGAATACAGGGCGGTGGCCAACGCCGCCGCGGAATGCTGCTGGCTACGCAACCTTCTTCGCGAGCTCCATGTTACCATCGACAAGGCAACGGTGATTTACTGTGATAATGTTTCTGCAGTTTAT
>Ga0182004_10003564_pt1 | contig 12396 bp, 6 predicted proteins | sample Sormic07211540_1_FD_120479 | JGI IMG/M metagenome (GOLD analysis project Ga0182004, IMG submission 120479) | Endophyte microbial communities from Sorghum bicolor roots, Mead, Nebraska, USA - 072115-40_1 MetaG | ecosystem: Host-associated > Plants > Roots > Unclassified | place: USA: Nebraska... | reverse complement strand
TATAAATAAATAATATTGTTGAGATGATGAATATGAAAATAAAGTGGATTGTGATTTGGGGTTGGTGGGTGTGGGGGGGTGGGGGAGGGGGGGGGCTATTATTAATATCATATGATATTGATACTATATTAAAATTTTAACCTTTAGTTACTAATTTCTCTTGATTTGCTACCTTTGTTCTTATTTTTCTGCAGCGTGCACTGATCTCAGTTTCTTAGCCTTTTGCAAACAACATGATACCAAGATTTGTTTCTGATACTTTCTTCCATTTTTCAGCTGTTGGACCTGAGTGGCATTCTTACTGTCTTCTTCTGTGGAATAGTAATGTCACATTACACTTGGCATAATGTGACAGAAAGTTCTAGGGTTACCACTAAGTATGTCTTTTCTGGATTCAGCTTTTCTAGCAAAAAATTATAGTTCTAACATTATGTATACTAATTGCTGATTTTCCCTTTCCATGCTGCAGACATACTTTTGCAACTTTATCATTCATTGCAGAAATTTTCCTCTTCCTCTATGTTGGGATGGATGCATTGGACATTGAGAAGTGGAAGTTAGCTAGTAGCAGGTACCTTTCGCTGTTGGAATGATTGATATTTTAAGACCTAGATATACCAACATAGATAACATACTAGTAAGAAAATTTCTGCTGTGTCATCAGTTATCTTGAACAAACTACATGTATCAGCTATTGACTCTGCATCCAGTTAGGCTGATGTTATGTCAGTCCTGAACTAAAATGTTCTTGTTATACTGGTTCTGTTGTTGGCAAGAGGAACCTGTATTCTTTCTTTTTTATTTAGAGATTCTTCAGTGAACCAGAATACCAGATCCTTCAGGTTTCTATTAACTGTTCGGCAAGTGAGCACCAATGAGTGACCCACAACATCAGCTCCCAGTGGACATCTTTTGTCCTTACTTTCTAAAAGGACGCCCCACCCTCTCCTAAATTAATATATACTTTTTGTCCTATGATGCAGTCCTAAGAAACCGATTGCTTTAAGTGCAATTATATTGGGCTTGGTTATGGTTGGAAGAGCGGCCTTTGTATTCCCTTTGTCGTTCCTATCCAACCTAAGTAAAAAGGAGGCCCGTCCAAAGATCTCCTTCAAGCAACAAGTTAGTACTAATCTTTTTCTCATTCTTCTGCCATTGTGCCCCTCTGGAAACCTGAAAGAGCTAACGATGCTGGTATTTATTTTCCTTTAGGTAATCATATGGTGGGCTGGTCTCATGAGAGGAGCAGTGTCAATTGCACTTGCCTATAACAAGGTGATGTTTGTAGCGAATTCTCATCTGCTTTGAACCTACTACCAGATTTTTACATATCTTTGCTTGAGCATTTATACGCTCTTATTTATACTAGTCCATGTAAACTTTTGCAGTTTACATCATCTGGTCATACTGAAGTCCGAGTTAATGCTATCATGATCACTAGCACAGTTATTGTTGTTCTATTCAGCACAATGGTAAGCCTGCTATATCTTATTATTAACTTGGACAGCTGTTCTTCATATATATGCATATGTTACACAGTCCAGCACAAAACATGACATTGAAACCATGGGTATAATAATAACACATTACACATGTGATGTTTTTCATATTTGTTTCTTCATGCTGTATGTGAATATGCAAATAGAATTAAAGGTCCATACACATGAATCAACTAGTTTGCTTTTTTACCTTTGACAAAAATGAAAGTACTACCATCTATATCTCTTATAAAGATAAACCCCACTAGCTATCTCTCTTATCATGCAAAGTGTCCACATCAGCATCCACTAGAATATCTCACTAGCACATAGCACATTCAACTATCTCTCATGCAAAGTGTTCACATCAGCATCCACTAACACATACCATTATGTCTTCATTCAAGCTATTCACATTAGCAAACCACATCATTTATCAACATATATTGCTGCATTATGAACACCATATATATACATCTCTCGATTCTTAGTGATTAACACTCTAACCTACTTATATTACTTCTTCATACCCGCGGCATACGCCCGGGGAATCCTCCTAGTTTTGCTAATTTGTATGCCATCATTGAATTCAGGTTTTCGGTCTGCTGACCAAGCCACTGCTTAGTCTCCTGATCCCACCAAGGACTGGCTTGAACACGTCATCTCTGCTCTCCAGCCAGTCTATTCTGGACCCACTTCTTACTAGCATGGTGGGGTCTGACTTTGACGTAGGACAGATCAACTCCCCTCAGTACAACCTCCAGTTTATTCTCACTGCGCCAACTCGCTCTGTCCATCGCCTTTGGCGCAAGTTTGATGATCGGTTCATGCGCCCAATGTTTGGGGGGAGAGGTTTCGTTCCCTTTGTGCCTGGTTCGCCGGTGGAGCGGAGCGTCCCTGAACCTCACCTGGGCACTGTGACAGAGGCTGAGCATAGTTGAAATAAGGCAAGAGAGATGTAGACAATTTTCTGTAGATCTTCAGACAGATACCACTCATACTCCTATTTTGTTCTCAGAATCCATTGGTGTAAATTGTTGTAGTATCTTGTGCAGATAGTTTCTGTAGAGCTACACAAGCTGCTGTAAATTTCTGGGAGGCACTCCCAACTGTAGATTACCACAATTCATCTGTAAATTTCAATGTTCAAGAAGAAGAATCACATGCTAGCATATTGGCATGTTTTTTTTATATAATAGTATAATTGTGGGCTGGTACAAACAGTCTCTCTTTTTCGTGAACTGAAGTTATCATGTCTCAAACGATGTTGAGTCTGGTCTTAGTTTTTGTCACGGTGGATATATACATTTACCCCAAGACTGTTAAATGTGGAAAAACAAGATTGTCAAAAACTCAGTGATTTTCCCTGTACATTCCCCTGGTTTTAAGATGAAAGAGGCTAACCTCCTGCCTCTTCCTCGGAGCAAAATCCTTGAGTTTGATGGTAAGTTGTTTTTAGCTTTGTCCTAAATTAAACTTATTTAGTTTTGACTAAAGTTATAAAAAAAAATATATAAACATCTATTAATATATTTCTTATAGACTTAATAAAAGTTAGACTGATTTTACTTGGGTCCTATTTGGATCCATTAGCGGCTAATAGTTAGCTAGCTAATATGCCACAACTAATATTAGGTGCTATTAGCTAGCTTTGTTCAACTAGTGAAATAGTTTTTAGTTTGGTATTCAACTAATAATTAGCTAAGGGCCTGTTTGGATGATGTGGTTTTTGAAAAACTGTAATATCACAAAACAGTGGTTTTATAAGCCAAAGAGATAAAACCGTGATTAGAAAAAACAGGTCATGAGTGGAGTTTATAAAACTTCAAAAAGACTACAATTGTGACAAAACTATGGTTTTAGAGATTACAAGATTTGTTGCATCCAAACACCTGTTACCTTTCAAAAAAACAAAGTATTTTGTAAAAGCATGGTATTTCTCCAATACTTTAAAAACACTTTCATCCGAACAGGGCCAAACTATTAGCTAGACTTGTTTGGATCCAAGGAGTATCTTCTTGATCCAAAACAGAGCCTTAGACAAAGTATTTGCGCCATCTGCTTGCGATAGTCCATGCCTCAGGTCGCCACGATTTTCATCCGTGATCGAGTTTCTTCTTACTAAATTCTACTAAGGCAGAGATACAAAAATGTTACCCTATCCATTCGAAAGTATAAAGGTTTTGACTTTTCTAGATACTTAGCTTTTATTATGCATTTAGATATATACTATGTCTAAATATTAAAAAGTCAAAAACATCTACAAGCGGCATCTAATTAGTTCGGTATATGTATTGATTTGATTGCTATAACATGAGAAAAGAGTCCATTTCTTTTTCTTTTCTTTTTGCAATAACTCTATGCTTCGTTTAGTGTTCAAACAAAAAATATGAGAATCTCGCACTAAACTATGTCATAAAACTGCAAAAAAAATTGGAGACGTTTTCAAAAAAAAAAAGAAGAAATGAATAAATTCAATATAAAAGTATTTTATCGGACCAATGACTCATGTCTTACCAAGACATTATTCTACCAATCCACTTATGAACATATATTACGCAAGATTACATAAAAACACTATAGACTCCCCCTCTACTCAAACCAGGAAAGTGTATTCCCAAACGAGCGCGAGAGAGAGAGAAGGTAAAAAACCTAGAGAAGCAATGGCATCGAAATTATCATGTAATTGGGTCGATGAACCCTCTAGCTTTATTCTAGAAGATTTGATAAATGATGTAATTTTGTTTGGAGATTAATAAAGTGCGCCAAATAGCTTTCCTCAAAAAAAAAAAGAGAGGAAAAGGTTGGAAATGCACCCGGAAAGTGGCCGCAGGCGCACAGACGCCGCAGAAGATCCTCGGTCCCCCTGACCGCAACCATTTCGAGTCTCGAGAGACGAGACCGTTACACCCCCCGCCTCGCCTCTCGCCCCTCCCCCGCCTTCGGAGCGGACGAACCAGCGAACCGCGCGCCCGCTCATCTCTCCCCTTCCTCCGTCCTCCCCCACCGAATCCATCCACCGACGAATCACCTCCCACCCCCATGGATCGCTTGTCGCGGCCGGCGAGCCCGGGCGGCGGCGGGCTGGGGTACGCGTCGCGGCGGGGCCTGTACGCGCAGACCGCGTCGCATCACCACCAGGCCGGCGGCGGCAGCGCGCAGACGTCGCCCGGTGGATCCCCGAAGGAGCTGTCCCCAGTCCACCGCCACGCGCGGGCCGGGTCCCTTGGCGGCGCCGGGACGGCCTCCACCGCGGGCCGCCGCGCGGGGGTCGGCACCGGCGCCGGCGCCGGTGCCCGCGCGCAGAACGCGCGCGCCGCCGCGCAGCGCCTCGCGCGGGTCATGGGCGGCGCCGGCGGGGACGGCGGCAGCGGGAGCGACGACGACGACGACGGCTACGAGCTTTCTGGTCCCCCCATCGAGCTCTCCAACACCCCGCGCCGCACCTCCACCCGATCCCCTTCCCCCTCGGTAACCATCGTGTCCATGCGGTGGCATTTGGCTCTTGCATGTGATTTTGTAGTGCATACTCTGCGATGCTTCTCGATTCTCAATACGACCTGTGTGTGCGATCCGCTAAGTGGTGGCGTGCAATTCTGTGCATTTTAGATAGGCCGTTACCTTGCGGATCAGACGCAGGTGGGCCGGCCGCCGTCGCTGACCAACCGCTACACGGCTGGGAAGTCGGTCCCCATGATCCCGTCGATCAAGCGGCCGGCGACCAGCGGTGCGGGGGCTGGTGCGGGGGCCGGTGCTGGTTCAGAGTCGCCCATGCCGAACCGAAGGGAACAGAGGTAAGGACTGTCCTGCTCTCAAGTATTAGTTATTGTGCCCCCCCATGAATGACACAAGACAGATTTCGTGGTGCAATACGTTAATACATTTTGCGAGCATCTTCATTGTGGGCCTGTCTGGAGTTTTTCCAATTATCCAAAAGTTCTGCTGTCTCGATTTAGTCTGTCATGCTATGATATCTTGATTCCATGTCTCTGCTGGAGGCAGATGATTAGTTTTCCCGTGCTTTTTGGTTGCTAGTTTGCTTTGAGGCTATGACTTATCTTCCAAGCACGATGTTGTGGCATGGTGGTTGTGGATCAAAAAGACTGCAGAGTTGATAGTGGCGACCCACAGTCAGCTGAGTCTGTTCACCGTCACCTCACTGGAGCTGTGGTGGACTCGGGAGAGAGGTAGACAGGAAGATAGGAGGATTTTTTTTTCTCATTGCTGGCTTTGAGGACTAGGAACACATCACTTTGGTTTATATAACATCAACTGTTCTCCTTCCGAAACACCTATTAGTTTTGCTAAACTAATAAACCTATATACCTGGATTGCCTAATCCAAATTCAAAGCAATCTAATCACCTAAAGTACTGAAGATAACTGAAGCCGATATTTCAGGCCGTGATAGGCTTCTTGTTGTGCCTGCTTTAGGTCCTGCCATACATAACACACTATCTATTCATCGTGTTGAAGTTTCCCAGACGCAGGAACTGTGCTAAATAAATATCAAAGCAATAGAACTGTGTTAATTCTTCAAGTTATTAGTGACAATGCAACTTTAATAGTGGAGTAACTTGATGCTGAATTTGAGATGTTGGTGCCTTATTACCATGAGCATTGCGACAGAAGTCACAAATCATGATTCTGCTGATATGGCGTTGCTTGCTTCTGAAACTTACCAAAAGGTCCATAAGGCAATGAAGTGGATTCAAATGCACCAACACGTTTAATATGAACTAATCATTTGAGCAATTGTAAATAGGATATGTTATTATTGGATAGCATAAAGTCCAAAACTGGGGTTTTCTGAGACAGCATTTGTCTGGAATGATTAGCAATCAAACGTTTGCAACTTTTTTTTCTCTCTAATAATGAAAGGAATCTAAGAAGACTTGTACAAACCTTTTCAATAACACTCATCGATTGAATTGCACTTGACTAAAAACGTTTTTTAGAAAATTTAGTCATGGTTACTTTTTTGGCGTTCCTTTCAGAATTATTCTATCTATGATCTGTCAGTGTTAGTTATGTAAGTATTTGTTTTTTTTATTTAAAAGAACCTTTTGATACATGCTGTCTTTGCATTCTTGGTTCTCAATGATCACTTGGTAAGTAATATAGGCTACATCATTCTTAGGAGATCAGTTGATCTTGGAAGCTCATTGAGAGGTCGCCGTACATCACCTTCTCCTAATGATGAGGTAATTTCTTTCATGAATTCAAGTTTTATACAGAATCTTAAATTATTAGTGCTACGATCTCTGTAACATTCTATTTACTGCTTGCGGGGTTAACCTTCAATATGAGTCATCTCTCCTCCATGCTACAATTCTTGTCTAACCAATGTTATGGATACTGTCAACACATCTGTCAGTCATTTACCTAATTAGTTTTTTTTTTCTCTTAATCTGCACTGCCACTGTGGTTCTTCATTTCTTATGTCCATGCTTTGCAGATTAACACACTTCAAGTGGAAAGTGAAAGCATGTATGACAAAGTGAGATACATGATTCTATTTTCTTTCATAGTTTAACATATTGGAAGCAATCAACCTTGTTTTTATCTTACCTGCTTCTTCCCAGCTTCAGCTTGCAGAAGAAAGGTCTGATGACGGAGATGCCAAATCCATGCACATGGAGAGAGAGGTCTTTTCTGTGATAAAATGCTGACTAAATCTTTGCTTCTGATATTACTTGATTGAATCATACTGTCCTATTTTTTAGTTTTTAACTTAATGACTGGATGTATGCTAGTATGATTTTGTTTGGATTTATGCGAAAATTATCATGTTTTGCATTTACTATATTTATTTCTGAACTTCAGGATTCTGATATTGGCGACGCAGTAGAAACAGAGCCAATTTTGATTAGCAGGTATGTCAGTTACTAAAAATATGCTACTTATTGCTGTTGCCTGCTTTGTATTTTAAACCATATTTTCAATTTGGCTCTCAGGAAAGACGCAGCACTAGAACAAAGAAAGGTATGTTTCCATAGAAAGCTTCTCCTGCTAAAAGTTTTGAGGGAACACTAGAGAGAGAGGTTTGCTTTTGTTTGAGTCACTTTTGATTATTACAGTGTGCACTATAGTTATTCACTTATTTGTGATCAATTTTTGCATACTAGTTTTGTTCGAGCTTGATGCCTATTTTGCTCTTAGATTGCTATGCGAATTGCTTCGCGAAGGTCCAGCAGTGCAAGCTGTAATGAGATTGCAACCCTTAAGTCAGAAGCAAAGGTGTATTGGACTTTTCCTTCAATCTGGTTATCCATTGCTGAACGAATTTTCCAGAGTCATCTTTTGCAAAACTTTATTTACAATTTGTGATAGGTTACTAGCAATGTTACGTCTGTACCTCGGAGGATGAAAAGTGCTAGATCAGAACTGAGATCTCTTCAGGCCACAGCCAACAGAATGATCCTGTCACAGGAAGAGCTGGTGTGTACGTTGGTTACATAATCACAATATGAGCACTTTTGTCTGTGGCTTATCAATGTAATTGTTCATTAAATTCCTTAATCAGGAGGAGGTGGTGCTAAAGAGGTGTTGGCTGGCCCGCTACTGGACATTATGTTCTAAACTTGGTACCAAGATCACTTTTGCACTGTTTATACTCCTTTACGATGAGGGAGTATTCCCAGTTGCCAAAATAATGTTTCAAATATTGTGTGTTCTTGAATTAACATATTGAAACAGCAACTAGCAGCCATTGTAATTTGTAACTGCTAGCTCAACCTTAGGACCATGGACTAGGATGCATAATTATCTAACCCTGTTTGTCCTTTCGTGTTCACACCACACATTTTTTGCTACTGTTTCACTTAATTTCCATTTAAACACTAGTGCTGTCTGGTCACTCATAAAGTTTGAACTTGTAATCTCTCTTGTTCTTTTTCATAATAAATTCACTCAATATTTCCCCTAAAAAGAAGATCAATGTCAATTTCCAATTTTATATGTTCCATGAAAAAAATGTGTCTCATCAATGAGCAAGCAGACAATTTTTTTAATATATAAATTGTTATATAGTGTCTGGTTTTGGCTAATGGTGAGTTTCCCTCCTTAGGGATACATTCTGATATTGCTGAAGACAAAAAAGAATACTGGTCCTCATTTGCACCGCGTGCACTTGAAGCAGTCCTATCAATTGGGCAAAAGGCAAGAGATGGAACTTTATCAGGTGATCAAAAGCTATCTTTAATTCTTCTTGTTTTGATATTTTACTTCTATGAAGCTGTTGATATGAGAAGAATATGTTCCACTTACTATGCAAGTACTTCATTATCTCTATTGTCTAAACATGGAGATGAGACCCAGATTCCCCACACGTCATGACACAATTTGACAAGTAATAATTGAAAAACCTTCAGTAGTATTCTTTTTTTATAGAGTGATTTGATTGTGACTAAATGAAACAACATGGTCAATTTCTACATGCTAGAAATTTGGAAACAACGTCAATTGAGTTGCTCAGATTTGAGACTCTATTCTCATCTTCTGGCTGCAAAATAGGATTTATTTGCACTTTATGTTTGTACCGTGCAGTGTAAAGGAGCCTTTTTGCTATGTGTACTAAAAAAGTCTCATCTGAACGGCTGATGTTAGTAGTTTTACTGCTTTTAGAATAGTCTCAGAAGATGAAAGGATGACTAAGTGTATCAGATTTCATGCACGACCTCAGTCACATAGCCCTGTTCTTTTCTCATAGTTCATGTGGTGACAGATAATGCTGACATGGAGAGCAGAAGCAAAATGTCTGATGTAAATGACATATCTAGTGATGGCAATGTTGAGACCATGCTTTCAGTTGAGAAAGGATTACGTGAATTGGCTTCACTCAAGGTTTTTCTCAAACTTGAATTGTGTGTATGGACCTATATGCTACCTCAAAGTTTCAACTGCATGTCTGCACGTCAGCATGATCAATTTAACAGAGACATGATTCTCACTGTATAAATTTCGTTTTGCGTGTATTAATTTCTGTACATGATTTCCTAGAATGTGAAACCTATTGCCTGCCACCTCTCATACAGTTCCATTCTAGTTAAATTGTTCAGAATATTTTGGATTTTGTTGTGCCACATCAGGTGATATGGAAAAGTGGATTATCCAAATTCAGAATCCTACTGCTACTAGAGTGACTGGTCCATCTCTGTAAAGTATATAGAAAATGCAACATATATGAGATTTAGTTAGCTTTTGCATATTCTCAGAAAATGACATTACTATACTTCTGCTTTTGTTCATAGTTTAGTAATAATAAATTCATATTTCCTTTGAAGGTAGAGGATGCAATCATGCTTACTTTGGCCGAAAATCGACATATCAAACCTCTCTCAGGTGGCTTTTGCAAAATGTACTCAGTTCTTATTCTTTCATCTTACTAATATTTTATGTACAATATTTCCCTGGACCACCAATAGATAGCCATAATTGGTCCTTTTCGTTAACGAAGATAAACCCACAGAAGTAATGATCTTGGTTTCTTTTGTTCACTATAACGAGAAGCTTAATTTCTGAGACTCAATGAGATGATAATATTTGCATTTGTGGCATGTAGCTTAACTTGCACAATGTTGAGCCGCTTCTGAGAAATAATGCATAATTCACTTGTAAAAAGTGTTATCGTATGGAGTAATGTTACTGGATGAATAGTTTTTACCTTTTGATATGGATTGAGCTTCCATTACAGGCCAAGCTTCTGAGGGTAGGAGCCCTTCTGAGTCATTAGGTTGGCTGTTCTGTCAGTACTTTTGTATCCATGACCTTTGAAGAACACCATATCAATTCACTTTCCTAATTGTGTGTCTGACATATTTCCTTGTCCTAGAGTTAAGTGCGGATGAGCGAGAGGATGTACGCTTCAAGCAGGTAACAGACTATGTTATGTTACTCAAAATTTACTTCACACTGGCCACCATTAATATTCTTTTTTGTTTCATTGTTAAATAATATAGAATGAAATACACTAACAAACCATAAACTTGTTCTATGGTGTCGTCTAGATCACTAAACTCTTAGATACATTGTCACTCTAGGTCCAAATCAGCATGTGTTTGTTTATGTGGTACTCTTTGCTAAGAGAGATGTCTCTCTCCTTGTACAAGAGAGATGTCTCTCTAATCACATGCTGATATAGTGGGGTTTGGACCTTGAGTGGCACAGACTCTGATCTGCAATATTAAGAGTTTAGGGAGATGAATGACACCATGGTACAAGTTTAAGGATTGTTAGTGCATTTGACTCTAATAAAATTACAGCATCATTGGAAGTTAATATATAATCACAAAAAACTTTTAATTTCATGTTAGTGTCCATTATGTGCTTAAAAAACTTGATTAAGTTAGTAAAGAGAAATGTAAAATAAATATTATGTGAAAACACTTCATGGCTTTGCTTTTCGTTATCTGGTAAGCTTTTTATTCAGTGTCCTCTTATTTTGACTTCCAAGATACACTACAGGCATGGTTGACCTATTTCTGGAGGAGGGCCAAAAATCACAACATAGAAGAAGATATAGCTGATGAGCGGCTACAGTTTTGGATAGAACAAATCAATCACCCAGTTACTACGAGTGACGTAATAGAAGGTAGATTATATTCAATCATTTCAATAGTGAAACCTGAATAATACCATGATCTTTCTCTTTTTGAGTGCTCAGTTGGATCTACTATTTTAGTTTAATGCATGTTCTCTCCACCCGATGCCTTGCTAAATTCAAAATTTTGAAGTCACGATGAATTCATTATGATTGGTTTTCCCACAATCATGTATTAAAACCATAGAGGACTCGGCAAGCTGAAATTCAAATTTGAGGTCAATGAGACCATTATTGATTGTCCTTTTTTTTTCTTTGCAAACATGTAAAAAGTTGAGAGAGGACTCCACGAGCTGAAGAAGCTGGGAATCGAGTCTCATCTGTGGGATGCGACGAGGAAAGCTCAAGCTCTGGATGATGATTTAAGCAACCACGGGAGTCCAACTGGATCTGAAGCTTAGGAAACAAATTTAGCAAATGCATAAACATGGAGCGAGGCTCTATTGCCGATTTTGTGCCGTCAGAGGCCCTAGAGCCCTCCTGATATTCTTTTCGTGTTGTTAATGTCCCTTTGCTTTGTAACATATTGAACTTTGATAAAATATATATACATATATCCGGTAATCCTTTCTTTTGAGTTATCTATTTTCTGCATTCTGCTACATGCTAATTTATCTGTGAAAGCAAAAGGGGTTAATCATGGAGCCATCGTGATGCTTTGCTCTCCATCAGGTAACTCTACTTCAACAAAAAAAATATATTATGCATTGCTTGATTTCCTTTTTCCTTTTTGCAACAATGGTGGTGCTCTATTCTTTTTAGGAGCAAAAAGCGTACCAAAGCAGCTTCCAGGGTTATTAAGCGTAGCAATGATCGGAGGAGCCTTGTATCACACACTGACGATCCTGCAGGCTGCAGCTGCACTCCCCCATCCTGCAAGCCACCATGTCCACCGAGACGCCGTCGGCGGCGGCGAGCCAGCGGCGACGGCAGTGCGCGGCAGCAGTGGCAGCCGCGGCCGCGGCCTGCCTCGCGCCTCTGGTCGTGTTCCTGGCGGTGCTCGTCCTCGTGCCGTCCCTCATCCCGCGGCTGCTCCTCCGTCCGCACCACGTCGTCCCCTACGTCGCGTCCGGCGAGCTCCGCGCCCTGGCCTTCGACGCCGCGGCCTCGGCCGTCGCGTACAACCTCTCCGCCGTGCTGCGGTTCGACGGCCCGCCGAGCCTGCACGCGCGCCGGTACACGGGGGTCAGGGCCGCGCCGTTCTACGCAGGGCAGGAGCTCGGCGCCGCCGCGGCGCTGCCGGGGTTCACGCAGCGCAGCGGTGGAGGCGACGCGCTGCCGGTGGCGTGGGCCGGCGTGCAGCGCGTGCCGCCCGGCC
>Ga0182004_10003563_pt1 | contig 12399 bp, 12 predicted proteins | sample Sormic07211540_1_FD_120479 | JGI IMG/M metagenome (GOLD analysis project Ga0182004, IMG submission 120479) | Endophyte microbial communities from Sorghum bicolor roots, Mead, Nebraska, USA - 072115-40_1 MetaG | ecosystem: Host-associated > Plants > Roots > Unclassified | place: USA: Nebraska... | reverse complement strand
TCATCTCAGTCTCACACCACGGCACGGCTTATAGCTCCACACGGTCCAATGTGTCTGCAGAGAAACACACTGGAGTTTGTTTATCCTCGTGCTTAGTTGATTAAACAACCATCTCAAAACAAATTTGATTAAACAGCTGCAGCAGGTACTGTAGTTCGCGCCTTCGCGGCAATGATGATTCGTTCTAGATCAACCGGTAATCTAGACATACCCACATGGTGTTCTTAAAATGTACGTATATAACCGCTCTATGATCGATCGATAGGCGGTGGTTGCACATCTAGCGCATGATGAACCGCATTATTTGGACATGATTGTCACAACAGTGGATGCTTGTAACAAAAGGTTAGTTATACCAGGTGCAAAAGACAGGCCACAAGTTGCACGAGACAGTGCCTGCTATATCCACGGTGTCCACGCGGACTCTGTCACTCGCATTGCAGCCAGCACATGTTAGTTCGCGATGTATGGAGAAACAAAGACGAGATGTTAAATTAAGATTAAAGAAATACGTGACATATAAAAGGGCAGCAAGCCACACGGACATTTCAGGAACCTTAGCTCTTCACTGCTTGATCGATCCATCCCTTCTCGCATCACACCCATCCAACATTCCGGTTCCGATCCATGGCTGCCCATCTGCGATCCATCAGCTTGCCCACACGGCCGCACTCCCTGGTCCTCAAAGCCGAGCAGGAGCTGCAGCGCCTCAGGTCCTGCTGCGTTTCGGTGTCGCCGCCGCCACCAGCGCACGCCCTGCGCGCTCTGCTCCATGACCTCAGCGACCTGCACGAGTACGTCGAGGAGGTCGTCCGCCTGCCCACCAACTGGGACGCGCTCCGCCTTCCCCGGCACCGGCGGCTCGTGGAGGGCGAGCTGGAAGCGTCGGTGACGCTGCTGGACCTGTGCGGCGCGGCGCGGGACGGCCTCGCCGACGCCAAGGAGCAGGTCCGGGACCTGCGCTCGCTTCTCCGCAGACACCGCCGCGCGGCGAACAGCAGCCACGGAGCACCACGCCGAGGCGGTGTCGACGCCGCTGCTGCCAGTGTCAGTGCCAGGGCGGCGGAGGCGTGTGCCGTGCCGCTGAAGAAGGTGGCCAGGGCGATCAGGCGGGAGTCCGGCAGGTGTGCGGGTGCTGCCGCCCTTGACACCACCAGGGACGATCTCGGTTGCGGCGGCGCGCAGCCGAGGCCGCTGGCGATGCTGGCGGAGGTCAGGGAGCTCACCGTCTGCGTCCTGCAGTCGTCCATGGACGCTCTGCTTCGGCAGGTCGTCGTCAGGCCGCCGAGCGCCGGCAAGTGGTCGCTCGTGTCGAGAGCCTTGGCGCACAACAGGAGCTGGTCGTTCGGGTCCGGGGAAGCTCGGGAAGGCGCTGCTCGTCGTGCTAACGCCGACGATGAATTGGTGTCGGGCTCTTTCGGCGCCATCAAGGACGTTGCAGGTGGCGACGGGCCGTTGGATGCTCGGAGCCATTTGCAGTCGCTGGAGGGCTGCATCGAAGGCCTTGAGGATGGATTAGAGCGCCTGTTTAGGAACCTTATCAGCAGCAGAGTTTGCCTCCTGAACTGTGTTAGTTTGTGATGCCGTGATTTATTACTTTGACAGCTTCGCGATCGACAGCCATCCATCTTTTTTTAAAGGATTGCTTATCATTAGTGTTCTGCTCCTCCTTTATACGCATAATAAACAACCTATTGCCAATTATTATCACAGTTTTAGCCAACAATTTTTATGCTTCGCAAGAACTGAGACACGCCAAACACTGGCTAAAACACATGGTAAACAAGGCATTCAACAGGGCAGCTAAAAAAAGCTCTGAAACTATTACAGGGGTCGTCGTCCAGGCCAACCGAATAACGACCACGGTCAACGAACCGCCGACCAGGGCGTGTCCAGGGCTGCCTGCCACCTTTGGGCCCCGTCCCATGCCCCCGCTAAAATACTCCAAGCCGCTGGGCCGCCGGGGCCCACCCACCGCCGTCGCCATCCTCCCGCGCCCCTCGGCCCCGCCGGCCGGCGCCGCAGATGGGCCAGCCGCGGCGGCGCGGCTACCCGCACGGGCACGGCCGCCACCACCGGTGCCCGCGCCGCATTGCGCTGCCGGCGGCCGGGCTGGGCCTGCTCTTTCTCGCCGTCTCGCTCCTCTCCGTCTCACTCCTCTCCGCGCCGCCGCTCGCCGACCCGCGCACGGGCCTCGGCACTTCCTCTTCCTCCCGACGGTTCCTCCGCCGCTATCCGGTATGGACGGACCCTAGCTCCTCGCCTCGTCAGTCTTGTCCGTGCTTCCCGATCTGATCGTTTCTCTCTTTCTCCATTACTCTATATGAGCCTGCAGACAAACGGCTCCGGCGGCGAACTAGAGGGCTCCGAGAGCGGGGATGCGTTCAGTGTTACGGTAAGATGGGAATTCATAGCTTCTGTTTTATGTTTCCCATTGTGCATAAATGACTCAAATTTGGATAGATGTTTGTACTTATTTGATCCCTGTGGGCTTCAGCTCCGTGTCACATCAAACCACATAGCCCATTCTGTCTGTTTTAAATCGTAGGAAATGTCATGTTAGACCTTTCATGTATTAATAGCTGATCAGCCGGTTATATTTCACTCAAAATGTAGACACATGGATGGACTGGGCAGGATGATCTTTGGCGATCGAAGCTTGCTAGCAATTTCCACAGATGCAGCAACTCTAGCAATAAATTTCTTGGTGAGTAGTAACTCTGCTGTGAATTACTGCTTATAATCTAGCCTTTCTTGTCGATCATCGTATGTTGGATGTTGTGTACTCTGACCTGTGTAGTGGGTGTCAATGATGAATGCCTATGCACATCTTTTTTTTCGTTAGCATAATGATGGATGGTGATTTAACAATTATATCCACCTAAAGGCCTTTCCTTTTTTTATTTGTTTTGTCAGATTCTGGTGTTACCACTCAACCAGATCGATACTTGATTGTTGTTACAAGTGGAGGTCTTAATCAGCAGAGAACGGGGGTGAGATGTTTCTCTGACTGTCTTCTTGGTTAAAAAAACACCTGAAGTAAACATGGAATTCTTTTCTCCACATGTTGCACATTTTTTTTATCTTATTGTTCCAAACTAAGCTACATGTGGTGTATAACATATGTTGTCAGGATACGTCCCAAAAAAAGAAAAAAACATATGTTGTCAGGACCTGTTCAAACAACCTGGGATATCTAAATTGGTCAGCCTCACCAGTTGTTGTATAATACATGTGGTGTATAAAACTAAGCTAGTTTTCTCTATAGACATATCATGACCCATGCTTCTTTCTAGATAGTCGATGCTGTAGTTGCTGCACGTATTTTGAACGCTACACTTGTTGTTCCCAGACTGGATCAAACATCTTTCTGGAAAGATTCAAGGTATGAAATAGTGACCAGTGAGCACTTCTCAAATTGCAGCCAATGATCTTTTACCATTTATAGGTGTTCAGATTTAATTAATTCCACTTCTTTTGATCCAATGCTGCAGTAATTTTTCAGAAATCTTTGATATGGACTGGTTCATCTCATATCTTGAAAAGGATGTCAGAATTATCAAAGAGCCTCCAGAAAAAGGAGGTAAAGCAATGAAACCTTATAAAATGCGTGTCCCCCGAAAATGTACTCCACGGTGTTACTTGAACCGCGTCTTACCAGCACTTTTGAAAAAACATGTAAGTTGTGCAACTTACAGCTTAGCTGGCCTACATTTATTTATATGAAATTAATATTAGTCCCTTTCTACATTTTTCGTTACTGTATTAGATTTGATTATACTTTTTCATATATCACTAAATAAAGTTCCTGATCAGTTACTCTAGTGGTCAATTATTTTCACTAACTTGCACAGCTGTTGAGGAATTTATCTTTTGAGGACAATGTCTCAATAATGGCTCGCTTCCTGTGTTATGTAACTTAATTGCACACTTCATTCTTTTTATGCTTCTGTGTGTAGTTTGATTTAAAAACATAGAAGCATAAAATAATAAAATTTGATTTTTTGTATGCCTCATGTGTAGTTTTCATTTAGGAACTGAGCCTCAGCTCAGTTGCTAGGACCTAGGAGGTGTGGATGCACACCCCCACCACCCAGGTTTGAGTCCTCTTTGACTTGAATCCGGGTGCCCATTTCTTTTATTATTTATCTTGCCTCCTAGTACTTCTACTATTTTTTTTTGGCTGAGATTATGGGAGATATTTGATTTCTTAAGAATCCAGTCACATAGCTCATTTTAATTCCTCGTGGTGCAGGTTATTCGAATGACTAAATATGATTATAGGCTCTCAAATAAGTTGGACACTGACCTGCAAAAACTACGTTGCAGAGTCAACTATCATGCTTTGAGATTTACTGACCCGATACAAGAATTGGCTGAAAAGCTAATACAGCGAATGCGAGAAAAGAGCAGATATTTTATTGCTCTTCACCTGAGGTTGTTTCGTCCTGTAACATTAATTGAACCTTTCTTCAGTCTGCATTTTTCATTTTGTTCAAATTTTACCTGTTTTAGCTCACTCAGTAGCAAGTATATGAATGTAGACTACTTTGGACCTCTGATATATCAATAGTGGGTGGTGCATATGTTCCTGGGCAGAAAATGTTCTCCTATTAGTAACGATTAATGAAAGCTGTAGTCTGAATAGTGGCAATGATTTTTCACTTCTTTGTCCATTGAATTGTCTCAAACTTTTCTCCTAGAGCTTCTTTTTTTTCACCATCTCCAGAAGATTTCCTTCTGTTCTGTTTGTGTACAACAACAACAACGCCTTTCAGTCCCAAGCAGGTTGAGTTAGGCTAGAGTTGAAACCCACCAAGAGCCCCTAGTCACGGTTCAGGCACTTCAATAGCTGCATTCCAAGCACTCCTATCCAAACATCTGTTCTGTTTATGTGCTGTAAGAAAATGAATTAATTGTTGAAATAAAATTGCTGAGATTGCTAGTTGGTTTCCCTTCTGCTCCAGCCGGTTCTATGTGATCTTTGATAATTTAGGGTGTGTTTAGTTCCCCATAAAATGCAAAATGCCAACTACTTTGGAATGATGGAATGCAAAATGCCAAAATTTTTAGGGTTATGTTTAGTTCCATCCAAAAAGCAGAATTTATTGCCCTCTGAGGGCCTCTTGGGGCTCTTTAGGGCTTTTTTTTGGCCTCTTGAGACCAAAATCCAAAATAGAGAATAGCCACTTTTTTTGCCAAAAAATTTGCATGGTGTTTAGTTCCATTATCCAAAATGATGGACTAAAACCCAAAAATTGGATGAAATGGGAACTAAACACCCCCTTAGCAGAAAAGAATGAAAGCTAGTTGGTTAATTATATAAAAAAAGAATTATATTTCTTCACGAAGACATGATTGTTGTTCTGATGGCAGATTTGAACCTGATATGCTCGCCTTTTCTGGGTGCTATTATGGTGGTGGAGAAAAGGAGAGGAGAGAATTAGCTTCAATTCGCAAACGATGGAGAACCTTGCATGTAAGAGCTGTGTGATGTACTCGCTTACTTAGAATTACCTTTTGCTAATCTTGTTACATTTTCATATTCAAGATACGTGACCCGGAGAAAGGAAGAAGGCAAGGTAGGTGTCCACTAACTCCTGAGGAGGTAGGGTTGATGTTGAGGGCATTAGGCTACAGAAGTGATGTGTACATTTATGTTGCTTCTGGTGAGATATACGGAGGGGAAGATACTTTAGCACCCCTCAAAGCGCTCTTTCCTAATTTCCATACAAAAGAAACACTGTCAAGCCAAGAGGAGCTTGCTCCATTCCTAAAGTTCTCATCTCGCATGGCTGCAATCGATTTCATTGTCTGTGATGAAAGTGATGCTTTTGTGGCTAACAACATTGGTAACATGGCCAAAATTCTGGCTGGGCAAAGGTAATGCACCTTTTTGAAGCAGTTCTTATGTTTATCTGCTGTTAACACCCCCTCCTCTCCGCCCCCTTTTTCTTTTTACTTATTGTTATCCATTCTTGTTCCTGATCATCTATATCTGTGCTCTCTTGCAGGAGGTATTTTGGCCACAAGAGAACAATCCGGCCAAATGCTAAACAGCTCTATCCCTTATTCATGAAGAGGGGAAATATGTCATGGGATGCATTTGCCTCACAGGTGCGAACTATCCAGAAAGGATATATGGGAGAGCCTATGGAAATCACACCAGGAAGAGGCGAATTTCATGCCAACCCTGCCGCCTGTATATGTGAAAAGAGCGGCCGAAACTCAGTAATAGTCAAGTCCATTTCTGGAAGTACCCAGGAACCTGTAACTGACACCAGAATAAGGAAAGCCATTGACATTGGTAGACCACCATACCCTGTTTATACTGACGAAGAGGCAGATGGATCTGATACAGAAGAAGATCCAGATAGCAGCGGGAGAGGAGAGGTGATTGACACTGAACCTGACGATGATTCTGTGGTCAGACAGGAGGATCCTGAGCTAGAGGAGATCCTGTCAGATTAGTTCAGTTGTGCGGCTATTTCCTCCGGTTAAGCTATGCAAATCTGACTTTGCATATACATGTGTTGTATGTGGCAGAAATTTCATGGTTTGGACATCTCCGAACTAGCCTAGATCTGCAGCCACTGGTGTACATAGATTTTGTGGTGTGCAGCTGTCCATCCTCTTTCCCCTAGCTGAATGAGGGCATGATCATGTTTGTCACCTCAGCAAGCCAGATTTTTCCTCCTTTTCTTAACATCCCGCCATCGCTAATCCCTCATGAAAATGTGTATATCCTGCTTAGTTTTCTTAACATCTGTTTTTATATTGGTGTGTTTAATTCCCCCAAAGAATGCAAAATGTCAATTACTTTGGAACGATGAAATGCAAAATACCAAAATTTTTAGGGTATTGTTTAGTTTCATTCAAAATGCAGAATTTATTGCCCTTATTGTAGCCTCTTGAGGCTCTTTTGGGGGTTTTTTTGCCTCTTGAAGCCAAAATCTAAAATAGAGAATAACCATCTTTTTGCTAAAAATTTTGTATGGTGTTTAGTTTTGTTATGTAAAATGATGGATCGAAATCTAAATTCTTTTAAGATAAAAGAGGAACTAAACACCCTCTTTGTCGGTAAGCCAGATTTCTTGCCATCGTTTTTGACAGTTGCTGTTGTTTTGTGCTGGACCTTGTTGACACATCGCAATCTAACATTGTCTAATCTTTGTCAGAAGAAAGTATTTGTCACTGACATCAGGGTTTTATTGATCGCATTTTGTTTGAATAGCAGAGACCAACGTCTCGGTCTTTCTGCAATGTTGGGAAGTTGGCGTGATGCATGAATAATAATGTGATAAATGCATGTTTTGTTTTTCCGGATCGACAGAACAAACACAGAAGATTACCACATATGTGCACACACGCTCACAAAACACATGCACATAAGCTAACTCTATGAGCATCTCCAACGACATATCTGATGAAGCACCTGTGTTATGTGAAGTCAAGGAACTAAATCCGACGACATATCTGATGAAGCACCTGTGTTAAAGTCAAGGAACTAAGAGATGTTTGGTTGGAGGTATTAAAATTTAACAAATACTCTCTTCATATAGAATTTAGATGTCATTTAAGACAGCGACACGGTCTCCAAAACACAACTTTGACTTCTTATTTTTATAAAAATATTTAGTAAAAATAATAATATATGTGTGCTTTTATGAAAGTATTTTTAAGACAAATATATTCATATAATTTTCACATTTGCAAACTTAACAATTTAAAAGTTATTGATGATTTATATTCCTAATGTTTGACCAAACCTTATCTAAAACGACATCTAAAATTTATACGGAGGGAGTACAATATTATTTTCGTTTTATTTGGCAATTAGTGTTTCCATCACGAACTAATTAGATTTAAAATATTCATCTCGCAAATTACTCTCTAGTTGTGTTCGATTTGATAGGTGTTAAAAAAACAGAGCAACTAACCATGCCCTAAATTTGAGCGTGCATGTCTCGTTACAAGAAATCCAACAAGTTAAGCTAGTATCAATTTGCGTGTGGTAATGTATGCTTGTCAGCTTGTATATGTGTCGTCGGATCCATGAACGAACTGTCGGCCTGATCACCTGAGGCCGAAGCATTTGCATAGACACTTCCACCACCTCCATCCTCTAGGACAAAAAGCCTGGCAGGGCTCGATCCAGACTCCCCGAGTAAAAATCCAGTCCCCTCGGACTCCATCGTCTAGGACCAGGCCTGGTTTACAGTTATTATACAGAGGAAATTTTCCTCTTAAAAACAAGAGAGTTGCTTCTCCGATGCCGTTCACCACCTTGTGCATTGAACGGCCCATATGATATGGCCCGGAATCTTCGCCCGACAAGCAGCTTCAATCCAGTTCCTGGGAGGACGTGGAGCTCGCTTGTTTTAAGGCCGTGTGTCCTGTCCTGATGATCCGATCCGCTGCAACTTTGAAAACTGACGCCGCGCTACGACCCCCAACCCCAACGGTTCCAGGGTTCAGGTAATCAGGTCGCCATGGATGGCTGCACTGGATTCTGTCAGGAACTGGACATGTTTCGCGGCACTGGAGCTGGAGCTCGGGCAAAACCTCGGTCCGCAGCGGACAAAGTTCGTGCAGAAAACAGTAGGATAACTAGAAACTCAAATCACCTCGCTCGCTGCTTGTTGGCTCTCACATCATGTGATGGGCCTGTAGATTAGGATGACTCGAGTCAGAAACTCCAGGAACGAACGCCAACACAGCAATCTCGTGAACTCACAAACCAACAAGACCGGCGCGGCGTCCTCTGGCAACTGGCATCACAGCGTACAACCACGCTGCCGATGCCGTGAGCAGGCGCACGGACGTCGGACAAAGGGTGGGGCGCCCACTTCCGGCGGCCGGCCGGTCGCGCCGGCCAGGGAACAGCCGTCCCTCTGCTACTGGGCGTCAGGCTTTCACCGCCGAGCAGCGAGGAGCGCAGATGTCGAACCGCTTGCCGCTGCCGGCGTGCCGCCCACTCGGACTCGGGCACTCCTCCGACAAACCACGCACCAGCACGGCAAGCCACACCTGCTCCGGCGTGGTGGACGTTCAGTGATGGCCAAACGGCCACCAGATCCTCCGCGCGGTCGAAGCGAGCCCCTGCACCGCTCATGACGAGCCGGCAGGCTTTGAACCGTCTGCATGTCATGTCAAAAGCTACGATGCCACCGCGCACAGAGAATCCCCGCAAGCCGCTGCAGCCTGCAGGCGAGTGAGCCAGCGCCCACGCTTGTTCTGTCTTCTCCCTCAACCCCACCACCCCACCCACTCACTGTGCACACACCACTAGGCTCACGCTGTCACCTCCACCGGTGGTCCGGTGCCATTTACGCACGATCCGAGCCGTGCAGGGAGCGGTGGACGGCATGGATCTCTCGTCAAGCTCACTAGCTCAGCTTTGACCGCGGCAATGGAGAGAGAGAGAGAGACCACAACCACAGCACAGACCATGCCCACCGCCCAGCTCGGTGCTGCACACTGCCCCACCCTCCTCTACCTCCGCGCCAATGTGGCTCCCCAACATTTAAACGGCCAAAACCAGTCCCAAAACCCCAACCCCACAACAGTTTAACACGGGCGGACACACTCACTAGCTTAAGCTAAACCTCGCTCGCCACGGCAGCAATGGCGCCGCTCCCCGCCCCCGCCCCCGCCTCCCTCCTCTGTCTCTTCTTCCTCTGCCTCCTAGCGGCGCCGTGCCCCGGGGCGCGCGCGGCGCGGTTCGCGTGCAACGCCACGGCGCCGCGGGCGTCCACGTGCCAGGCGCTCATCTCCTACGCGCCGCCCAACGGGACAGCCACGCCAACGCTGGCCGCCGTGCGCGCGCTCTTCCAGCTCCGCTCCCACCGCGCGCTGCTGGCCGCCAACGGCCTCCCGCTCTCCACGCCGCCCACGGCGCCGGCGCCCGCGCCGCTGCGGGTCCGCCTTCCTTGCCTCTGCTCGGGCGGCGCCGGGGCCACGTTCCAGCGGCCCACGTACCGGGTCCGCGCCGGGGACACGCTCGACGCCGTCGCGCGGGGCGTCTTCGCGGGCCTCGTCACCTACCAGGACATCGCCGCCGCCAACAACGTCTCCGACCCCAACAGGGTCGCCGTCGGACAGCAGCTCTGGATCCCCGTGCCCTGCAGCTGCGACCCCGTCGCCGGCCAGCCCGTCGTGCACTTCACCTACGTCGTGCCCACCGGGGGCTCCGTGGCCGGCATCGCGCAGGAGTTCAGCACCACGGAGGAGACGATTCTCGCGGTCAACAAGATGGCCGACTCCAAGGCCCTTGTCGCCGGCCAGGTTCTTGACGTGCCACTCCGAGGTAGGCCTCCTTTATTTATTTTCCTAGCAGCTCGTGTGTTCTTGATCTATTTTCGACTTGTTTAGGTAGATTCCTTGAGCTTAAAAGAAAGTAGATCCACTTTCATCAATGATTCTGAGCTTACACATGGACCCTGAAAAGTTCTGAACCTCTTTGCATTTGCATCTTTATTGCTGGTAAAAGCTGTGATTAAACATAGGCATGCTTTGTCGTTAGGCAAATGCAAAGCCTCACTCTTTTCGCTCCCCCATTGTACTGTACGCCTAAAAATGCTCAGGAGTTCTTTCCAGATTGTTTGGCTGAAAAGCGTGTGCATTTGAATAGACAAAAAGGATGATTAAAAAACGACACTACTTGTTTAGATGCGAAAAGATTTTGGATTTCTACTGTAGCACTTCACTTTCGTTTGTTTATGGCAAATATTATTCAATTATGGACTAACTAGTATCAAAAGATTCGTCTCGCGATTTATAGTTAAACTGTGCAATTAGTTTTTGTTTTCGTCTATATTTAATGCTTCATGCATGTGCCGAAAGATTTGATGTGACAGGGAATCTTGAAAACTTTTTGGTTTCGATGGTGGCATGGGCGAGATGTTGGAGACTACGTATAGTAGAGAAAGGAGGGGAAAATCTAATTATACTACCTTCCCAAACTAGGACTCCCCTTACGGCAGTTCTGGTGTAAACGACACTACTAGTTGTTTCAGCATTTCTGCTCTCCGCTCCGAACTTCTGCTAGTAGTTTGCAAGTAGCTGCACAGAGCATGTCTTGAGCATTACTAGCTTGTAAACCGAGAGTTTTTTATTCTTGATGACAGGCGTGTAGGTTGCTATTTGTGCAAATGAATTAGTATCTCCAACAGAAGTACTCGAGTTGTTTGCTTCAACAAAATACTTTTTGTTAGTCATAGTTCAGGATAAGGTAATTGATATGTATCTGGCTTTCTGAACGTAGCATTTGGATTTGACGTTCTGGGCATTGACATTTTTCATATCTCATAGGGTATATTCCAAGAGGAAGAGGATGTTAAACCCTCATCTTTGGAATGAACTTTGGACCAAATTGAATTACTACAACACTAGCTGAACTAGATTATAGTAACAGAAATGTATGGTTCAGATAGTATTCTTGAGATAACTTCACATGATTGGAAGTTCGTTCATGTCACTCACCTTGTTTGTTTGCCATTGTCAGTCTTCCTATTGCTATATTGCTAATGCTAGTAATGTGCAGTTAAAATGCACTTCAGCCTTGCATCCTGTTCATTTATCTTTCTAAATGAACTGAATTGTATCAAGATCAAGCTAGCCTGTAATGACTAATGAGCATCCAAATCTTAAATGCTTCAGAAAGTGTACTGCCTCATATCATGTACATAAGATAGTGTGCTCATTCAGTCGTATGACATTTAGCCATTTACTCAGAGTTCCACTTTGGAGCTAATGGTTTAATGTTTATGTATGCAGCTTGTGGTTCTGCCATTAGCAGTACAGCCATTGATCGAAACCTTCTTGTGCCAAATGGAAGCTATGTCCTCACCGCCAACAACTGTGTCATGTGTGGCTGCAGCTCTAGCACCTGGCAGTGAGTGCTCGCTCTACTGAAACTCGTAAATTCTGAATAAGCCTTTACAATTCAATTTCTAGCCTCATATGTAATGCTCTATGGGCTTCAGGTTGGACTGCCAGCCAACACAGGGATTGAGCTCGTCGTTCTGCCCTGCTGCCAAGTGTGGAGACATGTTCCTCGGCAACACATCCTCCACCTCATCCTGCGAGAGCACGACATGCTCCTACGCTGGGTACACCAACACCACATCGTTCGCCATCCTCGCCAATGTCACCACCAGCAATGTGTGCAACGGTGAGTAGTGCCCCTATTCTGTTTGTAAGAACCAATAGCCATCATGTTGTGCGCCTTTGGCAACTGGCAGTGCTTAGTCGAAGTTGCCGTTGACACCTTCGTTGTTTTTGTCACTGGCAGCTGGGATGTCTCCAGTGGCGCAGCCGGTCCACTCCTCGGCGTTTCGGTTGGAGCGGGCGTGGTTGAGATGGACGGAGCTCGTTTTCTCTCTTCACGTCGTCTTG
>Ga0182004_10003562_pt1 | contig 12400 bp, 9 predicted proteins | sample Sormic07211540_1_FD_120479 | JGI IMG/M metagenome (GOLD analysis project Ga0182004, IMG submission 120479) | Endophyte microbial communities from Sorghum bicolor roots, Mead, Nebraska, USA - 072115-40_1 MetaG | ecosystem: Host-associated > Plants > Roots > Unclassified | place: USA: Nebraska... | reverse complement strand
TACTTGGTTCCTTCAACTAATAAATGAACACTGTACGAGGGGCAAATAGATGGACCCGTACCTATTTCCGGTGAAATTCTATGCCCACGTCCATTAGATACCAATATCAACAAGTAGAATTACAAGTCCTATGCAGGTGTGGTTCGCATCTTTAAAAGCGAGGGGAACGATCCGGACCGAAAATCCTTATTAAAACAGAGCTTACTTTCCAATTAAAAAAGGCACTGCTCAATCCTCTGTAGCTGGCCACCCTAATGCCGGAGTGCGACGAGGATGTCGCCTCCTGGTGGTTGGGCTAGCGCATCAGGGTCCATTCCGTGGAGAGGCCGTGTCCGATTCTATGTTACTGTTAGTCGCTTGGTCTTTATGGCAGGAAAGGAACGGCGGGGTCTTTGGTAGACTGGCTTCACGTGTGCAAGCCGTTGTTCGTGCAGTGCTTCGAGAAGGGGAGGAGTGGGCTCTTGGGGGTTTCATTCTACTTGTGGCCTTGTTAGAGCTTTGGTCACAACCGTCTAGGCGCTATGTAATAGGCTTTGTTTGGTCGGGTTAAGGAGGCGTCTCGCCGCCTTCCGCGGATAGCATGTTTTGTTGTTAAAACTTCTTTCCTCTTAAGCCTCCTTTGGCAGCAGGGGATCCCGCCGAGAACCTGGGCTTTTCCCCACGGTGATTTTTCACACAGCTATTTTCCACAGACCACCGGTCGGGTCCATTTGGAAGCACGCGGCACACGTGTCTCCGCCCTACAGGAACCAGGTTTTGACGGGAAACCTGTCCGACCTCGTGGCACCGACCGACATTCCCCGGCTCGAGTCGCCTCGCCTCCGACTTCTCCTCCGTCGCCGCCCCTCCATCGTCGCCTCGCCCCTCGTCTTGCCATCTTCGTCTCTGTGCCAGCCACCGTCCCTTTCGAACTGTCGTTGTCCCCACCTCCACATTGGCTTCATCCCCTCGCTGGAGAGACGTGACCGCCACAGCTACTGAAAGGCACCGGCTCCGAGATCCACTCCAGTTCTTCTCGGATTTGTCTTCCCTCCGAACGAAGGAAGGCAGTCTCGATCTGGTATGCACCCGCTCGATTGGTCCCCCTTCTCGATCTGTTGTACAATTGATTTAGGGTTTCGGTAGATTATTTGATTCTCAGATGTTTTGGTAGTGTGCTCGATTGTCTTGCTTCTTAGATTTCTTGTTTGTAGCACTGTTCTGGTAGATCCAGTTTGACTTCCATGGTTGATTTGAATTAGTGAGATTCTTACTGATACACTAGATTTTGATGGAAGATACATTTAAATTGTTGTATGCTTTGCTTCGGCCGTTTGGAGCAACTTATCATCTCCCATGTCCTATAATCCATCCTAGAATGCTAGATTTTTTTTCTGCACAATTGCACATGGAAGCATTAGCCATAGGTCAATAGTTTTCTGTCAAGTGAAGTATGTTGTGTCAGGTTCCATTTCATTGGTTAAGCAAAATTTCTTTCCTTACGATACCAACATCAAAGATACAGTGATATGCAAGATAATTGAAGCGATAATTTAATCTATTTTTAGGAGAAAAGCCATTGGTTGATTAAGATGATTTGCTTTGTGTTAGATAATTACTTTGGTTGCACCTATCAGACAAGAGCTAATAATATAACTTAGTCATAGCTAAGGAATTCAGTGATAGTTGAAGTTTCAATCATGATTGTTTATGTATCTAATAATATAATTTAGTTGTAGCTAAGAAAATCTTGCCCCAAAAACTGTAGCTTGGCTGCACGAATCTCTCTCCAGCTTATTATTTGCAGTTTATTTTTAGAGTATGAAGGTGCACGTTTTGCCTGGCATACACATCCTCCAGGTTTTGCTGAAAATAGAATGTAGTCACTAATACCTCATATCTGCTACAAGCCTTTAAGTTTAAGAGAAACATGGTATTCACTATACTGAATTTTCTGCTACAATTATATGATTTGTCTTGTTTTCTTTGCTATATGTGTTGGTGAGTGCCCATAGGTGAGTTGTGACTAGTTCTAAGATTGAGTGGTAATGTTCTGCGTATACTCTAATTTTACTGTATCTTGATCTCTTAATAGTTAGTTCTAAGATTGAGTGGTAATGTTATGAGATTGAGAGGTCATGTGGTGATCACTTGAATTGCTTTTTGTGGATATTGGAGCTGCAGATCCGTGAGCTAGGACACTGGTGCCGCCGCCCGTGAGAAGCATCAACGCTACCGCCTACACGACACCACCTCTTGCCCTTCGCTCGGATCTCTCTGCTTTACCCAATGTTTCTCACCTTCTTCTCTTGTCATACTGTTTATGTTTCTTGTGGATCCTGAAATTTTGTGTGTGCATATGTTAAATTGGTTTCTGATTCGGTAATTGATTCGCTTCCATGAGAAGCTGATCTGACAATCATTGGGTGGTTGGATGTCTGTTTTTTTTTAATAAACGTTGGATGTCTGCAATTGCCACTTGGGATCTTAGAAACATCTTCGCTTCTGATTTCTCAATGACGCATTTTTGTATTCTTTATGCTTATTTTTTCTGATTGTATTGGCAGGAAGGTCCGCCCCACGCCCAGCTCCACGTGCTGCTCTAGTGAGGAACTCACCATAGCCAGGTACTTAACTGCATGCTTGAATTCTAGTTTGCATCCATTTTGTTTCAAGTAGGCTTGGGCCATATGCTCCAATGTTTGTTAACTTTTACTCTTGCTGACATTGGTGTGCTGGTACTAAGTTGGAAGCTAGGCTCAATGGCTCATAGCAGTTTTAAAGTTTTTAAGCTAAGCTCAATGGCTCATAGCAGATATTGTCTGCTGCATGTGTTTATAAGATGGATACTGTTTTCCATGGCAAACTGGACATGGCTGGTTGATAGTTGCTATTGTTTGTTTCGAGTCCCACTGATATGTCACCCATGCATTGAAGTGTTTGAATTCAGAGAGTTTCAGTTTTTGTTATTATGTATGGCTTCTTAACTTTAAATAGATGCCATTGAATTCTATAACAGGATATCCTATTTTTTGACTTTCACATTCTATAGATGTTCAATAACAGGACATTGCTTGCTAGCATTGCAATGTGCAGACTTGTTATCTCTGTTTCACTATTAGTTTTAACTTGTTGACTGTTATCTCCTTATAATTACCTAGCATTGCAATGTGCAGACCTGTTATATTGCTAGCATTGAAAAGAGACCAATCTTTACTCTTCTCAATGTGTTTTAGTTAGATTGCCAGTATCAATAATGCTCCATCACGTGCCCAAGTCAGTCAGCCCTCGTTTTTGTAGTCTTTATTTTGCTTCATGGGCTAAGATAAAATGCAGTTTATTTTCGTATGAAACTGTTTTTCACATGCTACTATGATGTCTATTTTTTTATATGTCTGTTTTTTTGTTTGTTGAGTAGAGAAAGCTCTTTCAGTTTTGATTTGATTCATTTCTGGAAATTTCCTATAGGTAATGTTCAATGTTGTTTCTGAAACCAGAGTTCTGTGCTTCTGAAACTTCAATTTTCAGTAACAGTAATAGCAAAGCAACTCTCTAGTAAACTTCGATTTCCAGTTTCTAAAACTTTGATTAGTACTTTAGGTATGTCTCTAGCTGCTAATGTTTTTCCTTGTATTTACTTGCAGAGCTCTTGGTGGAAGCAATGTATTATTTTTGAAGAAAAATGTTGCTGCAGTGCCTATGACAAGCTTATGAAAAGGAATTAAATTTGTTTTTTGATGTATGTCATGGATATATGGATGGAGATGATCTATGATTTGGTGACGAATGGATTAGCTAGGTTGAATTTGCCACTTGAATTAAATTTTCTATGTATTGAACTATGTCAAATAATTGCCACAATTTGTTATGTAAACAGACCTATTCTTGAGATTTTTCATCACTTCTCGATGCTAGAATGGATGTGTAGTGACTTTCTTATATTATTTCTCTTTTCTAAAATTTCTTATTTTTAAGATGTTTATATACTATATCTATAGTGAAGAGATGAGCAAGGGGTGTTTGGCACTGCTCCACGAACTCTGCTCCACAAACTCCATTATAGAGCAGCTCCACAAAAAACTGGAGTTCGTGGATTACCTCTTTAGGTGCTTTCACAACTCCACCATTTTTTCTCGAACTGAGTGCGTGGAGCTAAAACTGTTTGGCTAAAAAACGTGGAGCGAAGCTGAAAAACGTGGAGCAGAGCCATTAGGAAGGACTCATCCATACATGCATGCTTATCTGACTTTATTGTGCTAGAGCTATTTGATGCCGTATCCATTTCCTCTTGCATCTGTATGCTTCCAAACAGCCGAAGAAAAATGAGCCCCCACGTAAAATCTTATCTCCAGGAGGGGAGGAGATTAGCATGTCCAAAAAAATCCCTCCCCTCCACTTTTTCCTCTGGGTTAATTACCCTGAGTTGGCAAAGTAGCCCTTAATGAAATTCGAGTGCAAACCCACTCGTAAAAAAAGAAGTCCTATGCAGCAACGATAGCAACACATGGCCAAGTTCAACACGCCAAGCAGCGAAGTCGTAGCCGATGCTCGTAAGAATAATCTTAAGTCAGTTTCATATTTTTTTCAAATTATAAAACAAACTACATAAGATTAAAATAAATTTTGGATTTTTTAATTCCATAACTTTTTTCTAAAAATATATTTAGATATAATTAAAAAATTATGTGTATAATTTTTTATTGTTAAAGTTCCATGATATCTGTTTTGGGCCTGAGCTCAATAAAGTCGCTTATTGACCCTCAGTTATTGCGAATCAAATTTCTTCATGGCCTTTTGGACCCTCAGCGGTCAGTCCAGGCCCTCTATCACTCACACGAGCCCAACCCAACAACTACCCAGACATAATGACGATTCTACCCCTGACTCTTCGGCCACAAGCCCACGACTATCAAACCACCCCTGCACAGCTGCCGTACGGGATTCTGACTCCATGCAGAACGCGATGGCAGATTTGTTATTTATAGGAAATCCAATGGGCGGAGATCACTCGACTGCGTATATATACAACCACCCGCTCCCCTCTCCCGGCCCCTGCACCCGCCGCGCCCCATTTCCACGCTCCCCTTTCCCCAGCGGGCAGTGGCCGCACCCGCGCCCTCTTCGCCTCCCGTCTCCCCTCCCACGCGATTCCATTTCGTTTGAATTCCGTGCGTGAAATTACGGAAGTGCCCCCCCCCCCCGCAACGGCGGGCCCCACGCCCCACGCCTTCCTTCCTCTCTTTCTCCGGCTCAACCGCTTCCTTTTATCTCGTCTACTATTTTCGTGTCCCACCACCACCACCAGTCGCCGTCGGGCGATTCCGTCTCTGGCTTGGGGCTTGGGCGAGCAGGCGCATCCGGGCCGTCGAGCTGTCGATCCACGCGGCGATGCAGGCGCCACGTGGCGGTGGCTTCCTCGGGAAGCGCAAGGAGCGCGACTACTACTACCCCTACCCCTCGGTGTCATCGCCGTCGCAGCAGGCGGTGCTGCTCCAGCGGCAACCGCCGCCGCCGCCGCTCGCTAGGCCCGATCCGCGTGGCGTCAAGCCGGACCGCCCGGCGGTGAGGTTTGGCGCCAAGCCGCCGCTCCCTCATCAGCCGGGGGCCCAGGTCGGCGGCAACAAGCTGCTGGCCGGGTACCTGGCGCACGAGTTCCTGCGGTGCGGCACGCTCCTCGGCGAGCGGAGGCTCGAGCCGCCCCGCCTGAAGGAGAAGGACCCCGCCCCCGCCCCCGCGCCCGAGCCGAGCAGGCGCTACGCGGAGGTTTCGCGGCTGCTTATGGCGGGCGGGGCCCGCATCCCCGGCGTCGTCAACCCGTCGCAGCTCGGACACTGGCTCCAGATCAAGGAGTGACCGGGTGGCCATGCCGCTGGAGGTCGGGTGCACGCGACGGCATGGCCGCATTGCCTACTGCTTCGCCTCGGCGGCGACCGACGATCAGAGGAACCGTTGCTTTTGAACATAGCAGGCGGGTTCGTCATTTTCTCTGTCTTTCATCCCCTTCAGAATTTTTCGCGTGGTAACTAGTAGTAAATCAACTCCGCTTTTCAGAAATTTAGTGTAGTTGTTGGACGAGAAACTGCAGGCACTACTACTACTGCTGCTGCTAGCTTTTGCTGCGTCGGTTCACATTTTCTCTCCCGCTGAAATCCTCTGCATCGGCAAAAAAAAAACCTGTAATGCATGGCGTGGATGAATCCACCTGTACGTACATGATAATGCTTAGTACTAGCTTGTTACTGTTACCAGTAAGTATTAATTAAGCACCATCAATGCTTTCTGTGACTAAAATCCAAATGCATGTGGTTCTCGTATTTGGTGGAGAAAGGATGCGGGCAATTGACTCCTCCTTCGTCCGCGAATGGCCTTTTGCTTGCACACATGACACATCCCTCATCTCGATCGGTGTTCGTTGAGCTATAAATACGGTAGGTTTCTTTCCATCTTGAGTTCTTCCTGCTCTGCAGACGTTACTGTGTCTGTGTGGTTTCGGAAAGCATTCGGTGATATGTGATTGTCTCCAGCAGATACGAAGTCCTCTTGGGTCCCGCTTTGGATCAACTGAAGTTTTCTAAAAGCTGTAATAGATGGAGGAAGCCGGCTGATAGTTTTGCATGTTCGGGTGTTTGAATAGTTCAATTCAAAACAGGCTATAGGCTAGACTATAAATCGGGTTATTTGTACCTACTAGAGCTGTTGTTAGTAGCTAGCCAATTCAAACAGGGTCTTGGTATTTTTCATCTATCACTAGTACCATTTCTGGTAGTTTAATCTTTAATGGTGACTTTGGTCCCAAAAAACAAGATTTCTGGTAGCAGTTGATGGTCCAGTCTTGAGTCTTCTCTGTTCTCATTCTTCTTGTTCCACTAACGAGAGAGTCTGTGTTCTCGTCCTTATAAAGCTGCAAATAATTCTGTTCAATGGTCCGCTCTGTGCTTTGACAATGCCGCAGCAGCCACGGAGTTAAACTATGCGTAGTCAACCGAAGGAAACTTCCGTGTTTTAATTTATATTTACACTACAATCAGGTCTAAAAATTGAAAGTCTCTGCATGTTTTCAGATTACGGGTTTATTATACAATTAAGCAAATCTCTTCAGCGGTTCAGAAACAGATGATGGCCTTGAAGCTAGCATCGCCCGAGTAGCACAATCTCTGCTTTTACCAAAAGCTCTTCACCTGGGACGCAAGCAAAGCAATGCATCTACTCGGCTTTTGGCCGGTGCCATTGCCACCCTAGTGACTCAAAGTCTTCTTTTGCGTCGAGGCAAGCTTACGCGGCAAGGTCACCGGGCCGCACAGAGGAGGCCCACGTTGCTTGCACATGAAGGACTACAGGAGTGGTAACGGCCATGGCCTCGCCGCTCGGCTCTTGTCCGACAGCGACGTTAGGGGCCGATAGAGCACAGCAGCAGGAGGAGGACGCGTAGGCCTACGGGAAAGCAAGCGCAATCGTAGAATGGGCGGAGCAAGATGCAAGCCACGGCGGTGTGAAATAGCCATGCCTCCTCTTTTCTGCTTTTTACAAGTGGGAAGCCAAGGCCTACAACACAAAGGATGATGTTGATAAACGCGGGACAGTGGCCTGTACCTTAACTACCAGCACACGAAAGAGCTGTGAAATTTTTTGCAAAGTGTTACTATAGAACTTTTATTTGTATTTAATCATAGATTAACTAGATCTAAAAGATTCGTCTTGTAATTTATAAACGAACTATGCAATTAATTATTTTTTATCTATATTTAATACTCCATATATATACCATAAAATTTGATATGATAAGAAATCTTAAAAAATTTACAGAATATTTTAGAAACTAAACAGCCTAGGGTATTTGCCGAACTAAACAGCCTAGGATCTTTGCCCTTGCGAGACGACGTGCGGGTGCAACAGTATTAAAAACTAATCCATGCAACACGGACGCCTAACTTTTCTGCGTAGATAAATTCGTAGCCCTGTCGAGGAGAAAAATGCGCTCCACATCGTTGGGTTCTCTGTTGGATGGGATGCTGTCATGTGTTCGTCGCCTGCCACTTGCGCTGATGCAAGGGCTGGTTCACATGGACCCTGTCTAGGGGTCGTTTAGGCCTTGTTTAGATACACCCAAAAATCCAAAACTTTACAAGATTCTCCGTCACATCAAATCTTGCGGCACATGCATAAAGTATTAAATATAGATAAAAAGAATAACTAATTACACAGTTTACCTGTAAATCACGAGACAAATCTTTTAAGCCTAGTTACTCCATAATTAAACAATGTTTGTCAAATAAAAACGAAAGTGCTACAGTGTCAAAAACCAAAAACTTTTTGCATCTAAACAAGGCCTTAGTTCCCCAAAAATTTTATAAAGTTCTCAAGTCAGATTAAATCTTACAACATATATATAAAGCACTAAATATAAATAAAAATAACAAATTATATAATTCACCTATAATTTATGAGACAAATCTTTTGAGCCTAGTTAGTTCATAATTCGACAATAATTATCAAATACAAACGAAAGTATTACAGTAGACAAAACTAAAATTTTCACCAACGAAACATCTCCTTGGTTTCATCTAAAAACTTTTCTCCCCATTGCATAGAATGTTCATACATGGAGCATTAGATATAAATTAAAAAATAATTAATTGTACAGTTTGTATGTATTTTGTGAGACGAATCTTTTAAGCCTAATTAGTTTATAATTAGACACTAATTACTATAATTATAAATGTGCTATAGTATCTAAAACTTTTCTTTTTGCAAACTAAACAAAGCGACGATAAGAGTGTCCCCAATGATAATCAAATAGCTAGTCTAGAAGAAATTCCATTGGCTATGAAAACGACTTGAATGATAATTTGCAAATATCTAGTTAGATGAGGTATAGAAATAGTAAAAAAAAGTAACACTTCCATTGCTTATCAAGAAGAGAGATCAAATAGCTAGCGACTTCAAAATAGCTAATTTAGCACGATCTCTTAGAAATATCTCTCTCACATAATTCTTCACTATAATGTTTATTTTTTATTTATGTTCCATCTCATTAGCTATTTGTAAATTACCATTGATACCTAATATAATTTCTCCTAGATTAGTTTTTTTTGAGAGACTAGATTAGTTATTTGAGAATCAACAGAGACGCCTAAAGGGTTGAAGTTGTCACGCAGCTAGCGGGGTCTGTCAGTGGTTTCATACTTTCATGGTCCCCTTTCGGAGCTTCAATTCTAAGGCCTTCTTTAGTTCAAATTTTTTTTGCAAAATCGATACAGTAGTATTTTTATTTTTATTTAACAAATATTGTCTAATAATAAACTAACTAGGCTTAAAAGATTCGTCTCGTCAATTCCGGCTAAACTGTGCAATTAGTTTTTATTTTCGTCTATATTTAATACTCTATGCATGCATCTAAAAATTCGATGTGATGGAGAATCTGAAAAATTTTACAAAATTTTTTGGAACTAGATAAGGCCTAATCAACGATACAAAAATCTAAGACTAGTACTTGCGGGAAAAGAAAACTCTGACCAAGCCATCGACATCCGTGGTGATGGCCGGCGGAGTGGCTGGCCCACCGACAGGTGGATCACAAGTTTCCATCTAAAAACTTTCGTTTCATCGGTCGTCACATCAAATATTTAGATAAATATATAAAATATTAAATATAAATTAAAAAAATAATTATACAGTTTGTATATGTTTTATAAATAAATTTTATCTAATTAGATTATAATTGAACACTAATTATTATAGTTACAAATATACTACAATATTTAAAATTTTTCTTTTTTCAAACTAAACAAGGTCTCAATTAAATTTTTAGCAGCTGTCAGCTTGGTCTTACTACTAGTTTCGACTTTGCCATATCTTTCCCAAAAAATTATTCTTTTTAATTTTGAATCTGTCTAGGTGTAAGGCCAGTATCGGCGGAGAGTTTCATAGTGTTATTCCCAAGACTGTTATGTCATATGAAATAAAATAAAATTTGGATGAAACACTTACTCTCAATGGCGAGTTTCATTCATAGTTTCATAGACATCTAATTCCAAGACTCATAAGACTCATAGAGAGTTGGTACTCGTGACAAGAGAGTTTCATCTAGATGAAACTCATGTTTTCTCTCACTTCTTAAATATACTATCATGTCATCAAAAATGTCTATGTGGCAACCTATTTAATGTGAATGAAACTCGCAAGAAACTCTCGCTGAGACTGGCCTAAGGAGCCATCTTTATACTTGATTTCTGAGTAAAGTCTCCCACCGGTCCCTAAACTTGTATTTTTGTGTCATCTCGGTTCTTAAACTCGCAAATCGACCGTTTAGATCTTCAAATTTGTTCATCCATGTCATCTTGATCTCTAAACTTATCCACATGTGTCATTCCGATCCCTAAACTTAGAAATCATCCATTTAGGTCTTCAAATTTGTTCAGTCGTGTCATCCCGGTCCTTAAACTTGGTTTTGAGTCTCATCTAGGTTAAAACAAAGCGATCTAAAAACTCTATATCAAAAAATAATTCATATTTTTTTTTCATATGAACTCAAATAAAGACAAACTTTATATCAAAGTTGTAGTCCTCAACGCTATCTACAACTTTGTAGTTGAAAAGTTTTTTATCTAAAAACTCTAGTGTTGTAATTTTCATATAAAGTTTATTTTTATTTGAGTTCATATAAACAAGTTATGAGTTATTTTTTTATTTAGAGTTTTTAGATTCGTCCTGTTTTGATCCAGATGAGACTTAAAAACAAGTTTACGGATCGAGATGACATAACTGAATAAGTTTGAGGACCTATATGAAAGATTCCAAGTTTAGAAACCAGAATAATACAACTAAATAAGTTTAGGTACATAAACAGCTGTTTTACACATAATAACATATTCGAACAACTTTAGAACCTGACTTTACTCGACTTTTTTTAAGTACGGTAGGGTGTTGTAGGAGCTCTGCGATAACGGCCGTGGCTCTAGAGTTTCGTCGAGACCCTACCACCCTCGTGACGACTTCCTCCTCCCCATAGCTATGGTTGTCCTGTCTTTAACCCCATTTGTCTGCCTCCTTGGCTGTCCACTCCGGCACCATTATTGTCGCCTCTGTCCTCTCTCTCGTCCTCACCGGAGATGGACAAGAAGAGAGAGAAAATAAGAGAAAAGCATACTATGGCCTTGTTTAGTTTGTGAAGAAAAAAATTTAGTGACACTATAGCAATTTCGTTTGTTTATGGTAATTATTGTCCAATTATAGACTAACTAGGCTCAAAAGATTCGCCTCGTCAATTCCGACCAAACCGTGAAATTAGTTTTTATTTTCGTCTATATTTAATACTCTATGCATACGTCTAAAAATTCGATATGATGAAGAATCTTGAAAAATTTTAGGTTTTTTTTGATAGAAGTAAACAAGGCCTATCTCTCTTTTTTTTGAAAGCTTTGCCGGCTTTTAACCTGTACAACACCTAGGACAGTGTTAGGCAGCAGCATTTGCTGGTACAAACACACGGTGAAGTACGGACAATCGTGGACGAAAGCAATAATGACACCGGACCCAGCATTTTGTTTCGAGTGATGCTAAGCACTCAGTGCAGTCTCAATCTTGAAACCATGAAATGGTTGCCGTTCTGATCAAGTTATATTTCTTCAGAATATATTTTTTCAATAAAGTAATAACATGCCTTCTCTCTCTCTTCATTTATTATCACAAGTTCACACCATTTTCTATCATTGTTTTTTGGTAGATATAGCTTTTTTATATATGAAAAACAATCCTCGTCTCTTCCTTTATTCTAATGCTAAGGTCATGCTTTCCAAAAACTTTTTACCACGTCACATCAAATATTTAGATATATGTAAAAAATTATTAAATATAAATTAAAAAATAACTAATTGTACAATTTACATATATTTTATGAGATCCATCTTTTAAACCTAATTAGTTCATGACTAAACAAGATCGAATTAATATGGAGTACTAGCTGGTCAAAGTGCGTTTTACTATTGTAATTCCAGTGGAAACGGTCAAATGATTTCCTTGAAGAGCAACGGCATATCAAATTTTGCAGCGTATGTACTCCCTCCATATCGTCAATAGTGTTCGTTTTCAAGCGACGGCAAGTTGCGTGAATAGAGTTCGTTTCAGCGATCGAGACTCCCGTTGGACGCGGCTGCCCCTCATCAAAGCGACGCGACCGTCGGTTCGACTTCCTCGCGAGTCACGACGCGGTATTAATAGCGACGGCGCCGGGCGGACTCCGCCTTCTCATCTGTGCTCACGCGCGGCGCCGCTAGAGTTTAGTCGCGCCGCCGCTCGCCGTCGCTATGGAGAACCGCCGCGTGCTCGGCATCCTGGACAGCGCGAACGGCGTCGTCGAGTCGCCGGTTCTCGTCGATGGTCGCCGTTCCGCCCTGAGCGTAGTTGTCGAGTCGAGGAGTTCGCC
>Ga0182004_10003561_pt1 | contig 12402 bp, 14 predicted proteins | sample Sormic07211540_1_FD_120479 | JGI IMG/M metagenome (GOLD analysis project Ga0182004, IMG submission 120479) | Endophyte microbial communities from Sorghum bicolor roots, Mead, Nebraska, USA - 072115-40_1 MetaG | ecosystem: Host-associated > Plants > Roots > Unclassified | place: USA: Nebraska... | reverse complement strand
GATAATGCTAGACTATATAGTTGAGAATAACTTAGGAAATATTCTAGTAGTTCGTTCTAATACCATGCTAATGACTTTCTAGAGTATCTAATTGAGGTGCTTATCATATTTATTATGTGGCTAAGTTATGTTGATCAGATTAGTTATCTTTGTCACTATTCATTACTTCATATATCTTTTATGTGACACTTACCCATGTATGAAAGAGTTAGATAAATGTTCTCAATTATATATGCAATGATAGATACTCAATCTCATATTCTATTCCATAATCAACACTGATGATTGTTAATCCCTTCCTAGAGGTAAAAATATTAATAACGATACCTGGAATACTTCCCGATGAAAATGCTACATCGGTATTAATCTGTGCGCTTGTAGATCCCATTCATTATTTATTTAGAAGAGCAATTGCATATTTCAATACCGCGTCTCTTATATCATGCTGGGGATAACAACTTGGCTTAAGTGGTATGAGGGATAGGTTTGGCATTTTTGGCACCGTTATCAGATTTTGAAAACTGTCTACTTTTGGTAATGATTTTAAGAATACCCAACATTCACCTAGGAGTATTCCAAGGTATCATTAGTTATATTTTCCAAAGGAGGGCAAGGTATAATGTATCTATCATTGGTATGAACATGATGACATACTTACATGATGGACATAGCATATGATAGGGATAAAAACAATATAGCATGGATAGTGGACACACCTCAAGGATAAAAGGAAAACAATGAATAGAAGAATAAGCTAAGCGAAGCAGGAATGTTCTAAGATAGCCTTACAAAGATTAGTTATTGATCATACAAGATATATGATTAGAGTTACAGCTAAGTTTAGGATGGACAAGGAGATCCTTGGGCTTGGTCTACCAGGCCATAGAGACTTTACTAATCCTACACAAATACCCAAATGTGGGTGTTCACAGGTAATTTCACAATGATTTTACACCATCAAAACCGTGAACAAAACACTCTTTCCGTGTGTGAAAAAGCAAGAACATAGTGACTTAGGTACAAATAACTTTGTTCCACTTGTGCATGTCATTATTTACTTGTAGGTGCACAAATCATGGACTTTGGGTGGAAAGAGGCTTCATATATAGGTCATCCAACCTAGACATGGGCCCACTAGCTACATCTAAAGCCTCCCATGATCCTCCCAACACTCCTTGAGTCAATCTCCACCCTAGGATCACAAAGTCCTCTTCTCTTATTAGCTAAAAGGGAGAGCACATAGATTCATGGGCTCACAACAAAGCATCCAATGTGACCATAATATCCAACCTTCACAATGACACACGGGGACACCTTCTAGTCGATGGTGACAAGACCCAACGGTCATATGTAGGTCGGCCAACCTATGAATTACCACTAATCAGCTCCTACTGACTCCATCACATGTGGAGCTACTTCTAAAAGGAAGGTGGATGGACCCAGCTGCCATAGGTAGGTCGACCTACCCAAGGAAGCCCTAGCGCTCCACTGCCTTCCCCTTACATTTAGCACATGCCAAACGGGTCTGGCCCTTGGATTTGAGATGGTTCAACGGAGGTGGATCCAATGCTTACATGATCAAGGTCACACGGATCATTGACGTGGCACCACCCCTCACTCTAGCTATAAATACCCCCTAGACCTTCACTGTCATGGATGACACATTAGAGTAGAACCACTCTCCAGTAGCTTTCAACAAAGCTCTGCTGTAGTGCTATGATATTAGGGAAAGAGTGAGGTAAGTCTTCATGATAAAGCCATAGGCCTATATAGACCCTTCCGCAAGGTGTACCTCAATGGATGATATCTTTTAGTAAGTAATACATCCAAGTTCTTTATAGTGATTGATATTTTGTCTCTACTAGTAGTTATATAAGACTTCTTACCCGTAGACTACTTTACTTCAGTAGAGTGCTCTAGCCTTTCTAAGTGAACTTAGTTGGTCAAGGTTATTGTAGTAAGTATAGTTTTAAACATGGTGTCTAGACTATATCTTGCGTGTGTAGACCGCTTGTTGACATTTCTTAGCATTACTACTAAGAACAGAGTTTTAATTCTATCCCCAGCGACGACAGCAAAAATGCTTATTGGTATTAGTTAACTCATCACTTGTTTTAGTAGCCACTTATTAATTACCTACATCTAGAGCATTGCTAAACTAGGTTGTCATCCCTAGTGATGGAGCTAATAATGCATGTTGTTTTATCTATTTTTGTCACTCTGGCAGTGGGCTGGAATCCAATCGAAACCCACTCCCAACCATTTGTGATAAGCTCACTCTTAAAAACCTACCCAGCCCACTATATGGATTAGTCCAACCACACCAACCCAATCTGCTATGCTATTTGAACCCAAACTTTGCACTAGTTACATAGAAGACAAGACCAGTTCAACTAACTATGTTCATTGACCATGTGCAAATGGATTAACTACACTCATCGACCATGTCATAGGCAGTATTATCTTCATGAAGTCTGCCTGTATTATAGAGAAATATGAGCTGTAATTCAACAGGCAACCTTCTGTTAAAAAAGAACAGCATCTATTGACAAACATGGAAAAATGTCTAAGCTCCATCTAAAAGCATCAACCTTACAACTTCTTTATACAGCCAACTAGACACCTTAATACTACTAGCACATAATGTCTTCATCCTTCCCTCACAACACATCTCAACAAAAGCACATTTGCCAGCAGCTCACTCTATCCATCACTTCCATGCGGTGAAAAGGACCGGGGAAGCTTCTCTGTACTAATGGGACCATCATCTCCAGAAATGTGCCCTGTAACTTTGGGAAATGGACAGTATTACTGCAAGGTTTGATGAAGATGTGTGATTATCATTTTAGCATAAATTAGTGCAAGTGGAGGAAAGGGAATAGACAGTATCCACAAAGAAGTGAATTATGAAAAACACTAGCTAATGAAATATCTGGCTATAGGACACTCTTCTGTTATCAAACTTCAAACCCCATTGGTACTTTGAGAAAATTTTGATATCCAACTAAGTTCTACATCCCTAAAGGGAAAGAATTGTATGGACTCAACTAATTAAGCAGCATAACTCAAATTATTAGTTGAAAGAAAATAATAAAAAGACTTTTCCACCAGTTGTACCAGTGGAAAAACAAACACCATCTCACTTGACAAGATTATCCCATCATGCACCCTCAAAATTCCATCTCACATCACAAACAAGCACTCCCTAGAACAAAATGTACTTGTACCAGTGGAAAAACAAACACCATCTCACTTGACAAGTTTATCCCATCATGCAGCCTCAAAATTCCATCTCACATCACAAACAAGCACTTCCTAGAACAAAATGTACTGATTTCATACACTCATTATTTTGGCCTAAGCACACAACCCTCAGCTCAGATATAGCAACTCAGCAAAACTATAAGGGCCCAAAAATATCCCTCAATGAGCCCCCAAAACTCACTGGGACTGCTAATAATTCCAAGAAAATAAGTCAAGTATTGTACAGATTTTCCATAGAAAATAAAATTGTGGCAGACGGCAGGCCAATAGATTCTAATGATACAGATCAATTTATTTAGCTACAAATTTTAGAAGAGAACATTTTAGCATTCTTGGCTACAAATTTGTGCCAACACCTTCGAAGTTAAGTCCCCGCCGGCTCAGCTAGTTCCACCTATTCAAGAGGCTTTTAGTAAAAATAGAACAGAACTATATGCTACAAATAAATACAAAAAAGGACCAATAATGTACCTGATTATCCATATCCACATCTTTTTTCTAGGAAAAGCCAATCTTTTCTGCAAACAAGAGCTTCCAACATTTTAGGGGTTAGTGAACTCCTTGTCTCTCCAAGTATCCTACCTCAAAGATTAAAGGTAGATTCAGAAGATACAATGCTAAGAGGAATTGCTAGAAAATCTCGTGCCATGTTGAAAGCACAGGATACTTTTCAGCATCTGTTTTCCACCATACCAAAATGTAACTATTGCTGTCCGCCACATATTCTTCTTCGAAGTAGGTGTCAATTTCAGATTTTGGTGCACTAGCCGTTCTCTGACTTGACTTGAAGTTTTCAAATTCTTCTTCGATTTGTCTTTTTCCAAGAACAGGTCAGCCCACAAGGCTGCTGCTAGACACGGGTGAATGTGTCATGTAGTATGAACACTCTTGCATCATACGCCTCTCATACACTAAAAAATATTTCCTCATCCACTCAAGAGCAGTTGTGAGACATGTGTTTGCTTGATCCACATTCCTACAGACCTTGCGATGAAAGAACACTACATATTCACCTTTCCTTCTTGGATCTAATAATATGGCAATGACAATTGCAAGGTTAAAATCAGTCTTTTTTTTGCGAAGATTAAATGGATTAGACTCATCAACATCAGCACCTCAGTACTTCTCAAATTTAATTTTCATGGCAACAACTACATCATTTAGCACTACACTTGTTTGCCAAGCCGGATCATTTAAGCAATGGCGGATAGAAAGAACCAAAGGCAAGAACATTTGTGCTGTGAGTCCTATCAGCTGACACCAAATTTGTAGCCTCTTCAAAAGCTATTAGGAACTCACATATTGCATCAGTTTGTGACCATTCTTGCTCATTTGGAGAACTTTCAGCATACTGATGTGCATAACTATTGAGGACCACCATGTATTTCATTGCTTCTCTAACCATCTTATATGTCGAATTCCACCTATTTGGAATATCTAGAGCAATCACACATTTTGTAGGAAGACCAACTCAAATTGCAATCTGACTGAAGGCTTGGATTCTTGATGGCGAGGAAACTATGTGTTTCAAGAGCTCGCGAATCTTTCTTATCCCACCATGAATTATATTCATACCATCTTAAACCAAGATATTCAAGATGTGCACACAACATCTTACATGAAAATGTGCACCCTCCAGCATCAACTCACGCTTCTAATATTCTACAAAAACCTCACATGCTCTATTGTTGTCAAAGTAAAGACCATCTCCCTTATGCCCCATTCTGTTAGGCAGCTCACAAGGGCTTCTTCTATCGTGATTCCAGTATGTCGGTACTTTACTTTCTTGAAACTTATAATCTTTTTCTTCAATTTGAAGTCAGCTTTTATGTAGTGTGCTGTTACAAACATGTAACCTAAGTTTTGAACTGACGTCCAGAAGTCAGATGTGAGGCACACACGAGAGTGTAGGCTACCAAGCTCAATCAGAAGATCCATTTTCATTTTCTCATACTTCTTAATACTATCATTGCAAATAGTTTGACGCTTCACACAACAGTATTTGGATTAACAGTTTTCATCCATCTTTCAAAGTATGGGTCCTCAAAATTGTTAAATGGTATTTCAGCATGTACTACATACTCAATCATACTCTCACGAGACAGCTGAGGGTCAAAGACAAAGTTTTCTGAGGGCTGTTTCTTCATGGTTGATATGAATTCCTTTCTAGAGGCATCATCTATGGCAGGACGAGTTCTAAAGGCTACTCGTACCAGATTTAGTACTTAAGTGAAGTCCATAATACTTGCACACAGCCTTTAAGTTATCATCTACTGCCACTAGATTTGGCTCGAAGTATTGCCATACCTTTGACCTTCGGTTTACTTTTGAATATGATGTAGGAGATAAACCCTGAGTTCCCGAACTTTCTGAGGTATGTGAGGACAAAGTTGATGTGCCCAAGATGATAGTTTGTTTTAGCAGACCTCAGCTTCAAAAAGATCACCTTCACAAAATTATTAACATATGGTCATCTGCAATCAATATTACTATATGTATTGCCGTAGCTCTTCACATCTGTTATGGCGAACTGACTGCTAGCAACACAGACAAGCTAGAGAACAGAACTAATAAGTAACCTTACAAATTCCAGGATTTTAGAACTAATAAGTAAGCTTACAAATTCCAAGAATATTTGTTAAGGATTGCTTAACTAAAATATTTACTATTATAAAAGCGTCACAACAGAGAAAAATGCAAAACTCTGAACTGCACTAAAACAGAAAAACTCTGAACTTTCTGAAGAAACAGACACAGAATGATTGCATTTCAACATGCAGTATACAGTAGGAAAATGCCAACCTAATTAACAGAGCAGTAACAGGGCAGTTACCTCATAGCTGAAGACATTTCCAGTAGTTTTTACAGCAACTATGTGTGTGAATTCTGTAAAAACTTTGTTCAGAACGGGACACTGAAACTCTCCTGCCAAAAAACATGATTGATTTAATATATATTCATGAAGTGGATGTAAAGACCAGATGGAAAGAAGACATAATTGTAGTAGCAGATTGATCTGGTACGAGCTACATTGGTATTCTTGTATCTAAATGAAATTCATGATTGAACTAGCAGATCAACCTGGTACGAGTTGCATTGGTACTCTCATAGCCTAGATTTAACTCACCATCTGAGTTCATGTGGAATGAGAGAGGAATCAGATCTCCATGTGTTGGGTACCATAAAATAGGATACCCAAATTAAGGGGATAAAAAGCAGCAAAAAAGAATGAGAAGAACGCCTGACCCACCAGGACTCTAGCGTAGATGCAATTTCGCCCGACCCCTCAGGCCTCGAGCGCGGACTCGGTCCCGCCCGAGCCCTGGGTCTCGGGCGCAATCTCCGCCCCGACCAAGCTTTAGCCTCGAGCACAATCAACGCCTCCCTCAAGCCTTAGCCTCGGAGCCAAGCTTCCAATACACGGTGGCCGTACCCTCGATATGATGCGCGCCATGCCCCCCACGCTGCAGCAGGGCATGTCGGCCACTATTCCAACAACTCCCGACACTGTGGCACCTTACCTCTTTAACTGTGGGGCGTTGCATGACAGTAAAAGAGGTTTGGGGAAGATTAATCCCTACCACTGTAACCATGCTCTAGCTGTTACCATTTTACTATTGCAGGACACATTGCAGTCCCTCCGACCCAACCTCCATGACTCAAACAGGGTTCGGCGACGTGCCATAGGAGTAACCATGCTGGCAACCACACCCCAAGGATGAGGTGGCTGATCTCTACAGGGTCTGCACTGTCACTACACTACACACCAGAGATAATTTACGGACTTATACATATAAAAACCTTGCCACCCCTTGCGGCTATAAAAGGGGAGGCAGGGCACCCATCAGACAGAACACAACAACACTCACCATCACACTCAAGTAGTGCACTTCACTCCACATACATAGAGATAGGGACTCACGATACTAAGCCTCCCTCCACTCACTTCCCAAAACTGAGACCTGGGACATTGCCCTCTCTCGCAACCAGCTTGTACCCACTACTACAAGCACTTTCGGGTGCAAGGCAATACAGACTCCGACTCTATCACTGGACGTAGGGCATTCAAGGCCCGAACCAGTATAAATTCTCTGTTTTCTCTTGCATCACCATTCGTGTTTAGGAGGGCACGTAGACTCATTACTTGTTAGAGCCTGGATGCCGAATCTAGACACCGACAGTTGGTGCGCCAGGTAGGGGCCTTCTGCGTGTTACTGTCCTTTCCCTGTTAGGGAAAGCCCGGATGGCGGACAGATTTTGACCACTTCGCCTCGGCACCATCATGATGTTTGGGAGCTTGGAGTTCATGTCTCTTGGCTCCGGCTCTGACATGGTCCTCCTCCCACCTCGTGACAATGCTGAGCCTCGTCCTGAGCTGATCTCACCACAGCCAGTGCGTTGGAGGCGCTCGGGACATCATGGAGGGGGAGCCCGGCGTGGGCGTCAGAAGTCTAGGATCTCTGACCCTACTGCTGAAGCCAGGACTCATCCGGCACTCCCCCCACACATTCCACATTAGATCGCCCATTCCTCTGGCCCATGCGACACCAGAGGAAGGACCTGTGGAGCATCAAGCTCTGCTCCACGGACCAACGGGGGGATTACTCGACCCCCTGTTCTGCCTCGATCAAAGGGCAAGGCACAGCCTCCACCTCCCTTCCAAAAGGGGGACCCAGGGGCTTCAACTTCACAGCTCCCTCCCACGTCACCCAAAACAACTATGGGAGAGCTTACGACTACACCTTCCGAGCTCCCCTTCGGACTCAGAAGCACAACCACCACCTATGCCTCATCCGCAAGCACCTCACTGAGCGCGTATGCGGATCTCCCGGGGCATCACCTAAGGTCTACTCTAGACCTTATCGCCATGCCACCCACTTCATCATATCCGGAGGATCCCACCTCAGGTGAGAACAAATGGGCTGGCGCTGACTTCTCTGGTCTTGGTGACCCAGGGACCTTCATGTGCTTCCTTAAGGCAAGCAACTATTGTCGAAGACCAGTCTGCCTGAGGGGACGGAGGTGCGGCCAGACGCCGTGCCCGAGACGTCAACCACCGCATTGTCGAAGACGACGGGGGAGACAACACCCCGATTTTTAGCACGGCAAGCCAGAACATCATGGCTTCCGCACTACTCCTTAGAGCGATGCCTGAGCCATCAACCCCTAAGGGAAGAAGAGTGCGCCAGGGGCTTTGTGTCCTCCTGGAGCAAGCTGTGGTACAAAACGCAAAAAGTTCCGCATCGCAGTCCCACGATGAAAGGGTAAGAGGCCCAAGGGATCAACCCCCTCCCAACAAGGCACAAACCATGCAAGGCCTGGCTCCCCCTAATCTGCAAGGGGGCGCTAAGGCCCCATCTGTCCACGAGCATGTCGGGACCGATGCGGACGTCCGGGCCACCCTTGAGGCTAGACGCCGTGACAAGGACGAGGCCGAATCTCGGTGCTAACGACCGCGCAGAGGCGGAAGGTACGACCCCGAGCATGACCGTAGTACAATGCCTGAGCCTCTAGGCCCTCGCGTCTTCTATGAGGCGATCCATAGGGCCAAGTTCCAGGCCTGGTTCCGACAGCCAACGAATCTCACCAAGTACTTAGGGGAGACCAACCCTGAGCTCTGGCTAGCGGACTACCGCCTAGCGTGCCAGCTAGGCGAAGTGGAGGATGACCTGCTCATCACCCGCAAGTTGCCACTGCACCTAGCCAATTCAGCTAGAGCATGGCTCGAGCATCATCCTGAGCGTCTGATCCACGGCTGGGCTGACCTGGTTAGGATCTTCGTCGGGAACTTCCAGGGCACATATGAGCACCCTAGGAACTCCTGGGACCTCAGGAGCTGTTGGTAGAACCCTGATGAATCTCTACAAGACTTCATTAGGCATTTTCCAAGCAGTGCACCGAGCTCCGCAACATCACGGACTCCGACGTCATCGGAGCCTTCATCACCGGCAACACCTATAAGGAGTTGGTGCATGAGCTTGGACGCAAGACCCCCACGAGCACCAGCCAGTTGCTTGACATCGCCACCACCTTTGCCTCAGGTGAAGAGGCAGTTGGTGCAATCTTCTCCGACGACAACGCCAAGGGGACGCAGAAGGCCGAGGCCACCGAGGCCTCAGGCTCCCAAGACCCTAAAAAGGAGAAAAAGGGTCACAAGGGGAAGCAAGGTCGGCTGGATGACAACCTTGTCGCCGTGGCAGATCGTAAGAACCCCAAGCGGGCTCCTACTGGCCCATGCTCTTCGACAAAATGTTGAAGAAGCCATGCCCCTATCACATGGCCCCACCAAGCACAGCCTCGAGGAGTGCACCGTCCTGTGACGACTCTACACTGGCGTTGCAGCCAAAGAAGACACAGAAGAGCCCCCCAAGGACAACGATGCCGAGGGGGATGGCTTCCCTAAAGTCAAGAACTGCCTCTTGATCTTTGGGGGGCGCGCAGCTCGCCTCATCGTGAGTTAGAGGAAGCGTGAGCTCTGAGAGGTTTGTTCGGTTAACATAGCTACGCCCTCGTACCTTAAGTGGTAGGAGAACGCCATTACCTTCGATCGACGAGATCACCTAGATCAGATCCCGAATTCTAGGAGTTATCCTCTCATCATCGACCCCATCATCGCCGAGACCCATCTCTCCAAGGTGCTGATGGATGGAGGCAGCGGCCTCAACATTCTCTATGCCGAGACCCTAGCCCTCATGGGGATCAGTAAGTCTTGGCTGAGGAATGATGCATCACCATTCCATGGAGTGGTACCTGGGTACCGTGCCCATCCCCTCGGGCAGATCGATTAGCCCGTCTGCTTTGGGACTCCCAACAATTTTAGGTGGGAGATCCTCACTTTCGACGTGGTCTGGTTCCCCGGGACCTACCACGCGATTCTAGAGAGGCCATGCTACGCTAAGTTCATGCCTGTCCCTAACTACACCTACCTCAAGCTCAAGATGTCGGGCCCAAACGGCATCATCAACATCAGCACGACGAGCCAGCATGCCTATCAATGCGACGTCAAATGCATTGAGCTGGCTGAGGCTCTAGCCGAGTCGTTGTCCATCATCACCAGCCTTAGCGACGTCGACCAGGACATCCCCGGCCCAAGCGCCACGCCGGGAGCTTTGAGTCACTGGAGGAGACAAAGCTCATCTTCCTCGACACTGAGGCCACCGAAGGCAGGGCGTTGAGGATTAGCTCGAGCCTCGACCCCATATAAGAAGCAGTGCTCATCGACTTTCTCCGCGCAAATGCCGACGTATTTGTGTGGAGTCCCTCGGACATGAAAGGCATACCGAGGGATGTCGCCGAGCACTCCTTGGACATCTGAGATGGCTCCAAGCCCGTGAAGCAGCGCCTGCACCGGTTCGACAAGGAGAAGCGCCGGGCCATCAGGGAGGAGATACACAAGCTACTGGCGGCTAGATTCATCAAGGAGGTATTCCATCCTGAGTGGTTTGTTAACCGTGTACTAGTCAAGAAAAAAAAAGGGAAATAGAGGATGTGTATAGACTACACTAGTTTAAAGAAATCATGTCCTAAGAACCCTTTTCCATTACCTCGTATTGACCAAATAGTTGACTCTACTGTGGGATGTGAAGTTTTATCTTTTCTTGATGCATACTCCTGGTACCACCAAATCAAGATGAAAGAATCCGACCAGCTCGTGACCTCTTTCATCACCCCATTCGGAATGTTTTGTTACATCACCATGCCGCTCGGTCTTAAGAACGCAGGGGCTACATACCAGCGATGTATGCTCCAGGTCTTCGGAGACCTCATAGCCAAAACGGTAGAGGCGTACGTAGATGACATCATGGTCAAATCTATGAAGGCAAGTGGCCTCGTGGCCGACCTAGATGAAACATTCAGATGCCTCAAAGCTAAAGGAACTAAGTTAAACCCCGAGAAATGCGTTTTCGGGGTCCCCCGAGGCATGCTCCTTGGGTTCATAGTCTCTGAGCGAGGGATCGAGGCCAACCCCGAGAAGGTCTTGGCGATAGCTAACATGGGCCCAATTCGCAACCCAAAGGGGGTACAGAGAGTCATGGGGTTCCTCATGTCCCTCAGCCGGTTCATCTTCTGCCTCGGGGAGAAAGGGCAGCCTCTGTAAAGGTTGCTTAGAAAAACTGAGCATTTTTCCTTGACCCTGAGGCATGGGAAGCACTTGACATGCCCAAGGCTTTGCTCACCAACCCTCCTGTGTTAGTACAACCCACTGAGGGGGAACCACTACTCCTTTACATCGCAGGCACTGACCAAGTGGCCAGCACAACTATCGTGGTCAAAAGGAAGGAAGAAGGGCACGCCATACAGGTCCAAAGACCGGTGTACTTCGTCAGCAAAGTACTCTCCAACACTAAGACCCGATACCCACAGAACCAAAAGCTACTCTGCGCAGTAGTCTTAGCCCGACGCAAGCTTCACCATTACTTTGAGTCTCAACCTATCTCGGTGGTCTCATCTTTCCCTTTGGGAGAGGTGATGCAAAACCGAGAGGTCAATGGCAGAATTGCTAAGTGGGCGATAGAACTCATGGGCGATGGAATCACCTATGAGTCTCGAAAGGCCATAAAATCTCATGTTTTGGCCGATTTCGTGGCTGAGTGGATAGGAACTCAGCTCCCTCCACCCCAGATCCAGTCTGAGTGCTGGACCTTGTACTTCGACGGGTTTCTGATGAAAACCAGAGCCATCGCAGACCTCGTCTTCAACTCACCCCTCAGAGTAAGGATGCGATACACAATCTGACTCCACTTCCCCACCTCGAACAACATGGTGAAGTATGAGGCCTTTGTTAATGGTCTCCACATTACGGTCGATCTTGGAGTCAAGCGGCTCGATGTCCGAGGTGACTCTACGCTCATCATTGACCAAGTCATGAAGGAGTCAAGTTGCCATGATCCCGAGATGGACGCATACTGTAACACCCTAGGTGTTAAGCATGCACTTAGTCTTAGCAAAACATTCATAAGCATTCTCATCAAGCATAGCATCACATGAGCATGTCATCCATCCAAAATGTGATTCTATGTGCTTTATTCTATGTGATTTAAATGTGTAAAAATATGATGCTTGCTTCTAAAATTGTGAAATATTCAAACTAGGTTGGATTGTGTGCAAAAAGATTTAAGAGTATTTTTGTGCAATTTT
>Ga0182004_10003560_pt1 | contig 12403 bp, 12 predicted proteins | sample Sormic07211540_1_FD_120479 | JGI IMG/M metagenome (GOLD analysis project Ga0182004, IMG submission 120479) | Endophyte microbial communities from Sorghum bicolor roots, Mead, Nebraska, USA - 072115-40_1 MetaG | ecosystem: Host-associated > Plants > Roots > Unclassified | place: USA: Nebraska... | reverse complement strand
TTGGGCTAAAATGGGCTTTGCCTGAGCTTAGGATTGGGCTAGTAATTTTGGAGACAAGCTATATAGAGTGCCCAGCTCCATAAATCGATTTATGGAGGCAGGCGTATTAAGACGACCGCCTCCAAAAATAGGCTATTTTTGGAGGCAGTTATCTTAATGTGTCCGCCTCCGTTAATCGATTTTATGAGGCAGGAAAACATAAACACCTTGGTAAATAAAAGTGCCTGCCATCGTTAATAGCCTAATTTTTTAGAGGCAGTTGAATTTGATGCCCGCCTCCGCGTTAAGTTTTGGGTGGTGTCATGCAAAGTCAATTATGTAGTAGTGCTAGCTCGCTCTCGTCATAGAAGTATTTTCCCAATATGATAACATTTGTTTGTGACAAAGTTACAAATGTGAGTTACTATTTGAGTGATGTTCCCTTACTGTCCACCTTTTCCTTTGGCCACCGTCCTAGTGATTTCTTGAGCTGCCACTAGCTGTGGTCGAAACTGTCATAAGCCTTCAGGTACTCACAAGCATAGTATCCACACAATACTGAGCCTTCCGGTTGTTTGGTGCATTGCATGTATGATATATGTAACACATAAACATTAGTACAGATAGATAGCATGCTCTTATGATTCTTGATACATACTAGGAATTGTTGCTTCAGGCACAATGTGGTGCCATATTTCTGCTTCTTCTTCTCGAACCTCTCATCATAGCACTTGGGATCTTGCACATACTATCTGTAAGTGTTGTATCAAAGCAACTAGTGCCAATGACAAATTTAATATGTATGTTGAGTGCATAAAAGAATAAGTGTTGTCACTTACTATCCCAGATAGCTTTGTTTGTAACCCACAAGGACTCAAATATGCAAGCCATTCCATCTTGAGGATAGATTATGAATACAATCGAGTGGCTCATGACGCCAAGCTACACCACTGAAACAACATGGATTTCAGACCTTGAAATATGAAAACTGGTTAATGCAACAGCTATTGCAAGTATCATTTTGACTTATCCAGATTGGTAGGTGGCAAGGATACTCCCATTTCCCTAGATCTTCTTCATGGCTTCGTAGATGTACATTCCCTTTTTGTACTTGATCTCGCCTCGCATTTCTGTCCTAACTAGCACTCACTGCAACTTGTCCAAGTTCACTAGCCTTGGATCTGTGTCCGATATATCATCGCCAATGGGGACCTCTAGGTAATATGCATAGGAGATAGGTTGATAATATGTTTCCCTAGTTCCTTGCATACATATGATTGCTTCCTTCAAGCACAAGTTGTTGTCATGGAATTGTTAGTTTGATACTAAACAATGTACCTACAATGATGCAAAGGTGTAATCACTTACATGGCAAAAGGATTGACTTGGGCGATGTCGAAGTCCTTGCCCCACATCAGCCTATGCATGTCAAGGAAGTCTATAAAGAAATAACAATCATCTTCCAACTGAAAGTACTCCTTCGGGACCTTAACAATGAAATCTTTCATCTAACATTGCAGCATGCCTTTACCAGAGATGGAACCTCCAAACCTCCCATAACTCCTCCTAGATGAGCTGGCCTAAGGACAACATGAACTTGCCTTGCTCATAGTCATCGGGGCAATCTAGAGTAAGGGGCCAAACTACCAGCGGTGTTCAATAGCCTGTAATTGAGATAAGGAGTGGAAAAGTCTATTAGCATCATCTACGCACACATAATGTGTTGACTATGTTTGGTTTCCATTAGCATATATACCTTTCAAATGTTGTTAAGTATGATAAGCTCGTTTGCTATATTGAAGGATGCCCAACCTCTAGGCTGTGGTTCTAGGGTATGCCCCCTGCTTCTTCTATAAGGCTTCTTTGACATAGGAGGACACTACCCTTTGCCTTCCTTTGGACCACTTGGAGGTAGTGTTTTGTTGCCCGGTGTAGCACCTATACCTCCTTGTGGGTTGCTCATGTTGGGAGGTGGGCTACATCGAGGACTGCTGCCTAGGCTAGCATTGTCATTGTCATCATTGTTCTCATCACCGTCGTCGTCACCTGGGAGAGATATGAAGGGCTCTAAGGGCTGTGAGCCTATGACTGTTGGTATTTGTTAATGCACAAAGAGAATTCCACAACCGCATAGATACCGTTATAGCTTTTACTCAGGAGTATTCCAGAGTATCGTATTTGTCCATAGAGAAACAATAGTTACAGAGACTGATAATTTACCATCATGTATCTACTAAATTAATATACCAACTAGATTAAAGTGGGGGTAAGTAGTAATGATAAGAGTTATGAATAATAACACACATAGGAGAATTCCATGATAAATGAGCAGTCAAGATAAATTGAGAGGACAACGGGAGAGTTCAAGGTTCCTAAATAGTTCTCTATTACTATGGTTTTTGTTCTAGTATAAACGAGATGATAACCGGAATATGATTATATATATAGCAATCACACAATAACACTTTGGAGTAGCAGTACCTTTTCGACTCTCAATAAGACTAGGAGAAAAGTTTTTGGGGGAAGACTACCTAAGCTCTATGAAACACCAACCCAAACATGGTGGACTACAAAGGCCTAATAGAGTTGTCACCCCTAGGGCTACCACTACTATTCTATGGGATTGGGTGCAATCTCACGTATCCCGTAGTTTAGACACCTTGTCTACACTATTGATTACTACTCTAGTCATGTACAATAACTAGAGCACTCAATACGAGCGAAGATCCCATGCTAAGATATGATAACTGTACTAACCATACACATTAAAGGCATAAAAGTAAATAAAGAAGATAAATATATTAAAGCATAAGTCTTACAAAGATAAGATACAAAGATATACCTGATCTCTGAAGACATCTCCAGAACCTGAGCACAGCTCGACTCTCCCTAACTCTCAACTAGAACTAATCTACTATATTGGAATGTCTAGCCCGAATTCTCCTGGTGTACCCTGATCTCTGGATGAGAGATATGATTTAGGGTTTCAGGGATTGCCTCTAGGGAGAGGGGCAGGGGTTTGATTATATAGCCCTAGGAGATCAACGTGAGCCCTTGGATCAAACCAACTTTGAGGTACGGTGGGGATGCATCCTAGGAGGCAGTGGCCTACAAGAATTGTGTTGATACATGACGGTTTCCATTGGTCATAGATGCCCTAAAAACCATCATAGTTAACTATCTGTGAGGGCATAAAAATCCATCATTGAATCCCCGTCATAGATCAGCTCTGCCAACAAATCCATCACAGACGCGTTGAAACTGTGACAGCTGCTACCGTCATGGAATGGTTTTCGGTTTGATTTGTGGGCAGCATCGATGATGAAACAGAACGTCATCGACTTGTGCCACATTAGCGAAACCATGTGGGCACGGTGAGGTGGAATCTGATGTGGCTAATGATCAGGTTGGTGACGTGGCTTACCATGCCACATCAGCATTTTTCTGTTAAATCGCTGCATTAATTGATGGATGGTTTGGGCCGACGTTTTGGGCTGGGCCGACATTTTGGGTTGGGCCGACATTTTCTTTGCGTGGCCCATTTTCTATTCGAATTCTTATCAGCCCTTTTTTTAATATTGTGCTCCCACTGTTTTAATAATTGGCTCAGCCCATTTAATCGACATATTGGGCCGGCCCAGCTAAAAACCAGCAGCCCAGCAATTCATTCTGGACCAAATTCGATCAAAAAATCAAATTCAACGACAGGTTCAAATACATACCACTACAAGAAATACTCTAATCCGTGACGGATTTTTAATGACGGTTTCGAAGATCGTCACGAACAGTATACCGTGCAACTCATCAATAAAGAAAGCCCAGACCCAGCCTGCTAGAAAGCAAACCCTAAACTAAACTGAGCTGCACCCTCGCCTCACCCTCCCAACTGCCGCCGCCGCCCTACTCCCTCTCTCGCTCGTGTCTCTCACCCCATCCAGATCCTCCTCCATCTCGATCCTCCTCGTCGCCAGGATGGCGCTACCCTTCATCTCCGACCTCGATCCGCACGGGACCGGTGCAGATCAAGTACTGAAGCTACCCGACCGCCGCCGAGAGCGATGTCTGACGGATTGAAGCCGCCACCAACCTTGTTGATATGCACAGATTCTGGAACAAATGCGACCACAAATTCAAATTCAATGACAGGTTCAAAGTCAACCACAGGTTCAAATACATCCACACATTCCCTCCTTCAAAATATTACATCGCATCACAGAAGCATCAACACAGAATGTTTAGATGTTTACTGCTGCATCATACCAAAGACCAGCACCCTAAATAGGTTTAAGCTCACCATATAATGAGTCTACTGCACAGAATGTGCACCACCACATAAGCATGACCACATGAGTGTTCACAAGTTCAAAAGAATGCAGCCATCAACACAAGGCACCACAACACAAAGCATTACCTTGTTCCCTAACTCGATTGAATCAAGCTCATCAAACACCTAAGTACAGTATCAGTCTTGGCTTGCCTCTACCTCATCTCCTCATCAGCCTTGCCTCTTTCTTCTTCTTTTGCCTGCATTTTGGTGACCATCTCGTCCAGCTGTTGCCGCTGAATGTTGACCAGCTCCCTAAGATATGATGACGTTTGCTTCTCTAATGTCAAAGTTGCTTCTAGCTCGCGGTGACTTCCAGCACTGGAATCTGCAGGTAAGCTGTTGATCCCCACATTTACAAGAAATTTGTTTTTCTTGGTCTTACAGCAATAACTTCACCAACAACATCATTGACTGACTTTGGTTCAGAACCATCCTCAACAGGTTCAGCAATCTTCATCTCCATGTCAGCCTAGCAGTACAAACATCATTTAAGCACTTTTGACTGACTTTGGTTCATCCAATTTAATCTATCATTTGTTTGCACGCTAATTGACAATTTACTTGCAATTGCTGATTGCACAGCAGGAGCAAAGGCTTCTTCTTGCTGCAGTGGAGATCTTTAAACAATTCTAGCCCATTTGGTGGTCCATCTTTGTATTTGTCCGCCTAAAGAAAGAAAGAAAACCAACAATTTGATATTGTTAATTGTTCCTAGTAGTTTGGATAGTGATTCTAAATCTGTAATATTAAGTCACACTTCATGGATCAACCATTTATAGAATAGGCTAGCAAAGTATTATGAATGAAACAAACATTAACTAAATTTGACTTAGCAATAGGAGGATGTGCAGGTCGTAGCTGCGAGAACTAGTTGTTTGGTGGAACTGCACTTTAGCTCTGTTTGCTTTGTGTTCTTCTCAGAATTCAACTGCAGCAACGAAGTTTTGATTTTAGGAACCTATGAGTTGCACATGGTAAACTTCAAATGGAAATCAGTGCCTAGAGCTTACCATTTTTTGCATCCTTCCAGTGCTCAACAACTTTAAGCCACTGAGGACCAGTCATGAATGGTAGTGGAGATGTTTTCACCACCAGACGAAGCGGATAAGGATCAAAATACTTTATTTGAGCCTATATCGCTGCTGCCGAACAACACTCTTCAACATTGGCACACATGCCCTTTTCACAGGACCAGCAGTTGTGTCCATATCAAACTTTTACTGATAACACTAAATACAACAGTCAATTGCTACAAAATATAACTGAAAGTATAGTGGGGATGCATCCTAGGAGGCACCAGAATAAGCTTCCAGAAAGCGGAGGCAAACAAGCTACAGAGCGTGCCAGGTGGCATAGGGGTTCCGGCCGGTCCTCCATCTGGGCCTTTTGGGGCCCACTTTAGTGTGGTGTCTTCTTGATCCTTGTATAGTCTTCCCACGTATATTTGACAAAATAATCCAGTCGCTTTATTTACGAATAAGTCCTCCTTGGTTGTTTCCTAGATAAATCCTATAGAAAATAATAATTCACCAAAACTCATTGATCTTGTCAGTTTAAACCCTAGACCTACATAGATTCATTCATTTGTACCCTTTCTCATGTTTATTTAATTATAAATTATTGACATTATCTAGAGCCAACAGTGACCAAGGCATCAGCTACTCCAAGATGATGTCTTCCTTATTCCATTGGAATTTAGCACCGAGAATACCTCGGATGTACCTACCCCCCCTCTTCAGTGCGAATGTTGATTTCTTCATCCTCAAAATCATCATTGGTTCAAGTCACCTCCACCATGGCATAGTTAAGTTAGATCAACTTCTTGTTGCACAAGGCACCACGTTTAGAGGAGTGCAATTCCCACTTCTACTTCCTTCTTCCTTGACATCTTATGGCCAAAGGGAATCACGAGTGTGCATGTTGTTGGACCCCCAATGTCCTCGATTGGGTACCTATGGACTCCTATGGTGAATGACCCTAGCACTATAGCCTAACTTTATGGTAGCTACACACTAGCTTGGAGAAGCATCTATCAGCAACTACACCATCTTGGGGTCGGTGCTCCTGAAAGCCTCTTGTCAAATTATTGATCATGTCCTTCATTGTTGCCTCGTGGCCTTGCTACATGCCTTGCTAGATGACCCCTTCTTTGTAAGCTTCCTCGTGTGGTGTGATCTCAAGTTGGATTGCTAGGAGTCCATGTATTCTAGCTTTGCTTCGAGGATATGCCTCGGACATGGCTACAGTGCTCAGTGTTTCCCAGTGCCTCAGTCTGCACATCATGATACCTGTGAGGTTCAAACACCCCACATTCCTTGACCTTAGTGATCATGATAACCACCTTCTCTACCTCTTTGGTGTGTGGCTTGTTGTACTTGGTCCTACCCTCCTTTAGCTTCTTTGGTCGACAGCCAGAGAAGAAGCTAGTAACGTGATCTCTCACCAAGGCCTTCAAAGAGATTCTCCTACCGAGTTGTAGCTACCTCCATTTATTCCTACCACCACTTTGGCCTCTTAATGTTGTACCCTATCATGCTTAGCTAGGTGGTGGTGGAGCATGTTCCTCTTTGCAAGCTCAAAGCACTTCGCGCCCTTGGCCTTTGCTTCTTTGCTACTCATTTTTTTGATGAACTCTTCCCAAATACGTGTCTTGATGAAGTCATAGTCTTCAAAGGGTGTCTTCCCTTTATTCATGTAGTTCTTATTGAGTTTTGATTGCAAGATTGAAGTGCTTTGCCTGCAATATACAGTGTATGCCCCTTGCATAGTTCTTCATCATATTGGTCCACTAGATACTTGAACCGACTCTTCACATCTCCCCACACTGCACCCTTGAGGTATTCCGAGACTTTCCTCCAATTAAGATATGTGATAGGCATATGCTCCTTGACTATATAGGAGCATTGGTTGCTGAAGGCGCTGATGACACTTTGTGGCTCCAAGGGCTCTCCATGTGGCCCTATCTTGTACATGGCATGCATGTTCTTGCGCATCTAGCACCTCCCGTGTTGGCCCCTCTTCAAGACATCTTGCCACTGGCCATTGTAGTTGAAGAGTTTAGGGTGGGACCGGATGCATGCCCCTCCTCTTCTCCCTCCATGGGGTACTCCAAACAAATAGGCATCACTCTGTTGATACAAAAACTCGCATTAGTTTTATACTTACACGATGCCCTTGTTGCTGTGTTAGTTATTTACTTACACGGCCTCATCATTTGCATGGTCTCATGCTAGGGTGTGAGAAGCTCATGTTTTTCCAGTAGTGCTCCATCTCTCATCTTTACTCCATGTATTTCCTTTAAACAACTCTTAAACAATTCATATATAAGCATCTTTACTATTAATCATTTCTAAATTAATGCTTTGAGATCCTTAGTCTATTATAGTATTTCAGCAATAGCAACCAAGAATAGAGTCATAAATAAGATTTATAGAGCATCAACAGTAAGGTCCTACTTAAGCCAATAAAACCAAATTTGAGCACCAAAGGCAAAGAAGATAAACAAGCAATAGCAGGCCCTAACTTGAGCGTAAAGGTCTCCAACTCAAGCCTCATTTCTTGGAGGTCTGGGTGGAGCCCCAACTGTAAGGTTGTTCCTGTTTCTCTCGTGGATCCGTGCAGATCCAGTTGTGCCGTCTCTGCATTTTTTCTCCTTGATGCATGCCTCTCCGGAAGCCTTGCAAGATTCACCCCCGCTAGTGGCCCCCTTCCCGGTGGCTCCTCAGCAGCTATGGTGGCCCTTCCCCTACTTGCTTGGCTTGGCTGGCTGGCAAACTGTCCTGGTGTGGTGCCCATCCCTAACATGGGCACCCTAACAGTGCCTCTCCATGGTGGGAGCCCTTTTTGTCATGGTGCTCCTTTTTGTCATGGTGCTCCTTTGTGGCCAACAGTGGGCTCTCTAAGCACAGTGGCCACATGGGTGGTGCCCCTCATGGTGGCAGCCACTCAAACATGGTGCTCCTGACCATGTGAAGCCCCTCCCGATGAGAGGTCATCCCACCTGCACATCCTCCCCCTACCACCCAACTCCGACAATCAAAAGGCGAGAGCCACCACAAAAGTGCGCACTAGGACATAGGGAGAGGAGAGGGAGAAACAGTTTATCTGAGGGAAAAAAATAAGAGAAATGTGAGTGACAGCTGTGTTCTAGAGGTGTAGCGGTGGCTCTAATATATATGAGGGTTTTTTTTGAAGTTGAGCCCACAAAAAGGATCCTCAAAATTCGGAGAAGCTCTTAAATTCAAATTAGGCACCCTGATTTGAGGGCCATTCCTAGAGAGATGACCTAAGGGCTGACCTTACTTCTGATTGTTTTCTGAGCTTATTTTCAGCAATTACACTCAATAAGGTCTCAGTTTTCTAGGACCCATATGTCAATTACATAACCCTTTTTATATATTTTTTCTTCCATCTCCCATCTCTGCTCCTGCGGTACACATGTCGCAGGGAGAAGGAAATTATTTAACTGCCATTCAGATTATCATTCACCTGCATACCATTGTCCAATCGGCTTCCAAATAGTATTATCTGTCAACCTAGGCACCTAGCATTGCATACTGCAAATATTGGTATATTACTTTTTATGGCATTATTGTGGTGTATGCAGGAAATGTTGACATGTTCCCTTTCATGCCACTATGATAAAGGCATATCAGTAATCTTTCAATGCAAATGCATCCATAATAAAGGCATATCAGTAATCATACGGTATAATTAATTCAATAGCTAATAAACTACCAAATTTGTCAGCACGCCTTAATACTTTATAATATCTATACTAACATATACCAAAAGTCTAAATTCCAGGTGTATAAATAACGCCTGAGTCTAGTACAGCAATTATTGCAAAAGGATCCACAGGAATACACCAATGACCACATATTGGAAAGTACACCAGGAATCTGGTATTTAGTCCATCTGCATGGTTCACGGTGGGCAGCCCATTGAATACGACCTCGACATTCATAGGTGCTGAGGGTCTTCAGTCTTCACAGATTCTCCCAAGTCGGAGCACAAAGAACTTCACCAAGTCCATCTCGTATGGCACAAACCCCAGATTTCCCCCATAATTTTTCTTCCACAGGAAGCTGTTCTTGACCTCTTCCATCACCTTCTTCTCAATGTCGAGAATGAAGACTGAGTAGCTACGATAATCCCAAGTCAGCACGAGCAGTGATCCATTGTTAAGGCAAAACCACTGCGGGCAGGGAGCATAGCGAGTTCGAGGGAGATAGTTTGGGTCCGGTGTTATCCTGATGACAGTGCGGAGCCACGTCGCAGGGGTGTCATCACCTTCTTCTCCGCATTCTTGCTGCGTCCAAAGAGTCACATGCATGAGATATATACAAATGACAGATAGCTTGTCGTCTTTGCTGACACAGAGCAGCCGTGTGCCGCTGGCATGGAAGGGAAGCTTTGTCATGGAAATGTCTCCCGTGCCCACCTCCACACTGAGTTTGTACAGGTTCTCATCATCTGGGTGCGCGCTCTTTCATAGTTTTGCAATCCGTGCACAGCCAGTGTGCTGCGCCACGGTGAACAACAGCGGCCCTACCATGCACCTGGGAGTAACGGCTCCCTTCTAGCCACCTGGTGGGTGTGCTCCAGTTTCGTGTGTCAATGGAGTATGTGTGAAGATATACCTTACTATACAGTCCAAATCATTTGGTGGTGATGAGGAGCAGCTGCCCTCCGCCAAGGTTACTGCTGTTGGTGTCAGTAATGATGGCATTCATCGTGACCTGGAGACCAACATTATCGGGATAAGATTGGGGAGTCTCCAAAGGTGGGAGAAAGTGACACTCGCCAGTGATAGGGTTGCAGAGGCTGAGCAGCACAGGTGGCTTAGGGTGGCCAAAGGTGCAGGGCACAAGCTGCATGAGGATGATTCCATGGCGTGCTTCCAGGGGCTCGGCGTAGTTGAAGGTGCCATCATGGTCAGGGATGAAGGCTGTGAGGGAGCATTCTGTGGGGCCATTTAGTGGCGACAATGGCGATAGCATGAAGGTCGGTGCGGAGATGGAGGCACCCTCCATGGTCTGCAGTTTCATCTTCGCCTCGCAGAACTTGAACCTTGTCTTCTTGAAGAAGAAGCTGATATCGCATGCACGGTTGCCCTTAAAGAGCTCGCAGAGGAAGGTCGGATCAGTGAAGCGTTGCACCCACCACTTGCACGTCATGGCGAACCTAAAGAGGTCTTTGATGTTGCCCAAGCAGGAGAAGATCATGAGTTGGGCATCTTCCGGTAGAACTGCAATGTTGTCCATACTGAAAAAGGTGTACAATATGTCAAAACAACACTCGATGCATTTGTTTAAAGATCAGGTGATGCACATAAAAAGATGGATGCAGCGAGCACACAGCCTGGAATATAATTACACTGCCCGAGCTGCGGCCGACCTCCCCACTGCGCCCCCTAGCTTCCCCCACCTTTCATCCTTCACTACCCATCCTCTCGTGGGCTCGTCGCCCGTCACACACCAATGCTTGTGCATAATGAATATTATATATAATGACACGTTCACTACTATGTTAATTTTGTAAATTTACAATAGGTTTGGCAATAATGCCCTCATGCCTTGTATTACCAAAGACTTTGTGCATTTAAAAAAATAAAAGATAGATGTTCATATACTAGAATAAAGAAAGCAATAAATTTTTTTGTTCAAGTTGTCCAACTCTGTTCCTCGTACTTAGAGCACACAAACCATTAGGCTGTAACCACAGAGAATTCAGAAGAAAATTGCCTTAAAAAATTCAGAAGCAAACCAGTTCAAATTATCTTAGTTTTCGATATTTTGCATTTCATTCTGAACTGGACTTCCTAGGCTATAAAATATATTCTGAATAAAAAGGTGTAAAATAGAGTTGCAATATGACCTAAATCCAATGTGCAGAATGTTTGTATATCTTCACTGTAGAAAATTGCACCAAAAGTGGGGCAGCTGATACGGCCAAGTTGCTGGTAATGTGCCTCGGTGAGATCACTGGTTAAATAAAATCAGGGCTCTCAGGCATGGGCTAGGGTTCCATGGTGCAGTTACCCGATCGAGCCCATGGGCCAAGCACATGACCATGAAAGGCAGCCCAAATTGCAGGACTAGACATATTTTTTTTAGAAAAACTAACCCTGGGTCCGGTCACAGCAGGAGGACATGTGTCCACATAGGCAGGATGTCAGTGGAGCAGACTCCAAATCCTAAATTTTTGAAAACTTAAGCAAAAATAAAATTCCAAAATTGATATGATTCCATAGCTATTCCCATGGGGATTCCCTCTTGCATGCATGTGTGGCCACCTTAGGACACTAACAAGCCCTGCTTGAAGGATCTATGCACTATCCACCACTGCACAAGTTTCACAGTAGTGGCTCTCGGTAGTGCTACTGCCCACTTCACTGCACAACCAGAATTTGCCCTCCAAGTGATGTGGTGTTGTCTTGGTGTTTTAGCATTCAATATTTAGTATAAACTTTTCCTACCAAAAGCCTGCTAGTGAGGATTCCCATTTGGTGTGCTGCACCCCATTCTCTCGGTAGTGCCACGTACGGGAGACAGACGCTTTGCCGAGTGTCAAAAACACTCGGCAAAAGCCCAAATACACTCGGCAAAGCCTTTGCCGAGTGCCACACTCGGCAAAGAGCACACGGGAAAATTCTGGTCGGCAAAGAGGTCTTTGCCGAGTGTTTTTTATCGGGCACTCGGCAAAGAAAAAAATAAAAAAAACCAAAAAAATAGAAAAAAATTGTTTTTTTGGGGAAGGTCTGCCACGAATACGCAACAGCCATGACCTCGACATCACAGAGCTCCCTCCTTCACCACTGCACTACACCATCACATGTGATTACATTACGTTTTGGTTCTTCATATATCATACTAAATCACATATAAATTGATTATTTGAGCCTCTAAACGATTTCAAATCAAAAAGTTGTCAACTACAAAGTTTCATAACTTTTTGAGATCTATAATTTTTATTTAGAAAGTTTCTCCATCCGAAGTCGTTTACAAAATTTGAATTTCAAATTTGAGAAATTTAAACATAGTTTTTGCATGACAACAAGATTTCAAATCAAAAAGTTATCAACTACAAAGTTTC
>Ga0182004_10003559_pt1 | contig 12405 bp, 9 predicted proteins | sample Sormic07211540_1_FD_120479 | JGI IMG/M metagenome (GOLD analysis project Ga0182004, IMG submission 120479) | Endophyte microbial communities from Sorghum bicolor roots, Mead, Nebraska, USA - 072115-40_1 MetaG | ecosystem: Host-associated > Plants > Roots > Unclassified | place: USA: Nebraska... | reverse complement strand
TGCGACGCCCCGAAACTACTCGAAATGAGGCGAAGATAGTGACCACCACCCGATCCCTCCACCGGAACCTGCAGAGGGGAGATTAGGTAAACTCCAGCTCCTGCCACCTACAGGCCAATGGAAAACAGGCGCCGGAACGCGGGGGAAATAATGCAACAGCCTACCTCGCTCAGATCCGCGCCGCCGGTCCGCCAGATCTAACCCATGAACGTCTCGCACACTCGCGGCCGCCTCCTTCGTTGCCCCCACCAAACCCCGGTGGAAAAAAAATTAAAAAAAAAAAAGAAACTCTCCCCCCTTTGGCGACCGAAAATCACTCGCCGCCGCGACTGCCGTCGCCGTCGCCTCCCGGAACAAGGACCCGCCCCCGCCTCTCAAGGCGTCCCCCGAAAGGGGGAACAGAGCGGGGGTAAATCCTAGGCGACCACCCAGCGGGAAGCGCCCAGGAGGAGAAGGACGGACACGCGGCGGGGGTAGCCCGCCCCTGAGGTGGCCGGCGGCGGGCAGGAGGGGCAGGTTGCGGCAGGAGACGGAGGAGAGGGAGGAGCGGCGACTAGAGTGAGGAGATGCTTCTCTCTCTCTCTCTTTCAGGAAAAGGAAAGGGGAGGAAAGCAGGCTGCAGGCAGGTGAAGTGGGAGGTGGTGAACCGGCTAATAATGGGGGGGTGAGCCGAGCCGGTCGGCGGTCGGGTCGGACCGGTGGCGCGGGTTCGGGGTGCGACCCGGTCGGGCGCATGTGTCCCTATCCACCGCTTCCGGATAAGATGTGAGGGTGTCAGAGAAGGCCCAGAAATTGCTAGGCGCACACACAGGCGGTCCCCGGCTGTGCTCCGCGGCTGTAAAGTGTAAACCCGATTTTTTTTTTCTACATAGTTTGAGTAAACTCTTAGCCCAGTCTCGACGAAGAGTTTTATGTTCTAGTTTCAAACGTATCTGATTTTAAAAATCATGTAGAAAAGTTTTATATGAATGAAACTCTTTCTGTTTCTATGAAACTCTTATCATCTTTTACTTTATTAATACGGTGTCACATCAGCATATTTAATACTCATGAAACTCTGATGAAATCACATTAAGACTAGCCTTATCATCAGTCTATGTGGTAAATGACAATAAACAATGAAGTTTTTAACTTTAACGTGTCACACTTTCTTAGAAACCGTTTACTTTACGTTAAAAGTTCTTAGTGGTTTATCATGCTTGCGCTCTATGGTAGTAGGTTCATAGTTCTTTACTGTGCCACGTGACATTTCTATTCTTACAGTTCAAAAATACCGTTGCTACGTAAACTTACTATATATATCTCTCTCTTCAAGTGCTAGAATTTTAGTCTATTTCAAAGAGTAACTTAATGAAACTAATAGAGAAATTTTCATAAAAAAATGTTTGGCAGAGATTCTTTTGAATCTATCATAGAAGGACGCATTGTCAGTGTCATACTACCAATTATTAAGTCATTATCATCAAATGGGGTCACAAATTGTGGAAACACTATATACTAACAGAAAAATGTTGAAGTATTTTGTTCTCTAATAAACCGATGCATATATAATAGGTGCAAATACAATACTCTCTCTAGCCTAAAATAAATATACATCTCGCATTCGAGGAATCAAATAACTTTAACTTTGACCAAATATATATATATAAATATTAATATTTGTTATACTAGATAAGCATCATTACATTAATCATGCCATGTGTTCTCGGTGTTTGGACTCACGGTCCTACCATCGACTAGTGAATTTATGTCTGTGTGCTCTAATCCGGATGGTGATGCAAGATGGACACAAATGATTTATACTGGTTAAAGCTAATAATGCCCTACATCCAGTGGAGAATAGAGATCTTGTATTATCTTGCACCGAAGTGCTTGTAGTAGGGGTTACAAGCTTGATGTGAGAGAGGGAGCGGATCCGAGGTCTTGGCACCATGAGTGGGTGTACGAGCACGGGTCGCAGTGTTGTGTAGTGTCTAGGGTGTGTTCATGTGCATTGCTTTCTCCCGTGTCATCATGCCTAGAATGGGATCTACCTCCTCCTTTTATAGTTTGCAAAGGGGAGACAGGAAATACATGTGTACATGTTGTAGTGTTGTGGTCTGATCCGAGGCTGTGCTGAGGTATGGCGTCGTACGGCAGCGGAATGGCCCCCATTCTCTTGGCGCTGTAGCCGGTCATGGTCATCATACGAGGTGCGTCTGTCTCTGCGGCTTCCGTGTCGAGCCATGTCTGTCCTGTGGATAGGACGTTTGTACTTGTAGTAGTTGTGTTGATCCCTGTTCATTGACCGACGTAGAGACCTGAGGCTTCCTCGATCGCGGACCATGCCCTAGACTCTAACGAGCGTGTGGCCACAGGAGCTGGGATTGACGTCTGAGTACCTTCCCTAGTCTCAGCTGTATGCACAGTGATGGAAGCAAGTGGCATAGTAACGGGAGTAGATAGCATAGTGATCGTCATGCCCTACTCTGTGCGATGTGGGTGTGGGCGTGGAGATTTGACTCCTGTCTTGTCTTGGTGTACCGTGGCCCTACGGCAGATGACGTCACAGGTGGCCTCGAGCGCACCAATGGGGAAGGGCGCCCAAGCCCTGGGGTTGGGCGAGGTAGAGATTGCTGATCCTCGGTCTCGTCCGAGGCCTTGGGGTTGGTTATCGGGCGAGGCAGAAAAAAGGGACCAGTCTCGGCTCCGCCCAAGGCTTTGTCATTAAGTCTTGGGTGGGACGAAGAATGGCTATTTGGTCGATCTGATCTCTTACTAAGGGGAGAAGATGGGATTCTTAGTTCTCTGCTTTGAGTACCCTAGGTTATAGTACCCAACATGTATTTTCATACTAAACCTATTTAAAGATACAAATGTTGATACTATTTTCTTTAAACCTAGTCAAAATTAAAATTAGTTGACTACTCAAATCATAAGACAAAGACTTATTTTGGAACAGAGAAAATCCATAAGAAATCAACACAGGTTTGTTTTGCATTGCTGCTATCTAAAATAGTACCCCTACGTACACTCCAAGGGTAGTGCTAGGATTAGGTTATCTAATGTTAAACAACTAAAATTATCAGAAAAAGATGTTAAACACTAATTGGATGGGTTTTCTTAGAAATTACACAAAGATACAATTCCATTTTTTTTAGAAAATATTATGCTATCTTAAACCATGTAAGACAATATTTTTTTGAATCTTAAGCAATTCAAAAACTAAAAATCTTAGCATTTAATAAGTAAATAACATATATGTTCATATTCATATAAAGATTTTTCTAATATATATGTTCATATTCTAGAATAGTATTATGTTAAAGTATACTAAATTTATATAAAGATTTTTCTAATATTTATCATATTAAATAGGTACAATTAGATTTTTTATGAAATATATTTTTTATACTGTATTTCAATATAAATATTTGGACAAACTTTGAGCATTTTAATCGATAGTAAGGCTTTGGATTGCATTTTTAAAACGGGGGAGTATAGTAGGGCTGTAGGAGTGCAGTGAGGTGGTGCCCCCAAGCAGTTAAAAGCATAAAGCAATGGTCCTGTCATGTCCTGCGCCTGTGCTCGCGCAGCGTGGTGAACATGCAACAGTAGAGGCATGTACAGTAGTACGTAGGTGTATACGGAGAATGTACGGCCAGTCTATTCCTCAGCGTCAGCGTACACCCGTCCGTCCGTCCGTCTCTCTCCTGATATGCGCCGTCCTCTGCTCTCTCTCCATTCTCTCCTGGCCTAGCTACTAGTAGCATTCAAGCAAGCCGCACCTAAATAATAATAATAATAATAATAATAATAATAATAATAATAATAATAATAATAAAAATAAATCGTTAAGATTAGACGGCGGACGGACGGACAAATGACCTCAGCTGCCCGGTTCCATCAGTCTTTTCCCAGCATCAGCTCCCACCAGCGCCAGCCCATGGCTCATTTGAACACCGTCATGGGGTATCCTTTGGACATAACACAAAATACCGTTGGCTGATTTTTTATAAAAGAAAATATTGTTAAATAAATAATAGATTTAACTGATAAGTTCAAATGAATAGATTTTCTAAAACGAATACTCCATGTAACCTTCTTTGAGATCTTGTTTGGATTAGTATGTATTCATCTTAATCCATATATGTTATAATAGATTGAAATGAAACTTAAAATAATTTTTACTCCAATACAATCTAACACATATGCATTGATGTGGATACATATACATCCAAACAAGACTTAGACTTTGTTTAGTTCCAAAAAAATTACGAAATTTTTTAGATTCTCCGTCACATCGAATCTTGCAGCACATGCATGAAATATTAAATATAGATAAAAATAACTAATTACACAATTTACCTATAATTTGCGAGACCTTTTGAGCGTGATTAGTCCATGATTAGATAATATTTTGTCAAATATAAATGAAAATGCTGCAATGCTCATTTTGCAAAAAAAAAACTTGGAAGTAAACAAGGCCCTAACTAGTATATCATAGCGTAAGTTCATTTCATCTCCTTTAATTAGAAAATTAGAAGTTTAGGTTTATTCAATCATTAAAGTGGGTTTTACTACGATACACCTTTTACTCCCCAAGAAGTAATATTTTGAACAAATTATGTCCCTTGTCTTTTTAACAAAATATATATTTTAGAATGCAATAATAGATTTATACAATTAAAAATAATTGAAAAACCAACGAACACCAACAATCTTCGCTGGCCTTTCCTTTCTTATCCTGACGCTGCAAGCATGGATCAACAATTAGGGACAAAAATATTGTCATGGAAATCTTCATCCGAGTTTTTTCGTTAGGATATTGTGCATGTTATGTTGACATACTTGTGTCCTCGTGTTCAAAAGAAAAAACAACATCGGCACACCTTTGTATATTGCGTTCCAAAAATTGGTACCATCATATTGTGCACCATACATGCATACACACCTATCACGTTAAGAATCATTGCTAATTCTCCACCATGTGAAAAAATAGATACATCAAACTTTCCAAAAAGAAATAGTTCACATATATGGAAACTTTCTTTTCTTCCAAAATTAGAAACAATTAACAAAAGAAAAAAAACAACATCAGCACACCTTTGTATATCGCGTTCCAAAAATTGGTACCATCATACTGTGCACCATATATGCATACACACCTATCACGTTAAAGAATCATTGCTAATTCTCCACCATGTTAAAAATATAGATATATCAAACTTTCCAAAAAGAAATAGTTCACATATATGGAAACTTTCTTTTCTTCCAAAATTAGAAACAATTAAGGTATTGGATTTTATTATTACCTCCTATAAAGTAATTTGTGGTAAAAGACAACTAGATCAATGGTCTATAATTATTTAGATGTACCACAACAAGGCCCGTTATTAAAACAGTTGAATCTACTAATTTCCTAAGCTGTTTTGACCGATACGATGCCATGCCCGTCGCAAAAAGATAAATTAGACTTTCGCAATAGTTTATAGAGGTTTTTATAACAAATATTATGCAAATGGTTTTCCAAATAAAAAAGACTAAATTTATTCTCAAATAAATATGCATTAAAAGTACTAAAATCTAATTTAATATTAGAAAATGTTGGAGAATTTTTGTTTTAACTCAAAAAAGGTACGAAACCAGTTTCACATTTTTTTTTCTTAAATATGCTCTACCTTTACTTGCTAAGAATTATTTGAATCTTATATAGTCTTCTAAAATTTGAAAAGTGTGCCAAATATGAAACGAAGAATGCAGACCGAGGCAAATTACAGTGCGAGTCACTGTGCATCCCCCATGTAAATTGGAAAAAAATTATCTCCCCAACAGCAATAACCATCGAGACATGCACCATGGGACAATTCAAAGTAGAAAAATTAATGTAAACTATATGATTGCACATTAAGAGGATGTATGATGTGGTTTAATTTTGTAGCAACATTATCTTGTTTAGGGTATATCACAAGTCCACAACAATGGCGTGGGCAGACTCATTGAACCATCTCCGGATGGATGCGACCGCTTCCTTATTTGTCATCATCATCGTATGCCATATGCACACACTGAGGCCACATGATTGAGCGAGAAGGCTTTGGATTGGCTCGGAATGATGCATTTGTGTGTCTCCTAAAATCATGCCTATATCAGAGAAATGTGGATCATGATTGGTTTCATTTTTTTTACTTAAAAAAATCTATAATTTTTTATATTGAATCATATTTTAGTAGTTTCAAATGTAATTTTGTTCCATAAAAATATTTGGATATTTTTTTATAACAATTGTTTCTACAATTTGTTTATAACAATTTTTATATTAAATCCGTTTTATGAAACATATCTCAAACGGGTTCAAAGAACACACCATGCTATAAGACTTTGAAGTGCCAATTGATTAACTTCCCTAAAATACTAACTGGTATTATTTGTGATTAACCCATGGAAGAGCTCATAGAGAGCACCGGCTTTGATGTATTTTTAGTTTTTTTTTAGATCTTCTTTTGTGTTAAGTTATCGATCTTTTCGTGTTAAGTTATCAATCTTTTAAGACCGAGTTATGTCACGGCAAGTGCCTTCCCGATTGATAACGTATATACTGTTTTAAGTGTATTATTAAAAGAAATGCATGTCATTGATTCATCCTATCCCAGTAGATAGTATATAAACGGTTTCCCAATCAATAATACCGAGCTTGATCGTCGACCTAGCTTGCTAGGCGATACGATGTTTTCCAATAATAATCACTTCAACGGTTGACTTTGGGGTCGAGTTTACTTGCACGTATGAGCTAATAATGCTGCTGCTGTTTCTATTTGACCTTAAGCAACGCACAATGCAGTGCCAGTCAATAGATATGCGTCGATCAGTTCCTTGTATATACGCACAAGAAATCTTCGTAGTAGGATACCCGATGGAACGGATAAAATGGACGAAAAAAAGGAACACAAAAAAGAAAAATGTTTTTTAGTGCCAACTACTCGAGAGATAACATTATGAACGTCCCATCACGATTATGTGCGCTAGAGTAATAATGATTTTACAAACACAAGTTTCCAAAACATCACAATCGGGGGAGGCACTTGCCATGACATACTCGTCTTGGATGTCGTTTTCTCATTGGTGGTAGCGTGGTACACAAATTCTTAATGACACATTGACACGCGGAGCCCCTGAGATTGCTGTCACGTGCTGACGTGTGACCGTGGGTGAAGATTTAATTTAGTTTGCGTGGTCTTTGGAAATGTTAGAGTAAAAAAAAAACTGATTTGTCCCTATAAATTTGTCGATGAAATAAAAAAAATGTACTCAAACTTAAATATTAGACAAAACTTGTTCCTCAACTTTCAAATCTTAACTAGTTTCCTATATATGCACAACAAATCTTCCAAAAACATGTCAACGTCAAAGGTTATTTGAAAAAAAATGAATTTCAAACTATGAGGAGCTAAAAAATTGTATTTTGAGCCTATAAACGATCTTAGATATTAAAAAAAATTAACTTTAAGTTGTAGATCATATTAAGAGCTATAAAAAATTAGTATAGACCATTCAACATCCTAGGTTATTTAAAAATTCAAAAAATATAATTTAAAGATCTAAAGACGAAGAAGATGGATATTTCTGAATCCGTCTAGAGATCCGACTCTATCTGACCATTTGCACCCTTAAGGAAAGGTATGGCTTGTAGAAAAATTATGTAGTTTCCGAATTCTCCTGACCTATTGGGTGTAGCCGATTAATTACATCCGCAGGACGAGGTCTTGCGAAAAACCTCCGATTAAGTTGTGGTTTACTGCCGCCATATATTCAATTGCTCGTTAGCTATATGCGATGCATGGCGTTGTAACAATAGGTGTGGCCTTATGTTGTGGAAGCTCGGCTATGACATTGAGATAGCCGCATTAGAGTAATGGAATACATTGATAATAAAGAGGATAACTTTCGTCTCATTGTGTCTAGTCATGTATGCCGATTTTATTAAACATGGGCCTGTGTGTTGCTTTTATCTCGTTAGTGCTAGCAACGATGTGTCTAACCCCGCTAATTGAGACGTGCTAGTGGATAGTGACTTTGCCAAATCAACTGTTGGCTAGAGGTTCCATCTACTACTCTCGTCAACACGAGACGTATGTGATCATGATAAAAATGGACATACACGACAGTGGCGGAGCCAGAATTTCAAACTTGGGTATTCCCACTTCCACAAAGTCAAATCTATAGGCTTAAAATATAGTCAATCGTACTGCAAGTCAGCAACTTTAAACTAATATTTTCTTTTTAGAATATAGACTTTTAACTGAAATGCTAGTTTTTTACATGTTTTGAGTTTAAATGTACGAAAGTACTATATATTATAGCATTATACATTTCTATATAAGTATATATACATATTTACATAAAAGTGTACCAAAATAGTTGGGTATTCCCGGAAATACTGAGGAATACCCCTAAATCCGCCCATGATACACGATGACTTACAATGTTGACATACTCCCTCTATTTCTAATCAAGTGTCTCCGTGAGATGTATGTTGATAATATCTTTTTTTTACTTTGACTAGTTTTATATAAAATATTAGAAATACTTGTATCTTTAAATAAAATATTAGTAATATTTGAATAGCAAAAATAGAATATGTTTGACCTCTCGAAAAATGAGAACGTGAGATAAAAAGAGATCGAGGGATGCTGATCTGCCGCCGGCGTGCGCGGCTGCTGCACAGCGGCAGGGGCGTGGGTGCTGCGCGACGGCCAACGTCGTGGCGAGGAAGATGGCCTCCTGTTCTGCCGCCGGCGTGCGCGGCTGCTGATCTGCCACTAGCGTGCGCGGCTACTGCACGACGTAGCGGCTAGGACGCCAGTCCGAGGTCGTGGCGATTGTCAAGAGGCCGCGTTGATTAGGCGGCGACGTTGTCTGTGTGATGATAGATGAGCGGGGGCTGAGGAGGACCATACATGCGATCTTGGTCATCGGATGTGAGTGAGTAAAGAGAGAGAATATTAAGAATCAATCTAGATGGTTGATTTCTATAGAGTTGTTTTTTTGGTACATTTTTTGGGGTGCATGAAGGGGAGCTTTCTCAGCAGGAGAGATTATATGGGGTGGACCAAGCAATGAAAAAGATGGTGCATTAGTAGGGTGATAAAGACTATGCTTGATGAATGACAGACTCTCAACATCTCATAGTGCCAATACGAGGTATTATACCTTCTACAAAACATGAGAGAAGCTCGGCTCGAGAAGCTCGCTATTAATATGCCATAGCCGTGCATAAAATCCATGGATCGAATTCAACAACATCCCAAATTATGGGCACACGAAAATATACCTTTTGGGTCAAAAATTTTCATAATGACGCAATGCATAGGTTACCTGAGCAAGTATTATAGTAGGTTGTAAGTCGGCTAAATGATAATGTGGAGGAGTGAGAAGAGGAGAGAGAGTAAAAGCGGATTGTAAGCTTACAGCCGGCTCAGACACAAGAACCACGAAAGTTTGTGAGAGAGACAAGTGGGCCATATATTAATAGTGATGAGCTAACTATTATATGAGTGAGCTGCAAGAAGACGGTAAAAAAAGCTTACAACCAGCGGCTGGCTGTATTATTAGCCTTGCTCTAATAAGAGCAAGTTTAATAATACAGTCCACTTGTTGGCTGTAAAGTTTTTTGCAGCCTTCTCCCAGCCTACCTATACAATAGTTAGCTATTCACTATTAATATATAACCCACTTGTCTCTCTCACAAATTTTCTTGGTTCCTATGCCTAGGCTGGATGTAAGTTTACAGCCCGCTTCTCCTCTCTCTCCTCTCTTCTCTCCTCCACCTTAGCATTTAGCCAGCTTACAGCCCACTATAATACTTGCTCTAAGGAGATTAAAATTGATCCAATACAGGGAGTCGTCCAGCCGATGATATGATTATGCTGGCTCTACACATGTCAGTGACAAAGCCGTCGGTGACTCGAATGCAGACGATTCCAGTACGTGCTACGCTGCAACTAGCTACTCCTACGTGTAGTAGACTAGCATAGCAGCTCATCGTCCGGGTCTTAGAATATACCAAAGCCTGATTAGGAAAAGGACACTGAACGGTAAGATAAGTTATCTCCAGCAGCAAAGGCATGCAGCAGCACGGCTTACAAGGAAGGCGATAATAATAACCAAAACTAACTGCATGCTCCAGTACTCCTAGCCTTTTTTAATCTGATTTTTTTAAAAATTTTGCTACTATAGTATTTTTATTTGTATTTAGTAAGTGTTTAATCATAGACTAACTAGACTTAAAAGATTTGTCTTATAATTTACAGTCAAACTGTATAACTAGTTATTTATTATTTAATTTAATATTTCATGTATATCGTAAGATTCGATAAAAAATCTTAAAAAGTTTTTGTATTTTGAGGTGAAATAAACAAGGCCCTACTCGTAGTTGCCAAACGAGCCTGATTATGGCCTTGTTTACTTCCCAAAATATTTTACAAAACTTTTCATATTCTCTATCACATCGAATTTTACGACACATACATGGATCACTAAATATAGATAAAAGAAATAACTAATTATACAGTTTATATGTAATTTGCGAGACGAATCTTTTGAGCCTAGTTTATGATTAGACAATATTTGTCAAATATAAACGAAAATATTACTATTCTTATTTTGTAAAAAAATTTGGAAGTAAACAAGGCTCATGACACATACAGTAGTACGTAGTAGTATATTTTAACGACCTGCAAATGGAGGCCATTGGATTCCCAGTAGTAATAGTATTACCGTTGGCGTTGCTTGGCATCACAGCTCATCCTGTAGCTCTAGCCTACTATATATCATCACCAGTTGGGGCAGTGAAGATTGGCGTGAGAGCATGTGGATAGCTATTAGCTGAATTTACTAGCTATTTCACAATATTTTTCTCTTACAATAACTCAACTAACAGTACTTTATGTCATGACTTATAAGCCAAACGAATAAGACATTGACTAAGAGCTAGAGCAATTTGCAGCTCTCTCTCTCTCCCCCCCTCTCTAGCTGCTAAATAAGGAGTGGTCGTTAGCTGGCCTCTCATTAGTGCCTCTAATAAAGTAATTAAAAGGTTTGTTTTGTGTTGTCAGCATATTTTTGTCTCTACTAGTGTTGTTTTGCGTACGAATGTTAATTAGCAAGGAAACTCTGCCACCGAGCGACAGCAGCCTTACGCCGCGCGCGTTCGATCAGCAGGGTCTCAAATGTACGTCAAGCAAATTTGTAGAATGCATTTTATTTGCAATTAATATTCACAGTTGTCGAAGTAATGTAATTTTTGTGGCCACACTCGGTCGTTGTTGTTGAAGGCAACACAAAATCGTTTAGAAATCTAATATAAAAAATTACTGAAGAGGTTAATTTAAATGAAGTTGCTACTTGTTTTCTTAACCCGCTAAACTTATTGATTTAGCAAGTGAATTATAGGAAACATCTGGAGTTGCTCTTATTTGTTACTAAAGAGGTATATATTGTCTCTACTTCAGATTTGTTACTAGAGAGGTTGTCTCTACTTCAGGCCTTGTTTAGTTCGCAAAAAATTTGGTTTCTGGCTACTGTAGCACTTTTGTTTTTATTTAACAAACATTGTCCAATTACGGAGTAACTAGACTCAAAAGATTCATTTCACAAATTACAGGTAAACTGTGCAATTAGTTTTTATTTTCGTCTATATTTAATGTTTCATGCATGCGACCAAAGATTCGATGTGATGGGAAATCTTGAGAATTTTTGCCAACTAAACAAGGCCTGTGTTAACGTGCAAACCGTGCAATGATTTTTGCTTTGGCACCAAAATACAATTATTAGAGACCACATAACCGAATTCTCAAAATAGATGTCATTCATGTTAAAAAAGAGATAGAGGAAAAAGTTAATACTCCCGAGCCCCACCAGTCAAGCCTGGATCCCTCTTTCCTCTACCATGCAGTATTGGCGTATTGTTTTACATCCTCCTGTTGTACATGTTTCTATCCGAAGCAACTCTCTCCGTCGCATGACAGATGACACCCTTTCCCTCATCTTTTCGGCCATCGTTGTCATCGATTATATGTATCCAAATGAAAGGTCTTTTGTAGATTTCATTATCATTATATATCTATATCACAAGGTAAAATGTATTGTATTATTGCATCATATAAGTGTAGTGTAGTGTGAATTCATTTAATTTAGTTTTCTGGAACCTGTCTTTATCCTGTCTGAAAGGACCAAGATGCCCAAGAGGGGGGGTGAATTGGGCTTCTCTAAAAATTTAAGCAACCTATAAGCTCCAATTTCACTCATTGTGCCTAGTGTGACCTAGAGAGCTACCGGATAAAAAGTTTTGCAACCTAGTTCCAATCCTATTCTAGCATGGCAATTCTAAGAATGTAAAAGCACAAAGTAAATGCTAGAAAGTAAAGG
>Ga0182004_10003558_pt1 | contig 12405 bp, 15 predicted proteins | sample Sormic07211540_1_FD_120479 | JGI IMG/M metagenome (GOLD analysis project Ga0182004, IMG submission 120479) | Endophyte microbial communities from Sorghum bicolor roots, Mead, Nebraska, USA - 072115-40_1 MetaG | ecosystem: Host-associated > Plants > Roots > Unclassified | place: USA: Nebraska... | reverse complement strand
TAAGATCAGGATTGTGACAGAAGTCGTCGGCACGAACTTTCCAGATCCTGGCAAGCTAGGAGAACTTTGTTTGGGATGCCGTAAGAGAGTTGTTGGGAGCATCCGGATTACATAGAGCTGAAAGGACATTTCAAGTCTCGGCACATTGCGGGTGCTCTAATCATAGACCATGTCACCATGGATATATGTATAATGGCACTTCTCACGCTATTTGGAGACGTGCCACTCAATCTCACCACCTTTTTTTTTTGTTCTTGACCAGAAAATGATGTGGCGGAGGCTACAAAGAGTACGGTTTACATCACATGAGTATAGTTGGAAGAACTTTGCAAACAACCAAACATTGTGGCCTTATGGCACTCTAGTACGCAAGATAAAGTATTATAGTAGATAATATGCTACGTTCACATTAGCCTTCTCGGATTCTCGACAGGTGAGTGAAATTATGGAAAGCAAATAAACAATGTGCCTGCGTTGACAGGTACACAAAGTATTAGTCACCTTGAACTTCAATTTTCGACAGGAGATTGAAAATATGGAAACCCAATACACAATGCGCTTGGTTGGCAGCAAATGAACGAATGGAAAATAAAGAAAACACCAGTAATATCTGTATTGCTGTCGACTACGGACATGACACATGCGCCCAATACGGACAAGACGAAAAAAATACTAACAGATAAATGCACCGTCATGTCAACATTACAGCAACCTGAGGACAATAGGAATTTGCCAACGCAATTCTGCAACGATCAGGACAATAGGAATTTGCCAACGCAATTCTGCAACGATCAGGACAATAGGAATTTGCCAACGCAATTCTGCAACATAGGATAAGGCTATACTTCTCAGGACCCCACTTTATTAGACGCACAAAAACGAGGCTTGCCGCAAATAATCTACTATTGCCATATAATAACAGGCCTCAAGTACAATGTCCTGAACAATGTGTACATATCACCAACACTACTCTACTGTATAATGGAAGCATCGTCCCTGTCCGAGCACAGATAAATAGCTCAAAAGTACAAGTCACTAGCAAAAACATGGTGTGCGCAACAGTCAAGCTACTTCCCTTGTGTCATCCAAAAAAAATGTGGCCTAGGGACTTGCCGTTCCCGCTGACCAAGCTCTTAGTAACTTCCTAGGGAGTAGCTGTTGCACCATACATGTGCCTTAAGGATGTCAAGCACCCTACCGGTGCTCCATGTTTGCACAAAAATGCTGATGACGAATATATTCCAACAAGATATATGCAAGAGAGGAAATACTGCCATACTTCAGGGCATCAGTGGAGTAAGCTGTTTGCTAAAGAGATCACCAAGGGCTCCACGAACATCCATCTGAAGCATAACCACAAATTAAAACTCTGGCGTTATCACATGTTTCTTTGATGGTACCTAGGAACTAAACAACATCTGAGAAAGTAGGTACCTGATCACAACAAATAAGTTTGGTAATTAATGGATAGAACTCTTTCAGGTGCCTTTTGAAGATCTGAGCATCCATGATGCACATTCCTTTCAAAACCTGAAATGCAGACAAATTCATGTAGAGCATAAACAGATTATCCTAAAACATGGATGAGAAATTTTTTTTGACAGGGGATGAGAATTTCAAAAGACCTAACATAAAGCTTCCAGGATCCAGATATATACCTTGACAATAACAGGTGCCCGTAAGTCTAATACACGATGTATGTCTGCACTGGCAGCCTCCCCAGTGCTAGGCTGGAGATCAGATGCCTCTTTCAAAATCTGCCCGCAAAAAGAAACAAGCTTCCCTTCTGCTAGGTACTTGATCTTTTCCTGGTCACCAGATTCCACATTTAAACCATTTGTTTCCTCAGTGGAGTCCTTTTCATCCTGCTCCACTGTTGATTTATGAAGGATATCTAAATAAATTGTTGTTCCAGCTAGTTCTTGCCGGAGAAGATTCAGTGGAGGTCTACACAAATTTAAAATGTTAGAAACTGATTCCTAGATCAACAAAAGTAAAAATCATTTGGTCTTCAGATCTTACCTTTCTGGAGGTATATGGTGCATCCTTGTGCGAAGATTTGAAGGTGAGTTATACGAAGAAGCAAACTCTAGAAGTGAGAGCAAGATATCCATTATTGCTATCTGTTGTGTAGCTTTTAGCCTGCTCCAATACCTCTTCTGAAATGTTCCATCGATAGTTAGTCACAGTATATCAACCCAAGTAGGGCTGGCTAATATATTAGGGTGATGAATTCCTTATTTGCTACTAGAATTCTGAGAGTCCTCGATTCTATCACAGAAAAGGTGCATCCAGACCCACATTGTCAGAGACAATGGATGGACTCAGATCTAAGAGCATGTATATAAAGTGGAAACTGCTTACCTGTATGCTGTCAATTGCCCCAAGCAGTAGTAACTGTGTGATACATTTGCTCCTGACAGTTTCCATCATAGGGCTCTCTTCCTCTTCAGCCTTGTCAGCCTCATCATCAGGGGCCTAGATCAACAAGCACAAATCAAAGGAGAAAATGTCAGTGCTTCCACACTAGGCATACTAAGAAATGTTCATAGCTAGCTTTTGGATGCCAGATGAGCTATCAAATATGAGGCGTAAAAACAGCTAAACAAGGCTCATATGAGCTGAGCAGTTCAGCCTTCAACAACGACCAAATTTTTGGAAGAGTGGAATAGCAGAGTTGAGTAAAACTAACTCGAAAACTTACAAAATAATACACTGAGTACTAATGAAGACCCATACAATTGGCTGTCACAACAATAGAGTACCATAATATAAGTTCATTAACCATACATGGTACCACAATAATTACGAGTCCACGTAATACATCTCTTGTTGGCATACCAAATGGACTCAGGTGTCAGCAAGTTAACATACAAACTATTACAAAATAACCAGCATCCTTCGTGAGATGGATCAACGCAAAATTTGAGAAAAGACCAAATAAAACAATTAAAAAAAATTTCTAAGAATGCATGGTCAAATACTTATTGATGTGTAGAATTGTAGATAGACAAAGCTACAAGCAACTACTCCCTCTATTCCAAATCACGTCGTTTTCGATTTTCTAAGTACAAAGCTTTTGCTATGCATCTAGATATCTATGCTATGTCCAGATACATAGCAAAAGCTACGTACCTAGACAACTTATAATTTGGAAGGAGGGAGTACTAGACAACTAATGCCCAAACCATGACCTATCAACATGTGCTGGAGGAAAGAGCATACATATACCTTCACAGGTGAGGGTGGAGCAATATCATCTGTTCGACCTTTTGATTTGGATGTAAGACTTCTGACCAAAAGATTATCCATCATATTGCCCATAATTCTTTGTCCAAAGCTTTGGCCACGTGGGGAAACAGCAGGTTGTGTTCTCCCTGATGGTGACGGTAAACCTAGATGAATACATAAATTGTGTAAACCTTTCATTTTCCAATCTGTATGGAATTTACTAAATTAGTGCATCAAAACAGCGATATGAACACCTCAGATCATAATACCTTCTGAATTCTCCAGGCTAGTTTGTGGATCTGCCTCTGGATGACTATGCTCACCATTATTACTGACGGAGGGTTCCCCCCGGCTGCCATGGTAACTATTGCCATGTGCATTGCTTTCTTCCCTTGAAAGTAACTGCTGGTTGTTTGATTTCTGAAATCCTAATGAATTGAGCAGTTCGAGAGGCTGCGTTGTGTATGATGCATCCCTGACAAGTGATATCAACAATAACAAATAAATAAATAATGAGAAGTAAAAAAAAACTTTGGTAGGAACAAAAAATTCAGAAAATACCTAATACTCTTTAGTAATGTTTCCCAATCACCATCACTGAACTGGTGACCACCAACTTCAATCAGATGAACTAAAGCGCCTAGAGCAATTGAAACAACAGTTTGGTCTGTTTTTTTGGCACACTCAAGCAGCAAACTGAGAAGAGGTGGAAGCATAAAGGATACCTCCTGTGTAAGTGCCACAATCAGACAATGACCAACCAAACAAGTTTCAGTGTGATGTCTATGGAATGTAGGGGATGACCAGTTTCATCACACTGATATTCTGAATTATGCAAAGGATGTCCATGAAGCAACTAAAAGGAAGAACATCACACGTTACCTTATAGAATGTATTGAAAAGGTTGCAGATTAATTGCAGTGAATGAATGCTAGTATCACGAAGCCAATCATCCCCAGAAGAAGAAAGTCCATCCCTTCCAGCATGCCTTACATGATCAAAAATTGGAAATAGTACACGATGAAAAATACTCTCCCAGAAGGGAGAAGAGAACTTATGTCCTCTTTCATTCAACAAATCAAACAACACTTCCAGTGCACAGTGTCTGACTTCTGGTCTGGAGTCCAAAGTCAAATCAGACAAACCAGCCAGCATAGGAAACCAGTAGTGCTCAGTCACATCAAAATTGGCCTCTGGAACAACATCAATAGGTTTAACAGCACCGCCTGGAATGAATCCCTGTATGATAGAGATAAATGAGACACACAAAAAAGTCATCCCCAATTCTCATGAATATGTAGGTGTAGGTTACAGATAATCCAAACCTCTGCCAAACGATCTTCACATATACGCAGGAGAGCAATAGCCTTCAAACTAATCCGAGGAGTGCACTTGTTATTTGCAAAACCAATAAGACAGTTGACACAATCCATGAAGCAATCGCCAACAACTTGGTCAAAATGTTCCAAGATAACTGTAAGACATCATTTGATTCACTAAGTCAACCAATAAAATTTCAACATAGGTAGGGTATAAGCTGGGCAAGGCACTTTATGAGCCAGCTATATAAATTCCTTATTTACCTTGTTCTACATTTTCAAAAGCACTCTCAACAATTGATTCATCCTCATCATCAGCTGCTGCAGTAAATATCATGAATACGCAACGCCACCCCGACTTTATGCTACCAACTTTTGACTTGATCAACTACATGTACATCCAGCAAAAAATTTTACATGTAGCATCATTTGATAAGAAACACCAGATCATTACATTTCATAGATGCGTCAAAATTCATGCATAACAACGTACCTGAACAATGCAATCAACAATTAAACCTCGGATTTTTGAGTTGTGGCTATTCCTCATTAAAATGACAAAAGGCTTCAGTATATCACTCTGAAATGTGAAGTTGTTTAATTCAGCACGCTCCAAGTACTTCATACCAAGCTGTCTTAGAGAATCAATGGCATACATTGCAACTTTCTCCTCATGGTGGCTTCCAGCAGCAATAAAATGTTGGGCCAACACAGACCATATTCTAGCCCACACCTACATTTCCATGTATAAATGTTAAGTTGTTGTGGGTTTAGACCAACTCAATTATTTTCTAGGAAAAATGGTGTAAAATTGATGGCACAGAGAACAAGAAACAGAGCATACCAGCCGTATACGAGCCATGTTATAATAGCTTATCTCTACAAGCTTCTGCAAGCTAAAGACACGAGCAGGTGTTTGTTTTAGCTCTTCAGCAGAAACACCACAAAGGGCAGTAAAGAATTCAACAATTGAATCACTTGGCAGTTTTACACTGTTTACAAAGATCTGTTCAGCAGGCTTCCCAGCCAACTCTTTCAGCGATTGGACTACAGAATCCCTCGATATTTGATTTGATCCCAGCATTACAGTTGCAGAAATTGAAGGATTTGAAGTGATATACTCGAGTCTCGAGACACATTCTAAAACAGCATTCCAGGTATCTTGTAAAGCATCCATATCAGTGTCAGCTAAACCAAGAAGAGTCCTCAGTGCCTCGACATTTTTACTACGCATCTCCTTGGGAGCATGCAAAAATGTAAACCTGCAAAATGGTTATGAAAGAAAAGGATAGCATTATATTCATATTGCTATATGAAAAGTAAATGCAGTTGCATCAGTTCAAAGGATAAACCTACCTCACTAAGGACGTCAAGAAAGCATATCGCATGGTGTCCATCCCGAGAACACGAGTAAGATGGATACCTGCACGAAACCCTTCCATGCATGATACAACCCTTGGCTTACTGTCACCTTCCTCCATGGTCACAGAAAATGTTGCAAGCAAAGGCCATCCTACAGCTTCAAGCATTGGTCTAACAAGCTCAACCTGCTGTGCAACGTAAAAAACACCTTTCTTCTGTCCCTGGTTCTTGAAAAGTGCCTGGGTCTGTTTGATGATCTTTTCACTCTCTGCCTTTGTATCACTAGCTGACTTCAGTCTTGGAAGGGCTAAATTGAGGATATTGACAAGACGGCCTGTTTCTTCTGTTTCAGGTCTCTTGGTGGTTTTTGAAGTATCATGAGAATCATCTTTCATCTTTATCTCTTCCCTGACAATGGAATCATAAATTTCTTCCAAGAGCTCCTTTGGGGCACATTCTTCTGCATCACTCGCAGTGTTCATACGAACAAAATCTGATTTTGACATCTTAGGCCATACCATTGGATTATGTGCATCAGTATTCAACATTATAACAGCATAAGCAAGAACATAAGCAGTATCTGCATTTTTGAAAAGCTCAGGATTATCAGCACAGTACCTGCAAATAATCATATCAGCATCTGACGGTCACTGGGGAAAATCTTAAAGAAAAATGTGTTGAGATCTATAAATACATATACACCTACCGCTCAGCAAACTTTTCCATTATGCGATCTATCTTCTGCGCTTCACCGGGAAGGCGAAATCCTTTCAGGAACTCACGAATTGCAGCATCAAACTTCAACCCTGAAAACTTCATGGAGTCAACATAGGCATGCATCACAGCAAGAGGGAACTCCTCATGCTGTCCCAAGTATTCACCAATCATAGCCTGCATAAAGCTAACAAAAGTTAGATGTATGTACACCTTTGACAAATAACATTAATAATAGTTATATTGTTACAGCAAGACACTCAATGAAATCTTGAAATCACCTTATCCAAGCTGGGAGTGCTCTTGAGAAACTGAGCTACAGATGATGCCTTACTTTCTATCAATTTATTTAACAACAAATATTCAATCCCTTTAGTTGGTTTACGATTGAACTGCAAAAGATTTAGGTGGTGTCAGTTATGAACTAAAACATTCAAGAAACAATGTGATATTTCAGTTCCAAAGTGGTTATGAAAACTGCAGGCATCCCACCTCTGAGATTGCAGCCTCCATTGTCGACTTATGAGCTTTGGCTCTCTCAAACTGATTCCGACCATCCTCTTGGCTCTTCATCTCATCAGTTGTCAAGCTCCTTGAAGCATCCTCTTCACGAGATTCAACAATGCTCCCTTGCTTTGAGGAATCTCTTCGAAGTTGCTCCCAATCAGCCAATGACTTCAGAATACTCACCAAGCACTGCAATCAAAAATCTTCATGTCAAACTAACAAGAAACAAGAAATTGTAAAGGAGGGCCGAGTAACCTAAATCATAGTAACCTGGAGAGAAGAGCCTTTTACAGAAACTGTTTGGGATGACGCAATGGAGTTGGTATCAGCAATTTGAGATCCTTGTGCTATTCTTGAGAGTGCACTAACCTGGTAGGAGATATATTATCAATCAGATGTGTTACAAACCAAAGAAAAAAAGATACATTTTATGAGAAATTCAGAAACTATGCTTTGTGGACATTTGAATAAACATATGATTACCGTGCGTTCAAAAAGATTTGGTCCCTCAAGATCACAGTCATAGTTCACAAACACATCTGCAAGCATTTGGGGATCTTTGCAAACTTTCTCCAACATCCTGATTGGAAAATCAGTCAAATAACATCAAACATAAATTTACCAGATGTCTCGAATGACCAAGCTGTGTCCATTCATGCGTTATGCATGCAGCTGGGATTCCATAAAGGAAAAAGATAATCACCTAAGAACACTAGCCTTCTGGCTGAGGGGACTATCAGAGCTATCCAAAGACCTTAAAACTATCAGAGGAAAGAAGACACCAATTTCCCCCTGCACCAATATTTGAAAAATTCAAAGAATGTAATGGTAACAAAAGCAACACAACACAACAAACAATATTGCCATACACGAGTCCGCTTAATAATAATTTTACCTTCAGACTCTCCCTAAACCGGAGCAACAGAACTGAAAATATACCGCAAGCATACTGTAATAAAAGAAGAAACATCAACTTAGCATAATAGCTCACTCTCACTACAGAAATTATCAGTACCGTCACACCAAGTATGATGAAAACCAAAACTGAATAAATTTCAATTTTTACCTGAAAAACAACTGGAAATGAAGAGACAGATGCTCGCAGAAGAGCGTATGAAAGATATGCTTTGACCGAATCAATAAAGTGGAAATTTTTTGTGAATGCATTGCTGACTCCCTCTAGCAATCCCTGAAGAGAATGGCTACAAATGACATCAAAACAAACAAAAAATAAAATTAGCAACCTCAAAGAAGTAAGCTAACCTGTAGCAGTTCGAGTGATAGCAGCCTTGTCTTGGTAGCAACCTCATCACTTTCTTCTTTCATGCTCATCTAAAAGAATGACAAAACGCAGGAAAGATATAATTGTTACTTTCTTATAGCTCTAATCAAAGTAACATTACTCAAGCAACCAACCTTGCAGAGAGTTCGAAAGAGCAATAGTGCATCACGCTGTATTATGTTCACAGTGTCCAGGTCAATTCCACTGGAAAAACAGAGTGGGAGAGGGGGCAAAGGTAGTTAGTTACTACCACATCTGAGTCCCCGATGCATCACCTTAGACATGCAAAAACCCAGATACTAAGCACAACTTAAAACAAGCTTAACGAACCGTGACACTTTCTTTCCATCTTCAAGTTCAACAGCCTTGTCTAGAACAGCTTCCAGCCCCTGTAAAAAGAACTCTTGGAATTAGATGGGACCAATGCAATGCACAAGACACATTTGGAAGTTCCAAAAACAACAAGAGGTCCAGTTTCAGTACCTTAATATCTGCTCCACCTGCAAGATTCTGAAGCTCTTCAACAGATGTTGGAGGTGCTTCAGAAGGCCGATTCATGGACAATGCATCTCCCAGAGTAACTTTTTCCTCATCTTGGCTATCAGTAGATATTTCTCCATTTTCAGATTCCTTTGTGGTAGATGAAGGTGTATCTTTAACCGCAGAGCTTGCAGGTGATACAGAAACCTGGAACCAAGAAGGTAAAATAATACCTAGAGAAACAACCTCAACAAATCATTTTCCTATGCACAAGATAAGATATGCGGAAATTATTTACCTGCTCAGATTCCATTCTCCTGAATACAATGCTAATCATCTGGGTTAACATAGCCTTTGAGGTAGCCTGGTTCACAGGGCTCTTGCTAAGAAAATACAAATGAATAAATTATCATACATGGTGCAAAGGGCAACAAGGCAACATACTGCAAACAAGGTAGAGATATATCAGGTACCTATTAAGAGCAATGTTATAGCATACTCTAATGACCCCAAGCAATGGCTCTCCATGAACTGCATTCCAAAAAACAGAATCAAACACAAAAGATGTATTGAGGCTTGCAGCTTACATTGTACCTTACATAGGAATACAGCTACATGCTGAGCTGTTTTGGCGCCCCTGACTTTGTAGCAGTAAAATATAAGAATTTTTTAACAACTTGCAACTTATTTTATTATATGATTTTTATAAAGACACTTGCAGATACAGTAACAGAGAAATAAAGTATGAGAAGGAACATTGTCCAAACTAATACATGCATGTTGCAGTGTTATGTATAAGCTTAACCACCTAATGCATGATGTCATTATGCATAAGCTCATATCTCATAAATGCATTTCAAAAAACAGCATTAGTTAAACTTACCTAATAAACAAAATACTAGGGAGTATAGAGAATATGCTTGTAAAAGTTACCTCTAAACCTATTTGAAGCAACAGCATTGATAAGCACTTTCAAGACTTGGAGAATGGTACTATAGCACAGAGAACGATACTCATGTTAGTACCTGTGCAAAAGTGTGGCACGGCATTATCTCAGTCAATGTGATGCATACCTGTCAGAGGAGGTGTTATCGACGCAACCACATACCATGTTCAGGATGTCTGTAAATAATGGGGAATTTTTACCACCTTCTAAACCAGGATCGCCTTCTAAATGGTCATAAGCAATAAGTTTCTGGTAACAGAGATTGAACAACTCAATCAGAATGGATTGCTGAAGATGTGTCCTCTAATATTTCGTTTTTATAAATAAAAGATTCTGGGTTCAAAATGAAATGTGGTGCAAAAGGAGCAGAAAATAGCACATTCATTTGAACTGCTTTGCAACTATCATAAAATCCACACATTTAACTCTACCCCAAGTAACTTAGCACTGCCCAAATTTTTGAGAAAATTTATGGAAATTGATTTATGCATGGATTATGGGCAAGATAAGATAGCATCAAATGTCCAAATCTCACATCTGTCTAAGCATATATCCAATTACTGCACAAGGATTCAAATTCAGTGTTACATGAGATGTATATGATGGCAACGTAGAACTTAAATGGATGTATTTATACATCAGATTACTGAATATAATGCGTAGCATAGCATCCTATCTAACTGAACCTTTTCAATGAAAAATGTACATTGATATATCAACTTAATGTCTAGACAGCTACTTGTTCATTCTGCACACTCATTTTACCATCCTGAGTTCTATCATCTTCATTATATAACAAAAGTCTCTGTTAAATCACAATCTTCTCAAAATTGTAAAGTTAAATGGCATAAACCTGTAACTATCTACCATCTCTAACCCAAACAACCAATTCAGGGACTTGGCTCTGCATGTACAAAATGAGGACTGGTTGATGTGAGTATCTACACAGACAAGGAAATGTGTTTCTAGCCTGCTAACGTCCAAAGCATCCATGGTGCCAGAGCGAATGATCCCTCTGGCGGCACCATGACAGTGCTCGACGTCAATGCAACACGTCTGACGATTTATGAGCCTCAGGCATGCAAAGGAAGAAGAGAAATGGGATGATGATAATGATCATTAGTAATTACGTGGAGGCAGTCGAGCGCAGGTTCGACGAGCTTGACGTGCTTGGTCTCGACGGCGAGGCGGAGCGGCTGCAGCACCAGCTCGGCCTGCGGCCCGTCGAGCACGCGCCCAGCCGACGCGAGCGCCTCCGTGATGACCGCGCCCTCCGCCGTAGCCCCCTTGATGCTATCTGCAACGACACGAGCCACGCAGAGACAACCACAGCTCCATCATCAGCCACCAGGAGATCCCAATGCGCGGGAGGAGAGGGAGGAAAGGGGGCCGCACGCACGCACCGAGGTATGACTGGATGGATTGCTGCAGCGCGGTGAACTTGCCGCGGTTGGCGGCGCACTCCTTGAGCATGGCCTCGAAGGCCCGCGTGACGAACCCGCCCGCGGCGCCCGCCATGGCCGCGGATCTCAGCTCCGGCCGCGGAGACGGGAGGAGGGGCGGAGTGGTTAGATCCGAGGAGGGGGAGTGGGCATGGGACGGAGAGGGCGCGAGATCTGGAGGGGGTGCGAGATCTGAAGGAGGAGGAGACCGAGAGCCCCCGCTGCTGTCCTCGGCTCAGCGGGGGCGGATCGGACCTGGTTGTCTCGCACGCACGCTCGCTCGGCTGATTTGCCTTCAGAGTTCAGATTCAGACGCTTTCACATCGCCAGGACCATCTCTGATTTTTTTTTTTTTACGCGCATATATACTTGCCTTCTCAAGGCGTACTGCCGTGTCCTACGGTAATGTGCTAGTAGTAGAACTAATTTTCGTGTTTTATTTGAAAAAAATAAACTAGTAATGTTCGTGCCCAGCTGCCCATCCGACTTAGGTTTTTGAGCTTGCACCAATGACCAATCCATTTAGCTAGGATTCATTACATCTAATCTATTTTTCTTAATCGCAGCATGTGTTAGATTGAACTCGAGGTGTAATAAAAGATGAGGTTGTTCGTGCAGTAAGGGCGTCTCCAGCAACACGTCGTTGATGTTTTAGCATGAAACAGTAAAAAAAACTAAACATCAAATACATGTAGAGACTGAGAAAACTTAGGAAGACTTACGAGCTGGGCTATTGCGCTCTCGCTAGTGTCGTAAATTTTCTACACTCTTAGCTAGCGACATGTCATCCATAGCCCCCTCAAAATTTCGGCCATGGACTGAAGTTTGAGGGTGCTGGAGGCAGGGGCGAGGCTATCATCAATGTTATGGTGGTGCACCACTCAAGCAACGAATGAATTTTTCACATATTACATAGTGATTATTGGTGAATTTACTAACATATTTTTGGTGCACCCTGGTGCCAGTGCACCACGGTAACACAACGTGGCTTCGCCCCTGGCTGGAGGTTAGAAAAAAGATGTTGGATTAAGCCAAGTTTGTTTACTTGGCTGATAAACTATGGCCGAAACTACTACTCGTTAATTTATTGTGAGAAAAATACTAATGAATGGCTAGTAGATT
>Ga0182004_10003557_pt1 | contig 12406 bp, 8 predicted proteins | sample Sormic07211540_1_FD_120479 | JGI IMG/M metagenome (GOLD analysis project Ga0182004, IMG submission 120479) | Endophyte microbial communities from Sorghum bicolor roots, Mead, Nebraska, USA - 072115-40_1 MetaG | ecosystem: Host-associated > Plants > Roots > Unclassified | place: USA: Nebraska... | reverse complement strand
CATTCCAAAACATAACTTTCATTTCCAATTTTGTATAGAATCTGCCCCTATTACCATGCTGGACTCCATCCCTTCTCCTCCCCCCTTGAGAGAATCTAGATGGAAATCTCTTTGGACATTGGAAATCACCCCCATGGTGAGATCCTGTTCCTCTTCCTCAGTTTGAGGAGCAGTTTTATGTCTTTGTCTCTCTAAGAAACTATTATAGTTGGCCTCAGCAATCTTAGCCCTTGCCAACTCCTCAGCCTTAAAAGCATCTAGATGCATATCCACATTATCCATATCTACATCTAAATCAGAAATAATAGATTGCAAAATAGTATTGGGACAATTATTCAAAATGGTGAAAGGATTATTATTAGTACCTATTCCTGGGTTATTAGCCATAACTCTCTGAGCAGCTTTCATAGCAATTGGAACCCCATCCCTTGGAATTCTAGAACTTGTTCTTGTAGCCACCACCACCCTTTTTGGTTTCCTGGCCTTTTTGGTTTTAGAAGCTTGCCAACCCTGATCACCAACTTCACCCTCACTGTCTTTATCCATGATTGATTCATTGTCCATTAAATCTTCTGGACACACATCCTTTCATTGCCCTATGTCTTGTATAGTACACACACCAGACACATTCTCCTTTGAAGATATCAGAGAGTCCTCTTGAGTAAGTCCTTCCCCCTCCTCACTTTCTTGGACTTCTTTTTCCCCAGGTAGTAGCAATTTAGGCCACTTGCTCTTGTCCATCAAATATTCCCCTTCCCTCCCATGAACCATGATTTGAGAAGCATCAGGGATTAAGATATCCAAACTCTTAAGAGTCTGATCAGCCTGGGGAACTGAACTCAGTTATCGTGATTTAGTTTATTAACAAAAGTTTTCATAAATGATTTAAATTTGATTATATTTTTACAAATTTTTTAAATAAGATGACTATTTAAATTTAAGATAAAAAATCAAACGTGTTACAGTATAATATAGGATCGGGTGAGTCCTACCGAAGAGATTTGCCTGGTGAGCCAAGGCAAAAGAATCGAGCAACCCAGCAACCGCAGGAGCCCCCCACACTGCCAACAAGAGAGTCCACAGCACGGCTTGTTCTCTTCATATACCTACCACTAACCATCCCGGGCCCTTTACCAACAACAGCCATGGCCACGGCACACCCTCGCCGGTGGGCGCTCCTCCTGCAGCTCGGCATCGCCCTTGGCATCCTGCTCGCGGCGGCTGAGGCTTGGACGGGGGAGATCAGCGGCCGCGTCGTCTGCGACGTCTGCGGCGACGCAGCCATCGGCCCGGAGGACCACGCCCTCGAAGGTCAGACTCAGCCCCGTACACCTGCCTCCTCTTCTCCCCTCCCCTCGTGCGGATTTATCGACCGCCCTCTGCGCTGCGCCCTGTGGTTCCCCAGCTAGGGTTCGCGCGACCGCTCGAGCAGATCTGGGGTTAGGCGGTTGGCTGCGTCAGGTCTCGAAGTCATCCGATTAATCGCCATTAGTCGTCCTAATTGATATCCTGAACTCGAGTAGGGGCTACGACTCGATTAGGCCGATTAGTTGTCTTGTCATCCGATTAGTCATCGACTAATCACGGTTAATAGGATGACTAGAGGGTGGATGACCAGAAACAGAATGGAATTGCCGGGCAGCTAAGAACATGGGCTGCATCTGGAACCCTATTTCAAAGGCGTCACGACGTCCAGGCATACCCAGCTCGCCTTGGGGAACAGTGGCGCCTTGTCAGTTGTCACCTAGGGCTAGGTGTCCAGGTGCACCTGGCTATCGCTTGGGCGCCTAGTTGCCTTTTGAACCATGATCTGGGATGGTTTGGGGCCACTTGAGCTTATGCTTTTCATCCCATTTTGCAACACAACATGCAGCCACCACCTGTCTCTCTCTCTCTCTCTCACACACACACACACACACACACACACACATCTCACCCTCTCTAGCCACTCTACCAGCCAACTGATCAATCTAGAGTCGTCTTCATGATCTGTGCTCTAGAACATATAGTATATTAGTATATACTAGCTAAATGCCTGTGTGTTGCTACAGGCAAACAAAATAACTCGTATAATACCTTGACAAATAAAGAGCCAACATTTTAATCCAAGGTTTTCTTGGAACTTTAGTTTAACGCCATAAGATTCTTCACCATTTTCATAACTAATTATTCACATTTTGCTGGAACCAAGTATGAATACAATAAACTTCATGCTTGATCAAAGAGATGCCCATTTACATGTTAATCAACCTCAAATGATATGTCATTTTCTTCGAACAAAAAAGGATGACCAGAATAGGCTTGCAAAAGGTGCGGATTGATGCGACCCATTTGATTAGTTCAGAAGGCAAGGGTCGTTCAGTTGGAGAACTTATACTTTGTTATCCACCGCATAAGAAATGCTGTTATTATTATTGTCTGATGAATGTGTTATACTGAAGTTTGCTTCTGTTGTTATTGTCAGTTAAGTTATCACTAGAATGGTAGTCTTAATACATGTGCCAAACATCATATCTCTAGAACATGCCACAGCATGATTTCTTATTTTGAAATATAACATTTGGGAGATGCTAAATCATTTATAATTTCTGTGGAAGTTGGGTCCAAATTTCTCCAATGCTCTGTTACTGTGTTTCCAGTAAAAGGTGGGCATATGCCCTTCAGTATTTTTGATTTTTTTTTAAAAAATAAACTCATATGGTGTGACATGGTATGCTACTATATTTCAGTATTTATACCACTGTTTTCTTGATTTGGGTTCAATATGTTCTGTCTAAATTGCTTTAAGATCTTTCCAAAACTCATCTTTATGATATTTCTATCTCATATAGGTGCGGAGGTTGCTGTCCTCTGCATCACAAAATCCGGTGAGGTTATCAACTACCAAGCCTTCACAAACTCTAAGGGCATGTATACTGTTGCCGAGACTATGCCAGAGAGTGACAGGTGGGACTCGTGCTTGGCAAGGCCTATCAGCAGTTTCCATCTGCATTGCACACGGAGGGGTGATGCTCACTCTGGGGTAAAGTTCACTTACAACAAACCATCTGGGAACTCTCACACTGTCAAGACTTTCCTCTACAAGCCAGCCACCGCCCCTCTGTATTGTAGCTAAACAGTTCCATCACATTTTGTTGGAAGGCAAAATATAGAAACATAACAGGAAGGACACTGTTTCCGTTGTAAATCAAAGATTCAGTTGTCAATGGGAATGTGTTGTCCTAGTGTCTGGTTACCCATACCTGCAAGGAAACAGATGTTGTGTGCTTCATATGTTGATAAATCAGTGTTTTTCAACTGTTGTAAATGTTTTGCGAGTGCTATTATTATCTTGGTTATGACCAATATGATTTTCTTCATGTATGGTTCATGTCATTGCCCTCGAGAGGGACCATCCACTACTGCTGTGGTACAGTAGGTTTAGCTTAAGTTTTGATGTGAGGCTGACCAGGCCCAACACGATGGAGGTAACGAATGTACTCGTGCATCCACTTGACATCTCTAATTCTTCTACTCCTAAAAAGAAAAAGGGAATTGCCAATATGATTGGTACTTCCTTGTTTAGATCCAATTTTTTTTTAGATTTTAACACTGTAGCATTTTGTTTTTATTTGACAAATATTGTCCAATCATGGAGTAACTAGGCTTAAAAGATTCGTCTCGTGATTTATAGGTAAACTGAGTAATTAGTTATCTTTTTTATCTATATTTAATGTTGTATATATTTGCCGCAAGATTCGATATGACGGGAAATCTTATAAAGTTTTGGGTTTTTGGATGCATCTAAACAAGTCCTAAAATCTGTAGCTCTCTGTGATGTCGGTATGGTATGCTCTAAATGTTAAATTCAGCGAAGAATTTATTGCATATCACTACCCTGAAACATAGTGTTCTTTGTGACGCATTACATAGGTATTTGGGCCTTGTTTAGTTCCAAAAAATTTGCAAAATTTTTCAAATTCTTTCACGTTGAATTTTGCGGCAAATGAAACATTAAATATAGATAAAAAAATAACTAATTATACAGTTTGTCTGTAATTTACGAGATGAATCTTTTGAGCATAGTCTATGATTGGACAGTATTTGTCAAATACAAACAAAAGTGCTACAGTGTCTATTTTGCAAAAAAAAGTTTGAAACTAAACAAGACCTTGAAAAACGAAAGCGAAACCAACGGATGACATATATGTTATTTTTAGTAGACTGAATATGCTGGAAATAAATTCCTTTCTGTAACTTTCTTTCTCTCCATGTGTGGCCAAAAGTATTCTAGCCACCATGAAATTGGTCCAATCAAAACAAATTAAATTAAACCAGGCACTTCAAGCCCAGCTATCCATGTTTTCCACAAGCCTAAAAGGCAATGCTGTGACACAGGTTCGTTTGATGTTACCTTGGCGCGGAGATATGGTTTTGATGTGGTGATTATGGATTCTTTATTTGAGTCCAGATAAATTATTAAATTTCAAAATTTTAGCAGTACAGTACCAATGGTTGAAGCGAAATGTATTTGAGCATCACAATATAGCATGGGCTCAGCATATGAATATTGCCCTGCGATATAGTTGGAAGTCCAATGCTCACTGAAACCAAGAATACCCTACTCTTTATTCTGGCCATGAAACATTGAATTAGAATACTATATCCAAGGTCAAATTTCAAAATACATATTCAAAACACGCAAGTATTGAGACAAAAATATAATTTTCTACATTTTGGATCATCCGAGTTAAATGCATAGAAATTAATTCTAGCATAAAAACACCTAACATGACTAAAAATACTTTGCAGGATCAAATCTCCTGCTCTAGCACCTGTGTATACATAACACAACAATGGTCCACATGCTCGGTGGTAAAAAGAATGGTAATTCTATACATTAGAATCAAAAGGCGACCGGTTCAATACAACAATTTTGTGCTACCTAGTATTTCAAAACACTAGCATTACAATAAATGTGTGATTGATATCTCAAAAACTAGGCAACGATGCGGTTAGCGATTAACGAACTTGACTTGATAGGAGAAGAAAAAACTGTGACCAGATAATAGCTAGAACCCCTCCAAAAATACATTTCTGGGTCTTACTTTTTACCACAGGTTAACTATGCAATCAAATCTCATCTCCACTAAAGCTTTGCTTCTAGCCTCAAAGCACCAAACACCAATAATGAATCCCAGATTCCATCTTCACCAATCCTTTGCGTTATCCAGTAATTACTGACAGATGAGGAGCAGTCAGTAACCAGTGACTAAACAAACCTTATTTTTGTGGTTGAAGTTTTCCAATTGAGTGCAGGTACACCGAGACAGACACAACCCTGAAAGTTTAGCAGATTACATTGTTCTATCATGAGTTTGAAAGCTCTGATTAGCAGAAGCTGCAATAAAATTATCATTAACACTTACGTGGATCCAAGTAAGAACGCGAGGGATAAACGGAAGCTGAACAAGAAGACAGAGACAACTGCTGTCAGAAGCATTGCAACTGAAGTTGAATAAACCTGTACATACGTATTGTCAGTAAAAACTGCTGTAATATATAACTGCATCCAAGCACACTAAGACCAAAATTAAGGTAGTGTTTGCTATGGGATGGGGCAGGACGGGACACGATAAGAAGGGTCCATTTAGCTAACATCCACATAAAAGATGCATCTGGGTTAAAGCACCTATATGGCTGATGTTGTTTGGGAGTATCTATGTTTGTTCTCTTGGAGCACTGCCAACAACAACAGAGCCTTTTACCCAACAAAGTTGGGGTAGACTAGAGATAAATCCCCCTTTTTGCAATGCAAAAGATAAATTCAAGTGCTCTAAATTATTACTAGTTAAGCTAATGACGACTTCAGTGCCATTAAGAATTATTGTGCAAATAATAAAAGAAGTTTACTGTTCCTAGCTACTTCTCTGAAATGATCTAATTCAAATCCAAGCCTCAATTTTTTGACCCTCATGGCAGCGACTATGTCCAGGGAGTTAGCAGGGTGGTGGATACTTAGATGAGAGACTTCTTTCATGCTTCTATAATTCTATTTGCTTAATTGAAATGATGACAGTGACCTCACATGCAGGTGTCATGCAGGTATTAGGGACTAGGGCTAACTCATATGAAATATTCAAAAGGAAGCAATTAAATGAAACAAAATATCTAATTTGGAAGCTAACAAACCTATCCACCTAATCCTAACTAATGTAGTCGCCATACTCAGGAGTTGCTGCAGTAGCCATTTATTGACTACAATGCCACTTATAAACAATAGTCAGCCTTTATTGGGCCATCCATCATGCTCATATATAAATTTAAATGCTAGTGCCACATGCCTTGACTATGTTATCAGCATATTTCATCACCATTGAAACAGCAATTCCACTGCACAGTAAACGAAACCATTGTAAGCTGCTTGATTAAGTCACCAAGTGAAACAAGTTAAACTGTTAGTGTTTGGTACCTCAGTGCATGGTTCAGAATCATCAAAACTGTGATGAATGAATACCCATGGAAAAAGCCTCTGCATCAGATATCATAAGTCAGTGTTACATCCATGAATTATACTGAAGACGACATAATAGTTTAGTAGTTTCCATGTGCACTAACTTATTCATAACTGCGTCATAATCCTGAACACAAATTGCAACTAGATTGAAGATCACCCCAAAAATGTATAGCCAAAAGTTCTGCACGTTGATGTTTCTTGATGGCCGTTTTTTAATGATAGCCTGCAGTGTTCAAAGATAAATAAATACATTCCTAATGTTTTACACCCCCAATGAATTCACTTAAAGTCAGATATATATAAGATAACATAAACAAAGAGTAACAAGACGTACTTCTGTATATACCCCAGCAAAACCACTCAAAAGAGCCATCACCTGCATGAGAATGACCAATTCAGCAACATCAGTGAAGACACTTCCAACAGTAATCTTAATGAAACTGTATACATCTTCTATTACAACTCACAATTGCCATCATCCAACCTTGAATAGGAGTTTGAAGCACATGGTCAGACCTAAATAGGACAGATAACATTTCAACTAATCAAAATTCATGTTTAACTAATGACCAAATGATGACTAGATAATGAGAGAGAATTGAAGTGGAATATCATTTAGTGCTTACGAAGGATTAAGTTGAGCTGTTGTGCAACCAGCACATAGAAGAACAAATGCTGCCCATTGAATTTCACTTAACCTAAAAGGGATAGGGAACAAACTGAATATACATACACACAGAGCGAAAGACTGCAGAACAGTGAACAGGTACTAATGAAATAAATATTGCAAGACGATCTAGTAAGGAGGTGAACAAAACTTGTGGTCAATTAGAAGGCCAATCACACAGAGCTATGGTTCTTTGCTGTCAGGTCTGGTATGTGTCATAGACTCATAGCATAAAAGATTTTGATTCTGCTTCTATCCAAGTCAAACCATAATAGAATCAACAAAATAAACTGCAACCATGATCCTTAGAGTTCCACTCCTAGAGTAAAGCAAATCTATAATGATAATTTCCAATTGCTCAGAAGATACTAACTTTTTCTTCAAAATGATGCGGTACAAAACACCTGTGCTGATGATATTTAGGTTCTTCAAGATCTGATAAGCTGGTGCGTCCACATAGGCAAAGATATAGTACTGGCAGATAACAGCAAATGGAAGGGCATGTCAACATGCTTAAACATCATGGAATTAAATTGGCCATATCACAGAAGTACTACTCGCACCTGCAATAAGTTCTTTACCATGTAAAGAACGGCAGGAATTGGATATACACCCACTTCATCAAAAGATGTGGTTAACCTGAAAAGAGCAAAATCAAATGGCTGCTGAACAGAGTTAACAGAAGCAACAGTTTGTAGATTGCAATCGCAAGTCTCAGTATCCCATATTCACAGAAAAATTCATAACATGTTGTAAATTTATTTGAAACATAATTGCCATGCTAATGACTTGAATTGGTAAAATAAACTTGTAACAATTGACTTTAGCTTAATGTAAAAGTATAATTAGACACTCATGTTAGAAATGTAGGAACTAAGGGCGTGTTTGGATAGCACCCTAACCCAGACAGCGTTGGCCAGGCAGCACATCCAACCCTAGGCGTCCAAAATCGGATGCCTGGGAACGCTTGCCTGGTCCAGGCAAGTTCTCTGGCTTTGAAGCAAACATGCCATAAGTCTGAGTAGCACAGTTGCCAAAATACAGTCCTCACCTATTATCATCAGTGACACCATGGCGGTTCCACGTCCTAACAAGAGCAGCTAGTGATAGAAGGCATTTTAAAGCCTCCACCTAGACATATACAAACAAATATTACTAAAATAAGCTTTATTGAAAGAACAAAAGTGATAATATGACAATACAGTCTACACACTAGTTCATGCAAATTGATGGGCAATCAAAGATACATGTAATAAACATCTTGAGACATGTTTTCTCACCGAAAAATTAGCTGTTGTGACACTATATTCATACTTTCCAGCTCTTTTTGACCACACAATTAATATTGCCTGAGAACTTGTTAGTAATGTCAATGCAAGAGTGACAACAGACCTGTCGCAAATATAAGGATAAGAGACATGATAATATTCAAGAAAGTATGTAGTCGAAAAATAAGGTTAAGACTTAAGAGGAAACTGACACTTACTTTAGCTTCCAACTAGACTTGCCTTTTGCACCTCCTGTATAGCTGAGACCACTAGCTGTAGTTGACGGAATCCATAATGAGTTCCATAGTCTTACAATAAGAAGGGAACATTTCAACGATGTATCAATAACTTACTGTTGGCGCTAGATAGTGTCCTCCCACTCAGGCTTTCCACATCCTTCTGAGATAAATCATCATAAATCTCCTTCAGGGGCAGAAGATACGTTAGAGACTGCTCTAAAGATGAAATACAAGGCTGGCATAGTGAGTAAGTAAACAAACAAAAGCAACACGCAGGCTAGATATTACTAGCTTTTCTTTTCATGTGGACACTTCTGGGAGGTAGGGACTGGATCAAAGCTGGTTTAATTAAACCCCTACGTATCAAGAATGGCAGTTGGCGCCTTTCTTCTAGTATCTAGAGGACAGTACTCAGCAAGTGTGTTTCCGAAAAAAAAAGGTACTCGGCCAAGTCAGCTATGAAGGTTTTTCATGGGATCTACTCGGTTTGGCCCATATGAGAGAATTTGGAAATCTTGGGCTCTACCCATGTGCCGTTTCTTCATGTGGCTGGTCGCACATGACAGATACTGGACGGCGGATCAGCTGGCAAGGCAGGGGCTATCACACCCAGCGTGGTGCCCTCTCAATGATCAAGTGGAGGAAACCATCAATCTTCTCGTATCTTGTGTCTTCGCTCGGCAGTTTTGGTTCTCTGCTCCAACACGTCAGTATCCATCAACTTTCTCCACAACTTACGGATTGTGGTGGGAAAGATCAAGCAATGCTACTGCTGGGCTAGCAAAGAAAGGGTTCAACTCTCTTGTGGTCCTAGGAGCTTGGACTTTGTGGAATCATCACAATAGTTGCGCTTTTGATGGAGCTGCTCCCAGCTTGGCTGGTGCTTTGGGTTCTGCTAGGAGGAGTGTCGTCTGTGTGATCTGGCAGGGGCCCGGGGGCTTTCTTTCTTGGCTGCCCCCCCCCCCCCCCCCCCCCCCCCCCCCCCCCCCCCCCCCCCCCCCTCTCCCCTCCGGCGGTAGTTTTAGGCTAGAGACAGTTTAGGTTTGGTCGCCTCTCTTTGTTCCCACAGGGGCGTATGCTTCCCCCTTTTATCTTCTTAATGTAATGAAGCGCAGTTCTACAGCATTTTCGAGGAAAAAATATCAAGAATGGCACAAGCTGGTTCAGTGTAGTTCACCCTGCAAGAGTTAAGTAACGATATACCATTTTGTGAACCATCAGTTCAGTCTTCAGCTTATGTTTGAAGCAGTTCGGGTACAAGTTCTAATAACCAGTGTACACCAAAGAACAGAGTTCCAGAGCAAAATGGGGAAAAAAAGGATATGCTATACTAGAACCATATATGTTCCAAGCACAAATAGAAAAGGTTAATAATTCCAAGTTAGCTGAGTCATCAACAACATGAGTCAGCCGAACAACTGAACTGAATTATAATGTCTTTAGTTTGGAGTTTGAACAGTTCCGATTGTGCAAGGAACAGCCAATTATCAGGCAGCGAATTATTTTTTAATCCCTACAGCAGCTGTGCCAGAAATGCAAAACTTGGTTGCACGTCAAAGAACTATGGCAAACTTGTAGCTTCAACCTAGGCCCAGAACAGCATTCTACCAATCTGTTCAACCTTGCATGCACAAGCCTCTGCAGTTCAAACTGTCTCCCAACTTAACCAATAAATACATACCACAATCTAGGTTCATTGAGTTAAACCAAAATGAGTGCTGCAATTGCCAATGGCATGGCCAATCCGAGTACACAATACAGTCATAGACTTCGATGTCCTTGCCAAAAACAACTAGCCAGGACACGGACACGGAACATGGTTAGTCTCCCAAAATAGAAGTTATAATAAGCATGTTAATCTCACACACATTCAACATGGCACTCACTATGACCACAATATTAGAAACCCTATTTATCTAATACCTATTAACACAACAGGTACAGCACAGATGCAGCGTCCAGCTAAACAATTCCCAATAGATTGTACGAACCCTAGATAAAGACAATGCCGCAAAACTTTGGGGAAAAAACCCCCGAAAAGTGAGAGATTCTTCCTAATCGAAGAGGCAGCCTACTCCACCTAATCGGAGGGGCGCATTGAATCTGATAGATCCTCGGGGTTTAGAGGCCTCCGCAATCGCTAGTCTAGACATGGGATTTACCTGATCCTTCACCCTCCTGTACTCCATTGCCGCCTCTCCGCCACGCTCCGACTTTGAATCGCTTAATCGCGTGGGGGTCGAGAGACCTAGGAGAGCTGCAGCTGCCGCTCGCTGCGTGTGGAAGGCTGGTGGGTGGGATCCGGCGGTCGGTGGCACGGAGCCGAGGAGTGTGTGTAGTGTGGAGCAGGAGTGCAGGACGGCGGCGGTGAACGGTGGTCGGTGGAAGCGTCGAGTAAACGAGTCGAGGGTGATTGAGCGTGAGTGGCAAATCTGTAGTTTCCCCGTTTGGCTGGCAGGAAATTCGACTGGTGCTGATACGAGAAAAAAATTATTATTTCAGGTACTACTGATATTTTTTTATTTTAAAAATAACCTACTTACTTTTTTTATTTTAACCTTTTTGACTGTGTTTATGCGTCTGTGTTTATGCGTTGGGTACATCAAAATTAGGCATTGTTTAGATCCGAATTTTTTTTTAGTTTTTGACACTAGCACTTTCATTTTTATTTTATAAATATTTTCCAATTATGGAGTAATTAGGTCTAAAAGATTCGTCTCGTGATTTACAGACAAACTGCACAATTAGTTTTTGTTTTCATCTATATTTAATGCTCTATACATGTACCGCAAAATTCGATGTGACAGAGAATCTTGAAAAGTTTTTGGTTTCTGAGTGAACTAAGGCCTTGTTTACTTCCACCTAAAAATTTAAAATTTTTCAAGATTCTCCGTCACATCGAATCTTTAGACGCATGCATAGAGTATTAAATATAGACGAAAATAAAAACAAATTGCACAGTTTGGTCGAAATTGACGAGACGAATCTTTTGAGCATAGTTAGTCTATAGTTAGACAATAATTACCACAAACAAACGAAAGTGCTACAGTGTCGCGAAATTTTTTCCTTCTTAAACTAAACAAGTGTTGATGCAAAAGCGGATCTGCAAACACAAAGGGCTAATACCCGATTTAAACGTTAAGGCGTGCCAGCCGATTTGACCTTTCTATCGGCAAAGGTGGTAACTCGAATACTTTGGTCCCGACAACAGCGATGCGCCCGGATGCCGCGGCCAAGAGGTATTCACGCGGAACTTGAGAACACGTCGAGCTTAAGTCGACGAATTCTTAAGAACTCGTAATAAAAGGAAAAAGTATGACGAAGTCGTCGAAAAAGTAGATGCTAGAATATGAGTAAAAACTGGTGTTTGATTGATTGATTCTTTTATTGTTTATTACAAGGCCCTAAGGTCCACATTTATACCCTGCTCAAAGAACTACGATCAGACACGACTAGGACTCGAATTCTAAATTAAACAGAATCCGTATACAAAACGAAATTAAACAACTAAGGAAAACATAACACCACCTCTTTGTAACCGACCGGGACACCGCCACATATCAATCGTCAACCTCCACGCTTTCCTTCAGAGTCATCGGCAGTCTTCCTATTATTGCCATCGGCAAACACCAATATTGATCATCAGCAAGAACACGTTACCACCTTTGGACCTAGTCATATTCAATCTTCTCTTCATCGCCACCCATCCTCATCGGCAACTCTTCTGCAAGCTAGT
>Ga0182004_10003556_pt1 | contig 12407 bp, 9 predicted proteins | sample Sormic07211540_1_FD_120479 | JGI IMG/M metagenome (GOLD analysis project Ga0182004, IMG submission 120479) | Endophyte microbial communities from Sorghum bicolor roots, Mead, Nebraska, USA - 072115-40_1 MetaG | ecosystem: Host-associated > Plants > Roots > Unclassified | place: USA: Nebraska... | reverse complement strand
AATGAGCTCCTCCATCATCACATCATCACCTGTGGACTAATCTCCTGTGTATCTCACATAAACACTATTAGTCCACCTAAGTTGTCACTCAATTACCAAAACCAAACAAGGACCTTTCACCGGGCCGTGCCGGGCCGGCCCGTTGCTCATCTTTACAGCCGACGACGTGGCCTCGAGAGAGCGGTTTTGGTATGCGAAAATTAGGTATACGAGGGATCAAAAATTCTAAATAGATGGCAGTGAAGGAAGTGTATGAGAGATTATTATAGTATTTATTTTTTAGTGGTAACGAGGAAATTTTCTCTATATATATTGAACATGCTTGGGTAGCTTTTTACCAGCGCTACAACTATAGCTTTGTTTAGTTTCTAAAAAAATTTACAAAATTTTTCAGATTCTTCGTCACACTAAATTTATAGACGCATGTATAGAGCATTAAATATAGACGAAAATAAAAACTAGTTACACTGTTCACCTGTAATTTGTGAGACGAATCTCTTGAGTCTAATTAGTCCATGATTGGACAATATTTTTTAAATACAAACGAAAGTGCTATAGCGTTATTTTGTAAAAAAAATTAGAACTAAACAAGGTCTAAAAAATATTGTAGCTACATTTGCATTCAAATTCAAACATAGACTAAAACAAATGTAAAACCACGCTATAAAAAGGTGAGTTTTTTAAACTCTTTCTCTATAAGTTTTGTCGATCTGGACATCATTCTATCAAAGTCTTCCCTCGTGCGTAAGATATTTGTCTTATCTAAGTCTCTCATACAAGTCTGGTTAGAAAAACAAGTCAGACTTAAGTTAGCCTATCCAAGTCCATACAACCTATCAGTGTTTGATTGTCATAGTGATTTAGTCACACGTAACGTCATTATTTTAAATAAAAATAATCAACAAATAGTACTAGAGTTGCACTTTTATTTAGTAGACCGATACTCGTGACTTGAATTCAGGCAATGAATGACACACACAAGTACACAATGTAAGGGCACTCCCAATATAGAAACCATCATAGTTTCTATAGACCTGCGTGTTAAATGAATCTTTTTGATTGAGGCCTTGTTCAGTTCCCATCAAAATCAAAATCCAAAAAATTTTCAAGATTCCCCATCACATCGAATCTTACGGCATATGTATGAAGCATTAAATATAGATAAAAACAAAAACTAATTACACAGTTTGCCTGTAAATCGCGAGACGGATCTTTTGACCACTAGTTAGTCTATGATTGGACAATATTTGTCAAAAAAACGAAATTGCTACAGTAGCAAAATCTAAAATTTTTTCACATCTAAACAAGGCCCGAGTCAAATATTTAATGGTGAGTGGTTTCGGAATGAAAGTTACGAAGTTTTGATTGGTGCTAAATAATTTGGAGAAGGAAACATTTTTGTAGAGAGCTGAAGGTGAAATCACGTGAGATTACCTAGGATCCGTATAGCTGTGGGGGATCGGCCTTATGGCCGTGGCGGAGGACAGAAAAAAATTAAAATATGACGAAATAAAAACATAGATAACAAAGTAATATATCTCATCCAAATACACAAGACATCGTGATTCACCAAGCACAAAATATATACGTAAAAACATAAATAGAATTATAGAAAAAAAATACAAGTGAAGTCATATGCAGTCCATGGACTCTTGAACACGAACGGGCGCTGTAGCCTGTAATTTGTGGCACATTGGCAGGCAATATGCCGTCGATGGACCATATGACCGCAGCCCACAAGCCACAAGGAGTCAAGGCCCAAAGGCTGAATAGCGGTTCGTCTATTCTCCAGGCCCGTACCTAGAATTTTGTGGCCCTGGAGCAAAACATGAGATAGGGCATAAAATAGCTTAGGTTTCATTATCTAATGGTTACAAATTTTTAATAATAAGATCTACAATAAATACTCCAAGGTTCTATGTTTGTCAGCTAAGCCTAGTTTTAATGGAGTTTTATTGAAGTTTTATGGACATTAAATATGTTACACCACTGGCGGAGCCACCGCCCGGCCACCCCGGGCGGCCGGCCGGGCTCCTCGCCAAAATGCAAAAGAAATCTTCTTTATATTTATATAAAATTATGTGATTTTATAGTTAAATATTTTTGCTTAATGAGAATTGTCCGGGCTCGTGAAATCTTCTGGCTTCGCCACTGTGTTACACCATATTAATGAATAGAGAGCTGGTAAGAGTTTTATGGGAGTAGAGAGTTTCACGGAGATGAAAATCTTTTGCAATATTTCCAAAGTATGGATGTGTTGCAAACTGAGCCATGAAACCTGCATTGAGGATGGCCTAAGGTGATCGTGTTTGTGTATGTCTGCGTTTTTTTATTGTCACGATCCGCAGCTTCGTCATAACATTTATATCACCTCGATCGATACTGCTTGCTATTATTAGTAATAGGAATGATGAAATCTCTCCTTAAGTGATCGATAAATATTTACACGGATTCTTGCGAGCTGTGTCAAAAAAAAACTAAATAAGCAACTAACACTTAGGGCACTCACAATGCATACTCTATCATAAAGTCTAAAATTATTTATTACCTCGAACAATGTGGAGTCTAAATAAGACTTAGAGTCTTATTTTTTCTACCTCTTTATTCAATAAATATGTTGTTACATCAGTAAAATACCATAAATAATATGTAATTAATTGTCTTAGATTCTGTGATAAAGTCTTGCATTGTGAGTGTTCTTAGACTAACTAAGCTTAAACTAACTAGACTTGATAACTAAATACTGATGAGGGGCCCTTAATTTTTTAGGGCCTGGTGTGGTCGCGCCACTTGCGCTGCCCAATATAGGGGCCTGCTATTCTCCCGACTCCAGTCATGGTTATCTTCTTCCTCGTGCCGCACCGTTTCAACTAATCAGCAGCACTGCAGCAGGGCCTTGCATTGCATCCATGTCTGCGAGTGCCGGAGCAACAAGGTCTATTTTCATTACATGTTACACGCTTGCATTGCAACCTATTCGCTGGGTTGATAGTACCATTCGCTCGTTGATTTATTGTGAGAAAAAAAATATTATTGACTGGAAAAAAAAAGGTATGTCTGTCCCGATTAAATCTTATAACCAGTTGTGAGTTTGATGTGCCAAGTGGACCGGGTGTTATATAAATAGATGGGATTTGGTATCATCCGATAGACAATGATGTTACAATTTTCGTAGCGTACGATATTCAATCCCGATGGACGCACGACGATTCAATTCCGATCGAGTTTGATGGGATAGAGTTTGGGACTTGGGTTGATCCAGACCTGACCCTATAAAAAAAAAAGACGACGCCAACACGCTGCAGTACAGCAAGAAACGAACTCGATATCCTCATGACTGAAACGAGAAATCCCATGCATATGCAAGAACCGCATGACTGTATGACGAGCGTTGGCGATTTAGACGTGGAAGGCAAGCAGAAGCACGGTAGGGCTGAAGCCCAGCAGCGCTGTGCATCGCGCCCCAGCAGCCGGTGGAGCGGCAGGATAGCAGCAGCCAAACAGCGCATCGCGCCCAGCCACGCAGGAGGGAGGTGTTCACACGTTGAAAAAGAAAAGGAAAATGTGAATCCAATCAGGCGCCGGGCACCTTGCTCGATTTCCTTCCTTACTTCGGTTAAAACAATTGTTTTTGCTATTGACATGCCACTAATATTTTGGTTCTGCTAATGACATGCGACTAATATTTTGGTTTTGCTAATGACATGCAACTAAAATATTCCGTCGGTTAAAACAAGGTAGTCTGATACATACTTTTTATAGCTAGCCCAAATCTATCACCGTTAACTCGGATACTATGAGACACGTCTCCTTGTTTGTTTGAGCTTATCAGCCGAATCTATCAGCTATTCAGCAGTGTTTTTCTCTCATAATAAATCAGCCAACAGTATTTTCTGTCATGCCTTATCAGCCAAACGAACAATGTTGCTTCGGCAAATCTTAAAGATCAGGAGTAAAATTCGCCGTAGGTTACTGAAATTGTCTGTAAGTGTCATGTAAGTTTGTAAAGTTTCAACGTGTATTTTTGGGTTCACGAAATTATAGTTCGGGTCTCATTTAGGCTGAGGACGTTTACCCAACCTGTTAGCTGATGTGGTATGCTGATTGCTGACTCCGCGCTTATATGGATATAATAGATCAGACTCATGTGTCAGCGACAAGCTTTAATCTTAGAAAAAATGTATCTTTTTTATAAGACCTTGAATTAAGATGATTCTATATGAAAATTATAGCTTTCGATATGAGATCTATAACTTTCTAGTTTTAGCATTGTTAAGATACTCAAAAAATATTATAAAATTTCAATGGCATATTAGTCATGTTTGATAAATGATAAAAGTACTTTCCTTTACGGAGGAATACCCTGCTTTTATAGAAAACAAACCAGATAAAAATATTTTTTATATCCAAAATGTAGGTCTCGATGAGATCTATAAATTCGTAATTATTTGAGAATGTTATGATGATCAAAAGGTAATATAAAATTTTAGCAACATATTGATCGCGTGCCAAGCTTGTTGTCTTAAAAATTGTATCTTTCTTCTATGATGTTAGATAAGCATACTTTTTACATGAAAATTGTAGTTCTCAATGGGATCTACAAATTCATAAATTCAAAAATTGTCATTTGAGATTGTTAAGATGGTCAAAAAAATATAAAGTTTCAGCGGTATATTATTGGTGTACCAGGGCTTGTTGCTTTACGATATTGGACAAAGATATTTTCTAGTCAAAACTTGTAGCACTCGGTGAGATTTACAAGTTTCTAATTTTGAGTTTTTTCATTTGAAAATGTTTAAATTTTTAATAGCTTGTAACAAAACTATAAGAAGGACGTCAGATCCGCGGTGGTCGGCGATCAGAAGGAGCATGCATTGCATCTACCCGGGCAAGGAGGGGAGCGCCAATGCCCTGAACCAGATTTGGTCGAAGAAGGAGGGATCCAACTACACGCCACCGAATCGGGCCACACGTCGTCGCATACGCCTCAATCTACCTCGTTCTGCTTCGTACTGCCTTGATCCGTGGTCAGAGCTCGCAGAGCGTGCCGCGAGGGCGCGCGACCCCCACTGCTAGAACGTGCCATTGAGAGATGGAAGAGATTGAGGGAGGTCATGAGGATGGGGAAGGGGCACTGCTCAGGCTCGGTCTCAGAGGGAGAGCAAGGTCACGAGGGAAGGTCATGGCGCTAGCGAGCGCACCGAGGAGCTGCGCGGAGGGAGAGAACAAAGTGGCAGAGTGGAGTGTGTAGGGTTTCTAATTTTGTTTCTATAATGGAGATGGTAGTAGGTTGGGCCTGATTTACTAAAGCGGCTGTGTTAGAATGCCCACTTCACATAATGATTTTTACCATGACTGTTGCATTAAGATAGTCGCCTCTTTTATAATTGTTATTAACCGAGACGAACGCTTTAGGTTGTCTGTCTCCATTAATCATTAACCGAGATGGTTGCTAGGCTGGCTGTCTAGCTAGCCACCAAGTAACACAGGTGGGCAACCAGCCCGCCGCCTCCTAGGCCCTTTGCCAAACATTGTGTGGAAGGTTTTATGTAGTAGTGGACGATAAGCTCCTAGTCCCGCTATGGAATTAATATGCTACTGATTTCTTTTTACCATATTAGTGGCCTCAAATGATAAAATTCAAAATTATAAATATGTAGATCCCATCAAGGGCTGTAATTTCATATACAAAATATCTTTACTCTACACTTATACAAGAAATTAAAGATATAACTTTTCTAAGCCAAATATGTTGTTGAAACTTTAAAATATTTTTTAGCATCTTAACATTCTCAAATGGAAAAACTCATGAGGGCTACAATTTTCATCTAAGAATCACTTTCTTCCTTTGTCGAAAGGTATTATTTTTCTAAAAGTAAGTCTTACTTCTTCCTTTGTCGAAATAAGACTTACTTTTGTTCTTCGAGAAGCGAGAAGATATTTAGATTACGTTTCCATACAATAGCTAATTGCTAGCTAATTAAAAATTAACTCAAATATATCAAATAGGAGCACCAATAGGTGAGCTATTTTATAGCTAAGTTTGGCCGACTACTGTCCCCCGCTCAGCCAGCTCAACCGAAAAGGCTCGTAAATCGCTTCTAGTTCGGTAGGCACATGCCTTTCACAGCCTTGCCCTACTGCAACTGTTGATGATCCAACTTGAGCACATCCATGCACGCACGCAAGCGGCAAAGACGGTGGTCTCCGATCGGTGGTGGTAAGGCTTTGTTTAGTTCACGAAAATTTTTAGATTTTGTTACTGTAGTAATTTCATTTTTATTTGATAACTATTATCCAATCATAAACTAATTAGACTTAAAAGATTCGTCTAGTAAATTACAGATAAACTATATAATTAGTTATTTTTTATTTATATTTAATATCTTATATATGTTCTGTAAGATTCGATGTGACGGAAAATCTTAGAAAATTTTAGAAACTAAACAAGGCCTAAGCAAAACAGGGTGTTTTTTGATAGTAGCCTAAATCAATCACTGTTAATCCTGATAGGATACTCCTCACACGACAATATAACTGTACGGGGTAGCCGCCTTAGGTCTTTTCTGACCGTCGTGTCCATGTCTCAGTGGCAGAAGGTTTTTTGCCTGCCTTCAAGGCGAACGCAAAGCCAACCCGGGGAGGGAGCGGAGAGGACGTGGCAACAACCGCGGCTGCCGACCCACCGGCCACGGCCCGCGCTCCGCCTGCACGGGCTGTCTCGTACGGCCCACCACTGCCGCGCTGCAGGACATGCAGCGAGCCAACAGGAAAGCTCTGTAGCAGACGTGCCGCGCGCCGGGGGGCGCAGACGGGCGGCGACGCCGACGCGAGGCAGGCCGTCCGTCATGCGCGCGCGCAAGGCACGGCACGGCACGGCGCACCGGCCGCGCGCGGGTACGCGTCGCCGTCGGCGCCGCACAGCAACGTTGCGGGTTGCGGCCGATGCTTTGCACGAAAGAAAACGGCAGGCGCCGCGCCGCGAGCAGCAGTAGTATCTCCGCGTTGGAAGCTCAACTGCCGGCTGCCGGAGCGCGGAGGCCACGGAGACGACGAGGTCGTCAGACATGTAGTGAATGGGCTTCAGTTTCAGTGGTATGGTGTGGGACAGTTGATCGCTGTGTGTTTTATGTCAACGCATTTTTTTTAAAAAAAAGGGTCAACTAGGTCAAGTCAACGCCGGTGTTCGGTGGTGGTGACCGCTGGTCCTTCTGCAGCTCGGCGATGCAATGCAAGCACTCGTACTGTGATACTGTACGAGTAAATGGAGAGGTCGGTAGTCGTTACATCTACGCATTAACGGCAAGTGGTTGACACTTGGGCTCCATCCCGCTGTTGTGCGAGTCAAAAATCAGAATCGTACAGCGCGCGGCTACTTGCTGTCAACGGTTTTCGCTGGTATGGATGGATATAATTTTTTTGAGAATATTTGGTCTGTTTATTTAGATGATAAATCCGGTTAAAAATATTATTTACTGATTTATTATAAAAAAAATATTATTAAATAATTGATACATTCGGTAGATAATCTTAAACGAACGTTTATGAGGTATTGAGATGGGGTTTGTTAGAATTCTGTATAGTAAGCGTTTGATTAAAAAGAAAAAAACCGATTCCAAAGAGCTCTAGCATTGTCATCAGTTTGCCTTCGCACGCGTCATCTTAGGTCTTGTTTAGTTCTAAAAAAATTCAAGATTTTTCATCACATCAAAATTTTAGACACATGCATAAAACATTAAATATAAATAAAAATATAACTAATTGCACAGTTTATTTGTAATTTGTAGGATAAATTTTTTGACCTAATTAGTTCATGGTTGGACAATAAAGCTAGTCTCAATGGGTTTTCATTAGAGTTTTATGGACATTAAATATATTAATGTGACGCTATATCAATGAAGATAGAGATGATAAAAGTTTCATAGGAGTAGAGAGAGTTTCATCCATGAAATTTCTATGCACTATTTCCCAAATATGAATGTGTTGGAAACTGGGTCACGAAACTCCCATTAAAGATGACATAATCACCAGATAAAAACGAAAATGCTACAATAGCAAAATGTAAACTTTTTCACCAACTAAGGAAGGCCCTATCTTTCGTCAAATGAAACTACTCCTTCTGTCCTAAATTATAGGTTATTTTATTTTTTAACAAAATCAAATTATTTCAAGTTTTATCAAAATTATGGAGACAATTATAAAGATTTGTGACATCAAATAGGTACTCCCTTAATCTCTAAAAATTTCAATTTCTAGAATCCATGTCAGTCAATTTTTTTAAGTTTAACCAACCTTATATAAAAGAACATCAATATCTATAATATAAAATAAGTATCTTCTAAAAATATATTTTATAATAAATTTAATGGTAGTAATTTGGTGCCGCAAATTGTAACGATTTTTTTAAAAAAATTCGGTCAAAGTTTAAAATTTTTGACTTAAGATAACTCTAGAAATTGAAGATTTCAAAAATAGATAGAGTAACTGGAAAATATAATTAATGAAGAATCTAATAATATTTATTTAGTATCATAAATATTATTATTTTACTATATAAAATTTAGACAAACTTAAGATATTTTGATTCTAAAAATATCCAAATGACTTATAATTTATAACTAGAGGAGTAGTTTCTCCTAATGATTAATTAATGAGCCCCCGAATGAGACGATCCAATCATGCTGGGATACTACAGTCCGTATTTGGTCACATTCGCAATAAGATTTCGAAAGGGATCCCAAACTACGATGATGTGCGAGTCAATCATGATTGCGAGAGCACAGATTATGGCATCCACAAACCTGTACTGTAGGGCCACTGGCCTGCTGCGAGAACCATGATGAAAATAAACACATGATACCACGGCCTAACTCGTGCTCTCTTCCACAGACGGATGGGGTTTGGGTTTAGATGGATGGAGCTATGCAAATAGAGCGATGATCCGTCAACTCTGTATAAGCATAAACGATCTTGGGCTCCCGAAAATCTTGTAATAAGCACACAAACACGCGTGACGCGTGCTCTGTTGGTCCTGATCCTGGTGCTGGTAGTAGCCTTTTCCTCTGAAAAAGGGGCGTTGGAACCGGAAGGGAAGCATGCCGAGGGTAGGAATGTAGCTGTAGGAAGGACGACTCTTCCGAGACGACCAGTAGTGAACTAGTAATTTTAATTAAGGGGGTCAAATTTATATATTTAAAATTTTTAATATTTTTATGATACCAACTAAGTATCATTAAATTCTTTCTTAATTATATTTTCATAGTATACTCACTTTACGTTATAATTCTTAATATTTCTTTATATAATTTTGATCAAACGTAAAAATATTTTGACTTTTTAAGATTCTTGGAATAACTTATAATTTGAAATGGAGGGAGTATTTCTTACTAAAATCGTCATATCCCTGCTAGGTCCCCCGCGCCGGTTCCGCCACTGGAGACGAGGAGCTGCGATGAGAGTAGTTCGTTGGGTACGGCGTACGCGCATGCCTTTCACGGCCTGCCCTACTGCAACCCTTGATCGAATTGAATGAAACGGCAGGGAAGTTGTGATCCAACTTGAGCACATCCATGCACGCAGGCGAGAGGCAAGACGGTGGTTATCCGCCTGGGGGTCTCCGACGTGTCTTGATCACGAGTCAGAATCGGGCGGTGTGGACTTTGGTTAGCAATAAACAAGGCGCTATCCACCGGAACAGCGGGCCTGAAGGAGACCGACATATATATATAATATATAATCCGTGCGTTGAAGGGTGATGAACGACGGGACGGCGGCGCGCGCGCGCCCGCCCCACGCACAGGGAAAGGGAAGCCGCGGACGGTGGTGGCCCGTGCCGGTGCCACGCGAGACTAGCCGATAGATATAGATAAGCCTTGACGCCCTGTCGTCTCCGTGGTCGCACCCGTCTCCTAATAATCCTCGGCCACTCCCGTTCTTATCCCATCGAATCAAATCCCACTCATGACTCATCTCCTGCCCTTTTCTCTTCTTTTTTGTCCTCCTCCCCCTCATCGTCGGACCCCCTCAATTCCAGCAAGCGCCGTCAGCTGCCATATATTCAATCATTTCCATATAAAAATGCAGTGCTACTCCCATCTGTCTACCCAGGAAATCGAATGCTACTAAAAAAAGCAGCAGGATTACATCGATAATGAACGGCATTTAGTTACTATCATCAGCACCACCAGGCTGGAGTACGTACTTACCAACGAACGGCCACGTGCCAGGCTGCCGGGAACGGCCATGTACTACGAGTAGTACCAGGACCAGGAGTTTCTCCGACGACTCGCTGACGCGCCCCCGCGCTGCGGCACGCGTGTCCCGGAGGTCGGTGGCCGCCCCCCTCCCGCTGGCCCCTGTGTCCCAGAAGCCTCTCTCGCTATATCCGTCCCACGGCGCCGTGCTTCGCTGCCAAAGTCCCAACCGCGTCCTCGTGTCCAAAACATTCTGCGGCCTGTTGGAGGGCAGGGCAGCACCAAGTATCAGTCTAGCCCCGACCTGGCACCAGCAAGCTTCTTTTCTGCCCCGCGGTGGCCAGAATCGGAAACCACAGCGGCAGGCAAAACCTTGCGGCGTCCGCGTGGAAGTGGAGTCGGCCGTCGCCGCATAAAGCCAGAGCCGGCGATCCTGCTGTGCCCAGCAATCCCCTCTTCTGTTCTCCCAACTAGGAAACAAAACTGCTTTCGTCCAGCCTTCTTCGACCTCGGCCGGGCTCGATCGGTCCCGTCCATGGCTGTCGTCACCAGAGGCGCCGCGTCCCTGCCCTTCGTCTTGCTGCTCCCAGTCCTAGTCGTCGTCGTCGTCTTCGCGGCCCCGTCGCCGGCCAACGGCTGCGACCGCTGCGTGCGCCGGTCCAAGGCCACCTACCAGGCTTCGTCGCTAGCCCTCAACGGTACGCACGCACGCTGCACGCAGGCGTCCCGCCGCTGCCTTCTTCTGCGTTTCGGATGATCTCGTCGTCTGTTTCTTCATGTGGCGTGCACGATTAATTAATTTGATCGGATCTTTCGGTTGCTGGATGAATTGCGCAGCCGGTTCGTGCGGGTACGGCTCCCTCGCCGCGTCCTTCAACGGCGGCTTCCTCGCCGCCGCCAGCCCCGAGCTCTACAGGGGCGGCGTCGCCTGCGGTGCCTGCTTCCAGGTAGTACCTTCTTTTACTTCGCCGGAGCTGTCGGCAGCAATTCCTCTGTTTTTTTTTTTCTTGGTGAGCAAATCTGTTGGATTTGTCTGTAGTAATAAAGCAACGAAGTAACGAACGGCTGGCATTTGCCAGGTGCGGTGCAGGGACAGCGAGCTGTGCAGCGCGGCGGGCGCGAAGGTGGTGGTGACGGACCAGGCGCGGACGTCGTCGAACCGCACGGGCCTGGTGCTGAGCGCCGCGGCGTACGCGGCCATGGCCACCGCCCGCGCCGGCAAGGCCGCGCGCCTCAGGGACCGCCGCGTCGTCGACGTCGAGTACAAGAGGTACCTACTAGTAGTTTGCTCTGCCAGCACGGTGTCCGTCCGTCCGTGCGTGCGTAGGGTCATCATCTCAGCTTTCGGTCCCCACGACACGAGCCGACGAGGAAAATGAGATGGATTTTTTGTACGCCCGCGCAGGATACCCTGCGAGTACGCCAAGGACCGCAACCTGTCGATACGCGTGGAGGAGAAGAGCCGGCCGCCGAGCGACCTCTCCATCAGGTTCCTGTACCAGGGCGGCCAGACCGACATCGTCGCCGTCGACGTCGCCACCGTAAGTTAACTTCTTCCTAGTATACTCTAGTAGTACTGTACTACCAAACAGGGACATTTGACCCCTGTTTGGCTGTTTGTTTGTTGTGTTTCCCAACGGGTTTTGAAAGGGGAGGTCGTCAGCAAGCAACGGTTCGAACGAACGCACCGGCGCGACGTGACGTGGTGTGGTTTGTTTTTTTTTTGGGGGGGGCAGGTCGGGTCGTCCAACTGGCGGTTCATGACGCGGGACCACGGGCCGGCGTGGAGCACGGCGCAGGCGCCGGCGGGGCCGCTGCAGCTGCGGCTGGTGGTGACCGGCGGGTACGACGGCAAGTGGGTGTGGGCGGAGTCGGAGGTGCTGCCGCGACGGTGGGAGGCCGGCCGCGTCTACGACACCGGGGTGCAGGTCTCCGACGTCGCGCAGGAAGGGTGCTACCCCTGCGACACGCACCAGTGGCAGTAAGACGCCGCACGGGCTCACTGTGGATTGTATACATTGTTTGTACAGCTCTTTCTTTTTTTTTTCCTTTTTGGTTTGTTTTTGCTTTCCGTCCATTTTCGGATGGATGGACGAAAGATATGAAAATGATGAGCGGAATCGGAGAGTGAAATCAAATCAAATCAAATCCCAAACAAACGTGCCGTTGCGACTTGGTTCGGTTCGGCCGTGTTGCTGCTCCCCCACTCACTTT